>Ga0209748_1001233_pt1 | contig 12767 bp, 10 predicted proteins | sample BarGraIncu00421A_FD_185490 | JGI IMG/M metagenome (GOLD analysis project Ga0209748, IMG submission 185490) | Arctic peat soil microbial communities from Barrow, Alaska - Barrow Graham LP Incubations 004-21A (SPAdes) (version 2) | ecosystem: Environmental > Terrestrial > Soil > Wetlands > Peat... | reverse complement strand
GGGCGTCGATATCGGCAGTCGCGACACCATCGTGTACTCCACCGATCGGCTCGTCGCCACCCTCGGCGTACAAGATCTCATCGTGGTCGACACAGCTGACGCCACCTTGGTGTTGACGAAGGACCGCGTGCAGGATGTCCGGCAGATCGTGGATGCGCTCAAGGCGATCGGGGCGCCCGAACTCATCGAGCCGCGCAGCTCGCTTCGGCCCTGGGGCTCGTGGACCACGCTCATGAAGGAGGAGGGCTTCCAGATCAAGTCGATCGATGTGAAGCCCGGTGCGCATCTGTCGCTTCATCGCCACGAGTCCAGGAGCGAGCACTGGGTCGTGATCTCAGGTCGCGCGGTCGTCATGCGCGACGCCGAGCGGATCGAATTGGGACCGAACCAGTCGGTGGACCTGCCCGCCGGGACGGCACACCGCGTGGAGAATTCGGGACCCGGGCCGCTGAGGGTCATCGAGGTCGCAACGGGTGAGTACCTCGGCGAGGACGACGTGGTGCGCATCGGAGACGACTTCGCGCAGAACGCCGAGTAGGCGCGGACGGACGAGTGGGCGCTCAGCCGAGCGGCCAAGCGACGAGGTCCCGCAGCGGATGGGGATCGTTGAACGGCTTGAGTTCGACTCAGTATTGGCGGCTCGGGCTAGACCTCCAGGATCGGGGGATACGTGCGCCCTGGCGTATCATCAAGAGCCGGGGTCGCCTTGGCGGAATCCATCCTGCTGTGCAACCGACGCGAGGGATGAGAATGGCGTTCTGGACGGATAGGCGCGTCTGCGTCACAGGAGGCGGGGGCTTCCTCGGAACCTACGTCTGCGAAGAACTCGCGCGTCAGGGGGCCGGGCACGCCTTCGCTCCACGCCACGAGGACTACGACCTCGTTCGCCGCGACGATATCCTGCGCATGCTCCACGACGCGAAGCCCGACCTGATCATCCATCTTGCGGGCGTGGTCGGCGGCATCGGTGCGAACCGCGCCAACCCGGGGCGGTTCTACTATGAGAACATGATGATGGGCGTGCAGCTGATCGAGGAAGCGCGTCTCGCGGGCGTGAGCAAGTTCGTGGCGCTCGGGACCATCTGCGCGTATCCTAAGTTCGCGCCCATTCCCTTTCGCGAAGATGACCTGTGGAACGGCTATCCGGAGGAGACGAACGCGCCGTACGGCCTGGCCAAGAAGATGATGCTGGTGCAGTGTCAGGCGTACCGCGAGCAGTACGGCTTCGACGGCATCTTCTTGCTTCCGGTGAACCTGTACGGGCCACGCGACAACTTCGACCTCGAGTCCGGCCACGTCATCCCCGCCATGATCCGGAAGATGACGACCGCTCGCGATCTGGGCCAGACAGTGACGCTCTGGGGCGACGGCACGCCGACGCGGGAGTTTCTCTACGTTGAGGACTGCGCCCGCGCCATCGTGCTCGCGGCCGAGCGTTATGACGGTTCTGATCCGGTCAACATCGGCGCCGGCTGGGAGATCTCGATCAAGGACCTCGCCGAGACCATAGCGAAGCATGTGGGGTACACCGGCGAGATCGTCTGGGACACCACCAAACCGAACGGACAGCCGCGCCGCAAGCTCGACGTGAGCCGCGCCCGCGACTACTTCGGGTTCGAGGCGCGGGTGTCGTTCGACGAAGGCATTCGTCGAACGGTCGAGTGGTGGGAGGCGAGTCGCGCCGCTTGGGACGATGGTCACGCCGGACACAGCGAGTAGGACGGATCTCTCTCAGGAGTAGCGCGACTCTAGACAGCGCTTCTGCGGCCGATAGCGGAGCGCCAGCCTATTTGCAGCTGGCATCCGTTAGCAGGAACCTCCCCGATGGTCTCTCGGCGAGGTGACGCTCTCGGCCAGAGGATAGAATGACCGGAACACACCAGCCCGTCGAACAGCGTTAGAGGTGACCGTGCCCGCTTTTGTGATCGGCGTCGGCAAGACGCGTTTCGGACCGACATCCAAGACCATACCGCAGCTCGCTCAAGAGGCGATTGTCGATGCGCTCCGCGATGCGGAGATCGCACCGGAGGATCTTGATGCGATCATCGTCGGCAACTTCCTCGGAGGACCCAACGAGCAGCAGCTGCACCTGAATTCGGTTGTCGCCGGCTTGTTCCCGGGGCTCAATCTGCCGAGCTGGAGAACCGAGGCCGCGTGCGCTTCCGGAGGCGTTGCGATCCATCAGGCGGTGCTGTCGTTGTCGCGCTACGAGACGGTGCTCGTCGTGGGCGTGGAGCGGATGAGCAATGTCGTCGGCATGGAGCTGACTCGGAACATCGGCATGGCCGGAGACGTGGTGCTCGATCAACTCGAGGGCCTCAACTTCCCCGCGAGCTACGCGCTTGTGGCCCGAAGCCACATGGCGGAATACGGCACGACGACGCGCGACTTCGAGTTGGTGAGTCTCAAGAACCACGAGAATGCGAACAAGAACCCCAAGGCGCACTTCTACCTGAAGCGCGTTACGCAGAGTGACATCGATGCCGGTGCCACCGTAGCGGCTCCCCTGAGACTGTTCGACTGCTGCCCGGTTTCGGACGGAGCCGCTGCGGCCATCGTGAGTTCGAAGCCGCTGGATGCACGCAGTGTCCGGATCCTCGCGTCGGCGGTGTCGAGCGATGTCATCTCCTTGGACCAGCGATCAACCTGCACGAGCTTCGCTGCTGCGAGGGATGCGGCGCGGCGCGCGTATGCGGAGGCGGGGATCGGTCCCTCGGACGTGAGTCTCGCCGAGGTACACGACTGTTTCACTATTGCCGAGATCATCGCCATGGAAGACCTCGGTCTCGCAGCGCCCGGCGAGGCGACCGCGCTCATCCGCGCCGGGGAGACCCGGATCGACGGGCGGATCCCCGTGAACGCGAGTGGCGGCCTCAAAGCCGGCGGTCACGCAATCGGAGCGACAGGCGTCGGACAGGTCTACGAGATCGTCAACCAGCTGCGCGGAGAGGCGGGTACCCGGCAGATCGCGGACGCTCGCGTGGGTCTTGCCCACAACGTCGGCGGGGTCGGCGGCACGTGTTCCGTGCACCTTCTCAGGGGTGCGCGATGAACCACTTCACCTGTCCGCAGTGTGAGCGTGACTATGCCTACGAACTCGAGCGTTGCACGTGGTGCGGGGTCGAGCTAGTCAAGCACGAGCCCGGATCGGCGAGAATCGTCGCGATCACCGAAGTGAGAACCGGAAGTGTGGGGCACGAGGATGTTCCGTACTGGTGCGCACTGGCACAGGCAGCCGATGGTTCAAAGGCCGTCGTGAAGCTCGACCACTCTGCATCGGTCGGGAGCATGCTCTCCTTTGGGGCCGACGAAGCCGTGGAGCTCTCGGTCGTCGGTATCCTCGGGACGGGGACGATGGGTCGCGGCTTGGCGGAACTACTGCTCGGGCGCGGACACCGGGTCGTGTGGTGCGGGCGCTCGGAAGGCCGGCTCGCCGGCGCCAAGTCCAAGCTGCTCGATCGGCTCGGCCGGGTGATGGACGAGAGCCAAATCACCGAAGCGGCCTCCCGCATCATCACCTCGACTGGATACGCATCGCTCGGCGACTGCGATATCGTCATCGAGGCGGTAGTCGAGGAGATGTCGGCGAAGAAGAATGTGCTCGTCGACGCGGAGGCGCACATGCGAGAGGATGCCGTGCTGGCAACGAACACCTCTGGCCTGTCAATCGACGAACTGGCCACCGTGCTGGTCCGGCCCGAGAGTTTCGGTGTTCTGCACTTCTTCAATCCCGCGACCCGGATGCGCCTGGTCGAGACGGCGGTCGGGGCGAAGACCTCCGCCGCCACCGGTGAGTACCTCGACGCGTTCGCGCGATCGCTGGGGAAGACCCCGGTTCGCGTTGCTGCGAAGCCAGCGTTCGCGGTCAACAGGGCTCTCATGCCCCTTCTCAACGAAGCGGTCCGGGAGCTTGAGGAGGGCGTCGCTCCGGCTGAGTCGATCGACGAAGCGATTCGACTTGGGCTGAACCATCCGATGGGTCCGCTCGCTCTGTCCGACCTCATCGGCCTGGACGTCATCGTGAACATCATGGACAACCTTGCCGAGCGCACCGGAGACGAGACCTATGCACCGAGACCGACGTTGAGGCGTTTGGTCGCGGAGGGCAAACTCGGTCGCAAGACGGGCGAAGGGTTCTACGACTACAGGACCTGAGGCGCATCGCAGCCAATCCGTCCCGTCTGGCGAGGCTCTGCCCCCGGCCCACCAAGAGGGCTCGAACGCCAGGGTGACCGACGCCTGATATCCTTGACTGTCATGAGATTCCGCGGCTGGTCGAAAGTGCCGCGCGATATGGGAGAGACGAATGATTCCTGTATACAAGCCGTTCATCGGCGATACCGAACGCGCGTACGTCGCCGACGCGGTCGACTCGACGTGGATATCGTCGAAGGGCGAGTACCTGGATCGCTTCGAGGCCGAGTTCCCTGAGTACCTGGGCTCGCGCTTCGGCATCGCGACCTGCAACGGCACGGTGTCGTTGCACTTGGCGTTGGCCGCGCTCGGTATCGGGTCTGGCGACGAGGTGATCGTGCCGACCTTGACCTACGTGGCTTCGGTCAACGCGATCGCCTACACCGGGGCCACCCCGGTATTCGTCGATTCCGAGCCCGAATTCTGGAACCTCGACCCGCAGCTCATCGAGCCGCTCATCACCGACAGGACCAAGGCAATCGAGGTCGTGCACCTGTATGGTCACCCAGTGGACATGGATCCCGTCATGGCGCTCGCCCAGAAGCATGGGCTGGCGGTCATAGAGGACGCTGCAGAAGCACACGGCGCTCAGTACCGTGGACGCAAGGTCGGCTCAATCGGCGACGTCGCATCGTTCTCGTTCTTCGGGAACAAGGTGGTCACCACGGGCGAGGGTGGCATGGTCGTCACCGACGACGAGGAACTTGCCAACGTCTGTCGCCATCTTCGGGGGCAGGGCGTGTCGCCCACCAGGACCTACTGGCACGATGTGATCGGCTACAACTACAGGATGACGAACATCGCAGCCGCCATCGGCGTAGCGCAACTTGAGCGCATCGACGACGTTATCGCGAGAAAGCGGCATATCGCAGCCATGTATCACGACAGGCTCGGAGACGTCCCGGGCGTCACCTTCCAGCGCGAGGCCGAATGGGCCGATGCCGTGTGGTGGATGGTCTCTGTTCTCGTCGACCCGCAGGTTCGTGATGATCTCATGCTCTTCCTCAAGCAGAACGGCGTCGAATCGAGGCCGTTCTTCTACCCGGCGCATGTCCTCCCGATGTACCAGAACGGCTTGAGTTATCCGGTGGCTGAGCGACTCGGAGCATCCGGCATCAATCTTCCGTCGTTCCCGGAACTCACCGAGGCCGAGATCGATAGAGTCTGCGAACTCGTAGCGAAGTACATGGCTGATCAGGGATCAGCGTGCGTGTCGCCGTCATAGCCCAGCAGGCAAGCGCGGGAGGCGGAACGCGTTTTCTGCGCCCCCTTGTGAGAGCGCTCGCCGACACATACGAAGACATTCATCTAACGGTGTTCGTCAACGTCCAAGCGGCTTCGCAGTTCGGCGCTATGGATGGATTTGACCATGAGCGGATCACCGTTCAGCCCATCGAGCCGATTCCCTACTTGGACCCGCCGCCAGCCTCCATGCGTGGCTGGCTGAGGCTGGTCTGCGCACGGTTGCTTGGAATGGACAATGCGTCACTCGTTCGAGCAGGGATACGGCGGACGCAGGACGGCCTTCGCGGCTACGACGTCGTGTATCTGGCGTGGCCCTATTTTCTTGAGCCATTCGACACAGGCGCGCCCACTGTCGGCACTTTCCACGATTTCAATTTCAAGCACAGTTTTGGGAGCATAGGTGCGGATCAAGTGGTGACGCTCGAACGTCAGGTCAAAGGATGGATCCGTCGATGCGCCGTGGCCGTGACCTCATCCAGATTCATCGAGGACGAGTTGTGCCGGCACTACGGCGAAGTGGTGCGACTGCACCAGACTGTCCGACTGACTACGTTCGCGGCGACGCGACCGAACGAAGCGGCGATTGCGGATGCGACGAAACGGCACGGTGTGCCGAACGACTACGTCGTCTGCCCCAGTAACACTTCCCCACACAAGAACCTCAAGACCTTGCTAGCCGCCTATGCTCGCGCTCGTCTCGGCGGAGCGCCACCGCTCGTGCTCATGGGCAATGGGACCGACATGCTGCTCCGAGTAGGAGACAGGCCAGCGACCTCATTCGGGGTCGAGTGGGATAGGATGCTCGACGAGTTCTCTGAGTCGGGGCTTAGGCTCGGCCGGGACGTCTTTGCGCTTGGATATGTGGCCGATCCCGACGCTGACGCACTCATTGCGGGAGCCCGGCTTCTGGTCGCACCGAGCCTCTACGAGGCGGGTTCGGGGCCGGCCGTCGACGCTTGGTCGCTTGGGACGCCGGTTGTGTTCTCGGGCATCGCGCCGTTCGCCGAGCATCTCGAGTGTCTTGGTGTTGCCGCCGAGATGTTCGACCCCGAGAGTCCCGACGATATCGGGCGGGTGATTCTGCGAGTGCTTGGTGAACCGTCACGCATGACGGAAATGGCTGAGCAGTCGATGGAGGCGATGTCGAGGTACACGTGGGCGGACGTCGCCCGCAGCTACCGGCTGGTGCTCGAAGCAGCGATCGCACAGGGAACCGCCAACCATGGGGGCGAAAGATGAAGAAGCGAGTCGTCATTCTCGGCGCTGGGGGCTTTGCCCGCGAGGTCGCGGACATCTTCCGAGACCTGGGCCCGGATAGCGGCCACGAGGTTCTCGGCTTCGTCGAGCGCGACGCCTCTCGCAAGGGAGAGCTTCTCAACGACCTCTACATCCTCGGGAGCATGGGGGACATCGGCGATCGAACGCGTCTCTATGCCGTTGCAGGGTCCGGCGACATCGGGCCTCGCAAGCGCCAGGTGGCCGAGATCGCGGAGCACGGAATGCTACCCGTCACTCTCGTGCATCCGTCCGTGATCATGTCGCCGTTCGTGGCACTCGGGGAAGGGACGATCGTCTGTGCCGGGACGATCCTCACGAACAACATCGTCATAGGACGCCACGTTGTCCTCAACTTGGGTGTGACGGTGGGTCACGATGTGACGATCGGAGACTGCGCGGTGCTTAGCCCGGGAGTGCACATTTCCGGATGGGTCACTGTCGGAGAAGACTGCTACATCGGCACCGGAGCGGTGATCCTACCTCGCGTGACCATCGGCAAAGGCGCCGTGATCGGGGCGGGCGCGGTAGTGACGAAGGATGTGGAGCCCGGCGCCACCGCAGTGGGCATCCCGGCAAAGCCTATCGATCGGCGGTCCTGAGCGGATGCCGGGCATGAGAAGGATTGCCGTACTCGACCACGCAAGCGCCGGCGGTGTCAGTCGGTTTCTTCTTGCGCTCTTGACGCACTTGGCTCAGCAGCATAAGGACGACCTGTCGATCGACTACTTCGTGGCTTCCGGCAACATCGAGCGCGACGACCTCGTGGCTGCGTTCGCGCCGTTCGGAAACGTGCGACTGGTACCGATAAGAGGTGCGTTCCAGCCAGTTGCAGAACAAGGCACACATGCCGAATCTCCACGCCGAGCGCATGGGCCGGCTTGGCGTTGGGCGAGCAGCCTCGTTGCAGGGAGCCCGCGGATCTTCGAGTTGATCAAGCCCCTGTACCGGTTCCTTCGCGGGCTGCCGCGGGAGCCCAAGCCCTGGTACTACTACCGGCTTGATTCCGAAGTCGTCGAGCAGCTCAGGACATATGATCTGGTCTACATCGCGTGGCCCTACTTCATCGAGCCCGTGGATTTGGGGATTCCCGTCGTCGCCACGTTCCACGACTTCCATTATCGGTTGTTCCCTGAGGCGTACGCTGCGTCCCAGCTCAGGCTCGTCGAACAGCAGACCCCTGAGTGGCTGCAGCGATGCTCGATCGCTGTTTCCTCATCGCAGTTCATCATGAGCCAGCTGCTTGGCTACTACTCAGATGTCGCGCCGGACGTTGAGGTCGTCTACTTGGCACCCTACGGGTTCCAGGCCCCGGAGCCCGCAGTCGTCCAAGAGACACTCGCGCGACTGGGAGTCCGGCATCCCTACGTGCTCTACTCCGGGGCGAGGAGCGCCCACAAGAACGTCGCTGCGATCGCGCGCGCAATCGGCATCCTCCGGTCCCAAGGGACTTCCGTTCAGCTCGTCATCACAGGGTATGGAACCGACGTGATCGGCGACGCTGGTGGTCTCCCCCAAGATGACCCGGTCCATTTGATCGAAGCGGCCATCGCGGAGTACGGTCTCGTTCGGAACGACGACTATCTTGCGCTCGGCTATGTGAGCAACCAAGACGTTGATGCGCTCACTGCCGGAGCCGACGCCATCGTTTCGGCGTCGCTCTACGAGGCTGGCTGCGGCCCTGCGATGGATGCCTGGCAGGCGGGTGTGCCAGTGGTCTTCTCGGACATCCCGCCATTCGCCGAGCAGCTCACTCGCTCTGGGGTCAAGGCATGGGTATTCGACCCACACGACCCATCTGACATCGCCGAGAAGATCCGCGGCGCTGTCTTCGAGACAGAGTTGGCGTCGGAGATGGTCGAGTTGTCCAAGGAGGCCTCCGCGAGCTACGTCTGGGATGATGTGGCGCGCGGATACTACCGGGTATTCTGCAAAGCGATCGAGCTGGGCAGGTGTTCGACCGAGCGGTGACGTCATCGAACTCGCAGGCCCGCGACCCCGCGCGGAGCATTCAATCGTCGATGAGGGGCTGGAGGAGGGTAGCTTGGTGCGGGACATCGCGAACACGGTGCCGACATGCGTGACCCCTGGCTTCAATGTGCTCGGCCACGTTTCAGCCAATACGGGACTTGGACAAGCGGCGCGCAACACGTTGGACCTCCTGCACGCTCGCGAGTTGCCGTTTGTCTTCGCTGACATCGCGATGCGTACGGGTTTGGCTCGGCAGACCGTTCCTATCGCTTGGCCACGCGCCACTTCGCTTCGCAATCTCCCGTACTCTGTGACCGTTTCTCACATGAACCCAGGTCCGCTTATGGACCTGTTGGAATGGCGCTCCACGCTCGGTCTTGGTCTGCAGGCGACGCTCAATGTCGCAGTGCCCTTCTGGGAACTGCCGCTTATGCCGCAGTCGTTCGTCCGTGAAATCGAGGGATTTGACGTCGTCTTAGCGGCAAGCGCCTTCATCCGCGAGGCGGTCGAAGCGAGCATAGGCGAACAGGCCCGGCCTTTGGTTCTCGACTTCCGCCAAGCGGTCCGGCCGCCTGCCAGCTTACGCCCTGACCGCGCTCGCTGGCTTGGTGATCGCGCGGATACGGTCGCGTTCCTTGCGACCTTCGACGCGGCAAGCAGCTACGATCGCAAGAATCCCTGGGCCTCGATAGACGCGTTCCGGGTCGCCTTTCCCGCAGACCCTGCCGTAACGCTGCTGCTGAAGGTGAACAACGCCTCTGCTGATGACCCGGCGTACGACCGTGCCAGCCGTTGGCGCTCGCTTCAGGAACTCGCAGCGACCGACGACCGCATCCTGCTGGCAGCCGAATACCTCACCGCCGATGAGATGTGGCAGTTGTACGCATCGGTTGACGCCTATGTCTCCCTCCACCACTCGGAGGGTCTGGGGCTTGGGCCCATGGAGGCGATGGCTGTGGGGAAACCGGTCGTCGCCACAGGGTGGTCGGGCACTATGGATTTCATGACCGATGCCAACTCGTTCCCGATTCCGTACACGCTTGTGCCAGTGCCGTCCGACATCGATCACGTTCAATATCGGGAGCGGCTTCAAGGACAGGTCTGGGCCAACCCGGACGTTTCTTTGGCGTCCCAAGCGATGCGCGTGATTGCCAGCGGTCCCACCCTACGAGAGTGCGTCGGCGCGCGCGCGGCCGAAACCATCGCGCGGCTCTACAGCACGTATCGTGAGGGCGTCGTGTTCGATCACCTCTTGCGCATTGCCGAGGCCGGGGGTGTCGGCAGACTTGAGCATCGGCGGCGCGTGCATCGCCTCTACCGCGCCGCCTCTGTGCAACGAGGTAAGCACTGCGCTGTCGCCATGCTTAGAAGGGCAGGACTCAAGCCACCCGCGCCCGCCAGCGAACTGTCGGGAGAGCCCCCGGTGATCTTCGATGCCTAAGGTGTCCATACTCATCGCTGCGCGCAACGCGGAGGCGACCATCGTTCGCACTTTGGACTCGCTGCGCGAGCAGACCGAGACCGATTGGCAGGCGATCGTCGTCGAGAACGGGTCGATCGACTCGACGCTTGCGGTGGCGCGCGGTTTCGCCGAGACCGACTCACGGATCCACGTGGAGAGCCGCGAAGGGGGAACGGCCGCATCAGCTCGCAACGCGGCGGCCGCGCTCGCCGAAGCGGACTGGCTGCTACCGCTCGATGCTGACGATTTCCTCGCGCCCGCGGCGCTCGAGGCGCAACTCGCGTTCATCGCCGGACACCCTGGCTATAGCATGTACCTCTGGGGTCAAACGCTGTGCTTGCCCGGTGGCGAGGAGCGGCCTGCGCCCGCGTATCGCGGCGCCGGCGTTCGCGAGTACGGCTTCAAGGACCTGGCCTTCCAGCGAGCGCACATCGGCGCCAGCCTGTTCTGGCGCAAGGGACTCTTCGACCGGCTCGGCGGCTACCGTGAGTTCTATGCCGAAGACTACGACCTCGTCCTGCGAGCCGCCATGAGCGGTGCGGTCGCGCTGCGCAACCCCGAACGACTCCAGTTCTACCGGGTAGGCGCTGGATCCAAGACCGGCTCCGGCTTCGACAAGCATGCCGAGAGCATCCGTGCGGTCATCGCCGACGCCGAGTCGCACTGCTCCGAAGGCCCTAATGGTTGCCGACAGGTGCTCGCGGCGGCTCGCCGCGAGTTCACCTCGGCGCAGGCTCGCGACGAGTTCCGTACTCGGCTCGCTGTTGGCGACACCAACGGTCTTCGCGGCGTGTACCTGCAGGCACTCGATCGCGAGCGTTCGTGGAGTGACAAGTGGCTCTGGGCAGCTCCTGCGGCGCTTCTGTGGCCGCGGCTCGTGAGGCCGTTCCTCGGACGCGGGTGAGTCGCCCCCGCGTGCTATGTCCCGGTCTGCCCCGGAGTGAGATCGAGCACGAACCGCGCGAATGCGTATGGTCCCGCATCCTCGAGCAGCGCCTCATAGGCCGCAGCCGCCTCGGCTGCCATCCGCTCCAGGTTGTCTCGCACATCGCGCGCCGCGCGCATCAGGTCGAGCTCGTCTCCGAAGTTGAAGATCGCGCCGCCACCGTGCGTGCGAACCAGGTCAGCGCCCCACCAGCCATCACTCACGATGACCGGCACGCCAGCGGCCCACGCCTCGGGCAAGACCGCCGAGATCCGCCCTTGCGCGTATGCATCCGGCCGGTAAGGAAGCACCACCGCCATCGAATCGGCGACGAGCGCCTCGTAGTCGTCTCTGGAGAGCGAACCCCCGACGAGGTCGAGTCGCGGCGAGTCGATCTCGTGTAGCATCCGCGCGGCCTCGGCGACGCTCGCAGGCTCATCACCGCGCTGGTAGCACTGCGCTGCGACGTCGAACTCGGTGAGCAACTTGGGTACCGCGGAAGCGAAGAAGTCGAAGCCCTTCTCGCGTCGGCCGTTTCCCGGATAACTCAATCGCAGCCGGCGCTGCCCGAGGGGAATCGCCGCCTCTGATGGGGTCGACTGTACCGCCGGATTCGGCACCACGAGTACGCCGTTGGGATCTGCTCCGGCAGCTATGTAGAGTTCGCGCATGCCGGGGGTGATGCAACCGAGCCACGTTCGGCGGCGCTGCCGTCCGACGTTTCGAGTGATGCGGCGGGCTGCGACGCGGGAAGATCGACCGCGTGGCGGATCGTGCACCATCGCCAGCGAGAGTGCATCGGTCCTTCCGGCAGCACGGAAGCCGAACAGGTCGAGCGGATCGGACGTCGTCATCACGATCCGATCGGCATCGAAGCCGAGCATCGCGAGTCCTAGTGCCTTGGCACCTGAGCGCGAATGCGAGCGGATGCGCGCGAGAGCTCTGACCTTAGGGAGCGGGTTGAGCCGACCATGCATCCAAGCCGGATCGGGTCCGGATTCGAGTGCGAGCCACGTGTCGAGCACATGGAGCGCGCCCGGCCAGTCGGCGTTGTCCGGACCTGCGGCAGTGAGCACGATGACCTCGGCGCCCTGCTCGGCGAGGGAGCGGCAGACCTCGCGAGCGATGTCCGCGTGGTAGATGAAGGGTTCGATGAGCAGAACGCGGTGTTCGGGCATACGCTCTCCGATGGTTGCAGCGGGAGCCTTTGCCCCGCGGCCGTGGTCTGGACGGCGTGCGTCCGCTATCCTCAGAGCAGGTGCCACGATCCATGTCGAGGATCGTAGGCCCACGGTCGAATCATATCCCGATTCCTCGGAGAGGCCGCACCCCATGAAGCGCGCATTGATCACCGGTATCACGGGCCAGGACGGCTCCTACCTCGCCGAGCTGCTTCTCGACAAGGGTTATGAGGTCTTCGGCCTCGTCCGCCGTGCGGCGACCCCGTCTACCGAGCGCATCGACCACATCCTCGATCGCCTGACGCTCATCACAGGCGAGATGACTGACCAGACCTCCCTCATCGACGCGATGCAGCAGTCGCAGGCCCAAGAGGTCTACAACCTCGCCGCCCAGAGTTTCGTGGCCGACTCGTGGATCGCGCCGATCTCCACCGGCGACGTCGACGGCCTGGGCGTCACGCGCATCCTCGAGGCGATCCGCCGGGTCAAGCCGGAGGCCCGCTTCTACCAGGCT
>Ga0209748_1001232_pt1 | contig 12770 bp, 15 predicted proteins | sample BarGraIncu00421A_FD_185490 | JGI IMG/M metagenome (GOLD analysis project Ga0209748, IMG submission 185490) | Arctic peat soil microbial communities from Barrow, Alaska - Barrow Graham LP Incubations 004-21A (SPAdes) (version 2) | ecosystem: Environmental > Terrestrial > Soil > Wetlands > Peat... | reverse complement strand
CGACGATATGATCAGGGCCACGGCCGTGGCCCTCAGGATGGTCCAGGCCTGCAGGGGGCGAGACGAATACGCGTCACGCTCGTACAGGCCGGTCGCGGAGAAGGTGGCCAAGATCGCGATGAACGGCACGATCAGCGGCCACTCGATCGAGACCGGCACCGTTGCCAGCCCCACCCACGGCGCGATGACTCCGCGCAGTGCGAACGCGGCGACGGTGGCGAGAACGAGCGCCAAGCAGTCCGTGGCGATGCTGGCCCGTCGCATCACGGTGCGCGCGTTCCTCCCCTGTGTGGCATAGCCCCTTCTCCACCCCGAAGTCGTTCGTTCCACCCTCGCCCACCCCCTGCCGTCGCGGCTACACAAACCGTGTATCGACATCTGGGTGAGTTCCTTGAGCATACCCAGAATTCCCTGCCGCAATCCGGCGCGCCTCCGGAACGGGTCACGGCCAAGCTGGCGAGCCAGTCGAAGCCTCACAAACAGTCGTGTCCGAGAGCCCGATATCGCACCCTGGGAAGAGGTTCGAGCCGCAAGTCAGCAGCGCTAGGCTTATTTCGAGGCTGGCGCTGCACCAGCCCGTCGACTCGCAGCCCCTAGCGCGCCGTGCACTCAGTCGGGCGCCCAACGGCGATGTAGCGTCCTCCCGCAGCGGTGATGGCGACCCCGCTAAGTGCGTTCCTGCCGTCGTACACGATGCGAGGGGTGTTCATCGTGTGCACCAGCCGGCTCCAATCGGCTTCGGTGATCTGCGGCCATTCGGTGGCGACGACCAGGGCGGAGGCCCCGCGCACTGCCTCGCCGATCGTTTCGCATTGGCTGAACCCGGTGTCGTCGATCTCGGCGCGCGCTAGCGGATCGTAGGCGGTGACGATGGCGCCCTCTCCGAGAAGCAGCGACGCGATGTCGATCCCGGGAGACTCCCGCGTGTCGTCGGTGCCAGGCTTGAACGCAAGTCCGAGGACGGCCACCCGATGTCCCGCGAGATCCCCGAGTTGAGCTCGCAGGACCTTGACCGGAAGCATACGCTGACGTGCGTTGACCTCTATCACGGACCTCAGCAGGTTGAAGTCATATCCGTTGAACGACGAAAGGAACCCGAGGGCGTGCGTGTCTTTCGAGAAGCACGAACCTCCGTAGCCGATTCCCGCGTTCAGGAAGGCGCGGCCTATCCGGTGGTCCAGCCCCAGTGCCTCTGCCACCTCGACCACGTCCGCGCCGACCAAATCGCACACGGCCGCGATCTCGTTGATGAACGAGATCTTGGTGGCCAGGAATGCATTCGACGCGTACTTGACGAGTTCGGCCGTCGGTATGCTGCAAGTGACGACAGGTGAGTCAAGACCGATGTACAAGTCGGCCACTTGGCGCGCTGCCGCAATGTCGCCTCCAAGCACGATACGATCTGCGTGCTCCCAGTCGGTGATCGCGCTGCCTTCGCGGAGGAACTCAGGGTTAGAGACGTACCCGATGCCGCGGGCCGACAGAGTCGCGGCGAACCTCGTTCCAGTTCCGGGCGGCACGGTGCTCTTCATGACCACGATGCTGCCCGCGCGGTCCGATTCGAGAATCGGGTTGATGACCGCGCGCACGTACCGAAGATCAGCCCCCCGCCATAGGCCATCGGGGTTCCGACGGCTACGAAGAGGAAGTCGCCGAGATCATCGGCGTCGATCTCAACCGCGAACCTTAGGTTCCCGGAACACACTCCCTCGGAAAGCAGTGCTTCGAGACCGGCCTCCTGTATGGGCAGTCCGCCGGCGTTCAGAGTCTCGATGCGCGCACTGTCGGTGTCGACCACGACCACGGAGTTTCCCGACCTAGCGAGGCAGGCTCCGGTTATGAGCCCCCCATATCACGCGCCAAAGACTGTGATGGAAGCGCTGTGCAACTTGTCCCTCCGGTCTCTGTAGCGGAACCAGTAAAGCGCTTGCTACGAACCATCCGGAGCCATCCACGGGATCTATCCGGTTTCTGTCACTCCGAATCGGAGTATGGCGGCCAGTCGTAGGGACGATCATAGAACCCCGCCTCGCACACAAGTTCGTCCACACGACGGATGACGCGCGCCGGGTTGCCCACGACTACCGCGTCGTCCGGGACATCGTCGACCACCACGGAGCCCGCCCCGACTAGGGCGTTCGCGCCGACGACGACTCCCGGGAGGATCGTGGAGTTGGCTCCGATCCTTGCCAGCCGTCGCACCGTCGCTCCGCCCTTGCACTCGGTGTAGCGGGGGCATCCCATCGGATGGGGGTCGTCGGTGAACACGACGTTGGGACCGATGAAGACGTCGTCCTCGATAGTCACCATCTCGAGAAAGCAGCCAGAGTGGATGCGAACCCTGTTGCCGATGCGATTGCCGAACTCCAGCACTGTGTTCGTTCCGATGGACACGTCGTCGCCAAGCACGTTGTCTTCTCGGATCGAGGCCCCCTGACCTGTCTGCAGGCGTTCGCCGATCGTGCTTCCGGCGTACAAGGTGGTGAACGGTCGAACCGTCGCGTCGCGGCCGACCCGAAGTTCGCGGTCTCCGGGCTCGCTGCCTCGCGGGGCCTTCCCGATCACGCAAGGCGGCTGGAGGTCGCACCCATCGCCGAGCAGGACACCTGGGGCGATCCGCACGCCATCGACGAAGTATTGGCTGCTCACGAGACCGCTTCCGCCAGTTGCTCGACGACATACTCGATCTGAGCAGACGAGAGGTGCGGGTGCATCGGGAGCGAGATGGTTCGCTCCGCGAGCGACTCGGCGACGGGGAAGTCCCCGACCGAATAGCCGAGCGAGGCGTACGCAGGGGTCAGGTGCAACGGGACCGGGTAGTGGATGCCGGTCTCGATCTCAGCGCAGGCAAGCGCTTCACGAACCCTGTCACGGTCGTCGACCAAGATTACGTACAGGTGATGCACGTGCACCACGTCGTCGATGACTCTCAGAGTCTGAACACCGGGGACGTCCGCGAGCATCGCATCGTAGCGGTTCGCGGCCGTGCGTCGCGACACATTCCACGCGTCCAGGTGCGCGAGCTTCGCAGAGAGGAACGCAGCCTGCAAGTTGTGAAGCCGGTCGCAGTATCCGACGACGCGGTGGGTGTACTTGTCCTCTTGGCCATGATTGCGAAGGAGCCGAATCCTTGTGGCTATGTCGCCGTCGTTGGTGACGACGGCTCCTCCGTCTCCAAGCGCTCCGAGGTTCTTCCCGGGATAGAAGCTGAACGCGGCCGCAAGCCCCATCGAACCGGCGCGGCGGCCCCGGTGCTCGGCACCGTGTGCCTGACAGGCGTCTTCGATCACCGGTATGTTGTGTCGCTGTGCGATTGCCAGCGTTGCGTCCATGTCGGCTGGCTGCCCGTACAGATGGACCGGGGCGATCGCTTTCGTCCGGCCGGTGATCGCCGACTCGATCAGGTTGGGGTCGATGTTCGCGGTCTCTGCCAAGCAATCCACGAACACCGGCCGGGCGCCGATGTGCGAGACCGCCTCGGCGGTGGCGATGAAGGTGTTGACCGGGACGATGACTTCATCCCCGGGGCCGACACCTGCGGCGAGGTACGCGAGCTTGAGTGCGTCGGTGCCGGTGCTCACGCCTATCGCGTAGGCGCAGCCGCTGTAGGCCGCGAACTCCTCCTCGAACTTCTTGAGCTCCGGCCCCATCGTGTAGGCGGCTCTGCTGACGATCGACTCCAGCAGTGAACCGTAAGTTGCGCCGAGCGACTCCGCCTGCGCTTTCAGGTCAACAAAAGGAACCTTCATAAGCACTGCCCCCCGGCTCGCTCCCAAGATGCGCGGCACATCGCGGCAGACGGACCCCTGCCGACCTGCGGCGCACCTCGGCCGCAAGGAATCCCATTCTAGTCCTTCACACGCGTCCATCAATGATCCGTCGGGCGATGATGCAGGGTTGTCGAGCGTGGCGAGGTTTGCTCATCTGCTAGCATTGGCGCCTGGGGCCGTGAGTCGTCGGGGACCGAAACACCGAGCGAGGTGCATCGAATGAGCCGCAGTGCGCTGATCACGGGAATCACAGGACAGGACGGCAGCTATCTCGCCGAACTGCTGCTGTCCAAGGGCTATCAGGTCTACGGTCTCGTTCGCCGATCCTCGACCGGATCGCTCGAGCGCTTGGAGAGGGTTCGCGGTCAGGTCAAGCTCATCGGTGGGGAACGGCCAGCCACGGCGCAAGCTCGACGTGTCCCGGGCGAAGGAACGGTTCGGGTTCGAAGCCATGGTGCCGTTCGACGAAGGCATTCGCCGGACCGTTGAATGGTGGGAAGCGAACCGCTAGCGTGTGACCTTCCCGACCTCGCTTGACGCAGCGGCCGTCAGCGTCCAGCGGCCCGCATAGCGCACCTGGGCGTAGCAGGTGCCGCGGTTGTGGGCGTCGGCGGGGCAGCAAACGTTGCATGCAGCCGGCGAGACTCGCCGAGGCTAATGTATTGGACTCAGGACCACCGCATGAGAACCCGATAGACTCTCTGGCGCGAGGCGCAAACGCCAAAGGGTATGGTCGGCCGCCTGACTTCGAGCGAGCTTTCGCGTCAGCGGGGTGTCCGGCATCAAAGGGAACCGACCAGCATGAACTAGGGTGGCGAGATGGCTATGCATGTGCGCACGGTCGAAACGACCGAGGATTTCGCGAGTCTCCGAGACGACTGGCACAGTGTGCTCGCGCGCTCGGGTCAGGACACCCCGTATCTCTCCCATGAGTGGCTTATGGCCTCTTGGGAAGCATATGCTGGCGCACAGGATCGCCTGAAGATTCTCTGCTGTTATCGAGACGAGACGGACTCGCTGGTCGGGATTCTCCCAATCTGTTTCCGACTCGAATCAGGTCTTCTGGCTTCACGCAGGCTTGGCTACTTCGGTCACTTGCCCGTCGGCCCTGGGTGCATCGCCGATCCTCGGGACGCGGAGGCCATCTTCGATGCGATCGCAGCTCATCTCTATTCGACGCGCAGCGAGTGGGACGTGCTCTCCCTCCGGGGCATCGATTCGAGCAGCGTGTTCCTCGGGCGACTCCTGGCCCTGTCCGACCGGAGCGGCAGACCTCTCGTGCGCGAAACCTTGGTAAACTCACCGATCGAACTCGCGGCGACGTGGGAGTCATTCCTCGGCTCCGTGTCTCGCCACCAGCGGTCCCAAGTCCGCCGCCGGAGAAGCCGCCTCGACTCGCTGGGGACGGTGGAACTCGAGTACGTCGTCGCGGCGAAGGACTTGCCCGGCGCTCTCCAGGATGCCGCTCGGATGTTTGAACACAGCATGCGGCGCAAGTTCGCACGTCCATTCGAGGTGTCCGACCGCTACGATCGACTCATGGCGTCCATGAGCGAGCGCTTCCTCGCGCTGGGTTGGCTGCGGTTCCTGTTTCTCAAGGTCGATGGCGAGCGAGTGGCATTTGTCTATCAGTTGAGACACGGAAGCACGATGTTCGCCTTCAAGTTCGGCTTCGACGCGGCTTGGGCGGAGCAGACGGTCGGCCTGGTGGCCTTGAGCTACGCGATAGAGGGGGCCATCGTAGAGGGTTGCCACTCGTACGTACTGGGCGGCCGCGGGAACCTACAAGAGCGATGGGGGGCCACGGGCCTCAGCTCTCTGAGCGACCTCACTCTCTACGGGCGCTCCGCCATCGCGTCTGTGATCGCCTCTCGCGACGCGACAGCTTACCGGATGGTGCGCTCCCTCAAACCGCTGGTTCCGGCGTCGGTCAGAGCCCGCCTCGCGCTCGAGCTCAGTTGGCGCGAACTGCGGGATCGTTAGCGTCCCCGGTAGTGGTGTACGAATCTCCAACGGCCGCCTGACATGAGGCGGCCACTGCTCCATCCTCGAGGGTGGTTGAAGCCCAAGAACGAGGAGGAGACAGTGATCGGGGACAACATGGACCATCTGGCGTGGCTGCGCAAGGTGATCGCCGACGGCGACGCCGATCTGGTGCGCGAGATGCTCAAGGTGTTCGCCCAGTGCTATCCCCACAGTTCAGAGGTGGTATTTGGGGGCCAAACACGCACAATCCCGGCACGACAACAGGGCGTCAGAGACACGCCGAATCAGTTAGATGCAATCAGATAGGTGCACGGATAGGCCGCACGCTAAGTGCCGCGGCGCTACAAGTCTTCTCGCGTCTTGACGCCGTTCCTCCTGACAATGAACGCAGGATTGCCGACAACTACACAGCCGTTCGGGACGTTCTTAGTCACAGTCGCATTTGCCCCGATGATGGAGTCGTTGCCTACATGTATTCCACCGATGACCACTGCGCCCGCCGTGACCCATACGTTGTCTCCCAGAGTTGGGCATCCTCGATCGGTCACACCGATCGTCACCTGCTGCGCGACCGTGCAATCCTCACCAATGCTCTTTGCATAGACGATTGTGCTGAACCCGTGAAAGATAACTAGGCCAGCGCCTATCTTCTCTGCGTTCAGAAACAGAGAGTCCAGCCTCGGATAGAGTGGTTGGATTAGTCTCCCCAAGATGGGATTACTGCCCTTGAGCCGGTAGTAAAACAGGTTCCTGAACTCCGGGAATGCAATCAGAAGTCGATGCAGGCACCACCAGTCGGGCCCCGAGGCTGCCTCATGCAGGACCAATTCCGCCCATCTGGTGATGTCCCTATCGATGGTGTCTTTCGAGTCGGAGAACTTGTGGGCGAGGATCGCAGGCACGGACCTCACCACGTTGGCCGCGGTCCACAGAGACCTAAGAGCCGTCTTCATTCTCCCCCCGCCTCACAGCGCCGACCAGGTGCCAACGGAAACGGGGCAACTCCAGCCGTGCTTATCAGCTTGCCCCCCGCGGGCCCCCTAGCCCGCATGCGTGCAGTCTACTACGCCGACTGACACTGTGCCGCACGTCAGCGCGTGGTCCCGGTCGTAAACGACGGCACGCGCTGAGGTGCGTTCTAAGCCCCGATGCCCGTGAGCTTGCAGACCCCGAATCACCGCCTTTCTGTTGCGTCGGGAAACACCCGTGCAGCCCCTTTCTTAGGTGTCGGCGTCCGATGTGTCCGATTCCTACGCGCGCGAGGGTGCCCCGTTCAAACTGACCCATTACCCTCTTGCGGAGCAGTAACGCGCGCAGCGAGTCGCCAGCGTCAGAGCAGGCGAAGGAAGCGCGCCACTTCGCCCCACGATTGCGTGTCAGCCGCGTTCGCCTCTGAAACGAGCCGCTGGTAGGTGGCGCGGTGCATACCCTTCGGGCGTGACGGGTTGTCGTCATTCGGCGCGGCCCTGAGCTTCCGAGTGCGTATCCGTTGTGCCTTGTGCAGCAGACGGAGCATCGGTTGCTCGCGTTGGCTTTCGTAGGCCAACCCGTGGGCACGAGCGGCACCTGAAGTGCCCGCCGTACAGGTACAGCAGCGCCACACAGCGCCCACAGCCGGGGCACTCGAACCACTGTCGGGAACCGCCGTAGTGACACGGTGTGAGCGTGATCGGAATGGCGCAGCTAATGTGGATGCCGTCGGCGGTGTAGTCGAGAGTGAGGACTGACGCCCCGTGCTCGTGGACCCACCGTACGCTGTAGCCGACTGAGCTCGTGCTCCCGTCGTCAAAGGTCCACCACCACGATCCCGACTTGCCGTGCGTGAGGAGTTCATGGGCGCCGAGGCTGATTCGATCTGCGGTGCGTCATGGGGTCAACGCAGCGCCGAGCGTGTGAACCGCCGCAACGGCTATCGCGAACGCGACCTCGACACCCGCGTCGGCACGATCGGCTTGGCCGTCCCGAAGCTGCGTGAGGGCAGCTACTACCCGGACTGGCTGCTGGAGAACCGCCGGCGTGCCGAGCGTGCGCTGGTGGCCGTGATCGCCGAGTGCTATGTGCGCGGAGTCTCGACCAGGCGTGTCGACGGACTGGTCAAGACGCTCGGGATCGAGGGGATCTCGAAGTCGCAGGTCTCGAGGATGGCCAAGACACTCGACGAGGAGGTCGCCGCCTTCAGAAGCCGCCCACTCGACGCGGAGCGTATCCGTACCTGTGGGTCGACGCGCTTTCGATCCGGGTGCGCGAGGGCGGGCGCGTCGTCAAGGTCTGCTGCGGAGTCGCAACCGCCGTGAACTCCCAGGGCTGCCGCGAGATCGTCGGGCTCGACACCTTCACCGAGGAGAGCGGCCCAGCATGGACGGCGTTCTTGCGCGACCTGGTCGCCCGCGGGCTTTCAGGCGTGCGAATCGTCATCTCCGACTCCCACAAAGGGCTCGTCGCCGCAATCGAGGCTACCTTGCCGCAATCCGCCTGGCAGCGATGCCGGACGCACTTCATGCGAAACGTGCTCTGCCGCGTGCCCAAGTCGGCCCAGCCCTTCGTGGCCACGCTGGTCCGCACGATCTTCGCGCAGCCGAGCGCAGAGGAGGTCGTAGCCCAGCTCACCCGCGTCGTCGAGCAGCTCGAGGCGAGGTTCCCGGATGTGGCGACCATGCTCGAGGAAGCCGCCGTCGACATCACGGCGTTCTCCACGTTCCCGACAGCTCACTGGCGCCAGATCTGGAGCAACAACCCACAGGAGCGGCTCAACCGGGAGATCCGACGAAGGAGCGACGTCGTCGGCATCTTCCCGGACCGCGGAGCCATCATCCGGCTCGTGGGTTCGGTGCTGTCCGAACAGCACGACGAGAGTGGCAGGTCGCTCGCCATTACATGTCGGCCGAATCGCTCGACACGGCGATGCGACCGATACTGACGGTCGAGGACGGGCTCGCTCAGCAGGTGATGCCGGCGCTTATAGCCGGCTGAGAGCCGGTGCGGATGGAGCTGAGGGCTTCATTAGACCACTTGACGGGACATGGCCTCGCCGACGGCTCGTGCATCCGCCTGCGGCCACTTCGGCGCAACCACGTGTGGGCTTACGGCTTGCAGAAAGCTGCGCATCCTGACGGTGATCGACGAATACAGCCGGGAGTGCCTGGCACTGCGGGTCGCACGCCGGCTCACGGCCAACGACGTGCTCTACACGCTCTCAGAGCTCTTCTTGGAATACGAGGTGCCTGAACATATCCGCTCAGACAATGGCCCCGAGTTCGTCGCCACTGCGGTGAGGACTTGGCTCGCCGACCTAGGGGTCACCACGCTGTTCACCGAACCGGCCAGTCCTTGGGAGAACGGCTACATCGAGTCATTCAACGGCAAGCTGCGTGACGGACTGCTCAACGGTGAGATCTTCTACACGCTCAAAGAGGCCCAGATCCTGATCGGCCAGTGGCGTCGCGAATACAACCACATACGACCGCACGGCTCGCTGGGGCAGCGCCCGCCGGCGCCGGAGACGATCGCCATTCCGGGCTTCTCGCTTTCCGACTACGCACCGCCGGCCCGGCGAGAGCCGGCCCTTGCTCTATCATAGGAGGTGGACCAACGAATGGGGTCAGGTCGCCTGCGGAGCAGATGCTCGACTATCGCATGTACCCGGAACCCTTGTGCGAGTTCTTCACTGCCGTATACGCCAAGCGCACCAGCTAGAGGGCCATGTCCCGTCGAGCGATGTATCAAGCCTCTGGCTCTACCCTTCATGCCGATTCTCAACAGAGCGGTCCCAGACGCTATGCATCCTTCACGGCCTGAAGCAGGAAGCTACGCGTCGTCAACAAGTACTCTGGCAGGCCCGGAAGTTTGCGCCGCCAGTCTGCGTCCAGTTCGGTCGCCCCTTCCGGCGCGAAGCCAATGTCGCCTTCTAGCGTGTGGTCTTTGCCAGCCCCTACTACGCGAAGCACTGTCAATCGCTTCTCAAATTCTGCCCGCATCTCATCCGGCTTCTTCCTGTTTAGGCAGCAAGCGCCGGACGACTCGCCGGTGACATGTCCCCACGGCGATCTAGCTACTTCATCGGCTGTGCGATAGCCACCTGACGGGCAGTAGAAGTTGTGCCACAGCATGTCGACGACTCCGCCAAGTCGTAGCACTCTGGCCGTCTCCTCCACGAAGACCGACAGGTTGTCTACTTCCTGAAGAACGGCATTGGAGCAAACGACGCTAAAGGTGCCATCCGCGAAGGGCAGACGGCATCCATCGTAGGTGTCAAGCGACAGAACTCGGTGAACCAGACTCACCTCAGCGAGTCGCGCAAGTTCCGAATAGTACCGTTGAATGTGTGTGTAGCGCGGACCCGCGTAGAGAAGCGCTCGCAAGAAGCCCTTACTCCGCAATCTCGACCGGAAGGTAGCGAGTCGTCCGTCACGGAAGAAGACCGACTCGACATCGGCACCGCAGACGTCGATGCCCTCCGCGTTGAAGAGTGCGACATTCGGATAGCTGTAGCCGCAACCCAAGTCCAGTATCTTCAGGTCATTGGGTAGCGGCACTCCAAGAAGCTCTTCGAGACGCCCCTTCAGTTTCAGATGCACATTCTCGTAGTCATGGACTGCTTGCGCACAAGTCAAGTCCGTAGAGCCGAATATCGACCGCGCAGCCCCTTGTACCGTGATGTTCACTGCACCGCTCTCTTGGGGGATGCGCAGCGCTTCATGACTGGGCACTACAACGCCAGCGCGCGAAGCTCGCTGCTTCCTTCCACCGCCGATGCGTCGCGCCGGGCGTGTTCGCTCCAGCTTAGACCTTCTCCATGGTAGCACCACCCTCTTCGAGAGTATGAGATTCCCGGCCTCGGTTCACGAGGTCGTATTCGTTTCATCGATCGGAGGTTGGAGATGACTGAGGCTCAGAGGGATATCAAGCGCGAGATGCGGGTGCTGGAGTGTCACTGACGATGTGAAACTAACCCCCTACTGACGATTTGTAATTGACCCCCTCAGCCTCGGGGCACACGCTTCCGGCAGCGTCCGCGGCGGCCGGGAGGATCAAGTGATACGTCTGGGGGAATGGGTGGACATCGTCTCGCTCCACAACCAAGGGCTCTCGATCAAGGCGATCGCCCGCAGGACGGGCGTCTCCCGCAACACGGTGCGAGCCGCGCTTCGCCGCGACGGACCGCCCGAGCGGGCGCCCCAAAGCCGACCGCCCTCGAAACTCGAGCCGTTCAAGGACTACCTCGTCGCGAGGTTGACCGAGTTCCCCGAGATGTCAGCCGCCGCGCTTCTCGATGAGGTCGTCGCGCTGGGCTACACCGGCGCCGTCTCGATACTGAAGGACTTCACCCGCCCGTATCGTGTTCGCCGCCGGGAGCCGGTCGTGAGATTCGAGACCGCCCCGGGCCTGCAGGCACAAGTCGACTTCGCCGATCTCGGCCGCCACGAGATCGCCGGCAAAGAGACCGACTTGTTCCTGTTCGTCATGGTCCTGGGCTTCTCCCGCGCGATGTATGTCGAGGCGATCACCGACTGCAGGAGCGAGACGTTCCTTGCCTGCCATGTGAGTGCGTTTCGCGCCTTCGGTGGCATGCCGAGAGAGGTCCTCTACGACAATGCCAAGGTCGTGGCGCTTGTGCACACCCGCACAGTCGTGACCTTCAACGCCGCGTTGCTGGACTTCGCTGGTCGCTTCGGGTTCCGCCCCCGCCTGTGTCGGCCGTATCGCGCCAAGACCAAGGGGAAGGTCGAGCGGGCCATCCGCTACGTCAAGGACCGCTGCCTCACGGGGCGCACCTTCACCGACATCGACGACATGAACGCGCAGATCGCCTTGTGGGTCGAGACGAAGGCGAACGCTCGCGTGCACGCCACCACCGATGAGCGCCCGATCGACCGTCTCGCGCGAGAGGGTCTGGTGCCGTTTCGCGAGGCGATGCCTTGGATCACGCCCACACCGCCGATCAGCAGCGACGCACCGCGCTTCCGCTTCCTGACCGCACCTGTCGTCGAGATCCGATCGCTGTCCGTCTATGAGGAGGTCTGCAGATGAGCCTGTCAGAAGAGCGGCTCGCACACCTGTGCGAGCGCCTGCACCTTCCCGACGTGCCCGCGCTGCTGCCCGTGCTCGCGCAGGAGGCCGCGACCAAGGGCTGGTCGTTTCCCGACTTCGCCGAGGCGGTGCTGGCCGCTCAGGCTGACGCCTCGGACGCCCGGGCCTGTGACACCCTGCAGCGGCTCGCGGGCTTCCCGGCCAGAAAGGCGATCGATGCCTTCGACTTCTCCTTCCAGCCGAGCGTCAACAGAAAGCAGATCCAAGAGCTCGCGAGCTGTGCCTTCATCGAGCGGGCCGAGAACGTCGTGCTGCTGGGACCTCCGGGGGTGGGCAAGACGCACCTGGCCATCGCACTCGGCGTCGAGGCGACGCGACGGCGTATGCAAGTCAAGTTCACGACTGCGGCCAGGCTCGTCTCCTCGCTCGCGGAGGCACGGACCGCGGGCACGTTCTCGCGGCGTCTGACCGGCTTCGTGCGCCCGCGCCTGCTCATCATCGACGAGGTCGGCTTCCTGCCGCTGGACGCCGGCGAGGCGAGCTTGCTGTTCGAGGTGGTGTGCCGACGCTATGAGCGGGGCTCGATCATCCTGACCAGCAACAAGAGCTACGGCGAGTGGGGCGACGTGTTCTCCGGCGACACGGTCATCGCCACAGCCATCCTCGACCGGCTGCTCCACCACTCCACGACGATCTCGATCAAGGGCGAGAGCTACCGCCTCAAGGACAGGAAGAAGGCCGGCATCATGACGACGCCAGCCGGCTGAGGGGGGTCAATTTCAAATCGTCACAAAGGGGTGAACTTCACATCGTCATTGACAGGAGTACGCGCGGGAGTGCGGGAACTGGGGTTGGGGGGTTTTGAGATTCCCGACCTCGCTTGACGGATGGGCATAAACCCAGCGTCGAACGGAGGTCGCCGATGACCCAGGCCCAGCGTGACATCAAGCGCAAGATGAACGTCCTCGACTACGTCAGAGAACACGG
>Ga0209748_1001230_pt1 | contig 12774 bp, 12 predicted proteins | sample BarGraIncu00421A_FD_185490 | JGI IMG/M metagenome (GOLD analysis project Ga0209748, IMG submission 185490) | Arctic peat soil microbial communities from Barrow, Alaska - Barrow Graham LP Incubations 004-21A (SPAdes) (version 2) | ecosystem: Environmental > Terrestrial > Soil > Wetlands > Peat... | reverse complement strand
GGTCGTCCGCGCGAAGACCACGACCGCCAACATCGGCAAGACGATCCTCGTCGTGCTGCACGAGCGCAAGGTCTACCTCTACAAGAACACCAAGCTCGAGAAGTCGTATCGCTGCGCGATCGGGATGAGCGCGCACCCCACGCCGAAGGGTCTGTTCAAGGTCATCGCCAAGTCGGCTCATCCGGCCTGGCGCAACCCGGGCAGCGCGTGGGCGAAGGGGATGCCGAGCTACATCAAGCCGGGCTACTACAACCCGCTCGGCCTACGCGCGCTGTACCTGAACGCGTCGGGGATCCGCATCCACGGGACGGCGAAGACCTGGTCGATGGGGCACGCTGCGAGTCACGGGTGCATACGGCTCACGAACCACAACGTCCTCGACATCTACCCCCGCGTTCCGGTGGGGACCCCGGTCTACATCCTGTCCTAGCCACAGGTCGGGAAGCGACACACAGAAGGCCCGCCCCCAGGGGGAGCGGGCCTTCTGTGTGACGGTCGGAGCGGCTCGGCGACGACGCTCAGCGCGCCGCGGGGACGCGCAACTCGAGCAGGCAGTGCTCGGACCCGGGGCGTCCGATGCGGTCGAGGAACGCGAGCTCGAGCCCCGCTCCTTCGAACGTGCCCTCGTCCACAGCGGCTGCGATGACGCACAGGTGGTCGATCTGGTCGGGGTCGAGTCCGGCGGTGCGCCACGCGTCGACCAGCGGACACGCGGTCATGCGCAGCACGATCCGCTCGTCGCCCTCTTCCTCGATGCCTGGCTCGAAGAGTTCGCCGGCGCATGGGGAGCCGTCGCAGAAGATGCGGCCGACCTCCTCAAGGTCGCCAGCGTGTGCCGCGGCGCGGTACGCGCGCGACACCTCAAGCCCGCGCCGGTGGATCGCGCGCTTCATCAGCTCGGTGGCGCGGTCCTCCCCGAGCTCGTCGGACAGTTCCTCGTAGACGTAGGCGTACATGAGCGCGCGGTTCTCGAACGAGGCGCGGGTCTCCGCTTGCGATCGTTCCAGCTCGTCCTCGAACTCGTCGCCATCGATGGTGCTCATGGAGCGGCTCCTTCTCGTGTGCGCGGTGGGGGAGCAGCAGCGCGGCTCCGATGATAGTCGTTCGCTGGACGGCGAGCGGGTGACGTCCGGTCAACGGACGCGCTGACCCATTGACGCCGGCAGCTCCCGCTCTGTAGATTGTTAGGCACCTAAATATCTACCCGGAGGCACCCATGAGCGTCAGCGCCGCACATCCAGACTACCTCTCATATCGCGTGAAGCGGCTGTACCTGCTCATCAGCCAGCGCATCGACGACGCGCTCAAGTCGCATGGTCTGGGCCGTAGCCAGTGGCAGGTGCTCTTCCGGGTCCGCAGGGCCGGCACGCTCGCGCAGCGGGACCTGCAGCAGGCGCTGCAGGTCGAGTCCGCGACCCTGACCGGCATCCTGGACGTGCTCGTCGCCAAGGGATGGCTCGAGCGCTCGGACAGCGCCGAGGACAAGCGCTGCCGGGTGCTGACGCTGTCCCCCGCCGGGCTGGCGCTGCTCGCCACGATCCCCGACCCGTACGAGGGGGTCGAGACCCGGATGCTCGCAGGGATCTCCGACGCCGAGCGCGCTCGCGTGGAGAGCGTTCTGGAGACCATGATCCGCAACCTCGAAGACTGGAGCTGAACCGCCTCGTGACCACTCGCACCCGCAAGGCCGCGCGCGCCGCGACCGCGTCGCTCAAGGGTCAGGCCGACCGCACCTTCTCATCGCTGAAGCTGCGCAACTACCGCCTGTACTTCATAGGCCAGACGATCTCGCTGTGCGGGACCTGGATGCAGTCGGTCGCGCAGGCGCTACTGGTACTGACTCTGGCCGCCCCGAACGAACTGGGCATCGCGCTCGGCCTCGTGATGGGCCTGCAGTTCGCGCCGGTGCTGTTCCTCGCGCCGTTCGGCGGTGTGCTGGCGGACCGGTTCTCGAAGAGGCGGATCCTCGTCTTCACGCAGACGGTCGCCGGCCTGCTGGCGCTCGTCCTGGGCGCGCTGGTGGCTACGGGTGCGATCCGTCTGTGGATGATGTACTTCCTAGCGCTCGGGCTCGGGATCATCAACGCGATGGACAATCCGGCGCGCCAGACGTTCGTGCACGAGATGGTGGGTCGGGCGCAGCTTTCGAACGCCGTCATGCTGAACTCGATCACCGTGAATCTGAGCCGCGTGATCGGTCCGGCCGCAGCGGGACTCATCGCGGCCCAGCTTGGCTTGGCGCCGTGCTTCATCATCAACGGGCTGTCGTTCGGGGCCGTACTCGCCTGTCTCGGGATGATGCGTGGGGACGAGCTGCGCCGCTCGGCTCGGGTCAAGGCCTCCAAGGGGCAGCTCCGCGAGGGGTTCCGCTACGCGTGGAACACGCGGATCCTTCGCGACGTGCTGATCATGATGGCCCTCATCGGCACCTTCACCTACGAATTCTCGGTCTCGCTGCCGCTGCTGGCCCACGTGGCATTCCCGGGTTCAGCGGCCCAGGTCGCGGCCGGCGTCGCGACGTTGATGTCGGTCATGGGGATAGGAGCGGTCCTCGGCGGGCTTGTGGCCGCCGGACAGCACGGAGCCACCGTGCGCGCTCTCACGGTGGGCGCGTTCGGATTCGGTGTCGCGGTGTTGCTCGTCGCCGTGTCCCCGTCGCTCATGTGGGCGTCGCTCGCGATGGGCGTCGTCGGGTACTTCTCGGTGGTGTTCACGTCCTACTCGAACGCGCTGTTGCAGATGTCGGCCGAGCCGAAGATGCGCGGCCGCGTCATGGCGCTATGGGCGATGGCGTTCATGGGAAGCACCGTGGTGGGAGCGCCGATCATCGGGTGGATCGGACAGGTGGCGGGCCCGCGCTGGAGCCTGGTCGTGGGCGCGGTCGCTGCGGTAGGAGCGGGGCTGGTCGGCCTGGACACAGTGCGCTCCAAGGTGCGCGCCCCGGTCATCGTGTTCGGCGACACCGGCTCGATGCCGCCGATCATACGGATCGCGAACGAAGACGGACCCGCCTGACAGCCGGCGGCACCGGTCCCACACAACACAGGAGGACAGATGCTCTACCGCACGATAGGCTCGACCGGCGTCGAAGTGTCGGCACTGGGGTTCGGCTGCATGCGCCTGCCGGTGATCGGCGGCAAGGCGCAAGACATCGATTATCCGCTCGCCACCGAGATGCTCCACCACGCGATCGAGAACGGCGTGAACTACGTGGACACCGCGTGGTTCTACCACGCCGAGAACTTCGGGCAGCCCGGACAGAGCGAGCCTTTCGTGGGCCAGGCGCTGTCAGGCGGTTGGCGCGAGCGCGTGAATCTCGCGACGAAGCTCCCGCAGCAGATCCTCAAGACCCGCGAGGACATGGATGTGTTCCTGGACCGGCAGCTGGAGCGGCTCCAGACCGACCACATCGATTTCTACCTGATACACGGGCTCACGGGCGAAGCGTGGGACCGAGTCCGTGACCTGGGCGTCCTCGAGTTCCTGGACAAGGCGCGCGAAGACGGGCGCATCCGGTTCCCGGCCTTCTCGTTCCACGGCCAGGCGGCGGACTTCCCCCGCATCATCGACTCGTACGACTGGGCGTTCGGCCAGATCCAGTACAACTACATGGACGTGGACTATCAGGCCGGGACCGCGGGGTTGCGCTACGCCGCGGACAAGGGCGTCGGCATCGTGGTCATGGAGCCGCTCAAGGGCGGGAAGCTCGCGGCCAACCTCCCCTCGGAGGCGCAGGCGATCTTTGACGGCGCGGCCGTGAAGCGCACGCCGGCCGAGTGGGCGCTCCGCTTCGTGTGGAACGAGCGGGGGGTCTCGCTCGCGCTTTCCGGCATGAGCGCCATGGAGCAGGTCGTCGAGAACCTGCGGATCGCCGACCGAGCGGTCCCCGGCTCGCTCACCTCAGATGAGCTCGCTCTATACGACGAAGTGCGGGTCGCGATCAAGTCGCGCATCAAGGCCGACTGCACCGCGTGCGGCTACTGTCAGCCATGCCCGTCCGGTGTCGAGATCCCCCGCGTGCTCGCGGCGCTGAACGCCTCAGCGATGTGGGAGGACGCGAACCCGTGGCTGTCCGGCTACACGCAGGTCAAGGGCGGCGCGTCGTTGTGCACCGAGTGCGGCCAGTGCGAGGAGATGTGCCCGCAGGGGCTTCCGATCCGCGATCTGATGAAGGAGACGGCGGCGCTGTTCGGGCGCTAGGAGGCCCGCTTCGGCCGCCGCTAGGCGAAGAGGTCGCGCCGGATCGTGCGCGACGCTCCATGTGCGAGGAAGTCGCCGTGGTACGGGAGCATGGCGTCGAACTCGAGCGCGGACACCGCGCGGATCGAACGTTCCGCGATGTCCAGGTCCCACCCGTACATCTCGGGCGGACGGACGACGCGGCCGTCCTCGTAGCGGAGCATGTCGCCGGCGATGAGCAGCGACTCCTCCGGGAGCAGCAGAGAGATGTGCCCCGGCGTGTGCCCGGGTGTGTGGAGCACCTCGACACCGCCGAGCGCGTCGAGCGTCTCCCCGCCCTGCAGCCTGCGCGCGACCGGGACCGGCTCGGGCGCCGGGCGCGGGGTGCGGCCCTGCGCAGCCATCATGGCCAGGAGCTCGGGAGTCGGGCCCGGAGCCGGGGTGCTTCCGTCGATCAGGCCCGCGTCGGCCTCGTGCGCCCAGACCTCGGCGCCCGTGAGCGCCACCGCCTCCGCGAGCCCGCCGATGTGGTCGCTGTGCGGGTGCGTGATGATGATGCGCTTCACATCGCGCGGCGAGATCCCCGCCTCCGCGAACGCACGCTCCAACGCTCCGGTGACACCCGGGAAGCCCGCGTCGACCAGCGTCACCTCACCGTCCGAGACGAGCAGGCAGACGTTGACGAAGCCCGGCCGGCCGGGCATCGCGACGCCTTCCACGAGGTGGACTCCGGGGATGAGCTCGGACATCGACGGTCCTTTCGGAAGCGCGGGCGCATCGTTCTCGTCAAACTCTAGCGCGCACGCGCACGCGCGCACATGGGCGTTTCGGTGTATCTTTTCGCCTACGCGGGCGCCGGGGACATCCCGCGCGACAGCGGACCGGCCCGCCGGCAGGGAAGGGAACCTGAACATGGCAGTGGACAGCCGTATCGGGGCGAAAGTCACGACCGTGCGCGAGTCGTTGGGACTGTCGCGCGAGCAGCTCGCCGAGCGCAGTGCGTGCGGCGTCGCCGTCATCGAGCGCATCGAGGCGGGTGAGATCGTCCCGTCGCTTGCCCCGCTCATCAAGATCTCGCGGGCGCTCGGCGTCCGGTTGGGCACGCTGCTGGACGACGACACGCAGGTCGGTCCCGTGGTGACACGAGCCGACGAGGCCGAAGCGGTGGCGCGCCTCAAGTCGCTGGAGACCGGGACCGGCGCGGGCACGCTCGACTTCTTCTCGCTGGCGGCGGGCAAGACCGCGCGGCACATGGACCCGTTCCTCATCGACGTGAACCCGTCGTCCGATCCCGCGAACCTCTCGGGGCATGAGGGTGAGGAGTTCCTGTTCGTGCTCGCCGGCGTGCTGGAAGTCGCGTACGGCAAGGACGTCATCACGCTGGGGGTCGGCGACAGCATCTACTACGACTCGATCGTGCCCCACCAGGTGCGCTCGGCGGGCGACGCCGTGGCGCGCATCCTGGCCGTCGTCTACGCCCCGGCCTAGGGGGACGGCATGGCACTCCACACCGACCTCGCCATCGGGCAGTACTTCGAGCGGCAGGTGGCCGCTTCGCCCGACCACGACTTCATCGTCTACCCCGACCGCGACCTTCGTTGGACCTACGCTCAGTTCGACGAGCGGGTCGACCGCCTCGCCAAAGGGCTTCTCGCGATCGGCCTCGAGAAGGGCGACCACCTGGGCATGTGGGCGCGCAACGTGCCCGACTGGCTGACGTTCGCCTTCGCGACCGCCAAGATCGGCGTCGTGCTCGTCACCGTGAACCCGGTCTACAAGAGCCACGAGCTCGCGTACGTGATCGAGCAGTCGGACATGAAGGCGCTCGTCATCATCGACGCCTTCCGCGACGTCGACTACGTCGAGATCATCCGCGGGCTGGTCCCGGAGGCCTCGACGCAGGAGCGGGGCCACCTCGATTCGCCGAAGTTCCCACGCCTCAAGTCGCTCATCTACATGGGTCCCGAGAAGCACCGCGGCTTCTACAACGTGCCGGAGCTCCTGCTGCTCGGCGGGCACATGCCGGACGACGAGCTGTGGGCCATCACCGCGACGCTGAAAGACGACGACGTCATCAACATGCAGTACACGTCGGGAACCACCGGCTTTCCCAAGGGCGTCATGCTCACCAGCCGCAACATCCTCAACAACGGCTTCTTCATCGGAGAGCGACAGAAGCTGACGCCGGCGGACAGGGTCTGCCTGCCGGTGCCGTTGTTCCACTGCTTCGGGATCGTGCTGGGCGTGCTCGCGGTGCTGACTCACGGCGCGACCGCGGTCATGGTCGAGAGCTTCGACCCGGTCATCGTTCTCGCGGCGGTACAGAAAGAGAAGGCGACCGCGCTCTACGGAGTACCGACGATGTTCATCGCGGAGCTCGCGCACCCGATGTTCGATATGTTCGACCTGACGAGCCTGCGCACCGGGATCATGGCGGGCAGCCCGTGCCCGATCGAGACGATGCGCCAGGTCATCGACCGGATGCACGCTTCCGAGATGACGATCTGCTATGGCCTGACGGAGACGTCGCCGGTGTTCACGCAGACGACCACCGACGACACGCTCGAGCGGAAGTGCGAGACGGTGGGCCGGAAGCACGACGACGTGGAGGTCCGCGTCATCGACCCAGAGACCGGCGAGGACTGCCCGATCGACGTCCCGGGCGAGCTGTGCTGCCGCGGCTACAACATCATGAAGGGCTACTACAAGATGCCCGAAGCCACCGAGAAGGCGATCGACGCCGACGGCTGGCTTCACTCCGGCGACATCGGCACGGTCGATGCGGACGGCTACTACCGCATCACCGGGCGCATCAAGGACATGATCATCCGCGGTGGGGAGAACATCTACCCGCGCGAGATCGAGGAGTTCCTCTACACGATGCCGGGCATCGAGGACGCGCAGGTCGTGGGCGTGCCGGACCCGAAGTACGGCGAGGTCGTGGGCGCGTTCATCCGCGTGAAGGCGGGCGCGGACCTCACGGAGGGCGACGTCCAGGAGTTCGCGCGGGCCCGAATGGCGCGCTACAAGGCGCCGAAGTACGTCTTCTTCGTCGACAGCTACCCGATGACGGCGTCCGGCAAGATCATGAAGTACAAGCTGCGCGAGCAGGCCGCCGAGGCGCTCGGTCTGGCCGACGTGAAGGTGTTCGCGAGCGAGGCCGAGAAGGCGTAGCGAGTTCCGGCATACGGGCCGCGAGCGAGGGTCACAGGAGGTTGGAGGCCAGTCGCGCCAACGCGTTGCGAAGCCGGCGGACCGGGGTCCACGAGTCGATCACCTCGCGCGTGATCAGCTCGCACTGACCGACATCGGCCAGGAAGGCACGCTCGTGCTGCGTTGCGAGGTCCGCGTCGTAGAACCAGGTCATGACCTCCTGGTTCAAAGCGAGGCTGCGCGTGTCCATGTTCATCGTGCCGATGACGGCGATCCGGCCGTCGATAGTCATCGTCTTCGCGTGCATGAAGCCCTTCTTGTAGCGGTATATCTTGATCCCCGCGTCCACCAGCGGGGCGAAGAAGGTCTCGGCTGCGTAGTAGGGGGTCTTCTTGTCGGGCCAGCCGGTCATCATGAACCGCACGTCCAGGCCGGAGAGCGCCGCGTTGATCAGCGTCGACTGGATGTCGGGCGTCGGCACGAGGTAGGGAGACTGGATCCAGATCCGTTCGCGCGCGCATGAGAAGCCCACCATGTGCGCGCGCCGCGCGGGGTCCCACTGCTGGTCCACTCCTGTGGCAACGACCTGCGTCGGCGTGCGGCGCCCGGCCTCCGGGTACGTGTCGGGGAAGAACCTCTCGTTGAAGAGGTCCTCCTTCGTCCTCGAATACCAGCTCGCACAGACCAGCTTCTGCAGGTCCGCCACGGCGGGTCCGCTGAGCCGCACGTCGGTGTCGCGCCACGCCGGGTACCGCGGAGCGCCGTCGATGTACTCCTGACCGATGTTGCTGCCTCCCGTGTAGCCCAGGACACCGTCGATGACCAGGATCTTGCGATGGTCGCGGTAGTTGATCCTGCGGATGTCATTCAGATTGGGGAGGATGCGCGCCCCCGCGGCCCGCATCCGCTGTATCTCGTCCTTCTTGTACACGAGGTTGCCCGCCCAGTCGTTGAGCATGCGGACCTCGACGCCTGCGGCGAGCCGCTCGAGCAGTATCTCCGTGAGTTCGGCAGTGAGCTTGTCGTGCTCCCAGATGTAGTACTGGATGTTGATCGTGTCCTTCGCGGCCGCGAGGTCGCGCTTGAGCGCCGCGAACTTCGCCTCGCCGTCGATCAGCAGCTCGACATCGTAGGCCGGCATCACCGTGGCGTGCTGGGTCTTGGTGATGAGCCGGACGACATCGCGGTAGCCCGGATCGACAGCTTCGTCGGACTGTTGCGGTGCGTACCGGGCCCGGACCCGCGCCATCACCGGCGTGGCGAGGGCGCGAAGCTCGGCGTGTCGAGGGTCCTTGAGCGACCGCTTCTTCCAGTTGCGTCCGAACAGGTAGTAGAAGGGCAGGCCCACCAGCGGAAAGGCCAGGAGCACGAGTAGCCATGCGAGAGTGTCGGTGGGCTCGCGGTCGTCCGTGACCAGCACGATCGTCACTACGGCCCAGTACACGAGGAGCGCCACGACCAGCAGCGGCGGCCAACTCCAGACGAGTCTCCACTCCATGAACGGCCCCTCAGTCGATCGGCTCGGTCGTCTCCGTATCAAGATATGCCCAGAGTGGATGCCGCGGGGGCTGGAAAGTGCGGCAGGGGACGTCCGTCGCAGCCGATCGTTCCACGGTCCGCGCTTGCGGGCGGCTGGGTACCGGGTACGTACGACACGCCGGAGCACGCAGCGAAGGGACGGTGAGCGGTGTCCGACGACCGCACGGCGGGCGCCTCTTACAGGTTCCTCACGTACAACATCCACCACGCCCAAGGCGCCGGTGGCCTGGTCTCGATCGGCCGCGTGTCGCGTGCCATCGCCGGTGCCCATCCCGGCGTCGTGGCGATCAACGAGGCCTACCGGTGGCGCGGCTTCTTCGATCAGACCGCGAGCATCGGAACGTCGCTCGGCATGGGCTCGAGCTTCCAGGCGAACGTCGTCATCGGCCCGACCGAGTATGGCAACGCCATCCTCGCCCGCGAGGCGCCGCTCGTGGTCGCCGACATCCGTCTCGCGAAGAGGCGAGAGGCCCGCGGGCTGCTCATCGTCGAGATCGAAGCGCCGGGGGCGCGCTTCCGCGTCGCAACGACGCACCTATCGCTCCATCGCCGGACGCGGGCCGCGCAGATCGAGCAGCTCGCTGCGGCGCTTCCGCTCGACCTTCCGCTCGTGCTGATGGGCGATCTCAACTGCGGGGGCGCGGAGCTGGCGCCGCTTCGCAGGATCCTAACAGCGCCGGAAGAGACACCGCCGACGTTCCCGTCCCTGCGGCCGACCCTGCGCGTCGACCACGTGATGTTCAGCCGCCACTGGCGCCTGCTCGGCATCGCGACGGTGAGGTCGCTGGCGTCGGACCATCTGCCGCTCTACGCGGACCTTGAGTTGCGCTAGGGCGCCGCGGCGGCCGCCTAGCTCAGGAGCGCCACCGTCCCGCGGATCGCGAACACCACGCCGAACACTATAGTGACGACCGCAGCAGTCGTCCCCCCGTTCCGGTCGAGCCAGTCCCGCGCCCGCTGGAGCAACTCGCGGGAACGCTGCGGGCGCCAGATGATGACGGCGATCGGTGCGAGCACCGTGCTCATCGCAAGCGCCATGAAGACCGCGTACAGGATCAGCCCGACGGGCAGTTGGAGCGGCTGTTGTGCGATCTGCATCTCAGCGGCAGCGACCACCGGCATCGTCCAGGACACCAGGCTCGCCCCGATGGTGAATGCGAGCCAGGACGGGGCCGAGTCGACGTCGCGGAGCGCCAGCGCGAGCAGTGCGCTGGACCTGTGCGCGCCCCGCCTGAGCATGTAGACGCCGGTGACGATCAGCACGGCGCCCAGCAGAGTGATCAGCCACGCTTGGACGTCGGTCGGACCCGGGGATAGGTTGGTGGCATCCACGAGGTACTTGTCCGCCTCGCGGATGAGCAGCAGCGCGGCGCAGATGATCGCCGTCTCCGTGACGACCGATCCGACAACGTAGGCCACGGCCTTGCGCATCCCGCCAGGGCGCATGAGCCACAGGATGACGAGGCTGACGCCCGCCGCATTGACGGACACGCCTATCCCGAGGCCAATGATCGCGGCGACAGCGCCGAGGTCCACGCGGTCCCCTCTCGAGTCGAGTTATGAGCCGTGTACAATCTACGCGCTATCCGAGAGGCGGGGGAGACACGCCGTGACACATACGAGCGAGATGCACGAGATCCGCTGGCACGGCCGGGGCGGCCAGGGCGCGGTCACATCCGCGAAGGTCCTCGCCGACGCCGCGTTCCGCAGCGGGTTCGTGGGCGTGACGTCGCAGCCGTCGTTCGGCGCTGAGCGCCGCGGAGCCCCCATCACCGCGTCCACACGCTTGGCCGACGCTCCGCTGCGCGTGCTCTCGCAGGTCACCGAGCCGGACATCATCGTCGTCCTCGACGAGTCGCTGCTCGACGTCGCCAACGCCACGGCGGGCATGAAGCCTGGTGGCCTCGTCATCGTCAACTCGCCCAAGGCACCGGCGGACTTCGCACTGCGCAAGGACCTGCGCGTCGTGACCAGCGACGTCATCGGCGCGGCCCAAGCGGCCGACCTGATAGTGGGAGGCCAGCCGATGGTGTCCACCGCGATCCTCGGCGCGTTCGCGCGGGCCACCGGCCTCGTCACGATGGAGTCCGTCGAGGCCGCCATCGAGCACGCCTTCTCGGGCAAGGCCGCCGCCAAGAACATCGAAGCGGCGCGGATCGCCTACGAATGTACGCGCGCATGAGCGCGCACGAGGGTGGGAGTGTGAGCGGGATGGACGCGCGGCGCGAGATCTCGATGGCTTCGCCGGCGACAGGCGAGGCCGGCGCGACCGGGCAGTGGCGTAACAAGCGCCCGGTCATGGATCCGGCGCTGTGTCTGGCCGCCAAGTCGGGAAAGGTCACGTGCCAGATCTGCTGGGTCTACTGCCCCGACGGCTGCATCGCGAAGGGCGCCGGACCGGTGATCGACCTCACGTACTGCAAGGGATGCGGCATCTGCGCGGAGGAGTGTCCCGCCGGCGCGATAGTGATGGTCCCCGAAGCCGTACACGAGACTTGCGAGATCCAGCCCTAGCTGCCGCCGCTGCCGCTGCGCTCAGACCTCCGACGCGCGGACGTCCCTGAACCCCTGCGCGAACTCCGAGAACCGCCACACATCCGCGAAGTCCGACGCTATCCCCAGCGATATGCGGACGGTGTTGGGCACCTTGCCGGTGGAGTCCTCGATGAGCCGCTGGCAGTCGACGAGCGTCACCGGCACCGCCGGGGTGCGGAAGCAACGGCTCATGTCCTCCGCGCTGATGCCGTGCGCCACCTCGCCGTCACCGGGGTTGCAGAAGCAGCCCGTGCGGACCGATATACGCTGCCGGCCGGCGAGCGACTCGAAGCGGTAGACGTCGATGACGGTCCCTTCGGGGTCGAGCAGGTAGAAGGCGATGGTCGAGCCGCGCCGGTCCATCACAGCGGGTCCGAAGATCCGCACCATCAAAGACCCGTTGGAGTGGCGCCACGCGGACATCTGCTCGAGCAGCCAGCCGGCCAGCGCAGAGACGCGCTCGTGGACCGCGTCGATCCCGACCGCATCGAGATGCTCGATCCCGATCGTCACGGCGGGCAGTCCGAGGTAGTCCACGGTGCCGTCCTCGAAGCCGGCGTGCCCGGGTGCGAGCATGTGCGTGCCAGCGGCGACGGACGCGAGCGTGATCGTCCCTCCGGCGAACCAGGGGCGGCACAGCTTGGCGAGCGCCTCACGCCTCGCGATCAGGGCGCCGGCGCCGGTCGGGTATCCGAACATCTTGTAGAACGAGAGCGGCACGAAGTCCGGGTGCACCGCTCCGAGGTCGAGCCGGTTGGTGGGCGCGAACGCCGCACAGTCCAGCAGGACGTCCCAGCCGAGCCCGCGCGCGGTCTCGATCCAGCACAGCGGGTGCTGCACCCCGCTGAAGTTCGACTGCGCGGGGTAGGCGAACAGCCCGTGCTGTCCGGGTGCCAGCGAGCGAAGCCCGGCGCCGATGAGGTCGGCGTCGAGTCGCAGGTCAGGGTTGCGGACCGGGACGTACGTGACCTCGGCGCCGGCGCGCAGCGCGAACTCACGGATCCCGTTGACGGAGTTGTGGTTGTCGTACGACACGAGGAAGCGGTCTCCGTGACCGAACGGATACGCCTCACCGACCAGCTTGAGGGCCCCGCTCGCGTTCGGCGTGAAGACGACGTCGTACTCGTCGGGATCGGCGTTGAAGAATCGGAGCACCGACTCGCGGGCCCGCTCCACCAGCGCGGTGGCGGCCAGCGACGTCGGGTTGTGCGAGTGCGGGTTCCCGAACACCCCGGAGTCCAACAGCTCGCGGTGCAGGCGGACCTGCGACGCGCCGTAGAGACCGCCGCCCGTGTAGTCCAGGTAGACGTGTCCCAGGTCCTCGAGCCGCGCGAACTCGCGCGATCGCAGGTCCGCGATCGCCGCGGC
>Ga0209748_1001229_pt1 | contig 12776 bp, 10 predicted proteins | sample BarGraIncu00421A_FD_185490 | JGI IMG/M metagenome (GOLD analysis project Ga0209748, IMG submission 185490) | Arctic peat soil microbial communities from Barrow, Alaska - Barrow Graham LP Incubations 004-21A (SPAdes) (version 2) | ecosystem: Environmental > Terrestrial > Soil > Wetlands > Peat... | reverse complement strand
TGGCGGCGCGCACCAGGGCGATGCCGGCGCGAGGGCTGGCGCCGAGGTAGACGTCGCGGCTGGCGCGCGTGGCGGCGAGCACGTCGACGACGTAGCGGCGGAGCGCGGGCGTGACCGTCACGCGGCGCGCCGCCTTCTGCATGGCGAGGACCTCCTCGGCGCCCAGGACGGGATCGAGCTCGGCGAACGGATCGCCGGACGTCTGCGCGTGCAGGATCGCCTCCTCGGCGTCGGCCGCGGGGTAGCCGAGGCCCAGCCGCATCATGAACCGATCGAGCTGGGCCTCAGGTAAGGGGTAGGTGCCTTCGTACTCGATGGGATTCTGAGTGGCGATGACCATGAACGGGGCGGCGATCGGACGCGTGACGTTGTCGATCGTCGCCTGTCGTTCTTCCATGCACTCGAGCAGGCTCGCCTGGGTCTTGGGCGACGAGCGGTTGATCTCGTCGGCGAGGACGATGTTAGCGAAGATAGGCCCTGGCCGGAACTCGAAGCTGGTGGTCTTCTGGTTGAAGACGCTCACACCGGTGACATCGCCCGGCAGGAGGTCGGGCGTGAACTGGATGCGGGCGAACCGGCAGCTGACCGAGCGTGCGAGAGCCTTGGCGAGGAGTGTCTTCCCGACCCCCGGATAGTCCTCGATGATGATATGGCCGCCGGCGAGCAGCGCCACGATGCAGGCCTGGATCACCTCTTCCTTGCCGAGGATGACCGACGCGACGTTCGCCGCAATCCGATTCGCGCGCCGGGCGACCTCCTGCATCTCCGCGTCCTGAAAGGCGGCGCCGCTACGGGTGTCTATCTGCATATGCTTCTCGCGGTCATTCCGGCCGGCATGTCTCGGACCTGCCCCTGATCGTGGGCGGGCTCGCGATCGTCACAGAGCTGGGTCCCTGACGCCGGCGTAGGCCAACGGTTTCCTTGCCGGTCTCAGTGTTCCTCGCCCGCACCAGCCAGATACCCGGCAAGCGCCTGAGAGAGTCATGGCGAACCGAGGGAAGAACGCGATCGTCCTCGAGTCACCCACGGACGCCGCCTTCTCTGAGCCCCCGACCCGGGCGGCCAACTCTCCACTCCTGCTTCGTAAAGACCCCGGAAGGTCGCCCGGATCGACATGTCGCGGCCACACGGTCAGGCACGGGCTTAGTCGGGTATCGCGTGACCATGCAAGCGATGCGCGACGCGGCCCTCTTCGTGCTGCTGCTCGCGACCGTAGCGGCGTGCGGCGGCGGGGACGGCCGCGAAAGCGGGACTCCGGCGGTCGCTGCCTCTCGACCGGCCGGCTGGTCGCTGGTGGCCCCCATGTCCCAGCGCCGCTCGTACTTCACCTCCGCCGGGCTCTGCCGACACTGCCGAGCACCAGCGGAACCCGTGGACCTGGACGCGCCTGCCGGGCGCTGCGCCGCGCCCGCCGGCCAGGCCTACGGCCGCGGGCGGCTCAACAAGGCGTTGTGCAGGCCCGCCGTGTGGCGCCACCCCGGCGCCGGCGTCGGTGCTTGCGCCGCTCCAAAGCTGACGCTAGAGTCGCCACATGAGCGGTGTCCAGCATGCGGTCCTCACGGCCATCGGCCCGGATCATCCGGGTCTTGTCGACGAGGTGACCCGCTTCGTGGCGGAGTGCGGCGGCAACCTCGAGGACAGTCGCATGGTCAACCTGCGCGGCCAGTTCGCGATGATGATGCTCGTCGCGGGGCCCGCTGAGGTGGTCCAGCGGCTGCGAGATGGACTGGGAGAGCTGCAGGCGGCCACCGTCGCACACGCGGAGGTGCAAACCGCGGCCGCCGGCCGGCCGTCGTCCGCGGCGGCGCTCCCTTACAAGCTCTCCACCTGGGCCATGGACCATCCCGGCCTGATGCAGTCGGTCGCGCACCTCCTCGGCGAGCTGGGCGTCAACATCGAGAGCGCCGAGTCGTCGCTGCGGCCGGCTCCGTACACCAGCGCGCCGCTCTTCGAGATGGAGCTCGTGCTGACGGTGCCGCAGAGTACGCACGTGGCCGAGCTGCGCGAGGCGCTCGGGCGGCTCTGCGACGAGCTCAATATCGACTGGCACCTCACCGCGCTCTGAGGCGCGAGCGGCCGGTGGTGAGGACCGGCACCACACGATCCCCCTAGGACTCCGCCCACTCCGCGAGCAGCCGCGCCGCCTCGTCCACCTCCCCCAGCAAGGTCGAGGCCCTCCGCGCCCATCGCGCCGAGCAGGCCAAGAAAGGCCTGCGCAAGGAGCCGGGCTGGACCGACTCCGACCTCGTGCTGGCAGCGCCGCACGGGGGTCCCTGGTGGCCCTCGAACTTCGACCGCATCTGGTGGCGCTTCAAGGAGAAGCAGGGCATCGCCTGTCGCTTCGACGATCTGCGCCACACGCACGCGACCCAGCTGCTGCGCGCCGGCGTGCACCCCAAGGTCGTCTCGGAAAGGCTTGGGCACGCCTCAATCGGCATCACCCTGGACATCTACAGTCACGTGATGCCGGGCATGCAGGAGGAGGCCGCGGAGAAGATCGACGCGGGTCTGCGGGGGGCATTGGCCAAGTAGAGCGGGCGCGTCTATGACGGGCCGGTGACGTCCGCGACGCCGAACGCCGTGACCTGGAGCGCCCCGGCGGCATCGCGGCTCAGGATCGCCGATCGCTCACCAGCCGCGCCGCGACCTCACGGACTTCAGCCAACAGGACGCTGAGGTCCTGCTCTGTCGCAGCCGGATTGAGGATGCAGGCACGCAAGGCCTCTCGACCGCCGATGATTGTGCCGCTGAGGAAGGCTCGGCCGCGCTCCTGCACTGCGGCAACGACCGCGCGGGTGATTTCGTCTAGATCGAGGCTCGCGTCGGGCTCACCCGGCGGGCGGTAGTAGAAGGCGACGATCGAGGTCGACACGGGCCCGGCGAGCGTCAGGAAAGGATCGGTGTCCACCATCTCGCCCAATCTGCGCGCCAGCTCGCGGCAGCGGACGATATTCGCTACGAGACCGGCACGTCCCAGTCGAGAGAGCGTCATCCAGAGGCGCAGCGCACGATAGGGACGTGTCTGCTCGATGGTGTACTCGGAGAACCACGTCGGCCCACCAAAGCCGCGACCCTCCTCGGTGCGCAGATAGGGCGGGACCAGGCTGAAAGTGTCGCGCAGGTTGTCCGCCTCGCGAACGAGTGCGCACCCGCAGTCGACCGGCACACCCAACCACTTGTGCGGATCGAGGGCGAGGGAGTCTGCTCGCGACATCCCGTCGAAGTACTCCGCAATGGAAGGGTCCAGGACGCCGAAGGCACCGTAGGCGCCGTCGACGTGCAGCCACAGTCCCTCTTCCTCAGCCACATCGCCCAGTGCCCGCAGAGGATCCACGGCGCCGCAGCCGACGGTGCCGGCGTTGCCCACTAGGCAGAAAGGCGTAAGCCCGCGCGCATGATCCCCGGCAATGGCTTCGCGAAGTGCGGCGATGTCGATTCGACCCTCGCCATCGACGGGGACGCGATGATGCCGTGTGCTTCCCAGCCCGAGCAACTCGACCGCCTTGCGGATGCAGCTGTGCGTTTCGACAGACGAGTAGAGCACGAGCGGCGCGGTCTGCGCTGCTGCCATCCCGTGTTCACGAACGTCCAGGCCAGCGCGTCGGACCGCCCATTGACGGGCTGCGGCCAGGCAAATGATCGAGGCCATGGACCCACCGCTCGTCAACACGCCGTAGCCTCCGTCCAGGGGGTAGCCGACCAGCTCGGCAAGCCATCGTGTGGTGGCCCGCTCCAGGTAGGTCGCGGCGTGGTCACCGCCGGCGCAGCTTGGGTTGATGGCGGCGGCCGCGAGAGCTCCGAGGATACCGGCCGGGGCAGGCGCGGAGTTGACCCATGCGAAGAAGCGGGGGTGCCCGTTACCCATGGGATGGGCCGCAAGCTCGTCCCGGCAGACGCGCAGCAGCTCGCCCCACTCCAGAGGCTCATCGGGCAACCGCATGTTGGCGAGCCTGGCGCGTTCCGCCCGCGTCATTGGCCGGAAAACCGGGCCATGCGGCAGCTGCTCGAGATAGTCGGCCAGCAGGTCGACGAGCTCGTGACCCGCGGTCCGAAAACCGGCGATCTCAGAGTCAGATGCCAATGGCTGGCTCAGGCTGTCGCTGCAACGATGCTGCCATGCGCCCTCTCGTGAATGCCGTGAGTGTAGAACGTGGCGCGGTCGGCGGCAATTCTCACGAAGCAAACCTCAACGCGTGGGGTCGCTGAACGCATAAGATGTCGTTCGATGGGCTGCCGACCAACGCAGCCGCCGCCGGCTGCGACACGATCCCTTCTGCGTACAACCCCTCGTCTTGCTGCGCCATCCACAAGGGCTGTGAGGCTGCTTACGTAGACACAGCCGCGCGGCACATCAACGTCAGTTCTGGCGGTTGTGTCGCTTCGGTCGCGCCAGCCGGAGTCGGTTCAGCATCCGTCGAGTCCGCGCCTCAACCCGGCAGCTTCATCGTCGCGATCCGCCCGCAGCAGCACGTCCACGGCGGTCAGCACCAGCGAGCGCAGGCGGTGGATCGGGCGCGCCAAGGCCGGCGACTGTGCCGGATTCATCGTGGGTCTCGAGCACAACGCGATCATCGTGAGGCCGGGGTTCTACGTGTGGGCCAGTGGCGGCGATTGGGCGATCTCCGTCGGCACCTACGCACAGGAGACATAGCTGCCACGAGACTCCGTGGTTTCGAAACCCTCCAAGCACGTTATGTATGACTGATGAGTCACGTTCCGAGCCGGCCGCTCAACGACGGCCGATCGATTCCCGCCATCGGGCTGGGCACCTACCCCCTCGATGACGACGAGGCCGCCGCCGCGGTCGGTACCGCCTTGGAGCTCGGCTACCGGCTGATCGACGACGCCGCCGCCTACGGCAACGAGGCTGGCGTGGGACGCGCGATCGCAAGTTCACGGGTGCCCCGCGCCGAGCTCGTCGTCACCACGAAGCTCCCCGGTCGCGACCACGGGTTCGATCAAACGCTCGTGTCCTTCGAACAGTCCAGGGTTCGCCTGGGCCTGGAGCACATCGACCTGTACCTCATACACTGGCCGCTTCCGCGCATCGACAGGTACGTCGAGTCGTGGCGCGCCATGATCCGGCTCCAACGCGAGGGCGTGGTTCGCTCCATCGGGGTCTCGAACTTCACCGCCGCGCAGATCGACCGTCTCGAAACCGAGACCGGCGTCCTGCCCGCGGTCAACCAGATCGAGCTGCACCCGCACTTCCCCCAGGGAGCGATGCTCGACTACAACCGGGCCAAGGGCATCGCCACACAGAGCTGGAGTCCGTTGGGCCGCGGCGACCTCCTCCACGACGCGACGATCAGCGCTATCGCCTCTGCACATCGCGTCTCATCCGCCCAGGTCATTCTTCGCTGGCACGTTCAGCGCGACGCGATCCCGATCCCCAAGTCGGCCACGCCCGCGCGCCAGGCGGCCAATCTCGATGTGTTTCGGTTTGAGCTCACTGACCGCGAGATAACCGCCATCAGCGGCCTGGGGCAGCGACGCCTTGGCGGCGATCCCGACACACACGAGGAGTTCTAGGGACCGGGGACTTATGGTGCGAGGGGCAGGGTTGAACTGCCAGCACCGGTATTCGCAGCCACCCCGTCTCCACGCGGGTCGCGTCGAGGGGGTTGCATCGTCGCCTCTGTCGGTTCTGTCGCGTGGCTCGCTGGTCTTCGTGCCATGGTCGAGACCCCCGGCAGGAGGCCCGGGACACGCTCGGCGTGCCACGACACTTCTTAGTACGCGACACTCGCGCCGAGGACCGCCGACCTCGCTCGGTCTGAGCACAGGTTTAGGAAACCTGACGAAGGCGTGACGGGCCGTGGTGCCACGTGCGCGAAGGTGCTGCACAGTCCAAGGTTCGACGAGGACTCGGTGCTAGGCCGTGTTCAGACGTGCTAGGCCGTCGTGAGGCGTCTCGTCGGCAATCCGTCGGCAGGGTGAAGCCTTAGGACGCGGTACTAGGCGTGGCCTTCTGGCCCGCCGTGTACTCACCCCAGACAGTACTCGTCGAGCTGCCGCCGGACCACCTGGTCCAGCTCGTCCGGCGGCTCGTAAGCCTCGAGCCGCGGCGTAACCTCACGAACCGCAGCCGCGCGCACGTCTGCCTCGCCGCGCGAACGCCGCCTTTCCGAGGCCTCGCGGATCAGGAAGGTCGCCCGGTCGAAGTCACGCACGTGCCGCCGGGTGTGGGTCTCGCCGAGGTAGGCGCCCGCCGGGCCGACCACTTCGATGACATCGGCGGCCAGACCGGCGGGCGCCGGCGCGTCCAAACCGTGCAGCATCGTGATCAGCTCGTCGTCCGTCACAGACTTCTCCAGAGAGATGACGTTGAAGGATCTGAGTACGCTGGCGGCCTGGAAGAGGAAGTCGGCGCGGGCGTTCATGCCCGCCGACAGGCCGACGACGGACTCCAGCGCCGCCTGCGTGCGCGTCCGGCACGTGCGCGTCGGTCACGGCGGCGCCGGCGCGCACCGGCAGGCTGACGCACCCTCGCCACACTCGATGCCGTCCTGCCTAGGTCGCTGACTCCTTGTTGTCGGTCCGAGACCCAGACCCACGGTGGTCCAGGGCGCGGCCCCCACGTGGCCGGGCGATGGACCGCAAGCCCCCCAAGGGGGAAGGAGGGCCTGCGGTCGAGGGAGGCCGGCAGCGACACCGCAGGCGCGGGGTGACGGTACGATGTCGGTCAAGCCAGCCAGGTAAAGCACTGCTGCCGAACCGTAATCGGCAAGCACCACACGCGTCGCGCCACCTGGCGGTGCGACAACGGGCATCGTCGGCGTGCCGGCCACGGCACCCACCCGGCTTCGTCTGGGCGAGCTGACTCCGGACAACCCTAGCCATGGCGCTAAGGACTTCCTGATGCCTGCGCAAGTGGTCGCAGAATCGGATAGAGTGTCTTGAAACGCTCGTAAAGTTCGTCGTACCGGTCCCGCCACGTAGGCTCTGGCTCGACCGTCGTCCCGACCTCCTCGCAGCGCTCCACAGCCTCGTCAGCGCCTGCAAAGACGCCGGCTGCGATGCCACCAAGCAGCGCGGCTCCCAAAGCTGATCCCTCCTCCACGGCCATGTGCTCCACCCGCAATCCCAGCACCGAGGCGACGATCTGAATCCAGAGGTCGCTTCGGGCTCCACCTCCCGAGACTCGCGCGACCGTCGGTGAGATCCCGAGTGAGCGCATGAGCTCAAGCGAGTCGCGAAGTCCGAAGGCGACGCCCTCAAGCAGCGCGCGCGTCAGCGCACCGCAGTCGTGGCGAAGATCGAGGCCGACAAAGGCGCCGCGCACGTCCGCGTCGGCGTGCGGCGTGCGCTCGCCCATTAGGTAGGGTGCGAAGGCGAGGCCGCCAGCGCCGGGCGGCCATGTCTCGGCCGCTGCCAGCAACTCCTCGTAGGAACGACCCATTGTGTCCCTGAGCCAGCGAAGCGAGCCTGCCGCCGAGAGCATGACGCCCATTGCGTGCCAGGTCGCCGGCACGGCGTGGCAGAAGACGTGCAGCCGCGCCGTGGGATCGACGACGAAGGAGGGCAGTGCTGCGAAGACGACCCCAGAGGTGCCAAGCACGAGCGAGAGCCGTCCCGGCCGGACGATGCCGACGCCGAGCGCTGCCGCGGCCTGGTCGCCGGCACCAGCCGCGACCGGAATACCCGCGTGCGTGTATCCAGAGAGCATATGCGACTCGAGCGCGGGCGGCAGCCAGTCCGACCGAATCTCGAGCCTCTGCAGGAGATCGCGGCTCCAGGTGCGTTGGGCAACGTCGAAGAGAAGTGTGCCCGATGCGTCGGATACATCGGTCGCATGCTCACGGGTCAGCCTAAGTCGCACGTAGTCCTTCGGTAGCAGAATGGACGCAATGCGCACGTAGCTTTCTGGCTCGTGCCGCTTGAGCCAGAGCAACTTAGGCGCGGTGAAGCCGGGCAGCGCGCGGTTACCGGTCATGGCAACCAGGCGTTCCAAGCCCAGATCTCGCTCGATATCGGCGCACTCGGCGACAGTGCGCTGGTCGTTCCAGAGGATGGCGGGTCGCAGTACCCGATCCCGGTGGTCCAAACAGACGAGCCCGTGCATCTGGCCCGAGAGCCCAATAGCCAGAGGTTCCACGCCGAGCCGAGCCAGCGCGCGACGGCTTGCCTGCCACCAGTCTTCCGGATCTTGCTCGGCCCAGCCCGGTCGCGGGATCGAGAGCGTGTACTTCTCTTCCGTCCTCGCTAACAACCTTCCCTCCGGGGAGATTGCGAGCGCCTTGACGCCGGTTGTGCCGACGTCAAGTCCGACGAGAGCTTCGCGGGAGATTGAGCCCGACGCGCGCGCCTGTGTGATTCCTGCCATGGCGCCGTTTGGGGGAGGCATGGAGTCGACCACTCACTTCTTAGTGTGCCGAAGACCTACACGCCCAGTAGTTGCTCAACTACGAGCTGGTCGAGGCGCTCGTTTGCGTATCCGCGCGCTGCAAGCTTGCCGACATCGAATTGCTCCTCAGTCACTGCAAATGCAGTCTCAGCACTGTAGGCGCCAACCGTCGGGTGAGCAAGATCGGTCGCGCCGGTAGCGGCAAGCGCTTCTGCGACGCGAGGATCTGATGCAAACAACTTCGCCTTCTCGGCCAGGATCAGATATGTCCGCATGCAGCCCCGTGCAAAGTCCCAGACACCCGCCGCGTCCTCGACCCGGAGCGCGTGCGCGTCGAAGTGGCGCGGACCTCCATAGCCGGATTCTTCGAGTAGTCTGACGAGCAGAAACGCGTCCTTTAGGTTCTCCTGGCCAAAGCGGAGATCCTGATCGAAGCGTCCGATTCGCTGCGAATTAAGGTCGACGTGGAAGAGCTTCCCGGCCCAGAGCGCCTGCGCGACCGCGTGACAGAAGTTGAGGCCGGCCATCGTCTCGTGCGCGACTTCGGGATTCACACCAACCATCTCAGGGTGCTCGAGCCGCTCGATGAAAGCGAGTGCGTGGCCAACAGTCGAGAGGAAGATGTCGCCACGCGGCTCGTTCGGCTTCGGCTCAATCGCGAAGCGAAGGACATAGCCCCGGTCGAAGACGTAGCCACATAGGAAGTCAATCGCTTCCTTGTAACGGTCGAGCGCGTCGAGTGTCGACTTCGCAGCGCCCACCTCTGATCCCTCCCGGCCTCCCCAGAACACGTACACAGGCGAGGCTAACTCAGCCGCAAGATCGATCGCCCGCATCGACTTCTGGATTGCGAACCGTCGCACCTTCGGATCATTCGAGGTGAAGGCCCCGTCTTTGAAGATCGGGTGCGTGAAGAGATTCGACGTCGCCATGGTGACGCGCACGCCGCTCTGCTCGAGCGCAGAGCGGAAGCGGGCGATGCACAGAGCGGCCTCTGCCGCCGAGGCGCCGAACGGCACGAGGTCGTTGTCGTGCAGGCTGACGCCATAGACGCCGAGCTCGCCCAGCCGCCGCACCGTCTCACAGGGATCGACTGAGGCTCGTGTCGGCTCGCCGAATGGATCACGCCCGACGTTTCCAGTGGTCCACAGGCCAAACGAGAAGCGGTGCTCCGGCCTAGGCTCATAGTTACTCATCGCCGACCTCCGTAGTTGCGCGCTCACCGGTGTGGAAGAGCCGAGCGGCGGTCCCGGTCGTGTCCTCATCTTCGGGAAGCCGACTCCGCGGCGTGTTGTGCACCTCAGTTAGTGCCGAAGGCCGCCTGGTGACCCAATCGGCTCGGATTCCCCCCTAAACAGATCACCCGCAGAGACGATTCATCCGGTTGGCTCCACCAGAGCGCGGTATGAAATGTCCTCTCGGACTCGACACTGACTTGAGCGAAGAATTGCGTCACAGACCTCGGCCGCGCGGTAGCCGTCCTCGAACGTGGCGCCGTAGGGAGCGACCTCGCTCCCCTCGGCGATCGCTTGCAGGAAATGGTGGATCTCATGCACAAAAGTGTGCTCCCAGCCGATCATGTGGCCGGGCGGCCACCACCAGCGCCAGAATGGATGATCAGCCTCGGAAACGAGTACAGTCTTGAAGCCGCGCGTGCGATCGCCGTCTGAGCGGAAGAACTGCAGTTCGTTCAGGCGCTCAAGGTCGAAGGCGAGGGAGGCCTTGGAGCCGTTGATTTCCCACTGGAGAGCGTTCTTGTGCCCGAGCGCAAGTCGCGTCGCCTCGATGGTGCCGACGGCGCCATTCTCGAACGCCACCGCGGCCTCGAATGCGTCGTCGACCTTGCGACCGGGGATGAACGCCTTGACGATCGACGCCACCGAGGCGACTTCGCCAACGAGGAAGCGAGCCAGATCGACTACGTGCGCGCCCAAATCGCCGAGCGCACCAGAGCCCGCCTGCTCTGCGTGGAAACGCCACGTGTCCAGGGATGGGTCGTCACCCCAATCCTGGAGATAGCGACCGCGGAAGTGGCGAATCTCGCCGATCTCGCCGGCCTCGATCATTTCCCGAGCCATCCGATTGGCCGGCACGAAACGGTAGTTGAAGCCGCACATATGCTTTACGCCCGTGGCGGCTACCGCCCGCCAAATCTCGTAGCTCTCACTGGCCGTCCGGCCGAGCGGCTTTTCGCAAAGGACGTGCTTGCCATTTCGTGCGGCGGTAATTGTGGGCTCGGCGTGGAGGGCGTTTGGTCCGCCGTTGTCGAACAGTTCGATTCGAGGATCAGCGACAAGCCGATGCCAGTCGGTTGTCCACGCCTCGTACCCGTAGCGGCCTGCAGCACCTGCCACCGCCTCAGCGTTACGGCCGGCAATCATGATCAGCTGCGGCAGCAGCGGCGGCGGCCAGGTCATATACCTGAGCTTCTTGTAGGCGTCTGTGTGGGCCCTTCCCATGAAGGCATAGCCGAGCATGCCGACGCCGATCTGCTCCATCCTTCCTCCAGCCACCAGCTCAGGCGCCGCATCGAATCCGCTTCTGCGTTCTTCAGCCATCAGCCGTTCCTTTGCATCGCAGCGTCGAAGGCGACTGTCGAAGGCGCGAAATCCGTCCGCCTGACGAAGGCGAGGGCGTCCTTCGCGCCCCACTCCCGCTCCATGCCCGAGTCCTCCCACTCGATCGATAGCGGCCCGGAGTAGCCAATCCGGTTCAAGGCCCGAAACAGCGACTCGAAGTCGACGTCGCCGTGGCCGGGTGAGACGAAGTCCCAGCCGCGCTCGGCTTGGCCGAAGTCCAAGTGGCTTGCGAGAATGCTCCGGCGCCCGTCGAGTCGCTTCTTCGAGTCCTTCACGTGCACGTGGTAGATCCGCTCTTGGAACTCGATCGCGAACGCGGCTGGATCGAGGAACTGGTGCGCCAAGTGACTTGGATCGAGGTTGATCCCGAACGCCTGCCTGTGTCCAATCGCCGCGAGCGCCTTATGGGTCGTGACGAAGTCGTAGGCAATCTCGGTCGGATGAACCTCGAGGCAGAAGCGCACACCCTCGGCCTCGAATACGTCCATGATCGGGTCGAAGCGCTCGGCGAACTCCGCGTAGCCGCGCTCGATCTCGTCGAAGTCATTCGGCGGGAAAGAGTAGAGGCGATGCCAGATGGGTGAGCCGCTGAAGCCCGTGACTAGGCTGATGCCGAGGGCGGCGGCGGCACGGGCTGTGTCCTTAAGCCTTTCTGCGGCGCGCCCACGGATCCTCGCCTCGTCGCCTTCGCCCCAGATCTCCTCGGGCAGCGTTCCGCGGTGGCGCGAGTCGATCCGATCGCAGACTGCTTGGCCGACGAGGTGCGCGCCGAGGGCGAAGCAGCTCAGGCCGTGGCGCTCCAAAAGGGCGCGCTTCTTCGCGCAGTAGTCAGGCTCTGAGAGCGCACGCTCGACCTCGAAGTGATCGCCCCAGCAGGCGAGTTCGAGACCGTCAAAGCTCCATTCACCTGCCTTGGCAGCAAGCTCCTCGAGCGGTAGATCGGCCCACTGGCCAGTAAAAAGCGTAACGGGGCGTGACATGTCGACTCCTTTCCGATGCTCCAGCACGGTCGCGGTCGGTCTGTCTCCGGCAGGCCCCTTACCGATGCACCCAGTTGAGAACCGTTTCGGCGAATGTAGCGGACGCGGATACCTGGACACGAAGCTGTTCTTACGCGGCGACCTCCGCGCCGCGGGAAGCGTACCACGCCGCGCGCGTCGCTGAGGGGCTCATGAAGCCGTTCTTCTCGGGCAGCCACTGCTCGTTGTAGAGGTCGACGAAGGCCTCGACGGCCGCGCGCAGCTCGGCCACCGTGCGGTAGATGCGGCCATGGATGATCTGCTCTTTGAGGGTGCGGAAGAAGCGCTCCGCGACGCCGTTGGTCTGGGGCTGCTCGATGAAGGCGTAGCTCGCTTCGATGCCCCAGAAGCGCACCTGGTTGCGGAAGTGCTCGGAGACGTACTGGGTGCCGTTGTCCATGCGCAGGGAGAGGCCGCGGCCGGCGTCAGCGGTCACGCCGCCGAAGTGCCTGGCGAGGCCCTGCGCGACCGGCTGCAGGGCGGCGAAGCGGTCGCCGCGCTTGCAGACGTGGCGCCCGACGACCTCGCAGCTGTAGTGGTCGACGGCCGTGAAGACCCAGCACATGCCCTCCTCGGCGGTCTGCACGCGCGTGCCGTCGGTGCCCCACATCACGTCTGGGGCGTCCGTGGTGATCGTGCCCTCGTGGCTGATGCCTTTGCCCTGACGCGCTCGCCTTGGGGAGAGCAGGCCGTGCTCGCGCATGAGGCGCAGCACGCGGCGCCGCGAGGTGCGCACGCCGCTGATGCGCAGGCGCGCCCAGACCATGCGGTGGCCCTCGCCGCTGAACGGTGAGCACTCGAGATCATCGGCGATCAGGGCGTAGAGCTCCT
>Ga0209748_1001227_pt1 | contig 12781 bp, 9 predicted proteins | sample BarGraIncu00421A_FD_185490 | JGI IMG/M metagenome (GOLD analysis project Ga0209748, IMG submission 185490) | Arctic peat soil microbial communities from Barrow, Alaska - Barrow Graham LP Incubations 004-21A (SPAdes) (version 2) | ecosystem: Environmental > Terrestrial > Soil > Wetlands > Peat... | reverse complement strand
ATCCTTCAGTTGCATCAATTAACTGGTGGGGTTTCTCCGACAGAAGTATCTGGCTTCCCGGGGGAGGACTCCTTGATAAAGAGTATAACCCAAAACCTGTATATATTCGTCTGATGAAACTTATAAAAGAAGATTGGATGACCAAAAATGTTAATTTAGCAACTGACAAAAAAGGAGTAGCATCCTTCAGAGGCTTTTATGGCAAATATCAGATAAAAATTACCGGATCTGATGGTTCATCTCAGATCTTTGAGATTCATTTAGGAGAAAAAGCTGAGAATCGTTGGGAGTTTAAGTTATAGTATCATGATGGAGAAAAAAGGAAACAGAATAAGTAGTAATAGATAAAAAATAATATGCCTAAAACAGTAAATTCAGCTTATCTTTCATTTATCTGCCTTATTGCCACCATGGGTGGTTTAATGTTCGGTTTTGATATTTCCATAATTTCCGGTGCCGTTCCTTTCATTCAGCCATATTTTGGATGGAGCGAACTTGAACTTGGCTGGGGCGTAAGTTCCTTACTGGTAGGTTGTATAATAGGTGCTTTTGGCTCAGGGGCATTTACAGACAGATACGGACGGAAAAAGATCCTTATCATAGTAGCTTTGTTTTTTGCAGTATCGTGCGGAGCCACGGCAATTGCCAAAACATCCCTGGGATTTATTTCTGCCCGCCTCTTTGGAGGTCTGTCTGTTGGTGCTGCATCGGTACTTTCACCAATGTACGTTGCTGAAGTTTCACCTGCTAAAAACCGTGGTACGCTGGTTGCAATTTACCAGCTGACAATTGTGTTGGGTATTCTTATTTCATATACAATCAATTACCTGTTGCACGATGTTGAAAATAACTGGAGATGGATGTTTGCTACCGGAATGGTTCCTTCAGTATTATTTTTTATCGGACTGTTTTTCATTCCTGAAAGTCCACGCTGGCTTTATAAAGCCGGAAGAAAAGAGGAGTCTCTCAAAGTCCTTACAAGAATTGGGGGAGCTGAACTTGCATCGTCTGAGATTGAGGAAATAGCTGAAACTTTTAAAGAGGGTCAGGCAACTGTAAGACTTAAAGAATTATTTAAACCACCAACCCGAAAGGTAATGATGGTAGGATTTTTCCTGGCAGTACTGGTTCAGGTAAGCGGAGTAAACACTGTAGTTGATTATGCACCTAAAATACTTATTTCAGTAGGAGTTGAAATAAAAAATGCACTTCTTCAGACTTCCCTTATTGGAATTATTAATGGTATATTCACATTTGTGGCAATTCTCTTTATTGAAAAAGTCGGAAGACGAAAACTCTATCTCATTGGTTCAATGGGTATGACAATTACACTTGTGCTGCTGGCTTTTTCATACTACCTGAATCTTGATGGTATATTTACCCTGATCTGCATTATGATGTTCATGGCATTCTTTGCCGCATGTATTGGTCCTGTATTCTGGACACTTGTTTCAGAAATATTCCCCAACAGGATTCGTGGAAAAGCGCTTGCATTTGCATCGTTTACACAGTGGGTATTCAACTTCCTGGTAGTATTGTTCTTCCCATACTTTCTGAAAAACGTTGGAGGTGTTTCTACATTCCTGTTTCTTGCCCTGATGTCTGCATTTCAGTGGTGGTTCACTTATAAAAATGTACCTGAAACCAAAGGCAAATCTCTTGAAGAAATTGAACATCACTGGAAAGTTTTGTATGAAGCAGGCAGGAAATAATTATTAATTCTTAACAGATTGAGATATGAAAAGACTGAATGGCTGTTTATTGATCATTGCATTTTTTTATGCGTCAACAATCTCTGCAAAAGAGTACCATATTTCCGTGAAAGGGGATGATACAAATAATGGTACAACCGGTAAACCTTTTAGAACAATTTCCGCAGCAGTTAAGGTTGCTTATCCTGGAGATACAATCACCGTTCATTCAGGAACTTACAGGGAATGGGTAAACCCGGTCAGAGGTGGTGAAAGTGATCTTAAAAGAATTGTATACAGATCAGCCCCCGGAGAAAAAGCTGAGATTAAAGGTTCTGAAATTATAACAAACTGGAAAAAGGAAAAAAGCGGCATTTGGAAAGTAATAATACCTAATTCATTTTTTGGCAATTATAACCCATATCAGGATTCAATTTTCGGAGATTGGTTTAACAGATGCGGAAGGATACATCATACAGGCGAAGTTTTTCTTAACGGTAAATCACTCTATGAGAAAGAAAATATGGAAAAGGTGATTAACCCGGTTGCTGACAATAAAATTAAAGATGCAGATGGGTCTCTCTTTACCTGGTATTGTGAAACCGATCAAAGTAATACAACGATATGGGCAAATTTCCAGAAGTTCAATCCGAATAAAGAACTGGTAGAGATATCTGCAAGGAAAACTTGTTTTTATCCCCGTGAACCAGGTATTAATTATCTTACAATTAGTGGATTTATTATTAGTCAGGCTGCTACACAGTGGGGTGCACCTACTGCAGAACAGGTCGGAATGATATCCACCAACTGGAATAAAGGATGGATAATTGAAAATAATATTATAAGTGATTCAAAATGTTCCGGAATAACTCTTGGAAAGGACAGGAGCACAGGTCATAATGTCTGGTCAGCTGATCAGGGAAATGTAAACAATGATGGAAACATCCATTATATTGAAGTTACTTTCAGGGTTCTGAGAAATGGGTGGAACAGGGAACATATTGGTTCTCATATAGTAAGGAACAATACAATTTTTAACTGCGAACAGACAGGTATCTGCGGAAGTATGGGTGCGGCATTCAGCATTATCGAAAATAATCATATCTACAATATCTGGGCTAAACGTCAGTTTACCGGTGCGGAGATCGGAGGAATAAAGTTTCATGCTGCTATTGATGCCACTATCAGGAATAACCGCATTCATAATTGCGGAAGAGGTCTGTGGCTGGACTGGATGACACAGGGTACAAGAGTGTCTTCTAATTTGTTCTATAATAATGACATGGAAGATATCTTCCTTGAAGTAAATCACGGGCCATTCATGGTTGATAATAATATTTTATTGTCTTCCTTTTCCATCAGGACACAGTCAGAAGGGGGAGCCTATGTACATAATCTGGTTGCCGGGTCGGTTTATATGTGGCCTGACCCTAATCGTTTTACACCCTATTTTTTACCTCACTCAACCGACATGGCAGGTCTCACAACTATCTTTTCCGGTGATGACAGATTTTACAATAACATATTTATTGGTACCGGTGACACTGCATCCGGAAAATCGAGATTTAAATCCGGACTTGAAGGTTACAATAATGCAAGGCTTCCTGTATGGATAAGTGACAACTTGTATTATAACGGAGCCAAACCCAGTAATAAGGAGAAGAATTTCGTACGATCGGATGATTATAATCCGGGTATTATCCTGGAGGAGAAAGGTGAAAATGTCTACCTCTCTTTTACTTTTAATCAACAATATTTCAGTCACACAGTGAAAATGATCACCACAGAACTTCTGGGTAAGGCAAAGATCCCAAAGGAATTTTTTGAAAACCCCGATGGCACCTCGCTAAAGACCGACAGGGACTATTTTGGCAATATCCGTTCGGAAGCAAATGCTTATGCAGGTCCATTTGTTGACCTGGCCAAAGGGAAGATCGTTTTAAAAGTATGGTAAGCATGCGTCCCAAAGGGATGAATTTTTGGGATTATTAATATTTATTATCTTTAAAATTGTAACCTAATTATATCTTGTATGACAAACCTGATAGTTAAATTGTTAATGGTCGTAATAGCAGTTATGACCTTATCCTGTGGGTCAACAGGAAGCAAAGATCCAATGACTCTTTATACGGAAATTGACAAAAATGCAGCACCCAATACTCTGGCCGATTCTGAAAAAAAGAAAGGGTGGGAATTGCTGTTCAACGGTACAACACCTGATGGCTGGCATGGATACAACCTGACCGGGTTTCCTGATTGCTGGACCATCCAGGATGGAGCATTCACAATGACAACGGAGGGAATGGCTGAGAGCCAGGATATTATAACCAACAAGAAATACAGGAGTTTTGCATTTAGTGCAGAGTATAAACTTACAAAAAGTGCCAACAGCGGCATAATTTTTCAGATTGCAGAAGATAAAAAATACAAGTTTCCTTACGAAACAGGTCCTGAATTTCAGATAATTGACCAGGATAACTGGCCCGATAAACTTGAAGACTGGCAATGGTGCGGGGCAAATTATGCAATGTATCCTCCGATGGCCAAACCTTATAAACCATTGGGTGAATGGAATCAGATTCTGCTGGTTGTAGATGGTAATAATGTTACTCAGATTATAAATGGAGTTATTGTGGTAAAGTATATTAAGAATTCAGAAGAATGGACCAAGCTCAGGAACAGCGGAAAGTGGACTGCTTTTCCTGATTGGGGAAAATTTGATGAAGGATATATTTCCCTTCAGAATCATGGGACAAAAGCGTGGTACCGTAACATTAAGCTGAAAGAACTTTAATAATATTAATAATCGTTAATTATGTCAAATTCAAATAATTCCCGTCGAAGTTTTTTAAAAAATGCCGCTATTGCTGCTGCTGGATTCAGTATTATTCCCAGTCACGTGGTAAGTGGGTTTGGATATAAAGCTCCCAGTGATAAGCTGAATATCGCCGGAGTAGGCATAGGAGGAAAAGGACATCCCAACCTTGTCGGAATGTCAACAGAAAACATTGTAGCTTTATGTGATGTGGACTGGAAGTACTCGGAAAACTGCTTCAAAGAGTTTGCGAATGCAAAACGGTTCTGGGACTGGCGTAAGATGTTTGATGAAATGGGAAAATCGATTGACGCTGTCATGGTTGCAACTTCTGACCATTCACATGCGGGTATAGCAGCGACTGCTCTTACCATGGGAAAACATGTCTATTGTCAGAAACCACTTACCCACTCAGTATATGAATCACGACTGCTAACCAAACTGGCAGCAAAACATAAGGTCGCAACACAGATGGGAAACCAGGGTAACTCCGGTGATGGAGTCCGACAGCTATGTGAATGGATATGGAACGGAGAGATAGGGGAGATAAAAGAAGTTCATACCTGGACTGATCGTCCTATCTGGCCTCAGGGACTGGAGCGTCCTGCCAGGGCAATGCCAGTTCCAAAAACGCTGAACTGGGACCTGTTTATTGGCCCTGCACCGATGCGTCCTTTTAATGATATCTATACTCCATGGAACTGGAGAGGATGGTGGGACTTTGGTACAGGAGCTTTCGGAGATATGGCCTGTCATATTCTTGACCCGGTTTATCAGGCCTTAAAGCTTGGATATCCAGATAAAGTGAGGGGTAGTTCAACATCAATGAATACTGAATCGGCTCCGCAGGCAGAGACTGTGGAATTTTCGTTTCCTGCCCGTCCGAATTTACCTAAGCTGGCGATGCCCCCGGTAAAAGTATACTGGTATGATGGTGGGCTATATCCTGTTTTTTCAGACCTCCTCCCGGAAGGAGAAAACCTTATGGCAGATGGTCTTGGGGGCAGCATATTTGTTGGTACAAAAGACACTCTTATTTGCGGTTGCGGCGGGTTCAACAGTCGTCTGAAATCAGGACGAAAACCTGCGATAAAACCCTACCTGAGACGAATTCCTGGAGCAACAGGATATATTGACGGATTTCATGAACAGGATTGGATACGCGCTTGTAAAGAATCGCAGGAAAGCAGAGTTGAATCAACTTCAAACTTCTCTTATTCCGGTCCTTTTAATGAGATGGTTCTTCTGGGCGTTCTGGCAATAAGACTTCAATCTTTAAATATATCACTTAAGTGGGATGGGGAGAATATGAGATTTACCAATATATCAGATTCAGAGGTATTGAAAATTATCACTACAAATGAGTTTAAAGTAATTGATGGACATCCTCATTTCAATACTCAATATGCCAAATTCAATGCAATTGAAGCGGCAACAGGATATATTAAACATAATTACCGTGAGGGTTGGAGCCTTCCTGCTATGCCATGATTATTACTAAGGTAGATTCCAAAATATTCAATAACCTCTTTTCTGATTTTAATTAAATATCTCAATCATGAATCGCAGAAAATTTATTAGTAACACTTCACTGTCCTTGCTCGGGTTATCCATGTATAAGACAGGAAATTCAATGTCATCTCTCAGCTTTCAGGGGAACAAAAAGATAATTGTCGGTGCTCATGTCTGGGTTTATGCTGCAAAACAGCCCGGGTACGATGTCTCTCCAATCCTTAGCCAGATTTTCTCAGATGTGGCCTATGCCGGTTTAGACGGAGTGGAGACAATGGAAAACCCTTTGAGAAGCCCCGTCTATACAAAACAGATTAAAGAATTAATAGATCAGTATAAAATAAAATTAATAGGGACTTCTTATTCGGGGCAGATGTGGAATAAGGATCTCCATAATAAGATTTTTGAAGATGTTGATAATATATTTACCAATATGGCTTCTGTTGGGGGAAAAACTTTTGGAGTTACTGTTGGTGAACCAAAAGGCAGGGAGAAAACAGATGAGGATTTTGATAATCAGGCAAATCTGCTTAAAAAAATAATTTCACTTGGGAAAGAAAAAGGAATAGTCCTGAATTTGCATAATCATACCGGTGAAGTAAAGAATAATATGTACGACCTTAGAGGAACACTAAAAAGAATACCAGATATAGGTCTCGGTCCAGATCTGAACTGGCTCCTCAGGGCAGGTATAAATCCTCTCGAGTTTCTGAGAGAGTTCAGAAAACAGATCGTATTCCTGCATCTTCGTGATCAACTCAGCAATGGAAAATGGCCGGAGTCAATTGGAGAAGGCAATGTCAATTTTAAAGAGATTGCTGATGTCCTCAAAGAGATCAATTTTAGTGGCCAGACTATCATAGAGCTTGCTCATGAGAATGGGTTCGTACCGACAAGGCCTCTTAAAGAGAGTTTGAAGATGAGCCGGGATTACATGAGGAAGACTATGGGAATATAATCTTAAAATTAACTATATGAAGAAGAACCTGATTTTTATAAGTTTGTTTATTGTATTTGGCAATAAGATAAGCTCACAACAGGCTGTTAAAAACTATATTTTCTTCAATCTTGAAAGAGGAAGAATTCATGATTCTGTATTTCTTAATACAAAACAGATTGAAGGAGCCCAGCTTAAATATACATGGAAAGAGCTGGAACCTGAGAAGGATAATTATAGACTTGATCTTATAGAGAATGATTTAGACTTTCTAATAAAGAATAAGAAAGGTCTGTTCATACAGATCCAGGATGTGTCCTTTGATACTACAAGAATTCCTGTTCCCGGTTATTTATTAAAGGATCCGTTATACCATGGCGGAGCTGATTGCCAATACAGTTTTCTGAATGAGGAGGAGACAAAATACATTAAAGAGGGTTGGGTAGCACGTCGCTGGGATAAAGAGGTTGCAGGCAGGTTCCATAAACTTCTGACTGTACTAGGAAAGCAATTTGACGGGAAGATTACTGGTATCAATTTACCGGAGACTGCAGTTGGATTTGGAGATAAAGAAAAACTTCATCCTTCAGGTTTTACTTTCGAAACCTACAGGGATGCCATAAAGGAGAATATGTTTGTAGCAAAGAAATCCTTCCCTAACTCAATTGTCATTCAGTATGCCAATTTTATGCCGGGAGAATGGCTGCCATGGACTGACCATTCCTATCTTAAAGATCTCTATAATTATGCAAAAGAGATAAAATGTGGTATGGGAGGGCCAGATATACTGGTTTACAAGAAAGGACAGATGAATCACAGTTACGGATTAATCCATGACTGTGATGGGGTGGTGCCGACAGGTGTGGCTGTTCAGGATGGAAATTACTCACATGTCAATCCTAAAACTAATAAGGTAGTAACTGTTCCTGAGATATATGATTTTGGAAAGAATTATTTAAAATTGAACTATATCTTCTGGTGTACTGAGGAACCCTACTTTTCTAAAAAAGTCATTCCATTTTTAAGGGGATTGAATTAATCTTCCGTCCGGTTATCAGGCAGTAATAATTCATAATTTGCAACTGTACGTATCTCTCTGTTTAGTTTGTAATTGCAGTTTTGAGTAATCTGTTTGTGTGTTAAATAAAAACTTTCTTATTTACTTTGCACTGAAAGTCAGGCTCCCCGGGCGAGCCTCCACCACTACCTCACCCGAACAAAATGAATTGTCATTCCGAATGAAGCGCAGCGAAATCGGTTTTTCAGGCTGATTAATAAATGAGTAATTAAAAACCCAAAATTTTTAAGATTTATTTTTATTCTATTTCAGAGAAATAAAGATTTTCATTTTTTAGCGTTTTAATATTAAATAATTAAAATACTACCAGGGATATAACTCCGGCTTTCAGGATAGACCAAAAACAAGAAAATCAATCTTTAGAAGTAAAAAAATCTTTTTGTTACCCTAATATAAAAATGATAATTATGAAAAAAACTAAAGGCTGCTATCAGAAAAAATCACATTACTTCATAATATTTATTTTGTCAGGTGTATTATTAAACTCCTGCACTAATTCCGGGACATATAATCCTTCAGAAATTTCAGGTTATCAAATCCTTACTCCCAAACCGGGACCATCTGCTCAGATACAAAAAGAGGAGTACAAGAATCTCATCAAAGTCTGCCTCGATGAAGGTGTAAGCCAGGTTCATATGTGGGGACTTTATGACGATGAAAGTGGATGGCGCAGAGGTCAGCATGCCCTTTTATTCGACGAGAACCTCAATCCAAAACCAGCTTATTACGGGATACAGGAGGCTCTGATAGAATTTTTGGAAAAGCGGCAGAAGACGAAAATTCCTGTAAATCATTGGAAATTAGATGGCAACGCTAATGATTATGCGGACAATGTTACCGGTGTCAATAAAGGGGCAACCTTTACAGGTGGTTTAGACGGTCAGTGTGCTGATGTCACAACCGGGAATATAGCAGTAGGACCCCTGAATTTAGGCAATCAATTTACAATTTCAATTTGGGCGTATATAAATAGCAGTGCGTCGGGAAAACAGACTTTGATAGCCAGCGCCGACAGCAACGCAAAAGCCAGGGGCCTCCAATTTTATGTCAATATGGGCGATTCTGCCGTATATTGTGAAACCGGCAATGGGCGGACGGTAATAACTTCAAGGACATTTCCGAAAAGTGTTCTCTTCCTTAACCGCTGGCATCATTTTGCTTTTGCTGCTGACCGTAAATCAGGAAGAATAACAATTTATATCGATGGCATTGACAAAACAACAAACTATAATGCACTCAACGATTTCAGCAATGATCTGGTGTTAAATCTTGGACAGATGACGAACGGAACAAATAAACTTAACGGTAAAATTGATGAAGTAAGGGTATATGATGGAATTCTTAATCTCTCTGATATAACAAAGATCTATCGACAGTTTTTTGATGCAGCCTATCCCGCTGATAAGTATCCCAGGAATAATCTGCCTTCTTATGATGTACCGCTTACATATGAAGGTCATCGAAGCGAGCTCAGTGCTGATGGCAAAAAGGTACTGTATGTGGATTTTGCACGTGGACATTGCTACGAACTGGATCTGGCAAAAAAAGAAACTGTTTGTATTGATAAGAATTTTACTTTGGAAAATCCCGGATGGGGATATTTCCGGGCTTACTATTTAAATGACGGAAATTATTTACTTGCAGCGGGTAGCAACCGTGGCCAGGTATATTTACATGTTCTGGATAAAAGCATGACCAAACCTCCTGTGAATCTAGGAGTTCATATGAGTGAGGGCTGTGCTGTTGCCCGCAATTCAATGCATATTGCTTATACAGTAAGTGCGTCAGATTTTTATAGTATGGAAATTGCTTATGACAATTCAGGAAAACCTTATATAAAAAATAATAAGTTTATTGTAAATAAGGCCACACTACAGAATGATAATCAAACCTATGATTTTATTGAAACTCAGAATTTTATATTGCCGGCTGAAGAAAATTTTACTTTCACTAATTACATTAACCGGGATGCCCATGGTCAGTTTGGCGCTAATACATTTATCTACCATACAAAGGACAATACCTGGGCCAATATATTTAAAAGTACCGATGGCTATGGTGAATGTGAAGGCATATGGCCAGGTGGAAACTGGACCTGTATTGAGTGTTCTATCCACAAGCCTAATACAGGCACGACCTATAATGAATGTTACAGGTTAAAGCTGGATGGCAGCACAACTATGGAGCGAATGACATATTTCAGTGATTCGAAAGGATTCAAAACCACCGACCCTATAATAAGTCTGGATGGTAAAATTATGGTTCACCAGGAATCGAGACCGGGTACTGATTCTGGAACGGGCTTTGGATTATATATTATGGACCTTGCTGCAGCGGGTTTTTATGAAGGACCATCTGCAACGGTCGATAAAAAATAAAATTTAGCCAAAGGCAAAATATCTTAATCACAAAGAACTGATCATCATGAGAAACTAAATGTAAATCTCATAAATAATAGTCATATGAAATCAATATCAGTTTATTTACTTTCTTCTTTTTTCCTGTTAATTATTTTTTCTGTGCCGGGGGTAATTGCCAATAGTGTAACTGCTTATTCTGTGCCTAAAGAGTTGAAGACCGACTGTTTTACGGTTACTGTAAACGGTACACCTGTACAGGTTGGTCTGGCAACGGAGATGATATTCTTTACCAACTTCGATTTTACAGGTTCTGTGCAGATATCAGTTACTGCAAGTAGTTCGCGGTACTGGGAAAATGGAGTTATAATAAGTCCCATGGTCCGTCGGATTTTCCCAACGATAATTGGAAGAACCCTTACCTTCACTTTAACCAGCCCTGGAAAATTCACCATCGAGAGGCCGGGCAACCGGAAAATCCATAACGAAGGAGGAGGCCTGGACACAATGCTTTGCGTATTTGCCAATCCGCCAGAGGGAATGCCTCCTGACCCTAAAGATACAAATGTTATATACCTGGGTCCGGGTACTCACACGAGGCACATCGACCTGCATAGTAATCAGACACTCTATGTGCACGGAGATGCTCTTCTTAAGGGAAGTGTCAATGTATGGGATGCTGAAAATGCCAGAATTTTTGGCAGGGGGGTGATCCTCTTCAGCGATCCTGCCGTCAGGAAATGTATGACCGATGAGGGGAGCAGGAATAAAAACACAAGGCCTCTGACCTCATCAAATGCAAAGGGATTAAGCATCGACGGGGTGATCATGATAACAAAGGCTGTAAGATGGCAGGTATTGCTGAATTCATCATCAGACGTGAGTTTTAATAATGTAAAGCTGATAGGTTTCCAGGAAGGGCAAACAGATGACTCGTGCATCGATGGTATTGACTTCAGGGGCACCGGTTTGACTATCAATGATTCCTTCCTCCGGTGCGGTGATAATGTTTTTGGTGCCTGGGGCAACAGGATAACAATAACAAATTGTTACTGCTGGACAAGGTTGGCGAACATTGCAATGATAGCCTGGGGCTGGAGCAGTAAAAACAGCGATCTTATAGTCAGGGATTGTGATATTGTCCACCTCGATGCCGGTCGTTATGGCACATGCCTCGGTCTGTATCAGAACTGGGCTAAGGGTTCTGGAGGGTATAACAATAATGTGCTTTTTGAGAACCTCAGGTGCGAGAACCTCGGATCGATTTGCGGTATTAACACCGGGGGTAAACTCACTAACCATGTATTCAGGAATATATGGCTTCTTAATCCGCCGACCTCCGATCATTCTGATCTCATTTCAACAGGAACAGGCACTATTGACAGCATAGTATTCGAGAAGATCCGTTATGTAAATACCATAGTTACCACTCCGGAAGCAGCAAACATAAAAGTAGAGGGAAATGTTAAATACCGTTTTTTTGCTGACAGCCAAACCGGCGAACCCACAGCAATTATGAAAGTGTCAGGTAACGGCCCCGTAATCTTCAATGGTATAGATTCATACGATCCTGACAATGGGAAAATTGTTTCCTGGCAATGGGATTTCGGCGATGGAGAGAGTGAATCCGGTATGACTATAACACATTCATATGATAAGCCGGGGAACTACCGTGTCTTTCTGACTGTCACTGATAATGATGGGAAGTCTGACATGACGACCCTTATATTGAGCAATATAAATACTTCACCCCTGAAAAACAGATAGGGTCAATTTCATAAAGACATTTGATTATTTCTGACCCATAATGTTCAGAGGATAAGTCATTTAAAGGAATATCTGTATAAATTAGTTTCGCGAATAACAAATCCTAATTTCTGATACAATTGATTTGCAGCAACTCTCGATGGTTTTGATGTCAATTCAATCGTTTCTGCACCCGATGATTTGGCAAAATTCATAGCAAATAGCATCAATTCTTTTCCGATACCTTTACCCCTAAGTGTTTCATCAACAACTACATCCTCTATCCAGAATTTGGTTCCTGTTGGGATATCATAAGTGCCAATAGTTAAGATTCCGACTATTTCTTTATTTTCAAGCTCGGCAATAAAAAAATGAGAGTTTTTTGACTTAAAGATTCTCTTAAAGTGCTTTTCTGTCGGTAATTTGACATCCTTCCCCAGTTGGGGTAGTAGTCTCATAACGGAATTATATATTCTGATGTTGTACCTGGTTATTTCGGTTATTTTCATTCGCTGATTTATTTCACTCTGTTAAGGCTGGTGAATAGCAAATATTTATTTACAATGACTGATTAAATTGAACGAAGATAATAATTACTTTATTGAATTGAATGAGATTAAAATTAATTAATGAGCCTGAAAGGAC
>Ga0209748_1001225_pt1 | contig 12795 bp, 10 predicted proteins | sample BarGraIncu00421A_FD_185490 | JGI IMG/M metagenome (GOLD analysis project Ga0209748, IMG submission 185490) | Arctic peat soil microbial communities from Barrow, Alaska - Barrow Graham LP Incubations 004-21A (SPAdes) (version 2) | ecosystem: Environmental > Terrestrial > Soil > Wetlands > Peat... | reverse complement strand
TCTATCGTATCACTCCCAAACGAGTTGAAGTACTAAGGGTGTTTAACTCTCGGGTATCCATCAGGAAGATCCGCACAGCTAGAGGGGCTAAAGTTTAGATAGGTCGCCTTTTAGCCCAACTTCTCTGCAGTAAGGCATGAACTAGTGAGAGCGCTGGAGGGAAAGTGTTAGCCGCCAGGAGTGAAGCTAGAAAACGGCTAACTCTTTTCTGGCAAAAGGGTAGGGGGTATTCAATTTGTACCTTCATCTTACAAATTGAAATCTCCTTTTTAGTCAAACATTCCGAGTCTCCTGTGTTTAGCTAAAAACTGTGCGGCAGCAAAGGAAGAACTATCCGATCATTTAACAACAAATGATTTTGAATTACCAAACAAATATTTTACATTTTCTATTTACTACACATTCCGTAGCAAATTGCAAATAGATATAAGTGTCAAAAGACAAAAATCCAATGTCTTTCCTGGCGTAATGGTAGGGGTTTCCAATTTGTAGGTCAGATTGTCCGGCTTTGCTAGGCTAAGCTTCGCTTTTCATAATAAAATTTAACTGAAGAAATGAAGAAGTCTTTAGTGGGAAAAACATTGATTAAGAATTTTTCCATGTGCAAAAGTGGTGTTGGTCACTACCATTTCGACCTCAAAAGCCAAGTCCGAAATGATTGTTCAAACATTTTTGCTCCCGTAGCAAAAATGATATTTGCAAACTACTATCAGCTGGAACAGAGCGCTGATAGGAAAGTGTTAGACTTTTTGAAGAGGAGAGGAGCGAGGCCGGTCTTGATTCTGCCAGTTGAAACAAGGCCAGCCAAAGAAGCGAAGCGAAACGAAGCGGAAAAACAGGCGAACTCTTTCTTAGCAAAAACCGTACGGTGGCAAAGCCAGTCCTTAATATCACTGTAAACCGAAAAAAAATACCCCGAAGGGTATTAATTTTATAGTTGACCTTCATCAGCAAAGCTTCTGTATAGATCCCTTTCAGGAGTAAGGATAATATGATCAAGGAGCTGAATGTCAAGAAGATTTCCAGCCTCTTTTATTTTATTGGTTATCTTCATATCGCTCTCACTTGGGTTGATATTTCCTGAAGGGTGATTATGAGCGATTATTATTCCGCAAGCGTTACCCTTGATGGCATACTGGTAAATCAGCCGAACGTCCGTTACAGTGCCGGACAGACCTCCTTCAGAAATCGTAGTAATTCCAAGGACTTTGTTTGCCCTATTGAGTAGCAGCATTTTAAAAGTTTCCTTGTGTTCGATCGTGTTTTGATTCCAGGAGTCGAAGAAGATCTTGTGTGCATCCCTGGAACAACTAACTACGAGGCGCTCCGAAGGTTTAACTTTAGTCACGTAGATAAGGGAAACTTCTGCTACATGAAGAAAATCGATTGTTTGCTGGGTGGATTGTGTGTTTTTCATAATGCGATAGAATTAAGTTAAACAAAGTTTTTACCAGGGAACGGCAGCCAGAAGGACTAAATGAGTGCAAAAGGAAACGCAATAAATAGCGTAGCGGCTTTATGGCGTAGTCTTTTGCGTGGGGTGGCCGTTTGTGCTGGGATCCAGCTTTTTTAGGACTTATGGCTAACTTTGTAAAAAACTTGTTTATAGAGTGAGCCTTGGGCGAACACCACTATTTGTATTATGATTTTAGCGTGTACCATTGTGCCGCTCAAATCATTGCATTAGCGCTGTGAAGGGTTTAGATCCTGAGAAGCCGTTCTTTGGCTTCGTAGCTTCCGTAGTAAAGCGGAGCCTGTAACATAGCGACATCGGGAGTAAAAGCATAATGGGAGCAAAGAGAACATCTCTTCCCGTGAAATGCCCTAATAATTAAATTATTACCAAAACAAAAAATACAATAAATAATTTGCAAACGTCCTGAAACTTAGTGAAATTTGATTTCCCCTTGAGGAAGGAAACGGGCTCTGCAGGAATGCAACCCGACAGTGCCAAAACAGGGGACTCTACGAATGCAGCGAGACAAGAGAAGCAGCCCCAAAAAGGCTGCTTCTTACATTAAACTAAACCTAAATATAAACCAACAAACCTAATCTAAAACCACGTACTGAGAGACTATATCGGACCAATCCCCGCTATTATCCTTCACCCTAACCTTTATCAGCTTCTGTCCCGCACTACCAAATATGTATCGTATCTTACTCAGCGTAGAGCTAAACGTATAGTTCTGAAGGGTGTACTCGTACTCTACTATTTTACCGTTAAATCTTGCATCCTTATCATGCGAGGCGGCCGCATCTACCTCATATTCGTAGGGGCTTGAAACACCTATTTTTTTAACTGTAAATGAAGCAACCGGGGCAATATTCCGGAATACCGTAAAAGAAATAGAAAACTCCGCTGATGCCCCGAAAGAATCTTTCGCTAGTAGGGAAAAGCGGCTTTGCCCTTCATTAACCCCTGTAAAGGTAATCAATTCGCTACCGACGTTAACCAGATCCTTTCCCTGCTGCTGAATAGCCAGAAGTGGAATTTTCTCTTCATCATTAATGAAATAGTACAATGGGTAGGGTTCCCCAATTTTAAGAGAATCATTAAGAGTATTACCTGTAAGCTCTAAGCCATTCTTAACAAGCGATAGGGTAGGGGCCTTATTAATCTCCACGAAGTAATCCTTTCGGTTATCGCATGAGGTAAAAAAGAGCTGAACAATCAGGGCAAAAGTTATCGTAATGTATATTACTTTTTTCATTGCTTTATGATTTTAATATTTTTCTTTGTTCCCTGTGCCCCGTTAACCTCTAAGAAATAAATCCCCGATTTAAGCTGGTTAAAATCAATAGAAACGCTCTCTTCATTGAAGAAAAGAGACTCTATAATATTACCATTTATGGTGAAAACTTTAATTGTTCTAATTCTTTCACTGCTGCTTAAGTAAAGCTTTTCAGTCACCGGATTGGGGTAATAAGAAAACGTTACGCTTTTACTAGTTTCAATGCCGGTAATATCATTAAATACGGTAATCACATCGCTGAGTAGTAATGAATCTAAGCAACCACCGGGACTAATCACACTGAGCTTAACATCGAACTTCTTTGAATTTGTTCCACCAAGCGTATTGTAGTAATGAACCGGGTTTGTTTCATGTATGATATCGCCCTCAAAGAAGTTCCAGGCAACGCTACCGGCGTTAATGCTGGTACTTGTGAATTTAACAGCATTACCTAAGGCAACGGTAGAAATATCATGCGTGAAACCAGCATGTACGTTATCCACATGAAGGGATATCTCTGCAGGATCACTGAAACATCCTTGAGAATTAATGGCTTTCAAGTAGTACTTTTTGTCTGAAGTTAAGTTTGCCACATTTATTTTAGTACCGTCCTGAAGGTAGGTCTGAGAGCTGTCGTACCATTTATAGCTGATGTACAAAGGGTTAACAACGCTAAGCTGAATATTAGAACCCTTGCAATAAAAACTTTTCGCATCAGTTACAGGTATAATCAGGGGTTGGTATACCGTAATCTTAACACTATTTGAAAACGAAGTGCTATTACCGCTTGTTACCTTTCTGCGAAAGTATGTATCCTCGAGAAGTGCCCCGGGTTGAAGAAAAGATCCCACTTCTCCCTCTATGTTGTTCCAATCAGTATTATTTAAAGATTTCATCCATTGAAAGCTGAATAGACCAGATCCTCCGGAAGGGCTGGAACCTATTATGGCACCCGGAGGGGTTCTGAAACAAATTGTCTGGTCGGCCGCAATGCTTCCTGGTAGAAGTTGATAGGTAACAGTAATAGTAACCGTGTTGGTATAGCCACTGCTGCTACTACAGGAAGCATCTGTTACCAGGATCCTGTACTTTGTAGTTGCAGTCAGAGTGCCAGGCTGGTACTCACTCAGGGTGGCCCCGGGAATGATATACCAATCGGCACTGTTCTCAGATCTTTGCCACTGATAAATATATGATCCGGATCCACCAGAAGAAGGTACGCTTGGTGATAGAAGATAGGGTGCCGCGGAGTAGAAAATTGTTTGGTTAGAACCTATCGTACCATAGAAAAAATCAGATCGGACGGTAATCTTTACAGTATTTGTGTAACCATTTCCACAGGAAGCATCAGTTACGTTCCTTCGGTAATATGTGGTTTGGGATAGACTACCCGGCTGATACGTTTCCGCGAAAGCTCCTGAAATGGCGTTAAAATCAGTACCGTTCAAAGAACTCTCCCAGAAATAGGAGTATCCGCCTTGTCCTCCTGAAGGATTAGCAGTGCTACTGATCAGGGATGGAGTGGTACCTATGCAAATTGTTTGATTTGATCCAATTGTACCTAAAGAAAAAAGTGGTTTAACCGTAATCGTTACCGTGTTGTTGTAGCCATTTCCACAAGAAACATCAGTTATTTTCCTTCGATAGTAAGTTGTACCGGTTAAGCTACCTGGTTGAAGTGTAGGATCCGTAGCTCCGGTAATAATACTCCAATCTGTTGCATTAAGGGAATATTCCCATATATAAGAATATGGTCCCTGTCCTCCTGACGGGCTAGTGACATTTGAAAGCATAACAGGTGTTGTGCCGTTGCAAATATTCTGATTTAAACCTATAGAGCCGATAGAAAAAACGGGTCGAACGGTCACTGTAACGGTATTGGTGTAGGCCGAAGGACAATTTGCATCAATGATCTGTTTTCTAAAGTACGTTGTTTGGTTTAAAGCGGGTGGCTGGTACGAAACAAGGTTAGCCCCCGGGATGACATTCCAGGTTGAATTGTTCGGCGAGCTCTCCCATGAATAGGTAAAAGAATTCGATGCGCCCGAAGGATTTACCAGGGTAGCTACCAAAGAAGGAGCCACGCCGTAGCAAATCGTCTGGTCGCTACCAATGCTCCCGATGGATAAAACAGGGCGAACATCAATTATAACCGTGTTAGTGTAAGCTGTACGACAGGAATTAATTATAGCCTTCCGGTAGTATGTTTTAGAGGTCAAAACTCCCGGCTGGTAATTCTGCCCTGTAGATGCTCCTGCAGCGACGGACCATGCCAGACCATCAGCAGAGCTGTACCATTGGTATGAGTTCGCACCAATTCCGCCGGTTTCAATCGTCGTAACAGTGATCACACTTGGAGTATCACCATAGCAGATCAGCTGGTTTGAACCGATACTTCCTGAATCCAAATCGGGGTAACCATGTACTTGCAGAGTATTAGAAAACGCTTCCCCACAGCTTGCGTCAATCGTTTTACGCTTAAAGTACCGCAAACCGACAGAAAAAGATGGTTGATATGTCTTAGAGGTTGCCCCTGAAATGGGGTTCCAGTTTGTATTATCTGTAGACAAATACCATTGATAACTATAATTTGGGTAAGAGCTTCCTCCTGTTGGTGCTGTCGTTTCAATAATCGTCGCCGGGGAAACGCTATAGCAAACGTCCTGGTTGCTACCGATAACACCAGACACAAGCGCACTATATACATATTTTGAAACTTCGTTACTAGGACTACTGATACAGCCTAGCTCGTCTGTAGTAACAATCCTTCTGTATATTGTCGTTTGATTAATGTATGAGGATTGATACGATGTTAAATTAGCTCCTGAAATTTCGGTCCAATTTCCGGAAACGGTTTTATTCTGCCATTTATTGGTATATGTAGAATTAGAAGTTAGTGAAAGGTTCGTGATATTCTGAGGTGTTCCCCCAACATTGCAAATTATTTCATCATATCCAATAGAATTGCTGTTTGTTCCTACAACTTTCACTATAAAACTGGCTGTATAGTTGCTTCCTGAACAATAATCTTCCGAAAGGTACGAAAAGTCCCAATTTCCAACTACATTAAAAAACCCTGCCGGAAATGTATATGAAACATACCAAGCATTAAATTCTGATAACATTGTTTCGCTTATTATTAAAGCAATAGATCCATCAGGTCTTTTTACTGTAATATCACTAAGATGCCAATATTGATCGCACCATCCATACTTATCACAATTTTCAGAATAGTTAGGTTGTCCATCTATCTGAAAAGTATTATTATAGTTAACACATATACTATAACTTATTGGATTAACATCTTGACTGTGTCCGTTGCATGACTGCCCGTGAGAATAATTGCTTGAGAGCAAAGCAATAATTGTGCTGTAGAAAAAAAAACGTAATAACTTTTTCATAGTCTAGAAGTTATAATTTATTCCAAGTCTTATAATGGAACTGGCCTTCCCAACCTTACTTAGCTGGAAGAAACGCTGATCCAAATCGAGGTTAAACATTATCTTATTAGTAACGTAATACTCGGCACAAAGACCGATGTTCTCCCCAACAAAGAACTGGCTCTCCTTCTTATCCAGTATAGAATTGCTTAAGAATTCGACTCCCGAAAGTATACCCCCCTTTACGCTTAAAAAAAAGTTTTCTCCCAGGGTATAAAAATTATAAATAAGTTCAGGGTTTACATAAATAATTGAAGCTTTGCTTATTGCAAAATCAACCCTTTCATAGTCAATACTTCCACGATAAGCGAAATTATTATTCTTATACAGGGTAATCCTTGAAGAAACATTGAAACCATTTTTTACATAGCCGCCGTCAAGGCCGATGGCCTTACTTCCTGCCACGTGGATGAGCTGAGCACTAGCGGAAGCTGAAAGGAAAAGAAAGGCTATAAGTAGTTTATTTTTCATCGGATAAAAGTTTTTGTTCGAAGACTTTGACGCTGAGCATTTTTTCGCCCGGAATATTGATGATCGGGCTGCGGGTCCCCTTCAGCTCCCGGATCTGAATTACAAGAGATCCGCTAGTACTTCCGGTGAAGCGCTCTATAACGTATCCTAGCTCGGCTTTTTGATAGGCAGTAACAACCTTTACCGGGGATTCAAATTCAATTTTCATGCGCTGTTCGATCCTGGCCTCGTTCTTTTTCATGCCCTTGCGCTTTCCCTCCACTACTTTAAAGTAAATACCATCAATGTTATAGTCACTGCCTGTGTTGTTAATTATAATGAGCTTGAAGTATGTAAAATTGTCGTCATTCTTGATGTTGGCAACCTGAAAGGTCATTCCGTTCTCAACTGTTCCAATTGAACTATACTCTATCTTATCAGAAAGCACGCTGTTAAGGCGCTCCTTCATCTTTGCATTATGATTCTCCAGGGTAACAACCTCTTTCATTTTTATTTCATCGATTTTTTTAACCTCTTCTCGAGCGTAATCGTAGAATATTTTGGTGCTGTCGCCATATTTCAGCCGTCCAAACCAAATCTTTTCGTTATCAAGCTTAACGGTTATGGAAGTTACAGGTGCCAGGGGATCATTGCCGCGGATAACACAATTTTTACCATTTTGGAAAATATCGTAATACTTATTTTTTTTCTCTCCTACCGATGGGTTGTTTCCGACAACAATAAAAACTATAGAATCAGTAAAATTCAGGGTAGCGGTAAAATCTTTGTTAACCTCAATTACTCCCATATTTTGGGCAGTAACAGGACTTACCAAAAAAGTAAGTAAAATAGTCAGGTAGATGTTTTTCATGTTACTCTTTTTTAATAAAAACTCTGTAGCCTTGGTACAGGTTAATGGAGGCTTCCTTCTTTCTAGTCATGGCCTTTATGGTATTGTCTACAGCATTGGCAGCGATACCAACGCCAGTCCCTGAAGCAATACCTGATGAAAGCGAAGAAGAAGCTTCACTGGTGGTTTGCCCCATTCCCTCACGGACCGATTCATTAAGGCTGCCTTCATAAGCTAACCCCCGGGAATACTTTTCATCGAATACAAGTAACCCGGTTACTGACGTTATATTACCGCCCGTATTCATGATCTGGTAAATGTTAATATCGAAAATACTTCCATGCTCTGAAGCTTTTCCATATAGGATGGAATTTTTTTTGAAAACTGAGCCATCAATAGTGCAATCCTCCAAGAGGAAAAAAACTACAGAAGATTGGTTTTTTATCTTTGTGTCCTCTTCCAGCATAGCAGGAATAAACCCACCGTTTTTGGTCTGGGAATTAGATGAGTTTTTTTTACTGCCAGAGCGATCAGAAACAACAATTCCAAAACCTCCGGTATCTTCTTCTTTCTTCTGTGGAGATTCACTTTTTGTTTCTGTTTTTACATCTTCTTTTGCTTGTATTAGCTCTTGCCTCTGTCTTGCCCGCTTTGTTACCTGACTGTCATTGTTGTCCTTCTTCTCAACAACATTTTTAGGCTCTGACTGGTAAGTTTTGAAATTCACTGCCTCGGATAAATCCTGCTTTTCCTGCGGTTCCTGGTAAGCGTTTGCTTTTTTTAAACGGTTGTTATATTCTTCCTTTGTATTATCTTTCTCCACAAGATCAGGGATTGTAAAGTCAGCAGCTGCAGCTGAGCTCCCTTTTTTAGAAAAAACACTAACCCCGTAAATAACCATGATAAGAATAACTACTCCAATTGATCCAAAAAATATTAGTTTTTCTTTTTTCATTGTTATTTTATTTCACTTCGGTTAAGCTCTGCAAATCTCGTGATAAGTAGCCCGTGAGGGTTAAGAGGATAGTTACGGCTAACAAAAATTACTTGCCCGGTCGTTTCAAAAGAATAGCGAACGGTCTGTTCATCCTGGGTAATAGACAGGACCAGTTTAACCCGGAAGGAATAAGGCTCCTTATTCCCCTCAATCTCGATATTTTCCGGTAGTATTTCAATAGTTTGTTTTATACCATAATTTGAAACCTTTGTATACCATCCGTCATTTTTACGTTTTATGTAGAGCTGCTCAATAGAATTATCCCCAAACCACAAAGATTTTTCCAGGCTTTTCTCAACATTAAAAGCATCATATTGATAAAAGTAAGTATGAAATTTCTCAAGATGGTCCTTGATTTCAACCTTTATATTTTCATCTCTTTGCATCCATTTCATCGGGATCACTTCGCCGTTAGTATCGAGAACCAGCACAGTGTTTAATTGCCGCGAGTAAAGGTTATTAATAGAAAAAGCGAATACCAGCGAAGAAACTATAAAGGCTATTGTGAGACCCCAGACAACCATACGGTTGACAAGGAGGGTTTTGTAAATATCTATTTTAGGTTTTTCCATTGCTACTTGATTAATTCTTTCATAAAAGGCATTGACACTTTAAAAAGCTTGATTTTGATAACGATAACCAGTATAAGAGCTAAAACCACCATCAAGCCTGCAGAAATAGCCATACCCCCGGGATCTATAGAAGAAACAGGCGCCATAAGAACAGTCATGGTATCGAACAGTGTGTTTGCAAAAACAACTACGAAAGCGTAAGGGATAATGACCAGGTAGTAACGGGCATACATCTTGAAAACATTGTATATATAATCTTTCGTTTTATCAAAAATAGAAAGGGCAATCATCAGGGGGACAAAAATTTTAATCAGCCCCATGAAAAAATAACGCTCTGCCAGGAAAACCGGGTATATTAAAAAATCCAGAATTTTTAACATGAATTGCGTTATGTGGGTGTAAGCTCCTCCTGTCCAACTGGAAGGATTCATCATATTTACAACTTCTCCTATCTTTCTTAAAACTCCATCTATTGCTGATTCGTTTGCTGGTGGCGCAGTAACAGGAAATGATGATACTGTGAACATATCAGGTTTATTATTAAAACCTTTTAATGCTTCCGATTCAACCATTGCACAGGCAGAATCAAATACGTCCAAGATCTGGGTACTAAAACCAACCAGTAAAAGAAGTCCGAGCATCCTAAAAAGGGTATAAGGGGAAAAACCTTCATCTCCCTCGCTAAAAACCTTCCCTGTTTTAGAGAAACTTCTAAAAAAACTTTTCCAAAGCGAGAGAACTAAAATAAAAGCTCCTATTGATTTTGAAACTATAACCAGGTAACCAAGACCACCTGCAAACATTGCCTTATAAACCTTATCTAAATATTCAAGTCCCATGATTATTTATTTAAAAATGCTGTTTACATAATTCAATGTTCTAAGTTGCATCCGCTGATTATCAAGAGTTTCAACTTCTATTATAGCTGAGTTTATAACTCCAAGATTTTCATGAAGCTCTTTAAGTGCCTGGTTCATATTTAACAGTCTGTCTCCATCTGACATTTCAGAGAGATTATCAGTAAGCACCACGGTAAGAGTAGAAATAGCGTAGCTTGTTTGACTGAGTAGTCCCATCATGGATTCGCTTATCGTGTGATATTCAGAGGGTTTAAAACAGTTATGGTCATTAATTGTTTTTAGAGAGCCAAGAACCCTGGTATATGAATCACTTACCTGGGCTATAGAGAGTTCAAGATTATGATAATTTGCAACCTTGCGGTTGATTTTTTTAAGCTTTTCCGTGGCATCTTTTATAACCTGCAGATTTTCTTTTTCTGTTGTAACTTGTTCGGTGAGTTTAGAGTATTCTCTTAGCCTGTCTGACATTTCTATTTTTTCCCTGGTTGCATCTTCTAACTTCCAGGCTGGATTTTTAACAACCACTGTAGCTCCTTGTCCAAAGACCTGAACAGATAATGAAATAATCAAAACTGTGAATACATTTCTCATTTTAGATATTTTTAATCTTGCTGTATTTTTCGATTGCCTTCTCCATGTCACCGGTTTCTTTATAAAGCTCCATGACCTCGGTGTATTCTTTCCCTTCGGTTTGAAATGCCAGGAGAACCTTCGGTGCTAATTCCAGGCGCATTATATTGCTCTCTGATCCAAGCTTAAGTAAAAATTCAGAATATTTTATTTTACCTGTGAAATTGTATTTTATTGATCCCAGTTGGTTTTCATCATGCTCCTTGAGAGAAAGGCGTTCAATGATCTCCTTATACCCTTTCTCGTTTTGCATTATATACATTACCTGCGTATTATCGATCATTGCACCAGAAGCATCGTTTTTAGGAAGTTGGCTTGGAGATTGAAGCACAATGCCAATAGCGGCCTCCTGTTTCCTGGCTGCCTGGTAGAAGTACTCTGCAGATGAAAGCACAGAAGGGAATTTTAACATCTTTGCGAATTCATCAAAGAAGATCACTCCTTTAGTGCTTCGGTCTTTCCAGACAACCTTTTGAACTGCTTCGCTGATCATGTGCAGCATGATGGTAAGAAGGACATGATTATCTTTAATCTCGTCAAGTTCAAAAACGATGAATTTTTTCCCCTCGATCTTGTAACTGTCGTCCGTTTTTGCTTCAAACAAAAACGAGTAAATACCTTTACCGATAAACTCTGAGGTAATATGTAGAAAGTCCTCTATATCAAAGAATTTTGGATTAAGATCCAGGACTTTCATAATATCCTCTTTGTTATCGACAATGAATTCATAGAACTGAGGAAAACTATGTTCTTTTTCTATAGATTTATAATACAGAGTTATGACCTTCCGAAGGCTCACGGCTTCATCTTCTTCAGGGAGCCGGTCTCTTTTCCAAAGCTTGAAAACGAATGTTGACAGCTCGTTTATTTTTGTAGCCGAAACGTTTTCAGCGTTTTCAACAAAAAAAGGGTTTAGGCCAATACCAACGCCATCCTGGTACTTGATGTAAACTGTATCGTCCGGGTACAATAATGAAAGCTTTCGGTAACTATCCCCCAGGTCAATGATTACAATACGGATGTCATTTTCATAGAACTGCCGGAAGATATGGTTTGCAAGTACTGATTTGCCTTCCCCGGTTGGTGCGATGATAAAGAAATTACGGGCTTTTATTCTCTTTCGGTCCTGGTCCCAAACATCTTTTTTAACTGGAATGTTATATACCCGGTCATTAAAGTAAATACCCTTTTCATCGTTTTTATAATTTGTAACATTCGTGAAAAAACAAAGGCTCTGCTGCAAGTCTATGGGTATAATAATATTCGATTTGTCAATGTTAGAGACATTGGCAAAGAAGGAATTAAAAAAAAGATTCTTTTTATTTGCTCCTATTGGTGCGTAAGGTGTTATATCGAGGTTTTTGAACTCGTTAGCTACCATCTGCTCATTAGAGCGGAAATCTGCCTCATTCTCTGCGTAAAAAACTACATTGAAATGACAACCGGAAAGGATAATTTTTTCATCCTTGGTAATTGTCTCGAGGAAATCACCCAGCATGTTTGCATCCGTTTCATATTCCTTTTTGAATTTTCTTGCTCCGTATAATAAGGTTCTTTGATCTTCAAGCTTACCTTTCTCCTGCTTGTGGTTTCGTATATAGATAATCTGGTTATAGATATGATCAAAGGGGAGGTTTAAACCAAGGTTATCCGCAAAGCCGGTATGATATACAAAATCTCCAGCGCTCATTTTTTGATCAAACGAACATGTTTTAACAGATTCCCCCAGTTGTTTAAACTGGTTTACGGCAAAAAGACCTATGAACTTATTGCCTACCTTCATTTTATCTACATCTATCTCGGTGTACCGGTCCTCGTAGAAAGAGTTAAAATAGCCAAACTCCAGGTATTTGTAAACTTCCTCGGTAACGGGATCAAGCTTTAAATAACGAGAGTTATTTATATAATCAAAGCATCGCTCAACGGTTATTTCAAATTTCTTTTGCCTCTCGTACTCTTTAAGGTACTCGGCAGTTTTAATGGGCTTTTTAAATGGGTTTTTAAATCCTTCGTTTATTGTTTTCCCGCTTTCGTTAAAAATAAAAAATACGAAAGAATGATGGTCGTTATACTCTCTCCCCTGAAAATGCTTTTTCGTTGCTCTCTGAAGGAACGTTCTTGAAGGCATCGAGGCTGAATCAAACTTCTTCTTGAGATATAAATCGCATTTATGAATAATGGTTCCTTCCTCGAAATCTCTAAGGGCGTTATACCAGATATCATGAATAATATCAAAATCTTTTTCAGAGTTCGAATATATCTCT
>Ga0209748_1001223_pt1 | contig 12798 bp, 10 predicted proteins | sample BarGraIncu00421A_FD_185490 | JGI IMG/M metagenome (GOLD analysis project Ga0209748, IMG submission 185490) | Arctic peat soil microbial communities from Barrow, Alaska - Barrow Graham LP Incubations 004-21A (SPAdes) (version 2) | ecosystem: Environmental > Terrestrial > Soil > Wetlands > Peat... | reverse complement strand
GAATAATAATTTGGCGGTGATGGAAAGAGATAAAAGCCAGTTTTCAAGTGGCAGAAGATATAAAAACGAAGATATTACAGTTTTTTGGAAACCATCTGCATGTATTCATGCTTCGTACTGCTACAGGGAACTCATTGAAGTTTTCGACCCAAGCAGGAGACCATGGGTTGATATGAACGGTTCCACAACAGACAGAATTATTGAAGTTGTAAATTTATGCCCAACAGAAGCTCTTGCCTGGAAATGGAATGATGAAGAAAAGAATAACTCCGTAGAAAGTGATCAGCTTAACCATATTAAGTTCAGGAGACCTGAACTTATGAATTCTGAGGATCCTGTTTCGAAAGAACAACCAGTTTCTGTAAAGGTTATGGCTGACGGACCTATTGTGCTTAAAGGCAATTTTACTCTGTTGTATAGTGGTAATAAAAAAGAAGTTCATGAGAGCATGATCTCAATCTGCCGGTGTGGAGTAAGCAACCATATGCCATTCTGCGACGGGCAACACAGGAAATCCGGTTTTATCGGTTAATATCTCAGGTATGGAAGAGAATAAAGAAAACAAATCTCAGGCAATTATCGAAGTTATTGATTACGGACCATTGAAAATTACCGGTAACTTTTTGCTGAAAGATCTGAAGAGAGATAAAGAAGAGTCTCCGTCTGAGATTTTGCTTTGCATATGTGGAAAATCAGGGAATAAACCTTATTGTGATGAATCGCATAAAAGATAAGAGAGGTTTTAACTCCTTCAGCGAGAGACAACATGATAACAATTCTGTACTTTCTCGTAAGTAGCCCAGCATTTATTTTCTTCTCTCAACTGCCAGATGACCTCAGCAAGTGCCTCTTTTAAGAACTTCTTATCACAATTCGTCAAAACCCATTTTCTCACTATAAATCTTTTATAACTTATATCGAAAGCGTTACCATAAAGGTGAGGACTGTTTGCAGATGCATTCATATTGTATCTTCTCAGACTCTTTACACTTTCAGCTTTCCTTGTCATTGATGTTATAAAAAATCTGACACCTTTTAATCCTTTCTTTGAAGATTTTTCACTGAACCTTCTGGCAATCTCATCAAGAAGTATCTTGCTGTCTTCAGTAACACAAGGGTAACTGAACGTCATTTTTTCGACTATGTACCTATTCCCGCTTTTGACTTTTACCAATTTCCCCTCCGAAATTCTTCTCTTCAGATCGCTTGCATCCTTGCAGGCTTTTATTCCTTTCAATTTTGCCTCGACTGAATAATCTACAATTTTATCATTTAGCTTTCTGCTGAAATCCTTCTGTTTGTAAGCTAAACATCGGGTGCTGAAGTAGGCGAGCCGTGAGTGCCAGACCAAAATAAAGACGAAAAAAACAACTGAAAAGATTTTTAACAAAAAACCGAGACATAACTCATTGAATTTCATCACCAGACTCTATATAAAATAGTTTTTTAATTTAATTATGGGATGTCTCGTTTTCTTAGTTTAATATCTTGGTGACCAGGTTAGCTGCTTCCATGAAAGAGATAGCCGAAAACACAGCAAGCCCGGAACTATCAATTATCTTTTTAGCTTCTTCTGCATTTGTCCCCTGGAGTCTTACTATTACAGGAACTCTTATTTCTCCGATTGATTTATAGGCTTCGACAACCCCATTGGCTACTCTGTCGCATCTCACAATTCCACCGAAGATATTAATCAATATCGCTTTCACAGCCGGATCTTTAAGGATGATACGAAAGCCGGCTTCAACAGTCTTTGGACTGGCCCCACCTCCAACATCCAGGAAATTTGCCGGTGATCCGCCTGAAAGCTTAATAATATCCATAGTTGCCATTGCCAGTCCCGCTCCATTAACCATACACCCTACATTACCATCGAGCTTTACGAAATTCAGATTATGTCGTCCTGCCTCTACGTCTATAGGATCCTCCTCATTTAAGTCTCTCATTGCCAGAAGTTCAGGATGACGAAATAAAGCGTTATCATCAAGAACCATTTTGCAGTCGACTGCTAAAACTCTATTATCGCTGGTCTTTAATACCGGGTTAATTTCAAGTAGTTGAGCATCACAGGCTAAGAAAGTCTCATAAATACCCGAAAGAAACTTCTGCATATTTTTAAAAGCACTCTCATACAATCCCAGCTTAAAAGAGATATTGCGTGTCTGAAATGGCTGGAGTCCGATTCCCGGGTCAATTTCCTCAGTAAAAATAAGATCAGGCGATTTTTCGGCAACTTCTTCAATAGACATGCCACCTTCAGGAGAGTACAGAACAATATATCTTCCTTTGTCTCTGTTCAGAAGAATACTAATGTAATATTCTTCCGGTTCAGATTCTCCTTTATAATAAACATCCTGCGCAATGAGGACTTTATTTACTTTTTTCCCATCAGGACCTGTCTGTGGTGTGATCAATTGCATTCCAAGCATCTGGCTGGCAAGTTTACCAACATCTCCGACAGTTTTTGCAAGTTTAACACCACCACCTTTCCCCCTTCCGCCGGCATGTATCTGTGCTTTTAGAACGTAAAACTCAGTGCCGAATTTTTCATGTAATTGTTCAGCAACGGTAATTGCCTGGTCAGGAGTTTCTGCAACAAAACCTTCCTGAATGTCAACATTGTAAGCTTTTAGTAAAGACTTACCCTGAAATTCATGAACATTCATCTTATAAAAGTTAAATTAAATACCCAGCTCGTATTTCTTGAATTCACTGATCACAAAATAACAACAATTAACAGATTAATTAGTTATTTTAGCATAAAAAAGAATGCGTAAGCTGGCCAACCGGGAACTTGAAAGAAAGACCATAGAACAGTTCAGGAAAACAGAAAAATCGCCATTTATTATAGTCCTCGATAATGTAAGGAGTCAAAGCAATGTCGGATCGATTTTCAGAACTGCAGATGCATTCCTTACAGAAGCAATATACTTATGTGGAATAACAGCCAGACCACCTCACAGAGAGATTCAGAAAACAGCGCTTGGCGCTACTGAATCTGTTACATGGAAATATTTTTCTGAAACTATAAATGCTATCAGTGAACTCAAAGATAAAGGGTATAAAATAATCGCTATTGAGCAGGCTGAAGGATCAGTATATTTGCAGGATTTGCATATTGAGAATGACCAAAGATATGCCCTTGTTTTTGGCCATGAGGTAAACGGAGTAGATCAGGAAGTTTTAAACCATTGTGATCATTGTGTTGAAATTCCGCAGTTCGGGACCAAACACTCATTCAATATAGCAATCAGCGTGGGGATCGTGCTGTGGGAACTGAATAAAAAAAGGCCGTCCGCCAACTGGCGGACAGCCTTTTAATATTATAAATAATTATTATTGAACTGTCGACTTAAAAGTATCATCAGTGAAGAACTTTGCAAACTCAATATCTGTCTTTGCATAAGCTTTCCACTCAGGTTTAAATCCAATAGCTTCACGAAGGTTGCTAAGCATATAATTTTTGTCATCAAGACGAGCTCCGATAACAGCTTTAAGATATGATGGTTTTCCGCATTTGCAGAGGTCCTTCATACTATCAAGAGTCGCTTTTGCCTTGGCAACATCACCTTTCAGATATTGAGCAAGAGCAAGGTTGAAACAAGGCTCTGTGCCAAAGTAATTAACTGCTTTGTCATATTCGCCTTTTGTTATTGCGATAACACCAAGTCCCCATCTTGATTCAGTGGTTGCTGTTGTCATCGAATTGAAATACTCTTCAGCCTTAGGTAAATCGCCTTTTAAAAGTGAACCAAAACCAAGGTTATTCTTGATTACATCGTTATTCTCTATAGCTTTTGCCTTTTCAAATGAAGCAATAGCTTCGTCAGTTTTGCCTAAAGCCATATAGGTACAGCCAATGTTATTTTGTGCACGAAAATCGTTCGGATTATTATCTGCTGCTGCCTGATAAAACTTAAGTTGTTCGTCAAGGTCTTTTGTAAGACTACCAGCATGTAGCATCTCCTCCTCATTTAATGATTTAGGATCAGCTTTCATCTGTGCAAGGATCTGCTCATCAGTACGGCCAATGACATCAACAGTGACTGACAATTTTGATCTTCTCAGTTTTGGAAGGATGTCTGTTTTAAGAGCTTCAAATGCTGCGCTCATACTTTTGATCTCTTTCTCACGAACATCAGGATCAGAATACATTGAGAGGACGCGGAGGATAAGATCTTTATCCTGGAGAGTTGATTTTTCTACTTCTGATTTAAATCCGTCCCAGTCTTCCGGAGTAGTTTTTTCATTGAAAAAACCTGCGGTTTTTGCAGCTTCGATTTTATTGAATTCCTTCTTTATAAACTTGCCAGCTGTTGCCCCTCTCTTTACTGATAATGGCTCATTAATTTTCATTGACCCATCCGGAGATGCATATGAGCTGACCTCGGTGGTTTTTAACTGACGACTGGAATCAGCACTAACAGTTTTAATATATTCTTTAAGAAGTGCAATGTCTTCAGCTTTAAGTTCTTTACTACTAATCTCTGCCATATTAATCTGATATAGAATATCAGCTGTCTTATTCTCAGGATTTATTCTGACATACTTATCTTTCATTATAATTGGTTTGCTTTCTTTCTCAACCAATGTTGAAGTAGCAATTACACCATCAGCAAGTTTAACAGGCTCAAAGTCAAGATTTTTTTTGCCTCTGACAGCGTTAATTCTTAATACCAATTCCGATATTTTCATGGCATCCTTGTAAGGAATTGCAGCTGTATAGGAGAAATCTCCACCAGTGGCGGTAATTACCTTATTATTAGCCTGTACTTTTTCTCCCTGAAGAACCTGAACTTTTTCAAAAGCAGTTTCGCCACCGGTATAAGTGAGAACAGGAGTAGCAGTAACGGTTGTTTTCTTATCAAAGTACTTGGCAGGGAAGGTACCTTTAATTGTAACAGTAACTACACCAGCATGCGTTTCTAGAACTTTAGGAGTAACCTCATACTTAACTAAGTTGGAGTTTTTCTTCATCTTATTCAAACCGCTGCAACTTGACATAACAGCTGCGGCCAGGATAAGGATAAAATAGCTTCTGAATTTTTTCATAATTTAAAAGTGTTATTTGTTAATGTAACCTTGTTTGACTGTTTTTAATGAACAATTAACTAAAAAAATTTAACCTAAGCGCAAATTTACAACAAAATAGTCATAATTTAAACAAAATAAACAAAATAATATGACTTAAATAATGATTAATAATTTTTTTATAATTAGTAGCTACACAAGCTATTAACGATCCTGTATAAAAGTATTCCATGTAATTTATTCAATTCACCTTACAACAAAACCAATCTTTTTGTTTTTAAACGTCTTTTGTGAAAATCAACAGTTTCACACTGCAATTGTCTGTTTTATTTCACTTATTTTTTATCATACTTTTTATAGACAATTTCTGAACAAAGGTGGACATTTTTAAAATAAGAAGTGTTACATAATTTTTGGTATTTATTACACTATTCACACATTTGATTTCGGCATAATCAGATAATTTCCGGCAGAGTTTATTATGGTTGTATTCATATAAAATAATTACAAAATCACCTTATTCAATCCAACAGGATAATCATTAAAAAAGATAGTATCTATTATTTTTGAATAATGTTTTTCATTGGCAACAAAATCTATATCATTGACATCAATAACAAGATATTTGTTCTCCGGATTTTGTTTAAAAAAAGAAAAATAACTATTCTGGATTTTCTGAAGGTATTCTTTAGTTATTGATTTCTCATAATTACGTCCTCTTCTCTCAATATTCTTAATTAGTCTTTCAGGATTAAGATGAAGATAAACATAGATATCAGGTTTGGGAAGAGATCCGTAAATAATAAAGAAAATCTGCCGGTATAAATTATACTCATCTCCTGTAAGAGTTGAAGCAGCAAACACAAGCGATTTCATGAAGTAATAATCCGCAATAGTAAAAGACTTAAACAGATCCTGAGGAACCAACTCTTCCTTAAGCTGCTTGTATCTGCTTGCCAGAAAGGAAAGTTCGAGAGGAAAAGAATATTTTTCAGGGTCATTGTAGAATTTCGGCAGAAATGGATTGTCGGCAAAATGTTCAAGGATAAGATGTGCATTGAACTGGTCTGCTATTCTGCCGGCCAGGGTAGTTTTCCCTGAACCTATATTTCCTTCTATAACTACATAGTTGTACTTAATCTTCATCTCTGAAAATTACAAAAAATCCTGCAATTGCGGGATTCTGATTACTTATTCTGATTTTCTTCCGGGTTTCGTTTTTCATTCTCCTGCCGCGGGGGACGAGGGAGGAGTTCTTTCCTAGATAATTTGATTTTTCCGCTTTTAGGATCGATATCAATTATTTTAACCTCAACCTCCTGCCCTTCTTTCAGTACATCTTCTACTTTGTTGACCTTCCTCCACTCGATCTCTGAGATATGAAGAAGTCCGTCTTTATTTGGAAGTATCTCTACAAATGCCCCGAACTGGACTATTGTCTTAACTTTTCCTTTATAAACCTGTCCAATTTCCGGAACTGTAACAATTTTTTTCACCCAGTCGAGTGCTGCAGTTATAACTTCAGCATTCTCACCAAAAATATTGACATCGCCATGACCATTAATCTCTTCTACGATAATTGTGGCACCGGTTACACGCTGGATCTCCTGAATAACTTTCCCACCCGGACCTATAAGTGCACCGATCAGTTCTTTCGGAATAGTAAGCATTTCAATCCTTGGAGCATGCGGTTTAAGCTCCGGACGCGGCTCTGCAATAGTCTGGCTCATGATATCCAGAATATGCAATCTACCGGCTTTTGCCTGATTGAGAGCTTTGGTAAGTATTTCAAAAGAGAGCCCCTCTACTTTTATGTCCATCTGTGTAGCAGTTATACCATCACGGGTTCCTGTCACTTTAAAGTCCATATCACCGAGATGATCTTCATCACCAAGGATATCAGAAAGAATTGCATATTTTTTTGTCTCTTTATCAGTTATTAATCCCATCGCAATTCCTGATACAGGTTTCCGCAATTTGATACCCGCGTCCATAAGAGCAAGTGTCCCGGCACAAACGGTAGCCATAGATGAGGAACCATTTGACTCGAGGATATCAGAAACAACTCTGATCGCATAAGGATTCTCATCATCAGACGGCATCATGTTTTTAAGTGCCCTGTGAGCAAGGTTTCCATGACCTATTTCCCTTCTGCTTATTCCCCTGGCCGGTTTTGCTTCACCGGTTGCAAATGGTGGAAAATTATAGTGAAGAGTGAATTTTTCAGTTCCCTTATTCAGCACATCATCAATAATCTTTTCATCTAATTTTGTACCCAGCGTGACTGTCGTCAGCGACTGGGTTTCACCCCTTGTAAACAGAGCTGAACCATGTGTTGCAGGAAGTGGATCTATTTCACATATTATCTGTCTGATCTCATCGGGTCTTCTTCCGTCGAGACGAATATTATCATCGAGGACCAGTCTCCTTGAGGCCTCTTTTAAAACGTCGTGATAGTATTTTTTTACAAGTGTCTCATTAACAGGATTTTCTTCAGTGTACTGGCTAAGGAATTCCATAACAATAGCTTCGAACGCATTTATACGCTTATGTTTATCAGCAGTAGACGATTTTGCTGCCTGGTAACATTTGTCATAAGTTTCGGCCCAGACTTTTTTTCTGAGATCTTCATCATTAACTTCATGGCAATACTCCCTTTTAACGGTTGTGCCCAGCTCTTGTGCAAATTCTATTTGAGCTTTGCAGTGGAGTTTAATGGCATCGTGGGCGATTTTAAGAGCTTCCAGCATTTCTTCTTCTGAAACTTCTTTCATTTCACCCTCAACCATAAGGATATTGTCATAAGTGGCACCTACCATCAGGTCGATGTCAGCTTCCTTTAGCTGAGTGGCTGTCGGATTGACAACAAATTTTTTATCTATCCTTGCAACCCTTACTTCCGACATTGGTCCATTGAAAGGTACATCAGAAAGTGCCAGAGCTGCTGATGCAGCCAGACCAGCGAGTGCATCGGGAATTATGTCCATATCTGCCGACATAAGACTGATTGTAACAAATGTTTCTGCGTGAAAATCATCAGGAAAGAGAGGTCTCAATGCCCTGTCAACGAGCCTTGATATAAGAATCTCATAATCCGAAGGTCTGGCTTCTCTTTTCAGGAATCCACCAGGAAACCGTCCCGATGAAGCATATTTCTCTTTGTACTCAACCGATAGTGGCATGAAGTCTGTATCTTCCTTTGCCTCCTGTGCCGACACCACAGTAGCCAGCAACATTGTCTTCCCCATTTTTAACAAAACAGAACCATTGGCCTGCCTGGCCATTCTGCCAGTTTCAAGGGTTATTATCCTCCCGTCGCCGAGATCAATAATCTTCTCTTTTACTTTAAACATTATATGTGTGATTTATGATAATTGAAATTACAAAATATTTTAAATAGTATGAAAAAAGGCAATTTTGAATTGCCTTTTTTACTCTATTTACGTAATTTCAACGCTTTTATGATTTCCCGATATCGCCCTATATCTTTAATTTTCAGGTAGTCTAAAAGCCTTCTTCTTTTCCCTACAAGTTTGATAAGCGCCTGCTGGGTGCTGAAATCTTTTTTGTTCTTCTTAAGATGTTCGGTAAGATGATTGATCCTGTACGAGAATAGAGCTATCTGGCCCTCTGCAGTACCGGTATCAATTTCAGATGATCCAAAGGTTTTGAAAAACTCCTGCTTTTTTTCTGTTGTTAAATACATATCTCTAATTAAAATATTGTTTATCCATATATTGATCGAGTCTCCAATTTTGGAACGCAAAAATAAGGCTTTTTTATGAAAATTATCTAACAATTTGCTTTTTTTTTAAAAAGTTATCGAATTATTTAATTTTACTGGAACAAATAAGTGCAAATATTTATTGTTTCACTATCAATATAATGACGGAAAAAAGATGCTGAAAGTTGCGTTGAATAATGTTATCATTCAACTATTTGTCAAAGAAAATCGAACTTTAGTCAAAAGCCTATGGTTCCAGAAGAAGCTCTTCATGGTTCTTTAACTTTTTCCCCAGGCTTATTATTTTGCTGCCAATACGGCAATCGAGACATTTTCTTTTTTTGCAGTATTCATTTCTGAGATGTATAAGTGCCTGTGAATAAAACGCCGATTCTGCATTAATTCCTGCGGTTTTCCATTCTGCTGTGATTGTATTCTCTTCTGCACCTATCTTTTCCAGGAAGGTCAGGGCTCTTTCACTAATATCCTGACAATCCCTGCTCTGGCCATAAACAAATATTACTGGTATAACAGCGTTAATGAGAAAGATATCGGTTGCCTGCGATCCGGTATTCTTAACAATATTCCTGCTTTTTTTACCGAAAACATAATGATCGTCCCAATAGCTGGAAGCAGTTACTTCAAACAACTCCTTAATCTGTTTAATATCAGCAGTTTCCAATACCTTAGAGAAGAGTCCGCCAGTAATTGATAGCATTGCAGCAAGCTGAGATAATCTTATGGTTGGAAAATTAGATGGTCTCAATTTTGAGAATTTCCATATCCAGCCATGTAAAGGCTGAAGGGAGTATTTTGATGAAAGAATCGTGTACTCTTTTAACAGGTTCCGGTAATATTCATCATTCAGAGCCTCCTTAAAAAGTCCTGTTTCAAGCAAACCTGCTGTTCCAAATAAAAGAGCCTCAATCTGATATATATTGTCAGTATGCTTTCGGATTATCCTGAATGGAAGCGCTGTTGCAAGCATCTCAAAGGGTTCTGTATTAACCCTGAATCCAAAATAGCGTGCAAGCATTCTGTAAAATGTCTCTTCCCAGTCGTTCCCGGTTTCGGAAAATATTTTCAGTATTGATTCAGATTTACTCTGAAATCTTTCAATAACAAGTGAATTTAACCAGTGGCGAACCGGAATATTATCAAGCTTCTTAATATCATCCTGACAGGCAATTATATAAGGATTATTAACAAGAAAGGTATATTTCTCAAATAATGACGAATCAAATGATATTTCAGATGTAAGAATCTCTTCCCCTTTTGAATTAAAAACATGTTTATCGTTTTCAGCAACAATGTGAAGGATTACATTGTTAAAGGCCGGATCATTTTGGTGACCATGATTATCAAAATGCGATGACCTGGAATGAATTTCAACGTTCCCTGCCCAAACAGTACCTGCAATAGAAATCCGGGCATTGAAAAAGTCCGGTCCGGAATCACGGTTATATTCACCCGGATTCAAGACAATTATTTTATTCTTTTCATTATCGAACAGCTTTTCAGGATCATAGAGACTATATTTCCACAGGTAATGAAGAAATTCCTCTTTCATTTTAGCACGAATTTAGTTAAACAGCGAGAATATAAATTTATGAAAAAAGACTTTATGATGCAAGCCGAGTTCAAGTAATTTTGATGCTTGAAGTGAGTGAAGCGACGAAGCAATCCCATCTAACAGTAACTGAATATAATCTAAACCTGGCTCGGGGATATTCAGATCAGATTATGCAGGTGGAGATATTTCTCCATTTCAACCTGAATCTCTTTTGCCTTCTCGCCAGCTGCCTTATCGAAATTTGAAGAGTTATCGGCAAAGATTATTCCTCTTGAAGAATTAACCAGAAGTCCGCATTTGCTGTTAAGCCCGTATTTTGCCACCTCTTCCAGACTGCCTCCCTGCGCTCCTACACCGGGGACCAGAAGAAAATGATCAGGAACTATCTTACGTATGTTCTTCAACATTTCGGCACGTATTGCACCAACTACGTACATCATATTATTAATGGTACCCCATTTCTGTGAAACAGATAATACTCTTTCGAAGAGTTTTAGTCCATCTTCATTGTGATACTGAAAATCATCGGCACCTTTATTAGAGGTAAGTGCCAGAAGTACAACCCATTTTTCATTATACGACAGGAATGGGGTCACAGAATCTTCACCCATATACGGAGCAACTGTTATTGCGTCGAAAGGCATGTTTTCCAGAAAAGCTTTTGCGTACATCTTTGAGGAGTTTCCGATATCTCCCCGTTTTGCATCAGCAATTACAAAGATGTCAGGATAATTTTCCTTTATATACCTGACTGTTGATTCAAGCGATATCCATCCTTTTGCCCCATAGCATTCATAAAATGCAACGTTTGGTTTATAAGCAACTGAATATATATGAGTTGCATCAATAATCCGTTTGTTGAATTCAAATACAGGATCCTTTCTTTTAAGAAGGAATGATGGGATCTTTTCAATTTCAGAATCCAGTCCAACGCAAAGGAATGAGTGTTTTTTTACGATGTTTTCAAATAATCTTGTATAATTCATTGTCAATTCTTTTAGCTTGAATTATTCACAAATTAAAATAAAGTGTTCTACTTCTTTGTGGTAAAAAGGTTTAACCACAAAGTTACATTAAGGTTTTCACAAAGGCACACTAAGTATATAAACAAATCGGATTAGATATTGCTCTCTTTTAAACGTTCCGAATTTTCGGCCATTTGCAGTTTATCAAGAACCTCCTGGATATTACCATCGAGGATTGAAGGAAGATTATAGATTGTAAGATTAATCCTGTGATCGGTCATTCTGCCTTGAGGATAGTTATAAGTCCGGATTTTTGCTGACCGGTCACCTGTTGACACCATGGTCTTTCTCCGATGTGAGACTTCATCCAGATATTTCTGATATTCAAGATTATAGAGCCTTGTTCTCAGCTCTTTCAATGCTTTATCATAGTTTTTAAGCTGTGACTTTTCATCCTGACAAGTAACAACAATACCTGAAGGAATATGGGTAAGTCGAATTGCAGAATATGTTGTATTTACCGACTGTCCTCCGGGTCCGGACGAACAATAGGTATCCTTACGGATATCTTCAGTTCTAAGGTCAATATCAAATTCATCAGCCTCAGGAAGCACCACAACCGAAGCAGCAGATGTATGAATACGACCCTGCGTTTCAGTTTGTGGCACTCTTTGAACACGATGAACGCCGGATTCATATTTCATTATTCCATATACACCATCACCTGTGATACTTAATACTATCTCCTTATAACCTCCTGCAGTACCTTCAGATATGTTATTAACATCAACTTTCCATCCTTTCGTTTCAAAGAATTTGCTATACATTCTGAAAAGATCTCCTGCAAAAATACTTGCCTCATCACCTCCTGTTCCTGCCCTTATCTCCATTACCGCATTTTTATCGTCCTCGGGGTCAGCCGGAATTATTAACATCTTGATCTCTTCTTCCATCTCAGGTATATGCGACGTTAAACCATCCAGCTCAGCTTTAGCCATCTCACGCATTTCCTCATCCTTTTCTGTTGAAAGCAGTTCTTTGGTACTGGTAATATTGCTGAGAGCCAGTTTATATCTTTCGTATGACTCGATTATCGGGAGGAGATCTTTATATTCTTTATTTAATCTGACATACTTCTTCATATCCAAGAGAATATCGGGTTGGGTGAGAAGTTCGCCAACCTCAATAAATCGAGATTTCACACCCTCCAGCTTCTCAAGAATCATGTTGTTTGCCATAGTATATTAAATTTTCAGGGTGCAAAGGTAATAAGAAATGGGGAGAATAAAAAGGCTGCAGGCAGCAGGCAACAGACTTAATACTAATCTAATATTCGAATGTTCCGAATTCAGAACTAATTGTAAGTTTTTTCTTTTCAGATGTTTCACAATAACCTATTACTCTGGCATCAAGATTAAATCCGGATGCAATATTGATAATTTTAGAAGCATTCTTCTGATCAGTATATATTTCAAACCTGTGACCCATGTTGAATACTTTATACA
>Ga0209748_1001222_pt1 | contig 12798 bp, 10 predicted proteins | sample BarGraIncu00421A_FD_185490 | JGI IMG/M metagenome (GOLD analysis project Ga0209748, IMG submission 185490) | Arctic peat soil microbial communities from Barrow, Alaska - Barrow Graham LP Incubations 004-21A (SPAdes) (version 2) | ecosystem: Environmental > Terrestrial > Soil > Wetlands > Peat... | reverse complement strand
TCGGCAATCCGTGACTTGGTGCTTCGGCTAAACGAATATTACGCGGAATAACTGTATTGAACACTTTGCCTGGAAAATGCTTTTTAATTTCTTCGTGAACTTGACCACTAAGAGTTGTCCGTGTATCCATCATAGTTGGCAAGACCCCTAGTAATTCGAGTATCGGATTCATACCTTTGCGCACTAACTTCATAGTTTCAAGCAATTGCCCCAATCCTTCTAGGGCATAAAATTCAGCCTGCACCGGTAATAACACATATTTAGCCGCAACCAGCCCATTGACGGTCAACAGACTAAGACTTGGCGGACTATCAATGATAATCACGTCATAGTTTATTTCACTGGCTTCAATGGCGTTTTTTAGACGCGAAAATCGCCTGTCGGCCTGTGCTAATTGAACTTCGGTATTGGCCAAAAGTGGTGTCGCCGGTGCAAAAAAAAGGTTCTTATAATCTGTCGCCATTACTACTTGATCGAGCTTGGCAATTTCCATAGCAACATCGGCCATTGTTAGTTTTAGATCCTGCTTATCAATACCTAGCCCACTCGTAGCGTTGCCTTGAGGATCAAAATCAATCAAAAGCGTCTTTTTACCCGCTTTTGCAATGTAATAAGCCAAATTAACGGCCGTCGTCGTCTTGCCTACCCCACCTTTTTGATTTGTCACCGATATTACAGTTGCCACGTGTTGATATTCCCTCTTCTCTTTTGCACTATTATACCCGACTTAGGCAAAATCGTATACATAAGCACATAAAAAATCCCCGCTCATTTGCGGGGATTTTATTCAGTTATTTGATCGATACAATTTCGATTTTGCTGTATTTTTGGCGATGGCCAGTCTCTTTGTGAACGCGCTTTTTAGCTTTGTAGCGAATTACGCGGATTTTGTCACCCTTTACGAGGTCGTCAATAACCTTGGCGGTTACTACGACTCCTTTAACGGTTGGCTTTCCGACCTGCGTTTTGTCGCCATCGATAACCAACAGTGCATCAAGCGTGAGCTCTTTTGTGCCTTCCTGGAGGAGGTCCACCAGTAGGGTCTCTTTTTCGGCGACAATAAATTGTTTCCCGCCGATCTTAACGACTGCTTTTGTCATTTAATGATTCCTTATTACTTTTAACTAATCGGCTGTTGATTATAACAGATATGAGATGTTTGGACAAGACAAACCTAGATTTGTCCGCCACCGTACAAAAAGATAATAATTACACTAAACGATATTAACCCGACTACCTTGTATAACCCGTGGTGACGATACCATGACTGGCGGAGCGATTTAGGCAACTTGCGACGATATAAGTGCGCCAAAGTCGACACCACAATCGCTAATGCGATTAACACCAAACCGCCTATCACCGCTGGCGTAACAGATTGAAACGCTATAGCAAATTGAGTCAGGATATTTGATTGACCAGTCGGCACGGCTCCTACGAAGGATGTTTGAACACCAGCAACAGCGCTTTCTGCAGACAATCCATAAAGCGCCACAACTAGCGATGTTGGCTGGCCATTTAACTCTCCATTAACAACAGCAAAACCAACATCTTGATAGTCGCTCTTGAGTATATTCGCTTTGTGTTCGGGTGAATTCAACCAAGCAGTCATAATTGCACCGGTCGATGTAAAGTTTTTTGCCAAATTCTCGCCTGCTTCGTTATAGTTATAACCAACATCACCTAACCACTTCCATGGTTCGGTGCCATCAGGGGCATTATGAGCCCAATATTGCTTGGCAAACATATCCTGAGCCTTTAAATAGGCCGCTTGGTCCAACTTATCGTTTAATTTCAAAGGGGGTTCACCGGCCTGCACTCGTGATTGATTAGTCTGGGCAAGCAGCGAATTAATAGTAATATCCGATTCGTGACCCAAGACATTGCCGGTCATCGCCCCGTTAAATCCCAATTGCAACCCGATAACAACAAAAATAGTCGCCACCAGCCCATAGCGCCTAATCAGATGCGGTCGATAACCATTTTTCTTGTGCGGAATAATTGCTAATTTAACGCCGTGTCTGACGCTCTTTGCAACCGACCTTATCATTTTTGTATTTTTGTTTGTTTTCGCTTTCACGATAGTACTAATATAAAACACTTATGTAGAAAAAGCGAGCTTCTAGTGTATATATTTCTGTATTTCCTGTTTAGCGATATTCACAGACGCTACGTCGGGTTCCATGACGTATAGCATCATATTGCCCATACTGTAGGTATAATTATGACTGTCGGTACCGTCGACGCTGATTGATTTGACATCCCATTGACTCATATCGTTCAATTGAGCACTAATCATTTTACTTATAACGTCCGCACTCATGCTGGTTTGAATAACACCATTTAATGATGCAATTATTTGTCGATAATTTATGATAGTCTGCGGATTATTCATTTTGGCAATTATCGCCTCGATAACCAGTTCTTGATTGCTACCGCGTGTTCGATCGCCGCCTTCGAATGAATGACGGTCTCGCGAAAAAGCTAGGGCTTGTTTACCGTTTAGATGATTAATACCAACATTAAAAGAATAGTTATCGGCTGTGAATTGGTACTGTGAATTAACATCTACACCACCTAGCGTATCAATAATTTTTGTTAGTGATGAAAAATTAATTCGCATATAATAATTAATCGGCGTACCGTACAAATCCTCCATCGTTTTTACTGACATGTCGATTCCATAAATACCCGAATGTGTCAGTTTGTCCCGAATGCCAGTCGTCCCATGCAATTGAACGTAATAATCTCGAGGTGTGTTCACCAATAAAATCTTGTGTGTTCTAGGATTAACTACGACCATAATATTAACGTCGCTTCGAGAAACCGTCGAAATATCGCCGTATGTATCAATACCGCTAATATATAAAATAAATGGCTTGGTCGTATCGACTTTTACTATATTATGGGTATGACTGTTCGCTTGAATGGTATTTAAAAACGCCATAGTGGCGCTACTGACCGAATAAACGTATACGTTTGCGGTGATAATCAATACAGAGAATACAGCAATCGCAATGTTTTTGCCGAGTGATAATTTCTTTTTAAAATTGGCGAATAGAATTAATATAACTACCAGACTGGTAATTGGTATTATGAATATTAAATATTTTATAGGTATCATATTCGTACAAATAACCGAGTACACTGCCAATATGTAACTAACGGCCAAGATTACACCTATCATTTTCTGTGCCAATTTCAATAGTCGTCCTCGGGTTAAATTGATTCTTTGCGCCAGATAATACACACCAACTCCGATGCTACTGGCGGTTGTATCGATTAAGACATCACCTACCTCGCTACTGCGACCGGCGATAAATAACTGATGAATTTCATCAAAACTAGCGTATGATAACGAAAATAGAATGCTAAGCAAAATTGCCCGTTTTGTGCTATAGCCATATCCCCTAACGACGTTATACATCAATATTCCTAACACAAAGTACAAAAATATATGCGCGGATTTACGGGTTAAATATGTTAAGATACTCTCCGACAAACTAACATGCAACGAATGTTTAACAAACTCTACCACTACCCCACTTTGTACTGACGACACTTTTGCAACCTGACTCGAAAAAAGGAATATTACTATCATCCAAGTGATGACTAACATCCATTTAATAATAATTCGCGTTCGTTGACTCATATTTATTTCATATACTTTCTGCTTGTTACTTTAGTAAAAATCTTAATAATAAGATTTTTGAAATAAATGAACTCATCACTTTTTCGATAAATAATATAAAATATCGTACTTGGAATGGCTACAGATAAAGCAACATTTATAACGAAATGGACAAACATACTGTCAACAACAACTGCTCGCGATATGACGAATGTAACCGCACCAGCAATGAATGCAAGGACAAGGTATTTAACAAATTCGATGTAGTAATCTAGATAGCTTCGTTTGAAAAGTCGAGTATAGACAAACTTTGGGTAGCTGAACAAATGCAGTACTAAATTGCTACAAATTGTCCCCATAAACACACCAGCAAGGCCAAAGAATTGCAAAAATATTATTGAAAACACGATGTTCACTATTGATTCAGCTATAGGTACGAAACGGTCTTCGTGAAAAATGCCGGCAGCCTCTTTAAAGCTATTCGTTACAGAGCGCATGAGTTGCAAATAAAGATTAACCCCAAGCGCTAAAAGCACACCAATTGGGAGTACATATTTGTCACCTAGCCAAATCATAACAAATGAGTCCATCGCCACAATAAATCCAATAACTGCAATACTAGCAAGCCAGAAATTCGCAAAACGCACTTTTTTGTATATATCGAACGACTTTTTGTGGTTGTCAGCTACAAGTAAATTACCAATGCTCGCCGTGATAGCGGTAAACGCCTGTCCAACAATGTTTAACACAGCACTTATTACCAGGTAGTAATTACTATATAATCCGACTGTCTTTATACCCAAAAACATCGAAATAACGATATTATCTGAGCCAAGCACAACAAATGCTCCTATTTTATGCATAAATAGTGCTTTAATTTTTTTAATGACATCTTTTTTAGTGTCATCATCAACTGGTAATGTCTCGCCATTATTCAGAAACGGATAGCGTTTGTTAACGATGGCAGTAATAACAAGATTTTCAATAACACGCATAATAACTTTAACGGTCAAGTAAAGATAGTAATTCCCTGTCAAGAGTAACATTGCAATCTGCAAACCGTTCATCACAAATATGTATCCTATGTGAACGAAATTGATAATATAGTTTTTTTGATCGGCATACAGTATCGAGCGCTTGTAGACAAGCAGATATGAACAGACGACGTCCATAAGGAATAATAGATAAATTATATAGATACTTTCGGGGATATTTACCTTACCTACTATCATCCCCAGGAAAGGCATGATTAGTAGTCCTATGATCGCGACTACAATTGCAATAACCCTATACCCTTTTTTGTAAAACGCTATAAGTGACTTTATGCGTGATTTATATAAATCGGACATTGGTTTGTAAAGGTGATAGATAATCGCCGCTCCAAAACCCATTTCAACAATCCCAAGCATGGAAATAATATTTACAAACAATCCATTGATACCTAAATATTCGGTGTTTAAGCACTGAACAAATATGCGCTGAGCTACGAAACTAATGGTGATAGTAACTACGCTTAAGAGTGTAGAAGTCATAATGTTTTTTACTGCGCTATGCGTTCTCATACGACATCAACCATATGAAGCTTTTTGTAGCATCTTGTTACAATCGTGTAGAGCGATGGGCTTAAGTGTAACAAAGACAATTCGAGTTTTCGTTTTCTGTTAATATACTCGATTTTCCTGACATCGTAGCTGAGGATCTTTTCCCTAAAAGCTGCGTACTCACTCAAAAAATCACCTAAATCATCCGATAGGGTCATTGTTCTATAAAGATTAAGTAATGCTAAAACTGTAGACTGGTTAGCGTATTGTTTCGTGGTGCTCTGATAGCTTCCGTCTACTATTTCCTGTTCGATAATCTCCGCCACATGCGCCACATCGAAAAAACTAGAAGACAAGCGCCTATTTGAGGCAGAGCCAACTCTCTTGTAGTAAAGGTAGCCTTCGTAGTTGATATGTATATAATTTTGGCATCGTTTGTATATTTCGAACATGAAGAGCTTATCTTCATTGTGTCTAAGTGAAGTATCAAACCTAGTATTTCCAATCAGCGACCTTCTGATGAGTTTATTACAGGTACTTATACCACCGACCTGACGTGTTAAGAAGTTATCCAGTATATCTGGATTACCACGAAAAACACTTTCGTGGATATTTGTATCTTTTTTTTGAGTGCGCCTTGGAAGAAGCGCAATGTTACACGAGGCTACATCGCAATGGGATCTCTCGATAATTGTCATTAATGTAGAATACATATCGCTTTCTATAGTATCGTCGGCATCAATGAAGCTCACATAAATACCCGATGCTTTATCTAGGCCAGTATTCCTTGCCGACGAGACACCATGATTTGAAGTGTGGATCACGACAATTCGCGAATCCTTGTTAGCAAAGGTCGTGCAGATTGTTAATGATTTGTCCGTGGACCCGTCGTCAACAAGGATTATTTCGAGATTTCTATGAGACTGATTAACTACTGATCCTAGGCAGCTTTCCAGGTAGCTAGCTGTATTATATATTGGTATAATCACTGAAATCTTTTTCATTATCTTCCGTCCTTTGATTATTGCCATAAAAACTTATAGGGTAATGTACTGTACCCGTCAATGCCAAGTAAGTATATGTAAATACCAAGAGATGCAATAATCACCGCGCCCAGGACTAACGACTTACCTCGGGAGTACTTTAATGTGTCTAGGGCTTCTGGGATTAGCAGGATTATATATATGAAATAGTAGTTTGCTATTCGCAAAACATTTGCGGCAATCGGGGAGAATAACATAAGGATCGCACCTATAATGCAGAGGTTATATAAGACTCGTTTTCTTTCGTCTGCCGCCACAACTTTGTTGTAAAAGAACAAACTGACGATAACCATGACTATACACATTACCATCCATCTGTATGAGTTTGTCTGTGCTATCTCGTAACTTTGATAGAAGTACCGATTAATCAATGATAATATTCCATCCTTTAACTCATAAACAATAACAGCTAGGATGCTCAAAGCGGCAACCCTTCTATTCGTGAGGTGTACTTTTCTCACAAAATAGGCTGGTAAGAAAACCAATGCGGATAAATGGAATAGCGCCGCTAAGCAGATCGTTAAAATAAACTTGATAGGTTTCGATTCCATTAAGTATTTAAAGCTAACAAGTGTCACGCCGATTGCCATAGCCTGTCTCAAACCAGAAAAGTTAAAGGCAAAAAAACCCAAACAAACATATAGAAAGATGGTTAAAAATGGCTTCTTAGAGTACTTATACGCTAGATATCCTACGGGAATTGTTGATACTGTAGAGATTACGAGTAAGTAAATCTGTTTATTCTGCGTCCAGTTTGTTACGAATTTGGTCAGAATTTTAAAACCAAGTTCATACCTTATGGCTGACAGATCCTGAATACTCCAGGGCATTTGCTTATAAAAGTAGTCCCAATAGAATGGCATGTCCGATCCAATCCAGATATTTTTCAGGCAAAGTAGGGCAATCAACTGGGCTATTGATAATGTTAATAAGCATTTCAGCGCACGCTTACTTTGGCTAAACTTAAATTTGTATATAAGAGCGTAAACACCAATTAACAATATGTTTAAAATATATATAGTCATAGTCTTACCTAATTTTGCTCTCAGCGAAAATGGTCATCAGGTGGTTTTGATATTTTTTGCTTTCCTTGAGGATATCAAATCCATGTTCTTTGACCATCTGGCTATATCCTTCACGGCCCTGGGCCTTGTAGCTTTCAATTGCTATTATCCAGTTTTGCATATCATTGACTGATATGTAGGATATTCTATCTGTGAGTTTTGTCTCTCTACTAATTGATTTAGATGCAAGCACATGAATTCCAGTGGACTGCGCCTCGATAAGCGTGACCGGGAAACCCTCGTGAACCGATGGTAAGAGAAAGATATCAGACATGTTTAATAGCTCTGGTATGTCTTTTCGGTTGCCAAGAAAATGTATTCTGTCGGTCAGTTGTTTTGAGTGAACGAGTTCTTCAATTTCTTTCTCAAGTGTACCAGCCCCCGCGAAGAATAGGGTGTATGTATCCGGTTTCTGACTTTGAAGCGCTTCCAACAGTTCAACCATAAACTTATGGTTTTTTTCTGGTGAGAATCTGCCAACGTGAAGCAAGACTATTTCGTCCTTGAGACTATACTCTTTGCGCATTCGTTTGCGAATGCGGGGATCGTATGCGAACCTCTTCGTGTCAATGGCATTATTGATGATTTTGCTATGACTGTCAGTTGTCCATTTTTTGCCGAATAGCCATTTGCCAGCACCTTCTCCGCATGCAAAAAAGTAGTTAGCGCCGAGGCGGTTCAAACTTCTGAAGAAGGTGTAGCGCAGTTTTGACTGCAATGTCTTGGCTGGGTTATTTCCATGCGAATGTGCGACGCGAACTTTTACGCCCCTCAGTCGTGCGCATAGCAGAGTAGTAAAAGAGGAAAAATTTTGATGACACTGCACGATATCGTAGTTACCATTTTTTATAATCGTGTCGATCTCGATAATATTTCTAAGGAGAGATGTATGTTTTGGAGTCACATGATAAATATCGCTCCCCATTTTTTTTAATGGTGCTTCTAGTATGCCTTCATTAGGATTGTGTACGACGAAATCAAACTGTGTTTTGGAATGATCCATGTGTGAGTAGTAGTTAAATAGTATCATCTCGACACCCCCACCATCTAGAGATGATAGTACGTTGAGTACGCGGATCATACTATTCGACCTCTCGTTTCACGAGCGATGGCTTGCGAATAAAAACTGTACATGCGGGCGTCCAATAACCCTGGATTGTACTTGTTAGCCTCTAAGTAATTTCTTTTTGCCTGCGATTCTAGATTACCGCCAACGATTTTCTTAATCTTTTCCTCTAAATCTTTAACGTTTTTTCTCACAAAAACATATTGTCTATCTATGAGTTCAGGCGTACCACCGGATGATGAGCCAACTACGGGGCATGCAACGCTAAAAGCTTCTAAAATCACGCGGGCAATGACTTCGGCGTTACTCGGTTGTATATATAAATCAATACCTTGCATAAATTTAAAGACTTTATCATGGGGCAATAATCCCATAAAATGTACCTTATCACTTAGGCCAAGCTTCTTGGCAAGGTTGATTAGCTTGGTGGCATCGCCGCCGCCTACAAGGTAATAATCAATGTCATAACCCTGTTTTGATAATTGACCCATCGCCTCTATTACGTAGCGTTGCCCCTTGTAGCTAACGTGAAGTGGTGCAACCGTACCGATTGCGACTTTCATGCCGTTTGTTTTTCGGATAAGCGCAATTCTTTTATCAACTACTGATTGTTCGAAGATATTTAATTGAACATCAGAGCATGCGCATTGTCGACCCTTAGTAGGGTATCTGGACTGAAGAAACTTGGCAGAAACATATCTTACGTAGGGAGCGGTCCATACGATGTATCTGTTAACTAGGTATAATATAGGGGCAGCAAACTTATATTTAATTTTCCCGTAATACCAAAGCGAATCCCAAGGGCATCCAACCATTTCTATCAGGTATGGTTTGTGCTGCCTGCGGCATTCAAGATAGGCAAATATACCAATAATACTGGGCATCCGTATAATTGCAAAATCTGTCTTTGTCACTGTATCATTGATCAATATTCTATCCTCTCCGAGAATAAGTGACTTAAGGTTGAGTCGTTTAAGGCAATTGAAAGTTACACCGGCACAGCTTGATATACTTCGGCTTGCTGCAATCTTACTGTCGATGCTCTCTTTACGAGTAACTACGATAAGACTATCGCAGAGTTCAAGGTATTTCCTGAATAGTCCTGAGGTTAACCCGCCGTCAGTATAGTAGATATTTTGTTTATCTACTTTTAGTCTTGCGTCGTGGAAGAATGCAACTCTCATCATGTTTACCGAGTATCCCTTATGACTGCGATCAATTGCTCTCTCTTTTTCGTAGCCTCGCGTAGATAAATAGCAGTTTTTTGTTTGATGGTTTTTTCATTGTTTTGTAGTAAGATAAATTTTGATTTTAAACTCTCAAAGTCGAGTTCGCCAATTTTGATAGCGTAGTCCTCAATCCCAATATCTTTCATGATACCATCGCCCTTATTGCCGCCATAGGTTACCGCAATACATGGGATTGATTGTTCAAGAGAAAAAATCACGGAATGAAAACGTGTGCCAATTACGTAGCTACATTTATCGTACACGTTCTTAATATCGTAACAATTGAACTTATCGTTATTGATTATTTTGACTCGTTCTTTTGAAGGTAGTAATTCGTATATTTCGTTGATGCAGTGCTCATCATCTTCGTGATCATTCTCGGCGCGCGTATGGACGACCAAAAGCACGTTTAAGTTCAAAAATTGAAGGTACTCTATGAATTCAACGAATGCCTTTTTGTAGTTGTTATATTTCAAATCCGGATTATCGTATCCGTAAAAACGGTATGGTCTTACAGTAATTGCCACCGTTTTAGCTTTATCAATTGGCACATTATTCTTTTCAAAATACTCGTCGACATGCGTGCTAGGTCCCTTGTCTAAAAAGAGTGCTAGGTCTGGGTATTGATCGATATCTCTTCCTAGACCATTAGTAGAACTATTAGCCGAAATGCTCTCCCTTGACGTCACAATCTCACATTTATCGATTATTTTATTCAGAATTATTGCCGATGATTTATTTTTGAATGGTCCATAAGAATTCGGCATAATATATAGCTTTTTGCCCATATTCACGGCTAATCTCAAGTGATAAGTTTGGTAATACATCGTATATAGGCCAATCACTCCCTTGGTGTAGTCGTGTAAAAATCCACCACCTTTAACAAACACGCTTTCGCTATCTTTATATAATTTAAGTGAATTTCTGACATCGTTAGAAAGAAGTGGCATTATTATCTTACGTATATTGTTATTGAGAATGAGCAACGATATGAATAAATCATATGTGGCAATAATTCCCCATCGTAGTTTTAGTAATTTCCCATAGCTTATGTTTGATGACTTTTTATCGAATCGTGAAGGGTGTTTTAATATGTCGCTAAATTTATTCAAGCCCATAGATTCGCATTGTATTGTTTCGCCATTAGACATCATGTACGTGTCATTGTCGCCATAGACTTGATTGATGACTTTTTTTGTCTCCAGTACTAAGGCTTGGTCGCCTCTGTTTAAATCGGTACACGTCGGTATGATGAGTAATGAAGGTTTTTTTGTGTATATCTTTTCCATAGCAGTAAGAACATTATTAAGCAAATATTTATCTATATTTTGCTGAACATTGTCGTTAGCCGCTACTTTTTTATTTAGGTCAGTGGCGGCATAGATATCTTCAATATTTCTAGTAAAAGCGGCTTGATTATTTAAAGTGATGATGCGATTGTTAATATCATTTTTTATTAAATCACGATTTCCACGACAGTTAGTGGCTACAATAGGCAATCCTATACACATCGCCTCCATAATGTTTAGCGGCAAACCTTCTTGTTTACTTGTCGATAAGGCAAGATGGGATATGCGCAACAATTGTGGTGTGTCGTCTCGATAGCCTAAAAAGTGAATATTATTTCCTAAACCTAATTCGCTTACAAGATTTTGGCATTTACCATTCAAGCTATCCTTACCTGGTAATAATAGATGTAGTTTTGAATTGCTTTTCATCAGTTTAGCAATAGCGTTGATAAGCCATAGCTGATTTTTTCTCTTTGAAAGCTCAGCCGGATATATCATTACAAAATCACTATCAACTAGCTCTAGAGATTTTCTCATCTCGGTCTTTTGCTTTTTTGTCATTTTGATATCAAACTTTTTTGGATCAATACCAACGCCAGGTACGTATTGAACATCTGTTTTGAATTTGCTTTTTGCAATTTCGTAATCTTCATTATTGATAGTTATTAACGTGTCTGTGATTGTTGCCATTAGTTTTTCGATCGGATAATAGACTAGCCAGTTTAGCAATGGTGCACCTTTGAAAAAATGAAAGCCGTGGGCTGTGTAGATAACGCGGGTACCATGTTTTCTGGCCTTGATTGCTGCTAGTCGTGTCACAAAGCTACCCATTGGTGTGTGGGTATGAATAATTTCGTATTGTTCTGAGTCTATTATTTTTTTGAGTTGTTTAATAGCGCTTAAATTATTAATTTTAAACGGGCTTCGTTCAAAAGGAATTGTAAAATGTTTGTCACAATCCAATACCTCTTCCTCACCAGCTGATGCATAATGAACTTCATATCCCTGTTCTGTAAACCATCGCATAAATGGACGGTTAAATTTTGAAAAGTTAGCCGTATGTGATGTAAAAAGCACTTTTTTAGATTTCATAGAATTCTTCCCCATTACGTGCATGAGCGGCTCGGCGCACTACTGAACGTTTATTGGTTTTGCCTGTTTGTGGGGATACCTTGGCATAGAATGCAGTCTGAGAATTCGTGGTAATCCTTGGCTGGTGTTGAATTAAATCAGTATCTACTAACTCATGTCCGTCTTTGTTGCCTTTGATTGATAATACTGCCCCTATTGTCATCAGTAGGCATTTGGCATCCATAGCAAAACTAATCTGATTAGCATATTCGCCGTCCATTTTAGCCTTTACTGATGTGACTAGTTCGTCACGGCCGTTAACTTGCGCCCAGCCTGTTATGCCAGGTTTGCAACTGTTTGCACCGTACTTTTCTCGCTCTAATAATAGATCCGTTTCGAAAAGAATCACCGGACGAGGCCCAACAATGCTCATCTCGCCTTTGATGACATTAACTAACTGAGGTAATTCATCGATAGACAATTTTCTCATAATTTCGCCCGAACGTGTTATATAAACATTCGCATTATTCAAACTGTTGGTAGGACAATTTTTTGGCGCATCAATCGTCATAGTACGAAATTTATATACCATAAATGGAACTAGGTTTTTACCAGTTCGTTTTTGTTTGAAAAAAACAGTGCCCTTGGAATCAATTTTGATCCAAACGGCTAACAGGGCGAATGGGACAATTAGCAGGACAACCAAAGTACTAGCAAAAATAACATCCAGAAATCTTTTAAAATGCCTTTGGTACATAATCCTAAACTCCTTTTTTAATATGACCTAGTTTTATTACACTTTTTGAGACTTAGCCTTTTTAACAGGCTTTGCTTTAACTTTTGGTTTCTGGGTTAAATTAGATTTAA
>Ga0209748_1001221_pt1 | contig 12800 bp, 14 predicted proteins | sample BarGraIncu00421A_FD_185490 | JGI IMG/M metagenome (GOLD analysis project Ga0209748, IMG submission 185490) | Arctic peat soil microbial communities from Barrow, Alaska - Barrow Graham LP Incubations 004-21A (SPAdes) (version 2) | ecosystem: Environmental > Terrestrial > Soil > Wetlands > Peat... | reverse complement strand
ACTCGCCTTTCAAAATGAAGAGAAAGAAAAAAGGGTTGCAGAGTTAGTCATAGCCAATAAAGAGCTCGCCTTTCAAAATGAAGAGAAGGAAAAACGGGCCGCTGAATTAATCATAGCCAATAAAGAGCTCGCTTTTCAGAACGAAGAGAAAGATAAACGGGCTGCCGAACTAGTGATAGCCAATAAAGAACTCGTCTTTCAAAAAGAAGAAAAAGCAGACAGGGCTGCGGAGTTAGTCATTGCGGATAAGGAGCTTGCCTTTGAAGTCGGAGAAAAGGCAGACAGGGCTGCGGAGTTAGTGATAGCCAATAAAGAGCTCGTCTTTCAAAACGAAGAGAAAGATAAACGGGCTGCCGAACTAGTCATTGCCAATAAAGAGCTCACCTTTCAAAAAGAAAAAATAAAAGAATTCAATAATCAATTGGAATATCGCGTTACCGAGAGAACAGCCCAACTTGAATCTGTGAACAAAGAATTAGAAGCACTTTCTTATTCCATATCGCATGACTTAAAAGCCCCTTTAAGGCATATGGAGGGGTATGTTTCGCTTTTAGTTAAGAAATACAATGACATTTTACCGAAAGAAGGCCGTCACTATTTTGATATGATTTCTTTTTCTGCCAAGAATATGGGAGAATTAATTGAGGGATTACTCCAGTTTTCAAGGAGTGGCAGAATAGAGATGAATCAAAAATTGCTCAATATGAATGAAATAGTAGCTGCTTTGATTCAGCCAATTAAAGAGCAGGCAATAGAACTCAGGATAGAATTCAATATTGAACCGCTGCCTTTAGTGTTTGGAGATCCTGATATGATCAAATCAGTATGGAGTAATCTTATTGAAAACGCCGTCAAATTTTCCAGAAAAAAAGATTTAACGAAAATATCCATTGGGGCAGAAGAAAATGAAAATGATATTGTGTATCATATAAAAGACAATGGGGCGGGTTTTGATATGAACTATGCATCGAAATTATTTACTGTATTTCAGCGCTTACATTCTCGTGAGGATTATGAAGGCACCGGCATAGGGCTGGCAACCGTGCAGAGAATTATCGCAAAACATGGCGGAAAGATCTGGGCCGAGAGTAAAGTGGGAGAAGGCGCAACCTTCTATTTCACTCTGATTAAAAGAAAGGAAAGTGAATCAATATGACAATGAAAACCATTCTTTATGCTGAGGACAATCTGTTGGATATTGAGCTGACGCTGGAAGCGATAAAGGAAAACAAAATTTCAAATCCAATCGTTGTGGTTCATGATGGTATAGAAGCACTGGAGTATTTAAGATGTGAGGGTCCGTATAACGACAGAAAACCCGGAAACCCCTGTATGGTCCTGCTTGATTTAAAAATGCCAAGAATGGATGGTCTGGAATTTTTAGCCATTGTAAAAAAAGATGAAAAGTTCAAGCGTATCCCTGTTATTATGCTGACTGCCTCCCGTGAGGAACGGGATTTAGTCAAAGGATATGACCTCGGCGTAAACGCCTATGTGGTAAAGCCAGTTGATTTTATTTCCTTAGTGGAAATAGTTAAACAGACTAACGTATTTTGGGCAATTATTAACGAACTTCCCTCGAAATGAAGGTGAAATCATGGATCATATCAACAACGGAAATGACCGATTGGAAATACTTTCTCTGGAAGATTCACCCATGGATGCGGAACTGATTTATGAGTATCTGCGTGAAAATTATGAATCGGATATTAATATGGATATTGTGATGAAGGAAGAAGAATTTGTTTCCGCACTCTCCTTAAAAAAATATGATCTGATTCTGGCCGACTTTATGTTGCCTGATTTTAATGGGTTTGCGGCATTAGAGCATGTAAAATCAATATGCCCGGCGACACCGTTTATTTGTGTATCCGGTTTCATAGGTGAGGAAACAGCCGCGGAACTTCTAAAACAGGGTGCAACAGATTATGTTTCCAAAGACAAAATGGGTCGGCTGGTATATTCCATAGAAAGAGCTTTAAAAGAAACAAAAGAAAACGAAGAGAAAGAAAAACGGGCGGCCGAGTTAACCCGGGCGAATGCCTATCTCAACAATCTCTTCAACTATGCCCATGCGTCTATCATCATTTTGGATCCCCAATTACACATTACACAAATCAATCACGCATTTGAACTTCTCATCGGTAAAAGCGAAAAGGAAATTCTCGGAAAATCCGTTGATATGCTTTTTCCAGACAAACAGGCAACCAAGGCAATCAATTATTTTAAAAACTCCCGGAAAGATAATCCATGGGAAACCCTGGAAATCGAAGTCATCCATAAGGACGGTTCCGTGCGCACTCTTTTATGGAATGCGGCCATTGTTTTCGATTCGGATGGGTTAACCCCGCTGTCAATCATTTGTCATGGCCTTGACATCACAGACAGAAAAAAATCAGAAGAATCAATTCTTTATTTAAGTTTTTACGACCAACTCACCGGAATCTATAATCGTAGATTTTACGAGGAGGAAATAAAAAGGCTTGATACAAAACGAAACCTGCCTATAACCCTGATCATGTGTGATGTCAATGGGTTGAAACTTGTTAATGATGCTTTTGGACATGCCATGGGTGATGAGCTCCTTAAGAAAGTGGCGGAAGTGATGAAAAAGGGATGCCGAGCTGATGATATCATTTCCAGACAGGGAGGGGATGAGTTTGTTATTATCTTGCCTGGGACCAATAAAACTGAAACAGAGAAAATTATTAAACGCATGAAATATTTGTCATTAAAAGAAAAAGTAGGCGGCATTGAAATTTCCATTGCCTTTGGATATGCAACAAAAGAAAATGAGAAAGAAAATATTCAAGATATATATATAAAAGCTGAAGATCATATGTATCGCAATAAACTTAATGAAAGTCCAAGCATCAGAGGTAAAACAGTCGAACTCATCATGAAAACCCTCTATGCAAAAAGCAGCAGAGAAGGTCGGCATTCAATAAGGGTGGGTGAAATTTGTGAAGCAATTGCAGTCAGAATGAATTTTGATAGGGGCGTTGTTAATCAGATCAAAACAGCAGGTCTGATGCATGATATCGGGAAAGTAGGCATTGCCGATCACATTTTGAATAATCCTCGAGATTTAACGTCGGATGAATGGAATGAAATTAAGAAACACCCTGAAATAGGTTATCATATACTCAGTTCAGTCAATGAATTTTCGGAAATAGCCAATTATATTCTACAACATCATGAACAATTGGATGGGAAAGGCTATCCGAAAGGTCTGAAAAGCGAAGATATTTCATTACCAGCAAAGATTATTGACATTGCTGAATCTTTTGATGCAATGACCAGAGATTGGACGTTTAAAAAGGCATTAAGTGAAGAAGAAGCCGTCAATGAACTCAAACGATGTTCCGGTACCAAGTTTGATCCTGATATAACACGTGTATTCATTGAAAAAGTTTTAGGGATTACTAATAAGGATACTAACGTAATTAACTAGGTAAAATAAGTTAAGATGCTTTCAAATAGATGGTTTAGATATTTTCAACTATATTTATAGACCATCTCGGAAGCATGGATACCATCATTAATTCTTATCCAGTGGGAAAAGTATTCTTTCCAAAACAGACGTCAACCACCAATACTTTTAAAGACTTTGTAACAGCAGTCAAAAATAAGGGACTGCAGCTAACGGCACCAACTGTTGGCGATACATTTAATTTAGGTGAGGCCACTGTTACCATCCTGGCACCAAACGGCACCGGATATGAAGATGCCAATGATTATTCCATTGTTGTAAAAGTGACCTATGGGAATACATCATTCTTATTAACCGGAGATGCAGAAGCGGTTTCAGAAAGCCAGATGGTATCAAATGGTTTGGATTTATCAGCTACTGTCTTAAAAGTAGGGCATCACGGCAGCCGAACATCCACAGGAGACAATTTCTTAAATAAGGTCAACCCTAAGTTTGCTGTCATAAGCGTGGGTAAAGGGAATAGCTATGGACATCCGACACAAGAGGTAATGGATCGACTGCAGACTAGGAGTATTCCCGTATATAGAACAGATGAGAATGGAACAGTTGTTGCTACCAGCAATGGGACTGACGTGACGTTTAACACAAGTCCGGGAAGTTACAATGGTGCATCGTCGGAGTCAACCGGAAGTGCAACAACTCAACCATCACCAGCACCGGTTCCAGCTTCTGCACCCAGTGAAGATCAAAGCGTAACGGTCTACACGACGAATACCGGAACTAAATATCATGTTGATGGGTGTACTTATTTAAGTAAAAGTAAAATTCCAATTAGCTTAGGTGATGCCAAAGTAAAAGGGTTGACGCCGTGCAGTAAATGCCATCCACCACAGTGAGAGGAGGTTATCATGAAAGTAATTATTGATCGATTTGAGGGAGATTTTGCGGTATGTGAAAAAGAAGATCGGCAAATGATTGATATTAAGAGAAATAAAATTCCTGCTACAGCTAAAGAAGGGGATGTACTTGATATAAGTAATGACCGGATCACAATAGATTCTGAAACAACAGAGAAAAGAAAAAAAGAAATAGAAGAACTGACCAAGAATTTATGGAGTTAACTGCTATGAAAAAAAAATACTCAGTCGACGTTCAGTCAATTAAATATAAAGATGAAGAGATCCCAATCATTGTCAAAACAAATGGGAAAGCCTACATCATAAATGAGATTTTAATGGTAGAAAATAATTATGTTTTTAATGGCGGTGGTGTTGGGACAAAATATACTATAAAAATAAATAAAAAAGAAACATGCATTTACCAGGACAAACACTCTTTCAAGTGGCACGTCTACAAAGAGTATGAAAATACCCAAGGCTTTCAGATGCTCGACGAAGTTATAATGACAAGAGATGGTGGCGATCTGGATTATTTAATATAAGAAGTTTCTAAAAGTAAGGGAAAATAGGTAGTAAAACACATAGGGTAAACCTGGATCTGTTTTAGCAGGGGGATACAACTCTACAACTAGACCCATTACCAGCGAAGCTGTTATAAGTGCAAAGTAAAAGCTAAAATGCAGTAATATCAACGTATTGATTAAATTATGCATTATCAAAAAAAAATGATGAAAATTATATGGAAAAACATTGCCTTAGAATGGCTATTTTACTGGTTTTTAAAGTTTACCCTTGCATTAATAGCAGCTATCCCCCTGTGTTAGGATAGTTGGCAGGTAGTAAAATTTACTTTATAATAGTAATTATCAAAATGAAGGAGACCCCCCCTGATGACAAGATACAGTAAAGAATTCAAAGAAAATATTATAAAACAAATGATGCCACCTACTAATAAATCGATTAACCAACTATCCAACGAAACCAGTGTTTCAGAACAAACCTTATATGCGTGGAAACGAACTGCAAAATCGGCCGGTTTTGCAGCTCCTGCCGGTGAATCATCATCTGAGCGTTGGTCAAGCGAGGATAAATTTTTAATTGTCCTCGAAACAGTGAAAATGAATCAAGCTGAACTTGCCAAGTTTTGCCGCGAAAAAGGTTTATACGTTGAGCAAGTTGAAGCCTGGAAAGATTTCTGCATGAATGCTAACGGCGGAATTGCTGAACAGGCCAAGTCTCTTCAAAAAAACTTAAAAGAAAAAGAAAAGGAAGTCAAACAATTAAGCAAAGAGCTTCGCCGTAAGGATGCAGCGCTCGCTGAAACGGCTGCGCTTCTGGTGCTTAGAAAAAAGGCCTTAGCGGTTTGGGGGGATCACGAGGACGAATGATCACTACTCCAAACCGCAGATTAGCTGTTGCCTTCATCAACGAAGCCATACAAAATGGTGCCCGACAATCCAAAGCATGCCAGGAGCTGAACATAAGCGAAAGAACCTATAAACGATGGCAAAACCCGCAAACTCCAGTGGAAGACCAGCGTCCATTAGCAGAACGACCGGAACCAGCTAATAAACTGACTCAAATAGAACGGATTGAAATTCTTGAAGTCGTGACATCCAATCAATACAAAAGCTTACCGCCCAGCCAGATTGTTCCTCGGTTAGCTGACGAGGAAAGCAGATACCTGGCGTCTGAATCGACAATGTACCGTGTTTTAAGAGAAGAAAATCTTCAGCACCACAGAGGTAGAGCTTCGAAACCACAGAATCGGCCAATTTCAACACATAAAGCGACCGGTCCCAATCAGGTTTGGATGTGGGATTATTCCGATGAATAAGTTATTCCGATGTTTTAGTTCAACTTCATAATAAAAACATCTTCCCTGCATAAAAGCTCGGAATAATTTATGACTTAATATTGATTGCTATTATACTCTTATCTTGTGATTTATGAAAACAAGATATAGGACATTCATCACTGGAATACAGCTTATTACATTCATCTTGTTCCTGGGCATCTGAAGTATTCAACACTGACCGATTGGAACTGTAGTCAGGAGGGTACCTGACTATGAAGATTAAGGAGCACTTAATCTGTACAGGAAAGGCGTACCATTACCTCTTATTTTATGAATGGCTTGGACACTCAAACCTTGAGACAACCCTGATCTATGCTTACGCTGATATTGAAATGAAACGTGTTGCAATTGAAAAAGCAACAGCAGCTAATCACTGCAGCTAATCACCCGTTTCGAAATGCTCAGGAATTTAATGGCGCTGAATTCGATGATCACACTTCTAAACGGCTCTATGGGTTAAAGTAACGATTCAAAAGTTATTCCGATGTTTTTGACCACATTTATCAAAATTTCATAAGCATTGGTCAAATGTCGGAATAACTTATTTATCGGAATAATCGATGGACCATACCTGATTCGGCCGATTAATATCGAGATGCCGTAGTAGGTATGGACAGGTTTGGGCTTGTTTGGCCCGTTTGCTCAGATTGGGGCCGGGATAGAAACAAACAATGTCCATTTCCATCATATAACGCTTTACCAGTCGTCTTCCAATATGGATGAATCCTTTCTTATGCAGTTCGTTTTTAATCCGTCTGACACCATAGGAAGGTTCTTTGAAATGGATAAAATCAATCGCATTTTTGATATCAATTTCTTCTTTGGATGGCTCAATATCAACGGTTTCATGATAGGCAGTCGAGCGTGGCAACGCTAAGAGTAGACATTGTTTCTTAATGGTTAAGAGCGGGTGTTTCAGTCAATCAATGATCTTTTTTCTTCATTTGAGAGATCTGATTTTGCTTTTTTTTTAGCCAATCGACATCCATTGTTAATTCGCCTATTTTCTTGACAAGAAGCTCCTTTTCTTCTTCATGATCTTGTTTGAGTTTGTCAACTTCTTCATTTTTTTTATTGAAGACAGCGGGCATATTGGCGATAAACTCTGCTTTCCAGCGGCTTAACAATTGCTGAGATACATCATATTTTTTAGAGATCTCGGCTAACGTATTTTCTTCTCTGAGGATTTCCAGCACGATGGCTGCTTTTTCCTCTGGGTTCCATGTTCGTCGTTTTCTACTCATGTGTATAGTTTATCTTATTTTCTGGAATTTGTGTCCAACTATTTGTGAACATTATAGTAGGGTTAAGTGGATTAATTTTTCCAGTCATCCCAATGGGCAAACGCATAAGGGATTTGGCCATCGCGGAAACGTCAGCATGTGGTTTTAGCCGGTAAAATTTTTATTATTTCATCATATCTGAAGTCGTTTGCCATTTCAGCAAGGGTATCTGCCAGAACTGCATTCAGGATTTTTATTTCGTGAATACAAGCCTTCATATCGCCTATATTCAAGTTATCTGCCGCATCTTCAAGTTTGTTTAACAAATCAGGGGGAAGCTCTTTCAAATCATTCAAAATCATATCCCCGTTATAAGCCGATTTCAGGCTTAGCTGGTCTTTACAAGCATCTTTATCCGCTTCTTCGTAAATGTATCTGAGGCCGATATGTCTGTGCATTTGTTCAAACAATACATTCTCAATGACCGGTTTACGCACAAAATCGTCAAATCCAGAATCAAGAACATGCTCCTTCTCTTCATCAAACGCACTGGCCGAAACACCAACAATTACAGTTCTCTGATTTTCAGGGACTTTATCCGCCTCTTCAAATTCCTTAATGATTTTCGTAGCCTCATAACCATCCATCACCGGCATCCGCACATCCATCCAGATCAGGTGCGGTTTCCATGATTTCCAGATGTCTATCGCTTCCTTTCCGTTCTGTGCATCCTTAAGCTCAAATCCATATGGGCCCAGCATGCTGTTCATCAGTTGGCGGTTGTCGGCGATGTCGTCGACAATTAACAACCTGAAAACGGGCTGGTCGGATTCCAGCGAAACAATACGTTTTGTTGAAGCATTGATTGCGGCTTGATCAGCCGTGTTCTTTTCCATCTTAATGGTGAACATAAAAACCGTCCCGTGTCCATATTCACTTTCAACCTGAAGCTCTCCACCCATCAACTCTATGAAATTCTTTGTGATTGCCAACCCCAAGCCTGTACCTTCCTTGCTTTCCTTGCCCGTTTTTGTCTGAACGAATGGAGTGAACAAATCTTTCATTTCCGATGCTTCAATTCCTTGACCAGTATCCGCAACAGTGAATTTCAACTCTAGGAGGTTATTTTCCGGCATGTCTTTAATGGCGTTCCTAACAGACAGCCTAACCGTCCCAGTTTGCGTGAATTTTACAGAATTGCTCAACAGATTCATCAAAATTTGTCTTACCTTTATTTCATCGCCTAACACATACTGAGGAATGTCCTGATCCTGAAGCATTTCAAATTTCAGATTATTGGACTCTGCCTTCTGTGTAAAGATCTCCGCCACGTATTTTAGCAGATGGTGCAGATCGTAGGTTTGATTATTCAGTGAAATCTGTCCGGCTTCAATTTTCGACAGATTCAGAACATCATTGATGAGTGAAAGAAGGTGCTCCCCGCTGCGTCTGATAATACGCAAATTATCCTTTGCGTGTTCTGACAGACTTTTTTCCCGGGTAAGCAATTCAGAAAAGCCAAGAATCGCATTCAACGGTGTTCTAAGCTCGTGGTTCATGTTGGAAAGAAACACGCTTTTCGCTCTATTGGACATTTCTGCAAGGCATTTTGAATGCTCAAGCTCTTTTTGTGTTGCTATACGTGCCGTAATATCCCTTGAAACACCAATCAAGCCTGCCACATGTCCGCTTTCATCAAAAAACGGGGTCTTTGCCGTTTCAATGTCAACCACTGTTCCATCAGCCAACGTAACTGTTTCTTCATTACTGATGGTTTCCGTTGCAGCAAGAACGATTCGATCCTTCTCTCTGAAAAAGTTGGCCAGTTCAACATCCTTGACAAAGTGCAGGTCTGTTTTTCCTACAATCTCTTCTTCGCTAAGCCCGATAAATTTGTCTGAAAATGCACTGTTGCAACCCAAATATACACTATCGGTATCCTTATAAAAAATCAGATCCGGTATAACATCAATCATGGATTTCAACATTTTTTTCTGGTTTTTCAATTCAATTTCAAGCTTTTTGCGCTCGGTAATTGTCTTTGATATGCCTGCCGTGCCTATTAATAGACCCTGGTTGTCGAAGATGGGCGATACATAGATTTCATACCACTGATCTCCGGTTTCCTCGTGGAACACCGCTTCAGAAAACACATGATTTCGAGATGTCAGGGCTTCCACATCATGCTTGTTGTATTCGCGTGCCATCTCAGGGGGCCACAACTCTATATCGGACTTGCCTATTATATCAACTGCATTTTTCCCTAAGGCATGCTCAAAGAGTTTGTTGATTCCTATGTAACGACCATTAATATCTTTAATCCATGAATTAAAGGGCATATTGTCCTGAACCGCTCTCATCTGCGCTTCTATTGTCATTTTTTCCCGTTCGTTCTTGTGAACGTATGTCATATCGTTGAAGGAGGATAACATTAATCGCTTCCCGTTTATAACCACGTTGCTTGCGGAAAAATAGCCTGTATGTGTATACCCTTGCCTGTCCCTAATTTGAACATCGCGGTTTCTTACATACCCTAATTCTAACGTATCACGTACAATCTGATCTCTGACACTCTGGTCGACAAATAGCTTGAGATCCTTAACCTTATTACCCCGTACCTCCGCCTTGTCATAACCGATGGTTTCTATGAAGGCGTCATTAACGTCAATATATTCGGCTGTATCAATGCTGCTGATCGTCATTGAAACCGGTGAATTGCTAAAAATTTTCATAAACTTATCGTTTGCCTCATAACAACTTACGGCATCCTTGCTTATGCAATTTATTGTAACCGTTCCATCCACCACATTTTTAAAGAACGTGTTCTCTACGGGTATGGCACTCCCTGCTGCGTCAACCAGTGGAATGCTGTTCTGTTCACGTTGGTTTTCGGTTGATTTTTGTATCCATTCTGAAATTTCATCATGCTTATCCGTAGGAAAAACCTCGGTTAATGTCATACTCCTAAGCACATCTATTGGATAACCTAATTTTCGAACTGCCGATGCATTCGCATCCAAAATACTGCCTCTTTCATCTGCAACAAACAGATAATCCGATATTTCGTTGAAAAATTCTAGCCGACCCTTGTGCATTACAGCGTTATCTTGGTTTGCTGTTTTATTCATGTTACCGCCTCCTTGAGCGTTACCCTATTTTCTAAGCAATTATTGCTTAGAAAATAGGGGTTTATCGTTCATCTAGCACGTGTTCCTACATCGTTACAATTGCTAACGTTCTGTGCCAGACTCCTTACATGTCCCCAAAAACCGCTAGTTTACTTCCTTATTAGCCATCATCAGGCCGCCCACCTCAGATACGTATCCCAAAACAGTACCTGCCACAAGTCCAATTACAGCCCTGGTTAGGCTGAAGTTTGCAGCAAAAAAGGTGGAACAACTGATGAATGTTTCCTGGTATGAATCCAAATGCGGGTATTTTCGCCTTGAAAAACCATTACAGCTGCTAACGATGCCCACGGCGACACTCAAACCCATCGTAGCACCCATTATGGAACTAAATACCGGAAGCAGGATCGTAATCACATATCCCCAGAATACGCCACTCAAGTTAGTAATCTGTCTATCCTTCAAACCCTTGACTCCACCTCCGGCAGCATAAAAGCTTGCTCATGACAGGAATCCCGCAAAAGTCAGCAAACCACCGACCATACTACCGCCAGCCCAGAAAGCTGCGAGAATTCCAACACTAAGACCAATAGCACTCAATTTATTCATCCATCATTCCTCCTTGTATCGACGTTTTGTAGTGATCTTTTCTGCACGATTTGTCTTAAACATCTTAATTCCGGCTTCAATCGGCTATATGTTGTTTCGTTCATGCCCCCCCTTGTATTACACACCGTCGAACCCCTATCAACTAACTCACTGATTTAACTTCAAATCGCAGCAACTGACCGTTTTATTTCTGCCGATATTCTTCGCTTCATACAAGCATCGGTCTACAGCCTTTATGCAGTATGAAAAATCGTGTGACCCGGAAAAGGCACAGACTCCAAAGCTGATATTTGCACAGATTTTTTCCGTTCCATATATAAAATCATTGTGTTCAACAATACTGCGGATTCTTTCTGCCACAACCGTGGCATCGAATAACCCGGTATCTGATAGCACAATCACAAATTCTTCACCGCCATATCGGGCCACCGTATCACCGGGCCGCATTTGACTCCGCAAGATTTCCCCCAACTGCTTTAAGACTGCATCTCCGCACTCGTGCCCTTTACTGTCATTAATCTTTTTGAAATGGTCAATGTCACCCATAATCATACCGAACGTTGTTTTATTTCGTAGTGCTCTTGCTCTTTCTATTTCGAATTTTTCCTGGAAATCTCTACGGTTTGAAAGGCCGGTGAGAAGGTCAATCCGCGATAAATAATCGAGTTTCTGATTAAGCATGGCCAATTCTGCATATGCATTCAGGAGCGCTGACTCCACTCGCTTCCGTTCTGAAATTTCCAGTTGAAGCTGTGTGTTTTTTTCTGCCATCTGTCTTTGTAAAAACCACAGTGTTAGATGCGTTTTAACCCGTGCCAAAACCTCCTCTTCCTGAAAAGGCTTGGTAATGAAGTCAACACCGCCTGCTTTAAAACCCTTTATTTTGTCTGCAATATCATCCAACGCGCTGATGAAAATAACGGGAATGTTGCTGTATAGTTCGTTTTTCTTGATCTGACGGCACGCTTCATAGCCATCCATTTCCGGCATCCGTACATCCATCAGAATTAAATCTGGCGCAGTCGTCGCAATTGATTTGAGTGCCACTTTCCCACTGATTGCAGGTCTAATCACATAGCCCTGTGCAGAAAGAATTTCTACCAGCAGCCGTAGGTTTTGCGGCGTATCATCCACGACCAGTATCTGTGCTTGTTCAGGTTGGCTCATTGTATCACCTCATAAGAATGATTTTTGGTTTATGGCAATTCACTCTGCAAGTCTATTTTGCCTAACTGCTTGCTAACGATAACATCAAAGTTCCAGGCAACACCACTGTAATTTGGCACTCTGGTGTTGATACATACCACTTTAATCAAATGAATAGACAAGGAATTCATGTTTCATTGCTTTGTACCACGTCCGGAACCTCTATCTCAAAGGTAGTCGTAACAATAGTGTTTATACCTGTCTGCAAACCTGAGTGATCATGTCAGTTTGCAGGGTGTTGCTGATCGTGTAACCCACGATATACCGGGAATACCAATCAATAATTGCGGTTAAATACACAACTCCATTCGGGGTACCAATATAGGTAATATCCCACTTATTCCGATAAATAAGTTATTCCGACATTTGACCAATGCTTATGAAATTTTGATAAATGTGGTCAAAAACATCGGAATAACTTTTGAATCGTTACTTTAACCCATA
>Ga0209748_1001219_pt1 | contig 12815 bp, 17 predicted proteins | sample BarGraIncu00421A_FD_185490 | JGI IMG/M metagenome (GOLD analysis project Ga0209748, IMG submission 185490) | Arctic peat soil microbial communities from Barrow, Alaska - Barrow Graham LP Incubations 004-21A (SPAdes) (version 2) | ecosystem: Environmental > Terrestrial > Soil > Wetlands > Peat... | reverse complement strand
GGCCGGTGGTCTGGTCGTTGAGGGCGCCGGCGTAGCACAGCGGCACGCGAATGCTCCTCAGGCGGCCCGCGGGCCCACTCTTCACCTCGATCGGGAAGAGCGGGGACGTGATCAGTTGACATCGATTGTGCATAACTGCATTCTGAACGCAGTTTTGTACACCAACGGCATCGAGGCTGGCCATGCCCTTCGAATACATCCGGCGCAGCATCGAGCCCGTCCTCGAGGCCGCCGCCTCGGAGTTCCCGGCGGTGGTCCTCACCGGCCCTCGGCAGTCTGGCAAGACCACGGTGCTCAAGCGTCTGTTCGGCGAGCGCTTCGAGTACGTGTCAATGGAGGCGCTCGATACGCGCGCGCTGGCGGCAGAGGACCCGCGCGCCTTTCTGCGCCTGCACAAGCCGCCGGTGATCCTCGACGAGGTGCAGCAGGCTCCCGACCTGCTGCCCTACATCCAGGAGCTGATCGAAGAGCGACGCGATCTGAACGGGCAGTTCATCCTCAGCGGCTCGCAGAACCTGCTGCTCCTGCAGCAGGTGAGCGAGTCGCTGGCCGGCCGTGCGGCGATCCTCAAACTGCTCCCGCTGTCTCTGCGCGAATGGTGCGACGAGCCGTGGCGGCCGTTGCCGTGGCACACTTCGCCCGGCGGCCAGGGCGCCGCAGGGGACTGCCCTGAACTGCTCTCACACCCCAACGATCTCTGGCAGCGGCTTTTCCGCGGTCTGTACCCGGGTCTGAGAGCTTCGCCCGCCCCCGACTGGCTGCGCTGGCAGCAGAGCTACATCGAGACGTATCTGGAGCGCGATGTGCGCACCGTGCGCCAGGTCGGCGACCTCATGGCCTTCCAGTCGTTCCTGCGGCTGCTGGCCGCGCGCAGCGGGCAGATCCTCAACATGACCGGCATCGCCACCGAGCTGGGGCTCACGCTCAACACTGTCAAGGCCTGGATCTCAGTGCTGCTGACCTCCTACCAGATCATCGTCCTGCAGCCCTACCACGCCAACCTGGGGAAGCGCCTCGTCAAGCGCCCCAAGGTGTACTTCACCGACACGGGCACATTGTGCTACCTGGTCGGCCTGCGCGACCCGCTGCACGCCATGCAGGGCCCCATGGCCGGCGCCATCATGGAGACGGCGGCGGTGGCCGAGCTCACCAAGGCCTACCTGCACAGCGGGGACGAGCCACGCCTCGCCTTCTGGCGCACCGCGCGCGGCTCGGAGGTCGACATCGTCGTGGAGGACCAGCTGCGCCTCTACCCGATCGAAGTCAAAGCGAGCGCCACGCCACGGCCCGAGATGGCGCGCGGCATCGCTGAGCTTGCGCGCACGCTCGCCGCCACCAAGGCCGGGGGTCTACGACCGTCCGTGCAGCCGGGCTACGTGGTGTACGCCGGAGACCGGGTGGTGCCGCTCGGCAGCGGTGTCACGGGGCTACCGCTGGGGTCGCTGTAGGGGCTGCGGCGTCAGCTCGCCGTGGAACGTCACATCGAGCGGCCGGCTCGGGCAGCCGGGCGGGGTAGTGCAAATCGGTAAGATAAGGAAAGCCGCGCGATTCCTTATCTTACCGATGTGCGACATGGCGCCCGGCGGCCGGCCCGCGGCGAGCGCCCCGGCAACCACGGCTTGCTCGATCAGGCGACGGAAGACGAGCCCACGAACGCGGTGTGCCTTGTGAGCCGCGACGGTTTACGTCGCCCCCGATTGACGTATAGTACTGTGTGTAGTTTATACGTCAGGAGGTTTGGCCGTGAAGACCAAGCTGACGCTTCGTCTCGATGAGCGGCTCATCCGAAACGCTAAGCGCCATTCCAGCAAGTCCGGCAAGTCCGTCTCCAAGCTCGTCGCGGACTACTTCGCACTCATCGACGCGGACGAGGAGATCCCGGGGACGGAGATCACCCCCCGCGTCCGCTCCCTCATCGGCGCGCTGAAAGGTGCGACGGTGACGGAGGCGGACTATCGCCGTCATCTGGAGGAGAAGTACCAGTGAAGGTGTTGTTCGACGCCAACGTGGTCCTTGATGTCCTTCTGGACAGGGAACCGCACATCGACGTCGCTGCGAAGCTGTTCGCGCTGGTCGACAACGGCCGCGTGGAAGGTTCGATCTGCGCCACGACCGCGACGACCATCTACTACATCGCGGCCAAGAGCTTCGGGCGTAGGCGGGCTCACTCGCAGGTGCATGAGCTGCTCACTCTCTTCGAGATCGCCCCTGTGGACCGCGACGTGCTCGACCGGGCGCTCGACCTCGACTTCACGGACTTCGATGATGCGGTGGTGCATGAAGCGGCGCGAAACGCCGGGGCGGCGGCAATCGTCACCCGGGATGGTGTCGACTTCGCGAATGCTAGCGTTCCGATCTTCGACCCGCAAGAATTGCTCGCTGCGGTCGCGGCAGTATCGGAATAGAGCGGCGCGCCACTGGGGATGATGCCCAGCGCCAGCATCTACTGAAGTCGAGCGCCATCGTCTGTCTTGCGCCATGTGACCGACGCTGCGCCATCTTACGCAGACCGCACAATGCATGTTGGGCGGGACGAGCGTCGCTGGCCCACGGTTTGCATCCGGGGTATCTTTACTTCAGGAGGTGCGCGCTATGAGAACATTCCCAGTAGTCGTTGAGCGTGATCCGGAAACCAGCCTGCTCGTCGGGCATGTCCCGGGTTGGCCCGGCGCGCACACCCAGGGTGCGGACAATCGCGAGTTGGAGGAGAACCTTCGCGAGGTGATCGAGATGCTGCTCGAGGATGGTGAGCCGCGGCTCGAGTCAGAGTTCGTCGATCTCCGCAGCATCCAAGTCGCCTAACGGTGGGCGCCATCCCAGTCCTGAAACCCCGGGAGGTGGTTGCGCTTCTCAAGGCGCACGGCTTCTCGGAGGTGCGGCAACGCGGCTCGCACAAGCAGTTCCGCCACCCGGATAGCCGGGTCACGACGGTCCCGTTTCATTCGGGTCGTGACATCTCCCCGACACTGCTTCGCAAGATCGCCGCTGATGTCCGCATGACGGTGGAGGAGTTCCTCGTCACCCACTGATGGGCGCCCGCCCAACCTTCGCGTCCAGCAGACAGGGCGCCGCGGAAGGTAGGCTCGGGCAGTGAAGCGCGCGGCGGCGCCCTGCGGCTGACGCGCCACACGTTGGTCCGCCTTCCGCAGCCGTCGCCGACTTGTGTTTTCGCTGGCAGCGCCGCTGTCGCGCGGGGTACCATGGTCCCTGGAGGTGCGACATGGTCGATGTACCCGGAAACAAGCGCGCGGCTATCGCTCAGGCATGCGCGCGTTTCGGGGTGGCGCGCCTCGACGTCTTCGGCTCCGCCCTTCGCGACGACTTTCGGCCCGGACAAAGCGACCTGGACCTGCTCGTCGAGTTCGGCGCCATGCATCCGCACGATCTCGTGGATGCTTACTTCGGCCTCCTCGATGAGCTCCGCGCGGTTCTGGCCGTCGAGATAGATCTCGTCATGGTCGACGCCGTCAAGAACCGTTTCATCGCCGCCGACATCGAGCGCACGAAGCAGATTCTCTATGCCGCGTGACGCACAGGCGCGAGGCCATGACCACACTGGCGCGCACGGCATCTGTGGCGTTCGCGTCGATAACTCAGGCGCGGCGGATCGTTGACTTCCGCAACCAGCTCACACAAGGAGTACCCGAGCGTGAATGACGTGCTTGTGTGGGGCTTCATCGATCGCGATGTGCCGGTGCTTCGCCGCGAATGTGCGGCGTTGATGGACAGTCTGGGCTCTGCAGGGGAAGCGGACTAGCAAGCAGTCCGTCATAGCCGCTCCACGCTCTGCCCGGACGGTCCTCTCGGTACATTGAACTGACGTAGCAACTGAAGGGGGCGGGGAGGCTCCCGCCTCCCCGCCCCCTTCAGTTGCTACGCGCCGTTCTCCAGCCGCCGCAGCTGCTGCTGCGGCGTGAACAGGCGGCCGGGGGCGAGCAGCGAGACGATCGTCGCCGTCAGCGACACCGCGGCGAGCAGCATGAACACGACGACGACCTGCAGGCGCACCGCCTGCAACGGGTCGGCGCCGGCGAGGATCATGCCGGTCATGGCGCCCGGCAGGAAGACGATGCCCATCGTCTTGGTGCTGTCGATGACCGGCACCATGGCGAGCCGCACCGAGCGGCGAATGATGTCCGCCGTGCACTGACGCGGCGAGGCGCCCAGCGCCAGGGCCGCCTCGATCTGGGGGCGCCGGTCGCCGGCGTCCTGCACCAGGCGCACGGCGGTCACCGAGGCGACGTTCATGCTGTTGCCGACGATCATGCCGGCGATGGGGATCACGTAGCGCGCGCCGCTGGGGATGATGCCCAGCGCCAGCATCAGCCCCAGCGTGACCAGCGTGGAGCCGCCTATGGCCACCACCGCGAGCAGGAGCGCGCCGGGCAGGGGCCGGGCGCGGCGCGCCGAGGTCGCGGCCGCGAAGCCCAGCATCGCCGCGACCATGAGCACGACGTACACGGGGCGGTCGGCGCGCAGGATCAGGTTGATGACGTAGCCGATGGCCATCAGCTGCACGAAGGCGCGGATGCAGGCGAAGCCCATCTCCTTCTCGATGTCGAGGTGCTGGCGCCACGAGAGGAGCAGGGCCAGGCCGACGAGCACGAGCGCGGCCGCCAGGCTCGTGAAGCTGAAGGGCTGGGCGGCGATCACGGGGCGGCCTCGGGCGGCGCGGCGCCCGGAAGGGCGCAGGCCGCGCCGCTCTGCAGCCGCCCCTCCACGAAGAGTCGGGTGGTCTCCAGGGCCGGGTCGTCGAGGAAGGCCGGGAGCGGCCCCTGGTCGACGACCCGGCCGTCGACGAGCAACAAGCCGTGGTCGCCGATGCGCCGCGCCTGGGCGAGGTTGTGCGTCACGAAGACGAAGGTGAGATCGGAGTCGGCGGCCAGCTGCAAGAGGAGGTCCTCGATTACCTGGCTGGCTGTGGGGTCCAGAGCCGCGGTGGGCTCGTCGAGCAGCAGCACCTCGGGCTCGTTGGCCAGGGCGCGCGCCAGCGAGACGCGCTGCGCCTCGCCGCCGGAGAGCTCCGTCACCGGTTTGTCGCAGAAGGCGGCCGGCAGGCCGACGCGGCGCAGCAGGCCTTCGGCCTGCGCGTGCGCCGCGTCGGCGTCCCCGGCCGCCCGCTCCGCGCGGTCGCCGCGCAGCCGCGGCCCGTACAGCACGTTGTCCAGAACGTTGCCGTCGAAGAGCGCCGCGGTCTGGAACACCATGCCCACGCGGCGCCGCAGCTCCTGCACCGGCAGCTCACTCGCGTCGCGGCCATCGAGGAGCACCCGCCCGGCGCTGGGCTCGACGAGGCGGTCGAGGCAGCGCAGCAGCGTGCTCTTGCCGGACCCGGATGGGCCCAGCACGGTGAACACGCCTCCGGGGGCCACGCTGAAGCTCACATCGTCGACGATGCGCCGCGGCGCTTGCGTGTCGCGGCCCACCTCGAAGGTGAGTCCCTCGACCGCGATCCTCGGCTGCAGGTGAGCCTCCACGCGCAGAGCGTATCCCATCGTTTCGCTCGGTATACTACGCATCCACGGGCGATTAGCTCAGGGGTAGAGCACCTGCCTTACAAGCAGGGAGTCGCTGGTTCAAATCCAGCATCGCCCACCATCGATCCATCCCGAGATCCTCGCGCACTCACCTTGCCCTGCACAGCATGGCGGGCTATACTTCGGATAGCCGCAGCGGGAGATCGAGATGATCACCAGAGTCCAGAAGTGGGGCAACAGTCAGGGCCTTCGCCTCAGCAAGAAGCTGCTCGCCGATGTCGAGATCGACGTCGGCGACGCAGTGGACGTGGCTGTGCGCGACGGCGCTCTCGTCGTGACGCCTGTGCGCCGAATCAGGGGCGGGGTCGATCTCGAGCAGCTCGTCAAGGGCATTCCCAAGGGCTACAGACCGCAGGAGCTCGACTGGGGGCCCCCGGTCGGCGGGGAGGTCTGGTAGATGCCGGCGTACTTCCCGCGGAAGGGAGACTTCATCGCCGTCACCTTCGACCCGCGGTCCGGTCACGAGCAGCGCGGCCGCGGGCCGGCGCTGGTCGTCAGCAACGATCTGTTCAATAAGCACACTGGTCTGTGCATCGCCTGCCCCATCACCAGCACGCGACGCGACTACCCGTTTCACGTTGCCATCCCCGAGGGCCACGATGTGAGTGGATTCGTGATGGTGGAACAGGTCAAGTCGATCGACTTTCGCGCGCGCAGCGTGAAGCGCATCGGAGTCGCGTCCGAGCCTGTGCTGCAGGAAGCACTGGCCCTTCTCGACGCCTGCATCTACTGACTCGAGCACCGACGAGCTCGAAGGGGATCATCACGAGACCTCGCCTGACTGCGACGTTCGTGGCAACGTGCACTTGTCGCTGATGTGATACACGTCGGACTTCTTCTCGCTGTGGAACGGCTTCTTCTGCATCTCCGCGCCCCTTCTGCTCGCTTCACGTGACCCGGGCCAACCTGCCACCCACAAACGGCATTAGAGCGTGGAGGGAGGCGCGGAGGGTGAGGAGCTCGGTGAGGGGCGGGTGATGCAGTATCCTTGCATAGCGACCACGGGCAGCAGGGATGCTGACTTGAGGAAAGAGGGGCTATGGCTGGGACTTCCAGAGTCCGCTGCAATGGCAGATGCGATTCCGGTTCAGTGCGCACTCTCCTAGACCGGCTAGCCGTCTCGTCCATTGCATGTGTTGACAAGCAGGCACAAATGGGCATAAATGTAGTAACTCATCCTGAGCTGCGGCTCAGGGCGCGAAGCCGCCGCAAGGCGGCTTCTGCTTATGTGCTGGCGGAAGCTCGCTAGATTCCTCATGCCGGTCTCGAGCCACACACCCCGCACGCGCGTCTACATCGATGGGTTCAACTTCTACTACTCTGCCTACGATCGCGCCGGTTTGGCTCAGTACAAGTGGCTGAATCTGGTTGAGATGTGCCGGGCTGCCTTGCCTCACAACGACATCAACTTGGTGCGCTATTTCACGGCCAAGGTTGGCGCCACTCCGACCGATCCGGGTCAGCCGCAGAGGCAAGAGGCGTATCTTCAGGCTCTGCGAAGTCTGGGGCCGAGCATCACCCTTGACGACCACTTCGGCCAGTTCGTCACGAACGAGAAGTATCTTCGCTTCGTCAAGCCTCCCAGTGCCGGCAAGAAGAGGGCCAGAGTGTACGTGAACGAGGAGAAGGGATCGGACGTCAATCTGGCCTCCTACCTGCTACTGGATGCATTCCAGGACGCTTACGATGTGGCCGTTGTCATCTCGAACGATTCCGATCTCCTCGTGCCCGTTGGGATGGTGAAGAGAGATCTACGCAAGGTCGTCGGCGTGCTGAGGGTCGACAAGGATCCGCGGCCGTGTGTCTTTGCGGGGATCGCGGACTTCATCAGGCCGCTGCGGGAGGCTCACTTCGCGAACAACCAGTTTCCCGACCCCGTTGTCGACTCCCGCGGAAGGCAAATCAAGAAGCCGCCTGAGTGGGAGACGTAACCGAAGCGCTCTTGAATGAGCGGAGCTCGAGTCCGGCGCGACCGCCTGGTCGCCGGCCTGTTGCTGACCCACGACGCGCTGCACCCCGGCGAGCCGCTGAACGTCGCTCAGCAACCCAGCATCGCCCACCACGTCCCCGCGCCACGTGAACCGCACGGCGCGACCGAGCGTCACCCGGAGCAGCACCGACGAGCTCGAACGGGGACCACCATGAGACCGCGCCTGATCGCGACGTTCGTGACTCTGGCCCTCTCGGCGGCGTTGCTCTCTGTCGCCGGATGTGGGGGCTCCGGTAGCGAGTCGCCCACGCTCGACGGCACCGCCTGGCGCCTCACCGGATGGACGCTGAGCTCGCTCGACCCCAACGACTTCACGATCACCGCGAAGTTCGCGGACGGCAGGATCTCCGGCGACTCGGTGGTTAACACCTACAGCGGGCCGTACACCGCGTGCCCCGGCGACGCGTTCTCGGTCGGCGATCTCGCCAGCACCATGATGGCCGGCCCGGAGCCCGACATGCGGGCTGAGGGGGCCTATCTCAAGCTGCTTTCCGAGGCCGAGGAGCCCTGACTCGTCGAGGCGTCGGGGCGGCGTGCCGCCCGGACGGACGGCAACGGGCGCTCCCCGGCCAAGCCCGGCTGCGATAGGGTACGCCTATGACTGAGTCGGACCTTGGCAACCGCGAGGCCGCGCTCGAGCGGCAGTCCTACGTGCGGCACGAGCTGCGTGGCTCGCTCGCCGTCATGTACCCGGCGCTGTCCATGCTTCTGGACGGCAGCGCCGGGGAGCTCACACCCAAGCAGCGCGAGTACCTCGAGATCCTCGAGCGCAGCGCGGAGCGTCTGGAGCGACTGATCGCCGGCGCTACCGAGAGCGGGTGGCTGGACTGCGCCGGCGCGGACGCGGAGCCGGCCGCGGTGCCGCTCGGCGAGGTGCTTGACGAGGTCCTCGCTGTGCGGCGGCTCAGTGGGCAGCAGGGGCAGCTCATCCGGGTCGAGCACGCGCCAGGTCCGCGCGCGGTCGCTTGGGCCGACCGCGAGCAGGTGCTCCAGATCGTCGAGAACCTGCTCGGCAACGCGGCCCAGTACTCCAGCGGCGGGGCCGCCATCCGGGTCGGCGTGAGCGCCTCGGGGGACTCGCCGACGGTGTCCTTCGCGGTGCAGGACGAGGGCCTTGGGATCCCCGCCGAGGAGCTCCCTCACGTCTTCGACTTCGGTTTTCGCGGCGTCGCGGCCCGGGAGGCTGCGCTGCCGGGCCTCGGCATCGGCCTTTGGGTCTGCCGCGAGCTGGTGGGCCGGAGCGGCGGCAGCATCGCCATCCGCAGCGAGGTCGGCGCGGGCGCCACGGTGACCGTGACGCTCCCGGCTGCCGGCGCGGGCGGCGCGCGCTAAGCCTGCTCGCGGGCGCGGCGCGACCGCCCGCCTTTCGTCCGGCGCCGGCGGCGCCGGAATGCATGGTAAAGTGGGACATCGACGACAGCAGGAGGGCGACCTGGCAGGGAGCACGTCAGCCGAGCGGGCGCCGCGCACGCTCTTCGTCACCAACGACTTCCCCCCGCGCATCGGAGGGGCTCAGTCGTACTACTGGGGCGCCATCCGCACACTCGATCCTTCCGCGGTCACCGTCCTCGCGCCGGCGCACGTCGACGCGGCGGCTTTCGACGCCACGCACCCGTACACCGTGGTGCGCGCACCCACCTCCGTGCTCTGGCCCACGGCGGCCATGTTCCGCACCGTGGCGGGGCTCGCCGCCAAGGTGGGCGCGGAGCTCGTCCAGCTCGGGCACCCGCTCCCGGCGGGCCTGCTGGGCCCGCAGCTCAAAGTCCGCTGCGGGCTTCCCTACGTCGTCTTTCTGGGGGGCACCGAGGTCACGCTGCCCGGCGCGATCCCCGGCGTCAACAACCTCCTGCGACACGTGCTCGGCAAGGCGTCGATGCTGCTGACCGTCAGCGAGTACACGGCCCGCGCGGCCTCCCAGGAGGTGCGCGGCAGGGTGCCGGCCGAAGTGCTGCGGCCGCCGCTCAACGTGGCCGGATTCGTGCCGGCCACGGCCGACGAGGCTCTGCAGCTGCGCCAACGCCTCGGCATCGACGGCGAGCTCGTCGTCTGCCTCGGACGCCTGGTGCCGCGCAAGGGCCAGGACAAGCTCATCGACGCCGTGGCGGTGTTGCGCCATGAGTTCCCGCGCCTGCATCTGGCGCTCATCGGCGAAGGGCGCCTCGCCACGCGCCTCTACGACCGCGCCCAGCGGCGTGGGGTCGGCGAGCGTGTGCATCTCACGGGGGCCCTCGTCGATTCGGCCGTCACGGACTGGCTGCGCGCCGCCGACCTCTTCGCCTCGCCCTGTCGTACGCGCTGGGGAGGCTTCGAGGTGGAGGGCTTCGGTATCGTCTTCGCCGAGGCTGCGCTCACCGGCCTGCCGGTGATCGCCGGCCGCTCCGGCGGCGCTCCCGAATCCGTGGTCGAAGGCGAGACCGGCATGGTGGTGGACGGCGACTCCGCCCAGCAGGTGGCCGCGGCGCTCGCCGCGCTGCTGCGCATGCCACCCGAGCGCCGCCGCGAGATGGGCGCCCGCGGCCGCGCGCTGGCGCTGGCCCGGCACACGCCCGATGTGGTGGGCGAGCGCTACCGCGAGCTCCTGCAGCGGGCGGCCGGCAGATGAGCGAGAGGGATGCCATCGAGGTAGCGGAGACCATCCCGCCGGACGCCATTCCGCCGATCCCCGGCATCCCGCCGGAAGGCGCGAGCGCCCCGAGCCGGCTCCTCGTGCCCAGGCTCTGGAAGATGCTGCTGGGCATGGCCGCCGGGCTCGGCGTCGGCATCGCCGTCATCCTCATCGTCACCCCGCACATCGCCACCGACGTGCACAACGCGCAGCGCGCCTCCGTGCAGCCCGCCTACCTGCTGCTGGCCCTGCTGTGCGTCGCCGTGGTCATCGTCACCGACGCCTGGTCGCTGCTCATCCTGGCGCGCGTCTTCGAGCCGCACATCGAGCGCCGCCCGGTCGTGTCCACGGCGCTCGAGTCGCATCTGATCGGCGGCGCCACCTCCTTCGGCGGGTTCGAGATCCCTTACCAGATCGTGATGCTGCGCCGCGGCGGCCTCACCGGCTCGCAGGCCATGTCGGTGGTCATCTTCAAGGGCCTCGTGCACACGCTTCTGCTGGCCATCGTCGCGCTTGTCTCGCTGCTGCCGTGGACCGACTCGCCGATCACCTCGCTGCAGCGTTGGCTGTTGCTGGGCGCTACGGGCGCGCTGCTCCTCGTGTGGGTCGTCGTCTGGCTCTGGGTGCAGCGCCCGCTGGGACGCGCCTTCGTGCCCAAGAGGCTGCACGGCAAGCTCGACGAGCTCGTCGAGGCGGCGAGGGCGTTCGGCGGCGCCAGCCGCCGCACCATCGCCGAGCTGGTGGGCCTCCAGCTTCTCTACTGGATCGCGATGTTCGCGATCCTCATCTTCGTGCTGCACGCCTTGGGCTGGCGCGGCTCGGTCGTGCCGATCATCACGGGCCAGGCGGTGATGCAGGTGCTCATGCCGCTCTCGCCGCTTCCCGGCGGCGCCGGCGTGGCCGAGCTCAGCTATCTGGCGCTCATCGGGCCCTCCACGCCCGACAGCATCCACGTCTCCAGTCTCGTGCTCTGGCGAGTCTTCACGTGGGTGGTCCCGGTCGCCGCCGGCGCCGTTTCGCTCGGCCTGAGGGGGGCGCGTCGTGCCCCGTGAGCGCCGCCACTGGGGTGCCGGCCGCACACTGCTGTGGATGGGCGGCGCCTTCGCCGCCGGCTGCATCCCCAGCGGCCGGCTGCTCACCCGGGCGCTCACCGGCGAATCCCTGGACGAGATCGGCGACGGCAAGCCCGGCTCGTCCAACGTCGCTCGCAGCGTAGGGTGGAAGTCCGGCGCCGCGGTACTCGCCCTGGACGTCGGCAAGGCGTACGTGCCGGCCACGGCGGCGCGCCTGACCGGCGCCGGCGACGGCGCCGTGGCCGCCATCGGCATCAGCACCATGCTCGGCCACATCGCTGCGGTCAAGGGGCGCGGCGCCGCCTCCGCTCTCGGCGCATGCTACGCGATGGACCCCGGGATGATGGCGATCGGCAGCGCCGAGCTCCTCGGCGGGTTCGCCCTTCACCGCAACCCGCAGACGGTGGCCGTCACGGCCGTCTCGCTGCCGCTCATCAGCCTGGCGCTGCACCGGAGGCCGGCGCGCGCGCTCGGGCCTCTGGTGCTCATCACGATCCTGCTGGCCGCGCGCCTCAGAGGCTCGCCGGGCGACGGATGGCCGTCCTCCCCGGCCGTGCTCTGGCGGCGCTTCTGGCTGGACAGGGACGACTGAAAGGCGGCGGCTGCATGCGCGTCGGGCTCGTGACGCCCTACTCGTGGACCGTGCCGGGCGGCGTCAACCATCACATCGAGCATCTGGCCGTCGAGCTCGAGGCGCGCGGTCACGAGCCGTGGATCATCGCCCCCGTCGGTGTCCTCTCGCCGACCCGGCGCGCCGTGGACAGTCGGCGGCAGCAGGCGGCCGAGCGGTTCATCCCCATGGGCACGGCTGTTCCTCTTCCCTCGAACGGCTCGCGCGCCTACATCAGCGTCAATCCTCGAGTCCTGCTGCGCATGGACCGCGCCGTGCGCTACGGACGCTTCGACGTCCTGCACGTGCACGAACCCGGCGCGCCGTGGGTGAGCCTGGCGGCCGTGTTCCTCGCCACGTCCCCGGTCGTGGCGACGTTCCATGCCGCGCTGGAGTCATCCTTTGGCTACGAGCACTCCTCGTGGCTGGGTCGCGTGGGCATGGACCGCATCGACGTGCGCATCGCCGTCTCCGAGGCCGCCCGCGCGTTTCCGGCGCGGATGTTCCCCGGCGACTATCGCATCATCCCCAACGGGGTGACGGTGGAGAAGTACGCGCCCGCTGTGGGCGCGGCCAAGGTCAAGGGCCGCGTGTTCTTCATCGGGCGCGCCGAGAAACGCAAAGGGGTCGGCGTGCTCCTGCACGCCTTCGCGCGGCTGCGCAGGCGGCTCCCGCACGCCACGCTCGTCATCGCCGGGGCGACGCGCGGGCAGGCGCTGGAGGCGTCGCGGCTCGGCTACGGGCCGCCGCTCGATCTGGAGGGCGTCGAGGCCCTGGGCTGGGTGGACGACGACGAGAAGGTCGCTCAGCTGGCGCGGGCCGAGGTCGTGTGCGCGCCGTCGCTGGCCGCTGAGAGCTTCGGCATCGTTCTGGCCGAGGCCATGGCCGCCGGCGTGCCGGTGGTAGCCTCCGACCTGCCCGGCTATCGCTCGGTGCTGCGGGACGGCGAGGCCGGCCGGCTCGTGCCTCCGGGCGAGCCGGCGCTGCTCGCCGACGCGCT
>Ga0209748_1001218_pt1 | contig 12815 bp, 13 predicted proteins | sample BarGraIncu00421A_FD_185490 | JGI IMG/M metagenome (GOLD analysis project Ga0209748, IMG submission 185490) | Arctic peat soil microbial communities from Barrow, Alaska - Barrow Graham LP Incubations 004-21A (SPAdes) (version 2) | ecosystem: Environmental > Terrestrial > Soil > Wetlands > Peat... | reverse complement strand
CTTCCCGGTCGACGACGAGACGCTCGCGTACCTGCGCCTCACGGGCCGGAGCGACGAGCTCGTGGACCTCGTGGAGCGCTACGCGAAGGCGCAGGGCCTCTGGCGCCTTCCCGGCGCCGGGCCGGATTTCGACGTGATCGTGGAGCTTGACCTCGCCTCGGTCGAGCCGAGCCTCGCCGGGCCGAAACGGCCCCAGGACCGCGTGCCCGTGCCGCAGACCCGGGCGAGCTTCGAGGCCGCGTTCCCGGGGCGACTGCCGGGAGCCGGCGCGCCCGCGGTCCGGCCGGGCGAGATTCGCAACGGCTCGGTCGTGATTGCGGCCATCACCTCCTGCACGAACACCTCGAACCCCACGGTGATGGTCGGCGCCGGGCTGCTCGCGGCGAATGCGGTCGCGCGGGGCCTCCGCGTCGACCCGACCGTCAAGACGTCGCTTGCCCCGGGCTCGCGTGCCGTCACGGCGTACCTCGAGCGCGCCGGGCTGTCGGCGCCGCTGGCGGCGCTCGGCTTCGCGCTGGCCGGGTACGGCTGCACGACGTGCATCGGCAACTCCGGGCCACTCGACCAGGCGGTCGCGCGCCAGATCGAGGAGCAGGAGCTGACGGCGGTCGCCGTGCTGTCGGGGAACCGCAACTTCGAGGGCCGGATCCACCCGCTCGCGCGGGCGAGCTACCTGGCGTCGCCGCCGCTCGTGGTGGCCTACGCGCTCGCAGGCCGGATCGACATCGACCTCTCGAGCGAGCCGCTGGGCATCGCGGACGACGGCGCCCCGGTCTTCCTGGCGGACATCTGGCCATCCCCGGAGGAGGTCCGGGCTGCGATCGCGGATGCCGTCGACGGCGAGCTGTTCCGAACGGCCTACGCCTCCGTCTTCGAGGGCGACGCGCGCTGGCGGGCGCTGCCGATCCCGGACGGCGACCGGTACGACTGGGCCGCGGACTCGACCTACGTGGCGAACCCTCCCTTCTTCGCCGGGATGACCCTGACGCCGGACCCGATCCGCGACATCGAGGGGGCGCGCGTGCTCGCCTGGCTCGGCGACTCGGTGACCACCGACCACATCTCGCCCGCGGGCTCGATCGCCGCGTGGTCCCCGGCCGGCGCCTGGCTCCAGCAGCACGGCGTGGCGCCGCTCGACTTCAACTCGTACGGGTCCCGCCGCGGCCACCACGAGGTGATGATGCGCGGCACGTTCGGCAACATCCGGCTCCGCAACCGGCTCGTGGACGGCAAGGAAGGTCCGTACACGCTGCGCTTCCCGACCGGATCGGAGACCTTCATCTACGACGCCGCCATGACCTACCTGGCGGAGGGCGTCCCGACCATCGTGCTCGCCGGCCGCGAGTACGGGTCCGGCTCGTCGCGCGACTGGGCCGCCAAGGGCACCCGGCTGCTCGGGATCCGGGCTGTCATCGCGGAGAGCTTCGAGCGGATCCATCGTTCGAACCTGGTGGGGATGGGCGTGCTCCCGCTGCAGTTCGGGGCCGGCGACAGCGCCGCGAGCCTCGGCCTCACCGGACGCGAGCGGTACACGATCGTCGGCCTGGGACAGGGCCTGGCGCCGCGGGCGCGGCTGACCGTCGTGGCAACCGCGGACGACGTGGACGGCGGCCGCGGGACGACCTTCGAGGTCGCGTGCCGCCTCGATGGCCCGATCGAGGTCGAGTACTATCGCCAGGGCGGGATCCTGCCCGCCGTGCTGCGCCGGATCGCCCGGGAGTCCGGCGCCGCCTGACCCTGCCGGCCCATTTCGCTCGAGCCCGCCCATCCGTCCGTCCGGGCAGCCGTCAGAGGGCCGAGGCTCGTCGTCAGGCCCGTCGCGCCGTCCAGCGCCCGTCGCGGCCGTCGACGCGGAGCGGGATCCCGTACGCCCTGGAGAGGGTGGCGTCGACGAGCACCTCGTCGATCGGGCCCGCCGCGAGGACACGTCCTCCGGCGAGCACCAGCGCGTGCCCGAACCCTGCGGGAATCTCCTCGAGGTGGTGCGTCACGAGGACGATGCCGAGCGGCCGGGCACGTGCCGCGAGCTGCGTGAGCGCATCCACGAGCTCCTCGCGCGCCCGGAGGTCCAGCCCGGCCGCCGGCTCGTCCGCGAGCACGAGATCCGGGTCGGGCATGAGCGTCCTGGCCAGGAGCACGCGCTGGCGCTCGCCCGTCGAGAGCGTCCCGAAGGAACGCTCGGCGAGCTCGCCGACCCCGAGCAGCCGCAGGAGGGCAAGCGACCGCTCCTCGTCGCGGACCGCGTAGGCGTCCCACCAGGGCGCGAGGGCTCCCGTGCGTGCCGTCACGACCACCTCGCGCGCCGGGAGGCGCGGGTCGAAGCGGTCCGAGAGCGCGGCGCTGATCAGGCCGATCCGCGGCCGGAGCGTGCGCGCGTCAACGCGCCCGAGCTGCGCTCCGAGCACGCAGACCCGGCCGACGGTCGGGATGAGGGTCGTCGCGGCGATGGCAAGGAGGGTGGTCTTGCCGGCGCCGTTCGGGCCGACCACGACCCAGCGCTCCCCGGGCAGGACGCGGAGCGACGCCCCCGCGAGCAACCAGGCTGAGCCGCGCCGGACCCCGACACCGGCGAGCTCCAGGATCGGCGTCGTTTCGGAGGTGAGGGTGGCCGTCGGGTCATCGAGCACCTGACGATGCTACGCGACGGCGGGGTCCCGCCCGGGCGGGCGGGCGCACCACCGGCGCGCGGCTGCCGGCGCGTCAGCCCCGTTGACGCCGGTCGAGGAGCGACGCGCGGCGTGCGCTCGAGCGCCGCGTCGCGAGGTCACGCGCCGAGCGTGCGCCTGAGCAGCCCGGCGTCGGTCGCCCCGAACCCGACCTGGAGAAGGTCGCCGTTCATGCCCACCGGAACCGCCAGCTGCAAGTCGACGCCCGCGTCCGCCAGCTTCCGCATTACCTCGGCGCCCGTTCCCGGCCGATTCTCGAGCTCGACGACGATCATCTCGATCGCGGTTGCCGTGAATCCGGCATCCGCGATCGCGGCGCGCAGGCCCGCCTCGTCGTCGGAGCCAAGCGCGATGAGGCCCGTCGTCCCGTTTGCCAACCCGTAGGCCAGTGCGATGTTCACGCCGCGGGCCGCCGCGGCCTCGAAGACCCGTGCAATCTGGCCGGGCCGATCGTCCACGGTGATCAGGTACGCGTTCACGGTGGCTTCCCTCCTGCAGCTTTGCCACGCGGGCCTCCACACGCCCCCGAGGTGGCGCAACGATAGCCCTGCCGGCCGCACCCAGGCATGAGGCAACGGACGGAGTCGGCAGTGCGCTCCTCGGCAATGGCCTTCGGACCGCTCCCGGTTGGACGGTACGAGCCGCAGTCTGCAGTCCCCCGGGTCGGCCGCTCTGAGGGCCGTCCGCGGATCTCGGGAAAACCGCGTGACCTTCCCGTGGCGTATCACCCCTCACCACGTGGGGGCCAAACAAGGAGACATGATCATGAACCGACGCGTCATCTCGATCCTCATGGGGGCGAGCCTTGTCCTCGCGCTTGGAGCCGGGACCGCCAGCGCCGCCAATCCGGCCGGGACGGGCCAGCCGAGCCAGTCGTGCCAGGCGGAACCGACCGGGCCGGCCGGCATCGTGAGCACGACGAACGGCTTCGCGACCCGCGCCGTCCTCGTCTATGCCGGGAGTCCGGGCACGCCGAGCCTCGCCAACGGCAACGCGCATGCCGTGAGCCAGTACGACGTGGCGTGCTTCCAGGTGAGCACGCACCACTGATCCCCGTACCGAAGCCGCTGCGAGTCCGTCCTGGGCCGATCCACGTCGGGCCGGTCCGTCATCCGAACCACGGTCGCCACCCACCGGTAACACCGAGTGGGTCGCCGCGCCTCGCGGCGTCACCGCTCAACCAGGACCGGCGACCGTCGTCGATCAGGCCGTGCTGTGGCGCTCGATCGCGACGGCCGCGAGGTCCGCGCCCGCCTGCAGGATCGGGCGCATCGCCGGGTCGATCGGCTGCTCGTGGGCCATGGCAAGGACGCCGAGCACGATCTCGGAACTGCCACGCGTGACGACCAGGGGGATGTGCGTGCGGAGTGCGGGACCGCCGGGCGCCGTTGGAAGGACGTCGAAGGATGCCACGGGCGTCGCGAAGGTCCGTACGATCGGATGTCCGGGGTTGCCGACGGCCGCCGCAAGCCCTGCGACGGCTGCGTCCTCGAGCCCGAATGAGGCGACGATCTCGAGACCCTCACGCCCCTCGCTTCGGACGAGGATCACGGCGGATTCGACCTCGAGGTGCTCGGCGATCGCGCCGAGCAGCAGCAGGAGGCTCTCGGCCGCGCCGGCATGAGCCAGCGCCCGGGAACCGGTAACGAGGATCTCGCGCGCCGCCAGGTCCGACATGTCTGCTCCCTGCGGAGCGACTCGCTTCACGCGGCCGATCACTGCTCCGGATCGAGCTCGAGCGCCGCCGAGTTGATGCAGTAGCGCAGGCCCGTCGGGTTCGGGCCATCGTCGAATACGTGCCCCAGGTGACCGCCGCACGTCGCGCAGGCTGCCTCGGTGCGGGTCATGAACAGCGCGCGATCCGTGCGGGTGGCAACGGCGGCCGGGTCGGCAGGCGCGAAGAAGCTCGGCCAGCCGGTGCCCGAGTCGAACTTCGCCTCGGATCGGAACAGCTCGGTGCCGCAGCCGGCGCATCGATAGGCACCCGACCGGTGCTCGTCCCACAGGTTCCCGGTGAAGGCTCGCTCGGTCCCCTTCTGGCGGAGGACCCGGTACTGCTCGGGCGTGAGGGCCTCGCGCCAGTCGGCGTCCGACCTGGCGGAGGGGGGCGTGGTAGTCGTCTTCTCGTCGGCCATGGGTGCAGGGTACGCCCGAATGGTGACGATGCCATGACGGGCCGAGATCGTACGCGGTGCTCGCTCAGGTCAGGCGCCGGGCTTCGTGACCTTCGGGGCCTGCTCGCAGAGGAACGCCTCCAGCTGGGCGGCCGCGCCGCGCAGCGCGTCGTTGTCGCGGCTCCATGCCCGCCACTTCGCGCATGTCCGCTCCGACCATCCCGAGAGGGCGCCCGGGGCGAGGTCGAACGCCTGGAGAAAGGCGCGCGATTCCGCGTTTCGCGTCGCGACGACGCGAGCGGTCAGGCGCCGGAACTCGACGACATCCATGAGATCCTCCTGCAGCACACCGAGTGGAGCCGTCCCCTACTCCATGGGTTCGAGCACGAAGACCGGGATCCGCCGGTCCGTCCGCTTCTGATAGCTCGCGTAGTCGGGCCACGCTTCGACGGCGCGATCCCACCAGGCGGCTTTCTCGTCACCCGTGACCTCGCGTGCCGTGAAGTCACGTCTCGTCGCGCTCGCCGGTGAGTGGCATGGGCCCATTCTCCCGCCATCACGACGAATCCGCGAATGTCCGCCGGGCGCCGGCACGTTCGCGGCCGGCCGCGAGCCGCCCGATCGCCCGTGGCCCTCGCCCGGGCGCCGGTCTGCGGCCCCCCGGACCGGACGTGGCCCACGCCGGTCAGCCGCCGACCATCCTCGCGTAAAGCGCCTCGTAGCTGTCCACCATGCGGCCGACATCGAAGCGCTCGAGCGCGGCTGCCTGGATCGCCGCCCGGTCCAGCCCATCCAGTCGATCGTCGAAGAAGGCCAGCTGTGCGATGTCGTCCCCGAGGAACCCGTCGATCCCGTCGCGCAGGATCTCGGGGATCGCACCCGCGCGACGAGCGAGCACCGGCGTGCCACAGGCGAGCGCCTCGATCACGACCAGCCCGAACGGCTCAGGCCCCGTCGATGGGACGAGCGACGCCCGACTGCCCGCGACGAGCGCGTCGCGATCCCCCTCCGCGATCTCCCCCAGGAGGGTAACGTCCGCACGACCGAGCGCGGGCCGGATCACCGCGTCGAAATACTCGATCTCGGTGGCGAGGCTCGGCGTCTTCGCGGCCAGCATGAGCCGGCGGCCGGCCAGTCGGGCGATCTCGATGGCGTCGCGGACTCCCTTCTCGGGCGCCATTCGTCCGACGAAGCAGAAGTCCTCCCCCGGCCGCGGGGCCAGCGGAGGAGGATGGAAGGTCAGGCCGTGGTGGATGATCGTCCAGTCGGCGGTCGGATGGACGCGGGCCTGGTCCACGCTGATCGCCACCAGGCCGCGCCGGCCACGATGGAAGGCACTGCGCGCCCACGGCAGGTCCAGCCGCCGATGAAACGTGGAGACGACCGGGATGCGCGCCCGATCCGCGAGCTCCAGGTTCCAGCGGTCGAGATGGGCGTGGATGAGATCGAATCGATCCTGCTGCTCGAGCACCTGCTCGACGGTCACGCGGAATGACGCGTCGGGGTCGTCGCCGAGGCCGATCGCGCGAAGTGCCCGGGGCACCGTGGTGACGTGTCGCCCCGGCACGCTCGAATCGCCGCTCGCGAAGGTCGTGACCTCGTGGCCGCGCCGATCGAGCTCGCGAACCAGCTCGTCGACGATCCGCTCGGTGCCTCCGTACGCGACCGGCGGGACGGCCTCCACGGGCGGAGCGACCTGGGCGATTCGCAACCGATCGCCCGCGCCGCGACCTGGGTCGGTGCTCAAAGCCGCACCACGACCTCGAGCCGCGTGTCCTTGCGCAGGACCTCCGCACTTGTCAGCCCGCGCCATCGATGGAGCAGGAGATCACACGAGACGTCGCCCACCCGGAGCCCGCGGATGACGACCTTCGTCAGACCGGCCGGGAGGATCGGGCGGTCCAGCGTCAGGCGCCGGTTGGGAGCGTCGGCCTGCAGGCCGAGCATCGAGCGGACGAGCATCAGGACGGAACCGGCTGCCCATGCCTGCGGCGAGCACGCCACGGGATACGGGATGGGGGCGCCGGTCGACGCCCGGTCGAAGCCGCAGAAGAGCTCCGGGAGCCGAAAGGCCGGGAAGTGCTGCGCGGCCGCCAGGAGGCCGCTCGCCAGGGTATCCGCGGCGTCGTCGAGGCCGTAGCGGCGCAGCCCCGCGGCCGCGATGGCGGTGTCGTGCGGCCAGACGCTCCCCGTGTGGTAGCCGATGGGGTTGTATCCCGGCTGGTCCGCCGCGAAGGTGCGGAGCCCCCACCCGGAGACCATCGCGCTCGAAGCGAGCGCCGCGGCGGCGGCCGTCGCGTCCTCGGCCCGGATGATCCCGCTCCACAGGGCGTGCCCCGCGTTGGAGCCGATGGAGTCGACCGCCCGCTTCGCCCCGTCGAGGGCCATCGCGATCGACCCGTCGGGGAGCCGGAACTGCTCGGCGAACCGGCGCTGGAGCACCGACGCCTCGTCCTCGAGCCTGTCGGCGAGGGAGGCCTCGCCACGCCGCCGGGCGAGCCGGGCGATCCGCTTCTTCGCATCGAAGACGTAGCCCTGGACCTCAGCGAGGGCGATTGGCGTCTCGGCCAGGGTCCCGTCGAGCCAGCGGATCGAGTCGCTCGAGTCCTTCCAGCCCTGGTTTCGAAGGCCGGTCTCCGCCTGCCGCTCGTATTCCACGAACCCGTCGCCATCCCGGTCGCCCCATCGATCGATCCATTCGAGCGCCGCGAGGGCGTTCGGCCAGAGCCGATCGACGAGGCCGTCGTTGCCGGTCCAGTCATGCGTCTCGCCGAGCAGGATGAGCCAGAGCGGCGTCGAATCGATCGAGCCGAAATAGGGCGCGAACGGGAGCTCGCCGGTTCGGCTCATCTCGCCGGTCCGGAACTCGTGGAGGATCTTGCCCGGTTCCGCGTCGCGCCACGCGTCGACGGCCGTGGCCTGCCGCCTCCCAAGGATCTCGAGAGACTGGATCGCCAGCTGCGGTGCGAAGGAGACCGTCTGCAGCGAGGTGATCAGCGAGTCGCGCCCGAAGAGCGTCGTGAACCAGGGCACCCCCGCGGCGATGAAGCGATCGCCGAGCGGGTCGGTCGACTCGAGCAGGCAGAGATCGTCGAGCGAGCGGCGGATGACCTCGTTGACCAGCTCGTGGTCGGTCTCGATGACGGAGCTGTCGCTGAGCCAGCGGGCGTGGGCGCGCGCCGGATCGAGCGCATCCGGATCGAGCCCGGGGACCCGCTGCGCCGGGGTGCGCGTCGCCTCCACCGTCCAGGCGACCTGGCGCCGCTCGCCCGGGCCGAGCGGGCTCGTCCAGCGTGCGACGACCGAGCCACCCTGCTCCTCCCGCGCCGGTTGCAGCGCCGGCGCGGGATCGAAGGCGACGTGCGTCCGCACGGTGACGCCGTCGAGCCCGACGTACCCGAAGTCGAGCCCGCCGTCGGCCGTCGTCTCGATCGGCAGCAGCCTGCCGCGACCCGGCCGGGCATAGCCCCGAACCTCGAAGATGTCGGCGAAGTCGACGTCGAGCTCGAGCTCGACGTCGCAGGCGAACGTGATCGGCCCGTGATTCTCGATGACGAGGCGCTCGCGGTAGGCCTCCGCGATCGTCCGTTCGCGCGCGATCGAGACGGTCTGGCGCAGGACGCGTTCATCGCCCATCTTGTCGCCCGGGTCCCTGCGGAGCTCGGGGTTCGTGGCCTGCATGACGCCCCGCCAGCTCCCGCCGGGATCGGACCGGAGCAGGACCGGGCGCTCACCGGCGATCCGGAGCACGCTGCACGACAGGACCCGGGTGTCGCCGTCGTAGAGGCCCATGCCGCGCGTGTCCGGATGGATGTCGCCGAACGCGTCGGACACGAGGAACATGTCCAGGTGCTTGAGGACCTGGGCGGACCCGAGATCCGTCGCCTTCACGATCGGGCGAGGCCGGGCGGGAAGTGTCCGAGCCGGGCCGCTGACCCCCGGCTCGACGCGGCGTGCCACGCTGGGAGTCTACGCGACGTCGTCGCAGGGAGCCTGCACAGGGCTGCGTGCGTTGGGAGCCCGCGCAGAGCTGCCCGCTCGGCTCCGCCGCGGTGCGGCTACTCCCAGCGGAACGACCGGGCGGCGATCCCCAGGCAGACGACCAGCCAGCCGGCAAGGATCGCGAGGTCCGCGCCGAGCGGCGCCACCTGCGTCCCGTTCACCATGACCTGCCGCATAGCGTCGCCGAGGTAGGTCAACGGCAGGAAGCGCGCGATGGTCTGGAGGAATCCCGGCAGGAAGTCGAACGAGAAGAAGATCCCCGACAGGAACATCATCGGCAGCTGCACGATCTGCACGACCCCCGTCGCCTGCTCCTCTGTCTTGAGGAAGGAGGCCAGCATGAAGCCGATGGCCAGGAAGGCTCCGGCCCCGAGCAGGACGATCCCGGCAACCGCAAGGAGGTTGCCGACGACCTGAACGTTGAAGAACACGTACCCGATCCCGAGGATCAGGACGGCGTCGACGACGGCGACCATCAGCCGCAGCAGCACGTTGCTCCCGACGAGCTTCCAGCGGGCGAGGGGCGTGGCCCCGATCCGCTTGAGAATGCCCTTCTCGCGCTGCTGAACCAGGGGAATCGCGGCGAAGATGCCGAGCTGCATGAGCGCCATCGCGAGGATGCTTGGGACGAGGTAGGCCACCGAGCTGATGCTCGTCGACTGCAGCGTCAGCTGGCTCACGGTCAGGATCGCCGAGCCGCCCACGGCCGCGAGGTTGAAGCCGTTCGCGACCTGGGCGACGGCTCCCTGGACGACCTGTGTGGTCTGGTTCTGCGACGGATCCCCGTAGACCTGGACCGCGATCGACGCCGCGTTGCCGGTCCTGGCCTGGACGAACGCGTCCTGGAGGCCCTTCGGGACCACGATCACCGCGGAGACCTCGCCGTGCTGCATCGCAGCCTTCTCGGCATCGAGCGTGCCGTCATGGAGGCTGAGCAGCGTCACGCCGGCGAGGGCCTGCCGAAGGCCGCCTGACGCCTGCGTGCCGTCCTGGTCGACGAAGCCCACCGAGATCTTCGACCCGCCGCTCCCTCCGAAGATCCAGCCGAAGAGGAAGACGAACATGATCGGGAAGAAGATGGTCCAGAACAGGGCCGCCCGGTCGCGCGCGAGACTCTTGACGTTGGCGACCGTGAGGCCGAGCAGCGTTCCCATCGTCGGCCTCCTAGTCGCGCAGCGCTCGACCCGTCAGGTCGAGGAAGACATCTTCGAGCGTGGCCTGGCGGATCCCGAGGTTGCGAGGCTCGACGCTCAACCCGTCGGCGGTGGCCAGGAGGGCACCGACCGTTCCGGGAACGTCGTTCGAGTAGAGGACCGTCTGGCCGTCCTCCTGGGCCGCCCGCGACACGCCGCCGAGATGAGCCAGGAGCTCCATCGGGAGCTTCGGGTTCGAGTCGAAGAAGACCGCCCGCTCCCTGAAGCGCCGCCCGATCAGCTCGGACACGGCGCCCATCTCCAGGATGTGGCCGTGGTCCATGATCGCCACCCGGTTGCACAGCTCGGTGGCTTCTTCCATGTAGTGGGTGGTCAGCATCACCGACGTGCCCTTCTCCTGGAGCCCCTTGATCAGGTCCCAGAGCGAGCGCCGCGCCTGGGGGTCCAGGCCCGTCGTCGGCTCGTCGAGGAAGACCAGCTCGGGATCGTTGACGAGCGCCAGGGCGATCGACAGACGCTGCTGCTGGCCACCGGAGAGGTTCATCGCCCAGGCATGGGCCCGTTCCCCGAGATCGACCGCGTCGATCAGCTGCTTCGTCGGCACGTGATGGTTGAAGAAGCTCCCGAAGAGGTCCAAAAGCTCGGTCACGGTGAGCCGCGGGTAGAGCGACACGCTCTGCAGCTGCACGCCGATTCGCTGCTTGATCGACTGGGGGTGCCGGAGAACGTCGAGGCCGAGGACTTCGACGGTGCCGGAGTCCGGAGGACGCAGGCCTTCCAGCACCTCGATCGTGGTTGTCTTGCCGGCCCCGTTCGGGCCGAGCATCCCGAAGACCTCGCCCCGGGCGACCTCGAACGTGACCCCGTCGACGGCCCTGACGTCCCCGTAGTGCTTCTTCAGGTCGGCGACGCGGATGACGAGCTCGCTGCCCTGCGCCATCTCACTCCTTGGCCCCTGCTGGCCGGGCGTCGCTCCGTCGCTCCTCCGACGGGAGCGGAGGACGCCTGCAGCGGCATGCCAGTCCGACGAACGCTAGCCCACCGCGGCCGTCACTGTCCACCCGCGGAACGCCTCGATGACCGACGTCGGCCGCGCAGACGCCATGAACGGAGCGTGCCAGGCCCGCGCACACTGCCCGTGGGTTGAATCGGGCCGCGCGTCGGGATCCTGTGCCCCCCGCGGACCGCGGAGCGCGCCAGGCGGCCGCATGGACGAACCAGCGTTGGACGAGGAAGCGGATGCGGGAGGGCCCTCCATGATCAAGATCTGGAGCGAGCTGCGGGTCGCGCGCGTGAAGGAACAGGTGGCGGACCTGGCAACGCTGGTGTGGGTGGTGTTCTGGGGGAACATCGTCTGGCGCCTGTTCCAGTTCCTGGCCAGCTACACCGAGGCCGGCCGCACCATTCGTGCCGGCGGCGAGACGATGGCCCAGAGCGGGCGCGACCTCGGCGACTCGCTTGCCGGCCTTCCGCTCGTCGGGTCCCAGGCCAGCGAGATCGCGCGCAATGCCTTTGCAGGCGCGGGCCAGCCGCTGTCCGACTTCGGCACGCAGCTGGAGCAGTTCATCTTCGTGGTCGCGGTGACGCTCGCCCTGATGCTCGCCGTCGTGACGCTCATGCCGTGGTTGACCCGATACCTTCCCTGGCGCTGGAACCGGCTCCGGCGGGTCCGGGCCGCCCACCGTGCCATCCGCACCGCGCCCTCGGTCGCCGGCGCCCAGGTCGAGCGCGCCCTTGCGATGCGAGCATTCGCGCGGCTCGACTACTCGACCCTGCTCGAGTACACGCCGGATCCTCTGGGCGACTGGGCCGATGGCCGGCACGACCGGCTTGCCCGGGCCGAGCTCGCCAGCGAGGGCTTGCGCCCCTGAAGTTGCGTCCGCGCCGGGTTCCGGCCGCCATCGGGCGCGCCGGGTTCCGGCCGCCCTCGGGCGCGCCGGTCGATGAATCAGCCTTCGGGAGGCCCGGGTGTGCGACGCAGCGCCCGTCGAAGCCACGCGCCCAGCACGAGCGCCGCGGCCGCGGGCACAAACGACCATGCCGCGAACGCAAGCAGCGTGACCGCGATGACCAGCTGGACTTCGCCGAACGAGTCCTCGCCGACGCCCGATCCAAGGCGCGCCGCGAGCGCCTGGGTGCTGTCGGCCAGCTCGCCGAGCGCCGCGGCGTTGCCGGCCAGCGCGTCCCTGTTGCCTCTGCCGCTCTCGGCGATGACGGAGAGTCGCCCATCGAGGCCCTCCATGCTCGCGGCGATACGGCCGACCGCGTCCGCCGGTGAGGAGAGCGGCGTCGCCCCGAGAATGCTGACCGAGCGGAGCTGCGCCTCGAGGGCGGACAGGTCCGAGCGGACCTCGGTGGCCGTCACGGCCGCGGCCGAGATAGCCTGCGCCGATTGATCGACGGTCACGCTGAATGACGTCGCTGTCGTGGAAGCGCCGTGGAGCACAAGAGCGGCGACCGCCGTCGTGGACGCCAGCCGGGCGATGGTCGCCTCGGTATCGCTTCGGAGGTGACCGACGCGGTCGTTCGCCCAGACCAGCGCACCGAACCCGATCGCGGTGACGATGAGCCCGATGATTCCGTAGGCGATGAGCCCTCGGCTCAACCGGTGCAAGCCCCGGCGAATGCGGAGGGCCCCCGGCTCACCCATCGTCACGCCTCCAATCCCACGAGGTCGCCCACCGCAGTCGGGACCGACCGGACGTCCGGAGACGGCGCGTCGGCGCAATCGACGAACGCATCGGCGCCGGTCAGCTCGCATACGAGGTCTGTGACGGGCGACGCGACCGAGTCGACGATGGCAGCACGATAACAGGGCCCCAACCCGTGTCCAGCGAGAGGCTCGCCAGGGCCGCGCCAGCCAACGCCGCTGGGGCGGC
>Ga0209748_1001217_pt1 | contig 12816 bp, 12 predicted proteins | sample BarGraIncu00421A_FD_185490 | JGI IMG/M metagenome (GOLD analysis project Ga0209748, IMG submission 185490) | Arctic peat soil microbial communities from Barrow, Alaska - Barrow Graham LP Incubations 004-21A (SPAdes) (version 2) | ecosystem: Environmental > Terrestrial > Soil > Wetlands > Peat... | reverse complement strand
GACGCTGTAGAAGAACCATGGGTAGGCGAAATTTTCAAAATAGCCTTTCCAGCGGGTATCCGTTGTAAGCTCATTCGCCACGTCGGAAATCATCGCAGCATTGCCATTCCCGCCGAACTGAAGGACCGTCCGTCCGCCCGGCTTGAGGCTTCGCTTGATTCCGCTGAGCACAGCAAGATGATCGCTTACCCAGTGGAGGCTTGCAAACGACACGACGAGGTCAAACTCGCAACGATAATCAAGGCGGGTCGCATTACCCCAGCGAAACTGCAGATTTGGATAATGGACGGGTGGAAATCGCCGGCGGGCAAACGCAACCATGTTCTCAGACGAGTCGATCCCGAGCACCTGACCCTTTGGAACGAGCGCTGCAAGCTCTGCAGTCACCTTCCCATCGCCGCAGCCGATATCCAATATTCGCTCATCACCTGCGAGTTTCAGGGTTCGAATGACGTCGTGGGCCCACCGTTGCTGCGGAGATGAGTGTTTTTCGTATTCAGCTGCATCCCAATTGTGCGTCACGTTCAGTTGCATCTCCCGTGATTCAGTTCATTGAGCGGCTTCAATGCCTCAACGACCACGTATACAATCAATCGAGGTGTTTAAAAGTTACGTTTCTAGCACGACTCGATAGTGAGCCTCATTTTTGCGGACTCGCTGCACAGCACTGTTTATGTCCGTTTGGGGGAACACCTCGGATCGTGCGACAATGTGATGACTCGCAGCGAATGCGAGCATCTCTCGCATCACGTCTCTTCCACCTGTTAAGCTTCCGCTTATCGATTTCTGGCCACCAACGAGAACGGGCGCTGGAACCGCGACGCTGCCTAACTCGCCATCTGAGCTTAGTCGATTAACGATCGTCAAGTGGCCGTTAGGCCGCAGGGTCTCCATGTAGGATGACCACGGGAGGGGTGCAGAGGCTGTCGATAGTATGAAATCTAAGGTTCGTTTAGTCTCTTGCATCTCCTTCTCGTTACGGCTATTAACGAAGTGATCCGCGCCAAAAGCAAATGAATCTTCTTCCTTTTCAGGGTTAGTTGAAAACGCGGTTACCTCGCAGTCTATGGCGTGCGCGAATTGAAGGGCTAGGTGTCCAAGGCCGCCGATGCCGACTATGCCGACGCGATGATGGGGGCGCAGGCCAAAGCGCCTCATTGGGGCGTAGACTGTCAAGCCTGCACACAGAAGCGGCGCTGCACTTGCTGAATCGAGTGAATCTGGAATCGCAAAAGCGAACCGACTGTCGGTTCGAACGAAATCAGCGAATCCGCCGTACCTCTTAACACATGTGAGCACCTTGTTTCGGCATAAGTTCTCGTATCCATTCAGACACCACTCGCAGCGCAAGCAGCTTCCTGATTGCCATCCGACGCCGACGCGTTTACCTACGCTGAGCCGCTTAACCTTAACGCCGGTCGCTCCCACTGCGCCGACGATTTCATGTCCTGGGACGAGTGGATAATGCGAAATGTTCCAGTCATTATCGATGAGGTGTATATCGCTATGGCAGACCCCGCAATGGCTGACCTCGATGTCAATTTCGTACGGCCCTAGCTCTCGAAGTTCGTAGTCAAACGGATGAAGGGCCGCCCCGGGCCCTAGTGCGGCGAATGCGTGAATGTCCATCTTTGAGGTTAACCATGTTTGCCGTTTGTAGCATTTTATTGTTTGCCACAGTCGAGGCTATGACGTGTGGTTTTGCGCTCTCCCTAAACGGTTATATATCAAAAAGCATAGCTTCAGATATATTGTAATAAGACGAGGAGTCCCAGTGTCGAGACGAATATGGAAAGAGTGGGCGCAGGATCAGTTTCTAGGGATAACGCAGTTCGGCCCTCTCAAAATGGAGCGCGGCTACATCAAGTTTTTTGTGCTTATGACACTCCAGAAACAACCACTCCACGGGTACGGCATTATCAGGGCAATAGAGGAAGTGAGTGGCCACGCCCCGAGCGCAGGCGTGATCTATCCGACGCTACAGATGCTTGAGGATCAGGGGTGCGTCACAATGCGTGAGGAGGATCACAAGAAGATATACGCCCTCACCGACGACGGGAGATTCTTCTTGGAGAAACATTGTGAAACGGTTGAGCGATTAAGCACGCGCGCAGCTCAGCCACGGTGGAGCTCACTACCAGGCGTCGGCAGGCGCATCGGAGAAATCGCGCGAGCGGTCTTTTCTAACTACTCATATCTCGACGACGAGAAGACTCGACAGATCGAGAATATCCTCGACGAGGCGAAGAGACAGATTGGCGAAGTGATTTTTGCGAGAAAGCGTTAAGATGGCGCGGCGTTACGCCTTGAAATAGGGGCTTGATCGCCGACTCTTACGAAGCTTGCCGTGTTAGTTTTTCCGCAACAATGGAGCGCTGCCTTTGGATTCGTTGCGCGCTAGCCAGGAGTTCACGGTTTGAAAGCCTCAGATGAAACAAGAGCACTCGAAACTGAAGCGGCTGCGTCCGCTGCGACGGTTTCTCCGCCGCGGAACCTTTTTCGACCTCAGACGTTCAAAGCGCTTCATTACCGCAACGTTGCGCTGCTTTGGGGTGGTATGCTCTTATCGAACACCGGGACGTGGATGCAGATTATCGTACAGTCACTCCTTGTCTTGCAGTTTATGTAAAACTCGGGCGTTGCTCTTGGGGGCAATTTCGTTTGCCCAGGCCTCGCCGTTCTTAATATTTTCACTTGTCGGTGGAGGCTTGGCCGACAGGGTGGACAAGCGACGGTTGTTGTTAGTCACGCAAAGCCTACAAATTGGCTACGCGTTTACCTTAGGGATCCTGACTGTAACGGGTCTCGTACAGTTCTTGTATGTCGTTGCATTGTCGGTGCTAGTCGGAATCACGCTTAGCTTCGACCAGCCGACCCGATTTGCCCTTATCCCCTCTATAGTAACGCGTGAGGACCTTCCAAACGCGATCTCGCTTAACACGATTCTTTTTAACGGCGCAGCGGTAGTCGGGCCAGCGTTAGGCGGAGCGCTCGTTATGGTCATCGGCTACGCCGGTGTCTTATTCGTTAACGTCCTGAGCTATGTCGCAGTTCTCGTGCCGCTTCTTCTCATGAGGCTATCTCGAGTAATCAGTTCGAGGTCCGAGTCGTTGTTTCGCGCTATAAGCGGCGGCTTAACCCACATTTTCTACGACCGCTTTCAAGCAACGCTGCTTGTAAAAGTTGGGTCTTTGCTGTTTTTTGGATCAACATATACGATACTGCTTGCCCTCTTCGCAGTGACTGAGCTACGGACCACACCTGCTGGACTTGGGCTCCTCTACACGGCGATCGGGGTCGGAACCATCGTCGGTTCGCTTGCGCTGGCGTCGCTGGGCGACTTCCGACGCAAGAGGAGACTCTTGATGATCTCGTCGATTTCGATGTCACTGTCGGTGATCGCTTTTTCGTTTCTTCACCTTTATTGGCTCTCGTTCAGTTTGCTGCTCGTTGCAGGGGCGGCGCAAGCCGTCACGTCAGCTGTGTCAATCACACTCATGCAGCTCAACACACCACGCAATATGATGGGCCTCGTGATGAGCATCAACACCCTCGTTATTATGGGAATACGACCGCTGGGTGCATTCCCCATTGGTGTGGTGAGCGCCGTTATCGGCGTTTCTGCCGCAATTGCTTTTGGCGCAGCGATAGCTTGCGTGATAAGCGTCTATCTATTCGTAGCCAACAAGCGGTTGCGATCAGCGTAGCGTTCAGCAAAAAGAAGCCTTTTTTTCTGCTTTTTTGAAAGCTTTTAGCAGTATAGCTACTTAATTTTCTTGGCTGCGGCTGTGCGGGACGCGATATACGAGTCGCCCTACTTCTTCACACCACAGTATGAATCGGCCACACCCCCCCATATCGCACGTTCCCCCAGTTCTTCCACTCAATAGTCCCCGCTATTTCCTCTGCATTTTGTGTCAGAAGTCTGAGGTGGATAACGTATCTGAATGCCCGGATAGCGAAATTAGAAATCATCACTTGACGTTTTTTTTCCTGATAGCGAGTAAAGCGCTTCCTGTTTTGATGGGGTCCATTGCGGGCTTCTTTTCGTACTCGTCGCCTTGTCACTTGGAAAATACAGTCGCAACGGAGCTCGAAACTACTTAAAGCGGCCCTCTGGCGTGTGAAGTAAATCGCTTCTAATGGAGCGTTAGCGAGCTAATAGTCGCCTTGTGAATATGCGCGCACCGCCCCTCGTTTAAAAAAATAAAAATCTTGGCACGCTCGAGCACCCTTTATTGCAAGTCCAGATTTTAAAAAAAAGCGCAAAATACGAGCGAAAACGTTAAATACGATCTTGTAGAGCTTAATTATATTGTGATTAACGGGAGCAGGGCCCGTGAATTGGCCTGCCTCGAAACACCGTCTTCTCTTACGGCTAACGGGCCCGTGTTCCGTCTTCTTTTTTAGACCTACAGGTTCTACGTCGTTTGCGTCGTCGATAAACTGGAATCTTTTGTCCGACGCTAAATACTGTCTTATTTGTAGCCACAACCTCTTTAAACGCCTTCCGATTTCTGTTTGTGCTTTGTCGGTCGCTGCGCTCGTGAGAAGACGTGAAGTTATCGCACGTCTACCAGGAATTGCCTGACGTCACGCTTGAGTAAGATGTTGAAATCGCACATTGCTGTGGCAAGAACAGGTTTTGGATCATTGCTTGCCTCTTTCGCTGAATTTGGCGGAAAATAGCTTTAGATTCTAAAAAAATGCGCATCAAATCAATATCAATATATAACGCTGCGCCCTTACGCACGACTAATCGAACAACGGGAGGTGACACAATAGGAGACGTGAAAACGATCACCAGGGTTCCGGTTGGGGCGATCGCCTTGATGGGTGCCGTAATTTATGCCATTTTAGGGCTCATTTGGGGTATTATTGCAGCCGTTGCCATTGCAATTGGCGTCTCGTCAATACAAAGCGCCCTTCCGTCAACAACAATGCTCGGTTCAGGAGTAGGGCTCGAGCTTTCCGCTATTATCGGTGGCTTGATATTCGGCTTTATTGGCGGCTATATAATAGTGGCAATCGTGGCACTTATTTATAATTGGTTGGCGCCTAGGATTGGCGGCGTTAAACTTGAACTCGAGTGAAGGCAAAGCATACGTAGTAGCTTAAATCGCAGATTTCGGCGTTCAACGCAACGCGATGGGCGTCACTCTTTTATCTTTTTTGCCACAGCGAGTAGTAGTCCGCGCGACGTTATCCTGCATGCCGCTGAGCTGAGGCTTCAAATAAGAGCAAGACGACCGCTTGTTAGGGGGTTTCTAAATACTCCTAAGACAGACTCATATCGAATTTCATCTAAGTTGAACCGAATCAAGACAACGAACTGGAGCATTAGCGTGAAAGAGGGGAGTAAGTGCGATAATGCTGTACGCACGGTCGTTTGCCCCGCACCTCGGGTTGGTGACTGCCACCGGTCGCGCGAACCAACCAAAGCTAGCGCCCTTCGCTTGGATACTGAGCACTTCACACGACCTAGAGCCATAGCAGTCAGCGTTTCAAAAGCGCGTCATGCCTATGATTGTTTGACAAATAACTCGCACACAGGGAGGGGCAAGCGATGAGCGAAGCGCGAACCGACCAGGGCGTTTAGTGGTCGCTGTTCCTCGAAGCGCTCGAGAGCGACCTGTGTGACGTTCAGGGCGGAAAATCGTGCGAGGGAGTGCACATGGGCGTCATGGCCGGCACGGTCGACCTGGTGCGCTGTGGGTTCGCTGGCATCGAACCCGGGTCGGCGTGGGTGTCGGTCGACCCGCGGCTTCCGCCTCAGCTGGCCACGCTGCGGTACTCGCTGCTCGTTGGGGGGGCTCGACGTTGGCTTGGCGGACGGACTTTTGACGCTTTCTAACCGGTCGGGCAACGAGGCCGACATTAAGGTCAAGCGACGACCCGGGAGGCCGTGCTGGGTCCCGGCCGCTCGATGGAGTGTGCCCGCTAACCCGGCCGCTCGGCCGCGCTAGGGCCGTTTTAAGCTTACCGATTTGAACGTGGACTCTTTTTTGAAGATGTGTTCGTCACGCCCAGCGCCCGTCAAGTTGTGACGCAAATGCGGTGTCACGCGTTTAAACGCATTTTGAGGTTTAAACCGTGGGAAGCACACGTGAACATTGCATTCTTCCCCATCAGCATTCTGCTTGTCTTCACCGGCTGTGACCATATTTCGCGCCCCGAGAAGTTATCCCGTTTGATTCCACCCCATAAACTAAACATAAACGATATATAAAGTTATAAACTAAGCTTAAACAAAATAAAGTATTATCAAATCAGCTATAATTATATATACTTATAAAAACATTAAGTAACTGCGATAAAATGATAGACGAAGTGTACACACCACTAGAAGTTGCGACGATGTTGCGGATCACACGAACCACAATATATGAGCATATCAAGAGCGGACAGCTGAAAGCGATTCGGATAGGAAACCGATACCGTATCACCAAAGCTCATCTTGAGGAATACATACAACAGAACGTGGTCAATGGAACGTGAGGGGTTGAAAAAAATGAACGGTTTAGAAATGCTTGCAGCAATTGTAATTATCCAAGGATTTATAGCTGTTGGAATTTTGTTTGAAGGGTTTATTTTCGAAAAGATGTCTAACGTACTTCAAAAGCGAGTCTTGAAGAGTACATACAGCAGAACGTACTCAACGGGATGAAGAGTGTAGGTGACCTTGTGGTTTGGAAAAGGTATGAGAGCGGAGATAAAAGGCGAGAGTGACGAGGTGGTATAAATGACTGTTATCATACTTGATTGGGATTTTATGCACTATTATCGGCGCGTCGACGAGCGATATTTAACACTCGACGAAGCGATAGAAGAAGTGAAAGGGCACGAGCGCCAGCACAAGGCGATAAAGGCGCAGATAGCGAAAAAGGTAAAGGCGCTGGTAGCGAACAAGGCAATAAAGGCGCTGGTAGCGAACAAGGTAAAGGCGCTGGTAGCGGAGCCACGTAGCGACGAGGAATTAAAGGAGACGTTAACTGACTTGCGAGACAATAGCGCCGAGTTGAATCGAATAAAGCGACACTTGCACACGCTTATCAACGCAGGCGTCGAAGTGTTACCGCAGCCGGACCCACGCCCCTCTATGCCGGAGCATCAACGCGCCTTGTATAAAGGCTTAGAGTGGCTTAGTGCAAAAAACGAATGGGCAACCGAATCAAACGAGCTTTTCAGAGCATAATCATCCCCTTCTAACTCGAGTTTCATCGCTGGTAATTCACGAGACTACGCTTCTGTCCTGTAATTTAGTCGCGAGCATAACCACTTTTCTCGCCAACCCGACGCACTCCTGAGTACACCGGTCATCTGGACTGCCGCTTGCCACGGCACCATAATGCCCTCCAGAGGATATGGGATCGCCGCAAACTACCATCCCGTGCACGATAAAGGCACCCAGAAGTGCCATAATGGCTGTCTCTCTGCCTCCAGCACGGTGCCCAGAGTTAACAAAAGCAGCGCCGACTTTGTTTTCCAATTGTCTCCTGACGCTGATCGAGTCATCAATGAACTTCTTGATCTCGCTTGACGGCAGACCAAAATAAACGGGTGAGCCGATAACAATGCCGTCGGCCCAAACAAGGTCATCGTTTGAGGCGTCAGCCACGTCTTTGAGCCTAACCTCCGCCCCTTCTTTGCCCGCAGCGTCGGCTATTATCTCTGCCATCGCTTTGGTATTTCCGGTGCGAGAGTAATACACTATGAGTACATTAACCGTTTGACTTCCCCCCAATATAAAGGTAAAAACGGTGGTTCTTTACCTTTACGGCTGATTCAACGCTCTTTTGCTACGCGCTAGTTATTATCTAAATGCCAGTTTAGCTTCGCGAGGAGCTTGTAATCGTAATCAGACTGTGCTACTTGATCTTGAAGGAATCAATCATCTGCTGCGCGGTGCTTGCGTAGGTGTCAAAGTTTTTAGGATCTGCTTTGTACGTGATGATGTACTCCTTTCCGTGCTTGATCGTCCATATTTGCGTGAACTTCAGATGATCCCCACCATAAGTTGCCGTATATGAGACTTTATAGGCCGAATTGCCCCCCAGCGTCGTATTTCCAGCTGAAATCTCCGTGTAGTTTGAAAAATCTTGTACGGCTGCAAGCATCATCGCTGTTCTGTTGCTAAGCGTCTCGTTTGCGGAGCGGTTCCACACTTGCACGTTGAGATTCTCTGCGGCATTATTCGTTGGCATCCTAAAAAGCACGGAAATCGGACCACTTTTTGGCACGTCCTTTGTCCAGTCTGACGGGTATTTGATCGTGAAGCCCTTCGCGCTGTCATACGTGTTTGTCGGAGCTGATGGCGTTGGGTTTCCTACGTTAGATGTGCAGCCCGCAGCCAGCACTAAAAAGCAAACAACAAGACAGAGGAATGGCACTACATTTGTTTTGTTCATCGACCACCGTTTAGCAAAGACTAAAGCTACGCTCAGCGAAGGGGTTTGCAATCACAACCAGATGAGCTACTTAATCTGGAACGAATCGATCATCTTTTGCGCAGCGCTCACGTACGTGTCGTAGTTAGTGGGGGCACCTTTGTATGTAATTATGTATGCTTTGCCGTCTTTAACCGTCCACGTTTGAAGCACTTTTAGCTGATTGCCGTCAATTGTTGCTGTATAAACGATCTTATAGGCCGGAAGGCCAGCAAGCGTTGTGTTTGTCGCTTCAATTTGCTTAAAGTCATCGTTTTCCTGTGCAATTGATGTGCCCTCTTTTGTTACGTTTTCGAGCGTGTCACGGGTAATCACCTGAACGTTGAGGTTTTCAGTCTCGTTATTGGCCGGCGTCGTAAAGATTACAAGAGAGCCGTTGTTTTGCTCCTGCGGTTTGCTCCAGTCCGACGGGTAAGCAATCGAGAAGCCCCTCGAACTTGTATACGTTGGAGAAGTAGTCGTGTTCCCTACATTGAAGGTGCAGCCTGATGCCAGCACCGAAACAATCAGGACGGCACCGATCAGCAATATAACGGTTTTTTTGATCATGGAATCAACCAGCTTATGACTGTGAGAGCGCGTATTAGCTTTGCCGGTTTGAAGTGGCAACGTCGCTAAAGACCTAAAAGGGAAAAACGTTTTGGATGAAGTGGCCCTAGAATGGAATAACGTGGGCTGGCAAGAGGACTTTAATTCCGTTCAAACCAAGCTTTACAAAGGATTGTAGAGCGCTTCGGATATTACGAGAGGATGACTCATATTGAAATTGAGACTAGTAAAGTGAAGGGCATAATCATGAAAACCGTGAAGATCATGCCGTGCCTGGATATGAAGGACGGCCGTGTAGTGAAGGGTGTACACTTTGTGGACTTAAAAGACGCCGTGACCCAGCAGAAGTGCCGCTTTGTGCCAGAAAGAGGGTGCAGACGAACTGGCTATGCTGGACATAGCAGCCACCTTGGAAAACCGCGGAACCCGCCTGGAATGGGTGGAAAACGTGTCTTCGGTTATTGACATTCCCCTAACCGTTGGCGGGGGTATTTCGACCCTAGAAGATATAGAGCTGACCCTCAAAGCCGGGGCGGACAAGGTGCCCATGAACAGTGCCGCTGTGATAAATCCCGAGCTCATAAGAGAAGCCGCCGAAAGATTTGGCTCCGAACGCGTAACCGTGGCCATTGATGGCCGCCGGAACCCGGAGATGCCCTCTGGATTCGAGGTAGTGGTGGCCGGTGGGACTAAACCAGTGGGTTTAGACGCGGTCGAGTGGGCAAAGGAGTGTGAAAAACGGGGTGCAGGGGTGACCCTACCCACCAGTACGGATGGTGACGGGACCCAAGACGGCTACGATTTGGAATACACAAGGGCCATCGCTGATGCTGTTGCAGTTCCAGTCATCGCCTCCGGCGGCGCAGGAAAACTATCGCATTTCTACGATGCAGTTAAAGATGGTGGTGCCACCATACTGCTGGCTGCCTCAGTTTTTCACTTTCGTACGTTTAGTGTCCGGGAAGTCAAGGAATATCTATTACAGAAGGGTGTGCAAGTGTCCCTTTAATTTTGTAATCGATACGCTTTCAGGAACACCCACTTGCTTTTTATTTACCTCAGCGACGGTCCACCAAACGCTTTGGTCGGCCCTTGATCCGGTAAAATTCTAGGCCGCCTAGTTCAGTAAAATTGAAGAGGATGTTAAAGGTGCCATCCTGGTGAGCTTCAGAGAGGGGTGGCCGGTACTGCAGGAAACTTTTGAGGAAATTCTCCCTGACTAACTCCTTTTCACAGTGACTGGTATCCAAACATTCCATGCTGACCCGGAGAATGGTTTCCTCAGCATCGCCATAAAGAGAGGCCTCATACTCCCCCGTGAGGTAGTCCATGTTTTCCCGCTGGAATACGCCCCGCTCTATATCCACGCGGTTAAAGGGTGACCCGGCCACCCACACCGTCTCGGCTTCCCTTTCAGGGAGCATGATCCGGAGGTGGGTGCGGCCACAGGGACACTGATCCCGGGATAGTACCAGGGTGGTATCTTCCGTGTCGTAATTCAAAAGTAGTGTCCCGGTCCTGCCCCCGGGGGGTAACAGAGTGGTTAACACTATCCTCCCACATTCTCCGTCTTCCACAAAGCTGTCCTGGGCAGGGTTGTAAACGTCCAGGTGCGCCAGGTCCTCGGGTACGTGTAGGCCCACCTTCTCATAACACTCCCCGCACATGGTCCCCTCAGTGCTGCCGTAGTTATTATAAACCGGCACATCCCAGACTTCTTCCAGGAACGTTCGTGATTCGTTCGCAAAGCTCTCCCCACCAGCTATCAAACGCTTTATGCTGGATGTTTGTGGGTCTAATCCCTCTGATTTCATCCTTCTAGCCAAACGAAGCAGTTTAAAGACACTACCCACGATCCCGGTGGGATGATACTTGGTAATTATGTTTACAGGGAAGGTGCAGCGCCCCATGGGAATGATGGTCATTTCTATCTTCTGGGCGGCCAGTGTCATAGTGTTAGCACCCACATTCATGCCATAAGAGGCGCAGACTACCACCCGGTCCCCGGAAGTGAAGTTTTGAGAGACAAATGCCCGGGCATACTTCTCTGCATAACGGTTCCAGTCCTCCCAAGTCAAAAAGAACGATTTAGGGTTGCCGCTGGTGCCGCTGGTCTCGTGGACGGTGTACACCTCCGGCCAGTCTATGCATTTGAACTCGAATTCCTCCGTCTCAGGGGGCTGCCTTTCTCTGATGTCTTTACCAGATATAATAGGTAAATCGCGCAGGTCTTCGTGTTCCCTGATGGTTGAGGGGTCAATCTTGTTTGTACGGAACCATTTGCGATAAAAGGGAGAATTTTCCGCAGCAAACTGGACTGTGTAGCGTATGCGCTCATCAACCAAGGCGTCCAGTTCACCCCGGTCCATGGTTTCGATTTCTTCGGAAAAGAAACTCATAATCACCACGTACTACCTTATGAATCTGTAATTCTCACCTATAATAGTTGATACTGACTTTATGGACACTGACCAGATAGTACACCCAGATGAAAGAATGTTGCGCAACGTTGGTCTAAAATTGCGTAACATACGAAATGCTTCGGCCTTAACTTTTTATCCGTGAGGCCAGTTGCACGCCTAATTCATAGTACTCAGCAAGCTCGTCTTCTGTCGGCACGAAATAAACTTCCACTTCCTGAATTACCTCAAAGCCACACGCTGAAATATCTTCTGCAAGCTTCTTAGGCGCGCCGCCTAGTCCCCCCTTAGAGCCGAACGTGACGGCCAGCTTCTTTTGGCCCGTCTTGTCAAATCGGAGGCCCCGGAGATAATAGACTAAGTCGCCGAGGCTCGGGTACGGCTCACTATACAGCGTCGGAGTACCGAACAGGACGATCTTACTATCGAGGATGTCCTTTACCACCTCGCTCCGTTCGTCGACGTGCAGGAAGTGCATCGCGACGTCGACCCCTCCGGCGATGAGCCCCTCGGCAAGCGCGTGTGCCATCTTTTGGGTAGAGTGATGCATGGTGTCGTAGACGATCGTTGCCTTGTCCTTTGCCTTGCCCGTTGCCCAGTCGGTATAGGTACTGATAATCTTGGCCGGATCGGTCCACATCTGTCCGTGAGAGGGCGCGATGATCCTTATTTCGTCGAGCAATCCCAGTGTTTTGATTTCGTCTAACTTCTTGAGCAAGATGCGCGCAGATGGTGTAATGAGGTTTGCAAAGAACTTCTGCGCGGCTTGCATGAGCACGTATTCGGGCACGTCGGCGTCAGTTCGCTGTGTAAGGCAGAGATGTTGCCCAAAGGCGTCGTTTGAGAATAGGATCCCGTCCTCCTTTAGGAAGGTGAACATACTGTCCGGCCAATGGAGCAGGAACGCTTCGAGGAATGCTAACGTCTTTCCCCCGAGCGCGAGCTCATCGCCTGTCTTGACGGTGGTAAAGGGCACCTCCTCAAGCGAAGCGAAGTGCTTCTTGATCCCCTTGGCCCCCACTTCGGTGATGTAAATTGGCGCATCTGGGAATCTCTTGTGAACCTCGGTCAACGCCCCGCTGTGGTCAAGTTCGATGTGGTTTTGAACGATGACGTCTATGGAGAGCGGCCGCCGCTCCTTCTCGCACGCGTCTTTAATGCGCCCCCACATCTGCGCGGACGTGCCCGGGTACGCGTTGTCGATGAGGGCTATGCGGTCCTCGCCAAAGATGAGGTACGCGTTGTAAGTCGTGCCGTGCAGTGTGTAGCCGTGATATGTTCGTATGTCCCAGTCCAGCACGCCTACCCAGTAGGCGCTATCCGTGATCTTTACAGCATCAGCTTTCATGGTGTTACCTGCTGTTACAAACGAAACGTTCCATAATTAACACTTCGCCGCA
>Ga0209748_1001216_pt1 | contig 12819 bp, 9 predicted proteins | sample BarGraIncu00421A_FD_185490 | JGI IMG/M metagenome (GOLD analysis project Ga0209748, IMG submission 185490) | Arctic peat soil microbial communities from Barrow, Alaska - Barrow Graham LP Incubations 004-21A (SPAdes) (version 2) | ecosystem: Environmental > Terrestrial > Soil > Wetlands > Peat... | reverse complement strand
CTCGTCCAGGAGCTGCAGCGCCGGGGCGCCGAGCACATCTTCGTGCCGACCTACGCCGACTACGATCTCACGACTCGCGAGGCGATCCTGAGGATGCTCGGAGACGCGAAGCCGGACTTGGTGATCCATCTCGCCGCGGTCGTCGGTGGCATCGGCGCCAACATGGCGAACCCCGGCAAGTACTTCTACGCCAACGCGATGATGGGCATCCAGCTCATTGAAGAGTGCCGGCTGGCGGGCGTGTCGAAGTTCGTGGCGCTCGGCACTATATGCGCCTATCCGAAGTTCGCACCGATCCCATTCCGCGAGGAGGACCTCTGGAACGGGTACCCGGAAGAGACGAATGCTCCGTATGGGCTTGCCAAGAAGATGATGCTGGTCCAGTGCCAAGCATATCGCCAGCAGTACGGCTTCAACGGGATCTTCCTGCTCCCGGTAAACCTCTACGGCCCCCGAGACAACTTCGATCTCGAGTCGAGTCACGTCATTCCCGCGATGATCCGCAAGATGATCGCAGCCCGCGAGGCGGGCGAGACCGTGACGTTGTGGGGCGACGGCTCTCCGACGCGCGAGTTCCTCTTTGTGGAGGACTGTGCTCGGGCGATCGTTCTTGCTGCCGAGAAGTACGACAGTCCGGATCCGGTGAACCTCGGCGCCGGCTGGGAGATATCAATCAAAGAACTTGCGGAGACGATCGCCGTGCACGTCGGCTACGAGGGCGAGATCGTCTGGGATAAGAAGATGCCCAACGGCCAGCCGCGCCGCAGGCTCGATACCAGCCGTGCGAAGGAGCGCTTTTGCTTCGAGGCGCAAGTGCCGTTCGACGAGGGGATCCGGCGAACTGTCGAATGGTGGGAGACCGTGGGCCGCGAAAGGATCGGACTGTGAAGGTAACCGTTCTCGGTGCAGGATACGTGGGGCTGGTCACGGGCGCGTGTCTCGCTAAGTCGGGGCACTTGGTTCGGGTGCTGGACGTCGAGCCATCAAAGATCGAGATACTCCAGCGCTGCCAGTCGCCCATCCATGAGCCAGGGCTTGAGGAGATCATGCGCACATCGGTGGAGGGAGGACGGCTCAGTTTCGGGCTCATGCCGGTGCCCATTGATGATGCAGAAGTCGTTGTCATTGCAGTCGGCACGCCCACCACATCGGCAGGTGCCGCCGATCTTTCGTATGTCCGCACGGCAATCGAAGAAGTCTCGCAGTCGGCCCGCCCGGGAACGACTCTAGTCATGAAGTCGACGGTGCCTCCGGGCACGGGCGAGGCGCTGAAGGCAGACCATCTCGCGGGAAGCGGCGTCCGATATGCGTCGAACCCCGAGTTCCTGCGTGAAGGGAGCGCGGTACGCGACTGGTACGGGACCGATCGAATCGTCGTGGGCGCGGCCCATTCCGAGACCTTCTCCACAATGCACCGGCTGTACGAAGACATTGAGGCGCCGTTCGTGGAGTGCGACATCGCGAGCGCAGAGATGATCAAGTACGCGTCCAACGCCTTCCTTGCCACGAAGATCTCCTTTATCAACGAGGTCGCGAGCTTGTGTGATCGCGTGGGCGCCGACGTGGGGCTGGTCTCGCGTGGGCTGGGCCTCGACGCGCGCATCGGACTGTCATTCCTGAACGCGGGTATCGGCTACGGCGGATCCTGCTTTCCCAAAGACACGCGCGCTCTCAACTACCTTGCGGCCGCGAACGGGTACGAGTTCCACCTACTGAAGGCCGTCATCGAGGTGAACGCGCGCCAGCGCATGCTTCCGGTGAGGGTGCTGGCCGACAAGCTCGGCCGGCTCGTCGGCAAGCGCATAGCGGTCCTCGGGCTCACGTTCAAGCCGGATACCGACGACACCCGCGAGTCCCCGGGACTCGATGTTGCCCGTATGCTGGTCGTCGAAGGGGCTCGGGTTGCGGCTTACGATCCCATCGGACGTATCGAAGCCGAGCGTGGAATCACGCAGGGCACAAGCGTGGCAGAGACGCTCGAAGGTGCTGACGGGTGCGTGGTCGCGGTCGAATGGCCCGAGTTCGCTGCTATCATCTGGGCCGACATGGCCAAGCTGATGCGACCCGGTGCCGTCGTCTTCGACGGTCGGAACCACCTCGATCCGACGGCGGTCAGAGACGCCGGTCTCGAGTATGTCGGGGTCGGTCGTTCCGGCATAGTGCGCGAGCTGGACGGCTAGGTGCACGACTCGCGGAATCGAGTTCGACCGGCGTCTGAGAGCACAGAGCGGCCTCTCGTCTCAATAATGACGCCCTCGTTCAATCAGGCGCGCTGGCTTGCTGACAACCTCCGCTCGGTTGAGTGCCAGAGCTACCCCAACATCGAGCACGTCGTCATGGATGGCGGCTCTACGGACGGCTCGGTGGACATTCTTTGTGAGGCTGGCGAGGGGATCCGCTGGCGGAGCGAGCCGGACCGCGGCCAGTCGCACGCACTCAACAAGGCGTTCGCGGCGAGTCGCGGGGAGATCATCGGGTGGATCAACTCGGATGACGCGTACTTCGACTGTCGCGTTGTGGAGGACGTCGTTCGATTCTTCGAGACCCACCCCGATGTCGACCTCGTTTATGGGCACGCCGCGTCGGTGAACGCGGACGGCATGATTCTGCATCTCATGTGGGTCCCCGGATTTCGGTTCTGGTGGTTCCGCATGAGCGACTTCATCGTGCAGCCGGCGGCGTTCATCCGCCGCCGAGCGGTATCCGAGCCACTCGTCGACGAGAGCCTACATTTCGCGATGGACTATGACCTGTGGCTGCGAACCATTCCGCGCGATGCGAGTGCGCGCCGGCGTGCCGTCGCTCGCGTCGACAGGATCCTCGCCATCGATCGTGTCCAGCCCGGTCGCAAGTCGCTGCTCAATCGCGACGTGCTCCTGACGGACATGCGCGAGCTCGCCAAGCGCTACGGAATCAGCTTCCGAGTCGTGACGGGCGCTCTGTCGGCCCGGCTCGTGCTGGCGCCGCTGCACGTCATGTCGCGCTTCCTGGGTGCTTGGCTTGTGAGGACGATCCCGGCCGACCTGGCCTTCACGGTCGTGCCAAGCACTCCAGCGGAGTTGCTGAGGCGTCAGCTGGCCACACGTCGCAGCCGCATGCCGGTTGGGTCGGAATAGGCGGCGCCCACTCGTGACCAGACTGCTACTCGTCTCCCATAGCGCCAACATCGGCGGAACCGAGGTGTGCTTCGATCGAGCGCTGCGGTCTCTCGCGGCCGATGCTCGCTACGAGATCCTCGCCGCGTATCCCGATGGGGTGCTGGCTTCGGAGTGGGAGCGCCTGGCGCCGAGAATACCGTTCGAGGGTTCACTACCGCCCACGTTCAGTCTCAAGAGTTACATGGGATGGCTTGCCCGGGGGCTGCTGTATCGCGGCCGTCTCCGACAGGTCATTCGCAAGGAGCGCCCTGACGCGGTAGTAGTCTTCTCAGCAACCGCGACCTCGGTCGTGCGCGCTGCCTCCCGAGAGGGCGTGCCGTGCGTGTGCTACGTGCGTGAGTTCGTGCGGCCACTCTGGGTGCAGGCAGCCCTGTGGCGCTTCCTCGCTCGCCGATGCGCCACCATTATCGCTGTGTCCGGCGCGCTGGCCACAGCGCTTGCGGAGAGTGCCTCGGCACCGCCCGCTGCCGGGGCCTCCATCCGAGTGGTCAGGGACGGCGTGCCCGTGCCCGACACGTGGGGGACCGACCACACAGCAGGGCCGCCGCTTGTGGCGTGCTACGCCGGCTACAATCCCTCCAAAGGTGCCGAGGTCTTCGTGCGAGCCGCTGCACGCGTGCATGCGGCGCAGGAGTGGAAGTCGGAGGCAGCCGAAACGGTGCGCTTCGTACTCTACGGGGCACCGACAGGCGTGCAGGGTGGCTATCGCGACCGGCTCCATGAACTCGTCGAGTCGCTTGACCTATCGGCGGTGTTCAGCTTCGAGGAGTCGACTGACTTCGCACCGACCTACAGTCTGTCCTGGATCGTCGTGGTTCCATCGCTCTTGGAGGGTCTGGGGCTCGTCGCGCTGGAGGCCATGGCGAGCGGGGTACCGGTTGTCGCGAGCGACACCGGCGGCCTCGCCGATGTCGTCCAGGAGTCAACGGGCAACCTGTTCCCGCCGGGAGATGACGAGGCGTTGTCGCGGTGTGTCCTTGCGCTGCTTGATGATGTGGAGGGGCTCGTTTCACGCGGTGAGCGGGCCCGGGAGCGCGTTCGGCAGGAGTTCTCCGTGGAACGCTCGGTGATGGGCTTGGAGCGCGTCCTTGACGAGATCGTGGCATCTCGGGCAGCGATCCACTAGGGGGGCAATGGCTTGCGCCTCTGCATTCGCACACTCCCGAGGCCCGCTGGACGACACGGTCGCGCGCCCGATGCGATGTTCCAAGGCCTGGGTTGTCGTCTACGAGAAGCGATTTGCGGTCGGCCTGGTCATGAACGCCGCGGTTTCCACACTCACAGGGGAGACGCGACCCAGATAATCCTCGGCATCAAAGGCAGGCGCTGGGACGAGCACGAGATGATCTCGAAGCTCTACAACGGCTCTTGGGTACGCCCGAAGCCCTCTGAGGTGCTGAGCGGGGCTGCCACCGTCGAAGGGTGCTACTGGCAGGCGCCTCGCGCACCAGCCGGTGAGCCCGGCGTGCTACTGTTCCCTCCAGTAGACTGGGATTGCGCGGGGCGACGTGCGTTCATCTCCGCGGGCTGGTCTTGAGCTAGGCCCCACACTCTTGCGTTGGGCGAAGGGGGAGCCGGTTGAAGGCACGACACTGTGGAACGTGACGCGGCACAGGGGGAAGAGGAATCGCGGCGCCCGTGACGGGGACCGTGCCGTTCGGGGGCGTGGAGTACCAGGCGATCGACTTGCCGGTGAATCGCGCCGTTCGCATCGGCGCAGACTAGTCTTGGGGAGAAGCGCGTCCCTGAAGGGCTTGGCCTGTTCCCACCGGAGGGAATCGTTGGAGCCCACTTCTATCCCTGGCGTCCGACCTGCACTGCAGCCCCGCCGAGGAGGAGTTCGTGAATATCCCTGAAGCCGTGAAGCGACCCCTGAGGCCAGTCTGGACGCGCGTGGTCGGCCCCGTGGTCTGGAGGTGGCAGGAGCGAGCCGCCGAACGTCGCGATCGCCGCTCGTGTCGGGCCGATCGGCGACGCATCAGTAGGCTGTCGCGGCTGTCCCCGGTGAGAGTGATCCTCGGGGCTGGCGACACCGACTACCCCGGTTGGATTCGCACAAACATCGACAGTCTCGATGTGCTCCGTTCTGATGATTGGGAGAGGTACTTCACCGAGGGCTCAGTCGACGCCCTGCTCGCCGAGCACGTCTGGGAGCACCTGACCGCAGACGAGGCTCTCGCCGCTGCGCGCAACTGTTACACGTACCTGAGGAACGGCGGCTACTTCCGGGTGGCGGTGCCGGACGGGCTTCACCCTGACCCCGAGTATGTCCGCTATGTCGCGCCGGGATCGATGGGGCACCAGTTTCTGTACGACTTCCGCTCTCTGTCAGAGACCTTCCAGCGCGCCGGGTTTGAGGTCGAGCTGCTCGAATGGTTCGACGAGCAAGGTCAGTTCCATGCGACGGGCTGGTCCGAGGATGCGGGTTTCATTGAGCGATCTGCGCACCACGATGAACGCAACGCTGATGGCCAGCTGCGGATCACGTCCGTGATCATCGACGCGCACAAGCGATGAGGACGCACCTGGGCAGACAAAGGCACTCCATCCCTAAGTGCTCCTCGTGGGTCGGCGCGCTCTCCCGAACTCGTGTTGGTAGGCGACGTTCCGCTGCATGGGGAGTCGGCCTGCTGGTTGGTGCTTGGTACATTGTGCGAGGGGACTGCGGGACTGCTCACTGAAAGGGCCACCTCGATGCCAGAGACAGCACAATGCCTAGGCCGTCGCTGGTTCGTTGCCCCACCGTTCATCTGGGCGGGGCTCAGCAGGCTGTGTCAATGACGATGTGAAGCTCACACTCCCTCTTGTGTCGTGGACTCCACCTTCCTAGCTGTCGTCACGCTGGAGCACCATCAGGCCGATGGCATAGTACTTCTCATTTCCGACCTCGGTGAGCGCATCCTCGCGGTTGACCTCGAACCATGCATTGGACTCGACCTTGCGCACGAAGCGCTCCTCCAGCACGCGGAAGCCGGCGACAAGTCGGGGCAGGCGCTCGGCACCGTAGATGCGGTGAAGCGGGCGTACTAGGGCGTCGATACCCACGGGCAGCGTGAGAACCATGTGGCCTGCTGGCTTGAGCAAGGCGCGCATCTTGGTCATGGCCTCGATGTCGCCGTCGGGCTGGTCGGCGGCATCGTATCGTCCGACGAGGCCCACGTGCTCGATCGTCGAACAGTTCATGATCACGTCGAATCGACCGACGTCTTCGAGTTCTGCGATGTCGGCTTGAGCGAACGACATGTGGTTGTAGGCGAGCGGGAACTGCAGCGGCATGAGATCGACCGAGAGCACTTCGCAGCCAAGACCCGCCGCGGCGAGCGACAGGAATCCGCTTCCCGCGCCGAAGTCCATGACGCGGTCGCCAGACTTGGCGTAGCGCCCTGTCTGCGCAGCACCGTAGCTCCACTCGATTTCTCGGTCGCCGGTCAGATCGCGGTCCGCCAGCGTTCGAGACGGGATCGGCCTGACAGTGCGGTAGACGCTGCGTGCCATGTCTCGAAGGTGCCCCATCAGCGCTCTCCTTGTTCGTGGATTTGCGCGGCGATGTCAGTCACGCGGCTTTTGCCATTCGCCGGGTCGAGTCTCTCAATCACCTTGGCGGGTACGTCGGCCACAACCGTGCGTGGCGCGATATCCTTCGATACGACCGCTTGGGCTCGCCAAATATGATTCGCCGGACGGTTATGGACTGCGCTTCAGTCTGTCCGCTCACGCCCGCGCCCCCGCCCGCTGAAGGTCACTTCCTACCTCGCTGCGAGCCACGCGCTCGATCAGGAAGCTGTGCAAGCCCTCATCGACGATGAAGGTCGCACCAATACGCAGGCCGTGATTGGCAAGTCGCTCCTCAAGCTCGGAGAGGTTGAGGTGGGTTGCATACGTCGTTTGCCCTTCGTAGCCAGGTGCCTTCACTGAGTATGAGGGACGTTCCGTAAGCCGCTGCCTGTGGAGGATCAAGAGGTGCTCGGTCTTGTCGAACAGTAGATCGAGAACGGTCCAGAAGTCCTCGAGAACATCGACTAGGGCGCTGGCCATGAGGATGTCGTACTTCGATAGGTCGAGTCTGCTCTCGAAGATGTCGTCCACCACGAACTCGATATCAGGCCAGAGGGCGCGAGCCCGGGCGATCATCGAATCCGAGTAGTCGGAGCCCGTGTAGCGGTACTTGCCCGGGAAGTACCTGCGAAGCAGCTCGGAGTAGTGTCCGACTCCACATCCAATGTCCAGCAGGGAACGGGAATCGCTGGATTCGCAGCCGTCGATGTACCGCATGATCTCAAGGAAGGTGCGAAAGGGAGGCACTGCCTCGGCATCTTGGAGTTGCGTCTCGACGAGCGCCTGCTGTTTGGCGGCAATTCCGTCTGCCTTCCACGAGCCGCTGACGTCGCCCTCGCTCAGGGCCAGCGGAGCATCCGCAGGACGAATCGCCCGCTTGACGACCTGCCACGCGCGCCACAGGGGTGGCACCTTCTGCAGAAGACGGCTGGCCTTCGAGCGCCGCTGCGCCCACGCCCGGGCAGCCGTCGCCCTGTGAGACGCGGTGGTGATGCCGAACGAGTAGTCAGGGTCTGTCTGCCGCGTCAGTGCGATTGCGCGCTTGATTGCGCCGACATAGGGCTCGTACACGAGATGCTTGAGCCGTCGCCGCACCTTGTACTCGTCATACGCTGCGGTGAAGTGAGCGTCGTCATCATGTATCTCGAAGGAATGGAAGTGATAGAAGATCAGAGGCACATCATCGACGAACACGGCACCGCCTCTGAGAGAGAGTTGGTACCGCTCGAAGTTCCATGGAGCCAGCCCCGCCCCCTTGTGCTGGTACACGATGACCCGCTGGAACCGCTCGAGCCAGTCGTCGACGTAGCGCTGGTCTCCCATCTTGCCGTCCTCGATGCGGTGGTAGCACCACTCAATGCAGCGCTCTCGCCACCAGCTCAGCGCCTCCAGTGCGCGCTCGTCGTTCCTGAACGACATGAACTGAACCACGTAGACGCCCGAGTCGGCGGCCATGTGACTCCACCGTGCTGAATACCGGTGCTCCATGATCCCGATGGACGCGTGCTCCATCTCGGCGAAGGCCGGTCCGGGGTCGTTGAAGAAGAAGAGGTCGGCATCGATGTAGGTGACTAGCTCGATATCGGGATGATGTTCGAGCAAGTACAACGGCAAGCTGGGCGTACAGGTCCAGCAGTACTCACCGGCGGACCGCGTGGGTTTGACCTCCAGGAGTCGCTCGTCCTCGAAGTCCGACATGCGGATCGGCCGCGCATGGGAGAGCGCCATCTTCTCGAGCGTCTCGTAGACGACGTCATCCATGCAGAGGATCCACAGCGTGAAGTCGCCGGCGTGCTGCTCGAGCGACTCGTACAGCGCGAGCCCCTTGAACAGGTAGTTGCGATCGAAGAGCGTGCAGAAGTCGTAGCTCATCGTGTCCTCACGATACGGCGTTGACGCTCTCTGCGACCCACGCGATCTCTTTGTCGGTCAGCTGAGGGTACATGGGAAGCGAAAGGATTGAGGCGGCCGCGGCCTCTGCGACGGGGTAGTCGCCGACCTTGCCATTCAGGTCCTTGTACGCGTTCTGCAGGTGGATCGGCACCGGGTAGTGGATCAGTGTGCCCACGCCACGCTCGTCGAGCGCCGACATGATGCGGTCGCGCTCAGGGTGGCGCACCGCGTAGAGATGCCATGCGGGCGTTCCGTACGGCATCGCCGTGGGTTTCACAATCGCATCGCTCGTGATCAGTTCGTCGTAGAGGCGCGCGATGTCGGCGCGCCGCTCGTTCCAGGCGTCGAGGAACGCAAGCTTGACCGAGAGGATCGCTGCCTGCATCTCGTCCAGCCGGCTGTTGACGCCCTTGATGTCGTGGTAGTAGCGCTTGCTCTGCCCGTAGTTACGAAGCATCTTGAGGCGTTCCGTGTCCATCTCGGTTTGGGCGATCACCGCGCCACCGTCCCCGTAGCAGCCCAAGTTCTTGCTCGGGTAGAAGCTGAAGGCCGCGTAGTCGCCGAGAGTCCCGGTCCTGCGACCGTGATAGGTTGCGCCGTGCGCCTGGCAGGCGTCCTCGACCACGACCATATCAAACTCGCGCGCGACGGCTACGATCGGATCCATGTCGGCGCTCTGTCCGTAGAGGTGCACTGGAACGATCGCCTTCAGCCGCTTGCCGAGCCTCGCCTTCTCTGATGAAACCAGATCACGAAGCGCGCTCGGGTCCATCGTCAGGCTGTGCTGGTCGACGTCGACCAGCAGCGGGGTTGCACCCGCTGCGGTGATCGCCGATACGGTCGGCACTGCCGTGTTGGGTACGGTCACGACGAAGTCCCCGTGCTCGACACCGGCGGACATGAGCGCGAGATGGATGGCCTCAGTGCCCGATCCGACGCCTGTGGCGTATCCCTCGCCGACATAGTCGGCGAACTGGGCCTCAAAGCGCTCGACCCGCTCGCCCAAGACGAACCAGCCGGATTCGACGACCTCGTCAATGGCGACCTTGATCTGCTGTCCGCACTCGGCCAGCTCCCGCTTCAAGTCGCCGAACGGTACCTTCACTTTGTGGCGCCCTCTCCCGGCCAGTAGTGCCCGCGATGCTCGCGATAGAAGTCGAGCGTTCGGCGAATCCCTTCGCGCAGCGGCACCTTGGGCTCCCAGCCCACCATGCGACGAATCTTGGAGATGTCCGAGTAGAAGTCGCCGGGCTCCTGCATGGCCCGCTCTGCGGAGAACGGAGCGAAGTCCCACGAGCCTGACCCAGCCTCCTCGATGATGATCTTGACCAGTTCGAGGAAGCTTGTGGGCTGGTCGCCGCCCACGTTGAGTACCTCGCCGTACGCCGCTTCGGTGCACGCGGCCATGAGGATCGCGTCCGCGCAGTCGCTCACGTGGAGGAAGTCCCTGAGGATCTGCCCGTCGCCGAATACTTGGATGGGCTGGTTGTCGAGAGCAAGGCGGATGAACCAGTTCACGACGCCGAAACGACTGTGAAGCATCTGGGCGCGTTCGCCGTAGATGTTCGTGAGCCGGAGTGTGACTGATTGGATGCCGTGGTTGTCGTTGTAGATCTTGAATATCTTCTGGACTGTGAGACTCGAGAGCTCGTAGATACCCTTGGGGTTGATAGGACTGTCCTCATGCGCGGGGAGTTCTGCCACAGAGCCGTATTCGCCGCGCGTTCCCGTGTAGATGAGCCGTGCCGAGGGATTGGACTTCCTGCACGCCTCGAGGAGTACGAGGGATCCCTTGACGTTGATGTCGATATCCTGGAATGGATCCCTCTGACTGACGATGTGGTCGTTCTGACCAGCGAGATGGAAGATGTAGTCCTTGTCGCGGACTATGTGGTTCACGCTGTGTTCGTCTCGTATGTCGCAGAAGTTCACGATCACGTCGCTCTTGACAGGTTCGATGTTGAAGAGGTTGCCGCCGTGCCCGGGGAGCATCGCATCGAGCAGCGTCACGTTCGCCCCGCATGCCACGAGCTTGATCGCCAAGGTACTCCCGATGAAGCCGAGACCTCCCGTGATCAGAACGTTCGTGTCGCGGAACGTCTCTCGAATGTCGCTCATATCGACTCCTCGGATCTCGAGTCCATCTGGGTCATCGCAGGTACTTCCTAAGTATCTCATCGAGTTCCTGCATGCGGTTTGCGTACGTGTGCGCGCGAAGGGTCCGAGCCTGACCCGCCGCGGCGATTTGGGCTCGCTCGTCTTCGTGGGCGAGGTAGTAGCGTACCTTGTCGACGAGATCGTTTGCGTCACTGTACGCGACGACTTCAGTTCCCACCTCGAACAACTCGCCCAGGTTGTCCTTCTCGTCCGTGATGAGCATCGCGCCCGAACCCGTCGCCTCGAACAAGCGCATGTTATTGGCGTAGTTCTCGGCGGCGGAGCTGTGCCGGTTCACCACGATCTTCGAGTTGTGGAAGATGTTGTACACGTCAATGCCCCACGCTTGGCCGTGGAAGTGCGTGCGGAGAGGGGAGTCCGGCGCCAGACTCTCGGTGCCGTAACCCCACACATCGAGTTGGACTTCTGATGCGAGCCGTTCGAGCGCAACAGTGGCTTGCGTGTGCACATCCACGAAACCGCCGACGAAGACGGCGCCATACGCTTCCGGCAACTTGACAAGCCGGTCGAGCAGGGTCGTTTCGAAGGCGATTCTGAAGTACTCGCTTCCGATACCCAAGGCGCGGAACCGCCGCACGAAGTGTGGGAAGGACGTCAGGATGAGGTCGAACCCGTGAAGGTAGCGCTCGCTGGGGGGTGGGCAGGCGATCTGCCCGACGATGAGCTTCGCGAATGGCCGGATCGCATCGGCGAGCCATGGCTCGAGGAGGCTGAGGTCCTGAAAGTAGACGACGTCCGGGCTCTCGGCTCGAATGCGGTCCACCAGGGCGGGTAGCCGCCAATCAGAAGGGCGGGTGAAGCGTCGAATGTAGGGGATCCTGCGCATGACCGCCTCAACGGGCGGTGTAACGTCGAACGGCAGGTCGTGCTCCGCTGCCCACTTCGCCTGCAGAAGGCGATCGTTGGCGACAACGTCGACGCAGGTGTCGCCGAGTGCAAGCAGGTTCCTCGAATAGTAGTCGGCAGTCCCGAAGCACTGGGCCATGAGAGCGGCCAAGGTGTCATCGTAGCTTGCCGTCGCGAGGTCGCGACGCTCAGCGTGAAACGTCTTGAGGAAGTCCTCGTAGTAGGTGTCGACGACGAGAATCTTAAGCGAGTCGGTCAGGTGATCCTTCTTGCCGCTGTCCATAGGCTATGCCTTCTCCGATGTCCGGCGCTGCTTCGCTCTCCGAATCACATTGTGAAGCGAGACCAGCACGCGAACGAGCGGGTATCGCGTGGGTGGGTAGTAGAACGCCGGCAGCGTGTCGAGCCAGCGTGTGAGATACCGTATCGTCCGAACAGGTGGCGTTCCGGTCTCGCGGATCGTCCAAGTGGCCGAGTCTGCATGGAACGCCGTCATCTCATCGTGGACGATCCGTCGGTTGGCGACGGACTCAGAATCGTTCCACGTACCTTTCTCCATGCCGGGGTGATGGGCATAGTCGTGCGCTTGGTGGTAGACGGCCACGGCCTTCGTGGCGTCGATGACGGGGAGCTTGCGTAGGCGATACCTGTACACCATCCAGTTGTCCCAGCCCGCGCGACCCACGACGAACGGAGGCATGTCGCGAACCGCCCCGGTGGGGAAGACGAAGTAGTCCATCCCTGTCGGGCCATGAAGCCTCCCCGTGCGCCGCGCGAACTCGTCCAGCTGAGTTGTCCATCCGGGCGAGAAGTCCAAGGGCTCGGAGAGTTCGATATCGATACGCTCGCCGACCATCAGGAAGTCCGGGAACCGAATAGCTGCAGCCGTGGCGAGCAGATCATCGGTGAGGATGATGTCACTGTTCACATAGCAGGTGCGGGCAGTGCTCGCCATATCCTGAACTCGGTTGAAGGCCCAGTCGAGCCGAGGCGTGCCGAGCTCATTGCGGCCTATCTCCGGCACATGTGCGGCGCCGATTTCAGCCGCCGCCTCTGCGATGCCCTCCTCGTCACCGAAGATGATGATCTCGCAGCGAGGCTCCAGCAGCGACCAACTCTTGAGCGCGTTGCGCTGGATGACGCCGATGTGGCCAACGAATGCCTTCGGGATCGAGAAGATCGTCAGCAT
>Ga0209748_1001215_pt1 | contig 12824 bp, 4 predicted proteins | sample BarGraIncu00421A_FD_185490 | JGI IMG/M metagenome (GOLD analysis project Ga0209748, IMG submission 185490) | Arctic peat soil microbial communities from Barrow, Alaska - Barrow Graham LP Incubations 004-21A (SPAdes) (version 2) | ecosystem: Environmental > Terrestrial > Soil > Wetlands > Peat... | reverse complement strand
CGACCGATGCCTGACTCCTGCGAATAATCAGATTGTGGCAATAACTCATCTCATAAGCACAGTACCCGAAGAACTTCGCACTATGGTTCTCAACAAGGTGCCGTTCAACGCACCAACTTTCCCTTTAGCTGCAAGTACGACTGCAATTGAAGCTCGGCGAAAATCAAGTCTCTTCTTTCATGCAGCTGCCGAGGCAGCAACTAAATTGCATTGTTCTGATTCAGCAAAAATATTTGAAGAGTTCGAAATTTGGCTGGAGCTTATGGATTCAAGCCGATCGGAACAAGCATTCGAAAGGCTCAAAGATAAACTTCGAGATCCGAAATCTGCGCTATTTCTTGTTGGCCTTGCTCTTGAATTCAAAATCGAGTTAGACTTTGGATATGTTGAGAAAGAGATAGATCGGCAAATTGCCTTTCACGGAGGAATTACTCGTGATGCCGCCATGGCTCGATTTGCTCTCGCTTTTTCCCATAATACTCCAGATGACGTTGCAAAATATTTTGTGAAATACAGGGAACAATTCGCCAAGTATTTAGACAACAGATATCTTCAGTTCTTGGAAATTGAGATGCTTTCAAAGGCTGGGAAGACTGACAAAGCAAAAGAATGTCTTGAGATCCTTATTAAAGAAGGTCTTTCTGGCGACGAGGAAAGCAGCATAAAGAGAATAATTTCCGAGGCTGAAGGAATCAATCCTATTGATACTTATAAGGAGCGGTTTAGAAAAACTGATTCCCTTCAGGATCTTGTGATTTTGGCCAATGAACTTCAAGAAAGGGACGAGTGGACTGATCTTTGCGAGTATGGCGAGATTCTATTTGAGCGTACGCGCTCAATATTTTACGCAGAACGGCTGACACTAATATTATATAGATCGCAGAAGTTTGGGCGACTTGTTGATTTTGTTAGAGAAAACTCCGAGTTTTTGGAACAATCGAAAAAACTGCATTTGTTTTTTTGCTGGGGCCTATACTTTGAAGGTGCTTTAGTTGAGGCTCGAACTGAATTGTTTAAGATATATAATGATGATAATGCGAATTGCCGCGAACTTCTGGTTAATATCGGAATAGTTTCAGGTGACTGGAAGTCCCTTACAACTTATATCGCCAAAGAATACAATGCTATGGATAAGAGAAGTGCTCAGGAAATATTGCGTGTTGCACAGCTTGCACATTTCGTAGCTTCTCCCTATGCCAAAGAATTGACTTTTGCTGCTGCTGAGAAAGGTAATGATGACCCAAATGTTTTATCGAATGCCTATATTTTCGCAACTAATGCCGGCTGGGAAGATAGTAAAGAGGTTTTTCAATGGCTTATAACAGCCGCAAAAATTTCGGATGATAGCGGTCCGATTCAAAAAAAGACATTGCAGGATATTATAAATATGAAGCCAGATTGGGATCGTCGTGAGCAGGAGACTATGCAAATGTTGAAATCTGGCGACGTACCAATGTTTGTTGCAGGTGATTCTCTAAACAGGTCACTTATCCATATGATGCTATTCCCTGCACTTGCAAATAGAACCGAGAAAGATTCCCGAAAAAGAGTAAATGTTCCTGCGTTTAGTGGCAAACAGCAATCGAACCCGTTAACTAGTCTTGGAGCAGTTTCTGTAGATGCAACTGCCCTAATTTCACTAAGCATGTTGAAACTGCTTGACAGAGCGTTGGATGCATTTGAAACGGTTGTATTACCACATTCGACGCTCAAGTGGCTCTTAGAGGAGAAACAGAAAGTCTCATTTCATCAACCAAGTCAAATTAGGAAGGCACACCAACTACATCAATTACTTGCAAACGGTGTTCTGGAGAAATTTATCCCGAGTACGATTCCGGACAGCGATTTGTCAGCACAAGTTGGAGATGAGTTGGCAATATTAATAGCGGAGGCAAAGAGGAATTGCGAAGGCAATACCCAATGTGTGGTGGTTTGTCCATATCCTGTCCATCGGATTGGTTCTCTTATGGAGGAAGAGGCTGATTTGACACAGTATTCAACCATCCTGTGTAGCTGCCAGGCAATTGTAGACAAGTTAAGGAGCAAGGGCCAGATTACAGTTGAGGAAGAAAAGAAAGCACATGAATATTTGCTGATTAATGAGAAGCCGTGGCCCAACCAGCCAATAATTTCTGATAAAGCAACATTATATTTGAATGATCTGTCAATATACTACCTACAACATCTGGGGCTGCTTGAGAAGCTAAAAGACGCTGGATTTAGATCAGTTGTTTCGCCAAGAGAGTTATCCAAGACAAACATATTAATTTCATACGAAAATATTTCAACTCAAATCATCGACATCATAGAACAAATCCGCTCTGCAGTGAATTTGAGGTTGGAATCCGGAAAAATTATTATTGGCAGTGCACATATTAGCGATGAATTAGCAGAACGATCAATAATAACGCAACTATCCTTCGAATTAATCGCTATTGCAAAAAATTGTGAAGCAGTAATTGTTGACGATAGGTTTCTGAATCAATATACGAACATGAGTGAAGGAAACGGAAGAGCTGAAATATTTACAACCTTAGATCTTCTTGATATGCTCGCCTCTAACGGTTCAATTTCTACAAATGAATTGTATGATTACAGAACTCTATTACGTCGTGCAGGTTACATCTTTGTACCAATATGCGATCTAGAATTAGAGCAGTATCTAGATGCCACAAAAGTTAAAGATAATCAGATTATTGAAACAACTGAATTGAAGGCTATTCGGGAAAATATCCTTTGTATTCGGATGAGTAACTGGCTACAACTCCCGAAAGAATCACCTTGGTTGATCGAGTTATTTAAAACGTTGATACGTGTACTTAAAAGTGTATGGACAAACGAACCTGATTTTTCGAATATCCAAGCACGATCAAAATGGATTTTAGATCTACTTGATATTCGTGGTTGGGCAAATTGCTTTAGTATGTCGATTGATAAGAATATTGTTCAGTCATTGCAAATTGAGCATATCATGTTGCTCTACTTGCCCCTAACTAATGCACCAAGTGAAAAAAATGCGGAATATTTTAATTGGCTTGAGGAGATGGTTCTTGCTCCAATTAAAGTTGGATTTCCTGATATGTATTTTGAATTAATTGAAAGGTATAGGAGACAGTTTGAATTTGTATTGGGAATAGATTTACCCAAAGGTGGGCGATATGGCAAAAAAGTTAATATTAGGGCGATAAAGATCCAGGTAGCGTTGAGAACATTGCCGCCACTAATACGTGAATCACTTTTTGAGGATGCACAATTTATAGAAAAGTATGAATTGGCAATAGATTCTGTCATTTCATTTGATGAATTAGGTTTAACATTTGATCGTTCGACGTTTTATAACGCTGTTCGGAAGTGTCTTTCTGGTGTTCCCAATATTGATTTACTCGATAAGCGTGGCAATAAGTGTGAGCTAAATTCAACCGGTGAGGATGGAAAACTGCCAATTATTGAACTTTCTTATGGTGATCAGCATTTTTATCTACCTAATTTTGCTATGGCTACTTTGGATAGCACAATGCGTCTTCGTTACCTTGAATTGAATGCTTTAAATGTAAACTTGCCGCTTATTGAGAAAAAAATATGGCAGGACATTCTTATGCAACGCTCTTTGAAAGATGATGAGGTAGATGCATTTTATCATGAGTATAACCAAACTCCTATAAAGCAGTCTGAATCTATAAGAAGAGAGATATTGGAAGGACATATTACTATCCCTTCGCTGGTTCCAACTTCCCAGAAGTATTTTGAACGTTTGATTGGTGTCTATGATGGAAGTATTTCCATTAGTGATTATGCAGTGGGTAGTGGTAAAGAATTTTTCGAACATCTGTCTTCTTGGAACCCATATGATGGTTTCTTACTAAGCCTTTATCTATCATCGCATTCTGCTCTGACAGCAGAAATAAATGTCAATCAATTGGGTAGTGAAGATATTGTACGCGCCTTTGAATTCATTGAAAAGAAAGGGGACAGAATATCACAACTTGGAGCAATTGAAGTTGGTTTGCGTGTTGTTTCCTCAAAACCAGAGGTTGAACCAATCATCATCCGACTTATTGAGCAACTTCGCGATGACGATGATAAAGCAGAAGACAGCAAGATCAATCTTATCACATCACTTTTCATTCTTGTTGATGGAGAGTTATCAAGAATCCATCTTTTTTCAAATAAACCACCTTTTTATAGAAGATTAGCGGCACTATCACAAGCAGCCTTAATCTGTCGGCAAATAGAGAATTCTAACGCTGATATTGGGCAGTTTTATAAATGGGCAGTTAATGCTCGTGGTGAGCAATATTATTATCAAACACTAGCTGACATGCGTGTAGAGCCGTGTTGGAATCCTGATTTGGCTGCAGCATCGCAATTTAAAGCGGATTTTTTGGGTCGTATTGTGATTACTGCTAATAAGTACGAGAAGAGTATAAAGAATGGGAAGTTATATAACCTAATTTTGGGAACTAATCCCAGTAGTATATGCGCTCTATGTGAAATGCCCAATTCGTACTTTCCCGGGCCTTTAGAGGGTGCAGTGGAAACTCTGAATATCTTGCCAGTCGAAGTTTTAAAAGCAATTGAATCGCAGCTTCAGGCGGATGAGATATCTCCAAAGTCGTTTATTGCACTAGTGAACTCGGCAATGATCTTCCGTATTGGAACCGATCAAGCGGAATTAGCGACAAACGTGCTAATACTTGCTAACCATCGACTGGCAAACGTTGAGGATCGTTCTCAACTTCTGGCCATATTGAATGGACTAGCTACTGTTGCTGCAATTACTAGGAGTCACGCTCTTGCAGATGAACTACGCATACTTGTACGTATTTACAGGTGCGATCCACAGTATGCATTATCTATTGATGAGGTTATGAGGATTTGCCTTGTAGCAGCTTCAAGCAAAAAGGATCTTAAAGCGTGGAGAGATTTTACCGGTGAATGGCTAACAGAACTAGCGTTTTGTGATTATGGAGATAAAGATGGCAAAGTATTCCATTCTCATTTGACGTGTCTTTGTAACGCGGTGCCTGAACTGTGGGCAACTTGCGGAGGAGCTGATGCAGCTATTGTGGCATATATCGCACAATAATTTTGATCCGATGTGGCAATGACAATGGAGAGAGCATCTATATCGAAAGCAGCATTCTTATTTTGTGATCGGGACTATGTGTTTTTCGATTTTCTCTATCGCTGTGCCTGTCATTGCATATGCTGTTGCATTCTTAAAAACAGAAGTTGTTGCCGACTGAGGTAGACGTTTCTTTTTAGCGGGTTGATAACCTAAGGGAGCAAGTGCTACTGAGATCATGCGTCCGACGACCTGTTTTACCGTGTCATTTGCAATATCTAAGTCGCAATTTGACTGTGTTGCACAGAAATATTCAATTTGTGCGGAGCAAGCTACGAGGGCTGGTATGCAAGAATCAGATAACTCAGCCATCTTTATGCGATTCACTTCATCACAAATGATTGAATCATAAATACTACGAGCTGTTTGGCTATTTTCCACCACACGGCAGGTTGGATGTGAAAAAACAAATTCATCAAACTTCATCATTTCAATAATCTCCTTTAAGGTTATTAAGGCGTAATATTGCGTCCTTGAATATAAGATATCATTTTACGTCCTAGGCGTCAATAACTTATTTGAAGATTGTGGAATTTTCATTTTGTTGAATCATCCTTTTGTGGTATATTTCTCAAGCTCAATCCAGAAAAACTTATAGTTCCCATCAGATTTGATTTTTCATTTATTCGCATCGCGAACCATTCTATTTAGGTAAAAAGGTAACCGATACGAACTGATATCTTCGATGGTTTTCCCGGAAAAGGTTATGCCATATTCTGGTTTAGATTTTTGTCCTAGTTTATCATAATCTCTCGTCATAAAATGCTCCACACGCTGTCCCCAAGTAGAAGCAGGTAAAAGGTATACCTCTCTTGTTGCAGGTCCAGTATCGTAAAGTACGGCAAGAAATAATTGATTATCATTTACATCAAAGTTGTCCTGACTGACAAAAGTATATTGACTGGTTGGAGATACATATCGAACAATTACTTTCAAAACTGTCTCATTTGAAAGAGCGGCTATTATGTCAATATCCATACCTCTTTCGTGAGTAACCTGCACATCAAGCTCATATTTTTCCAGTTCGCGTGCGACAATATCTACGGCTTCTAAATGATCAAATTTCATAGAACTTGAATTCCTTTCGATTTGTATTTTTATTATACACTGGCGTCAAAGAAAAGTCGGTAACTTACTTAAACCAACAGCACACATTTATGATTTGAGGCATGTGAACACTTTGCTAATTCGATTATTTTGAAAGAATCTGGATGACTCTTGTCAATTCATTCTTAAAACAGCCGAAAAGCGACATTTTAGGGACATGCAAATTTACAGATAAGTGATATTATTAAATAATATGGATTGGCAAAGCTTGATGGGTTTATACGCCTCCAATGCTAAAAAGAGTGCCCACAAATATTTTACGAACCTTGAGGTCTCGACGCTTCTGGTGCTTATTACAGTGGTTGAGAAGTACCCGGTAGAACGAATAATATGAGAGCTTCAACAGACGGATGCCGGATGAATTACTTAACGGAGATCTTTGATACAATGTGGGAAGCAGAGGTGCTGACCCGAAGATGGGTTCAATAACATAATACGATTCGACCTCATAGCTCGATCGGCTACAGACCACCGGCACCTCAGGTTATTGTGACATAATTAATTGTTATTTTGGTATAGAAAATGGGGGCAGACCAGAGAAAAACTTTGTAGTATATTGGTTGAGTTGATCTAGAAAGTTGAGTGATGAAAATTTGTATGTAGTCTCTGAGGAGGAACACCGATTATGATGAAGCAGTACTCCACAAAAACGAAACTGCGAGGGGCGGAGAGCAATGACAAATAGCCATCCTCTGGATAATGTGATGAGTAAGAAGACCCCTGTATTGATGAAGTCAAAGCATCGTGTCCAAAAACACGGTGAAGTCTTCACGCCTCAGTGGGTGGTGGACAAGATGATTGCGATTCCGGGGATCAAAGAAAAGACCGAGGATGTCTTTGCGACGTTTCTCGAGCCGAGTGCTGGTGAAGGTGCATTCCTACTTGCCATCGAAGATATAAAGCTGAGATTTGTTACTGAAAACCACAGCGGAAATTCTTGGAACATCTATACACTTTGGGCGCTATCAAGTATCTATGGAATAGAATTTTTGGAAGACAATTTGGCAGCGGCCAGACAAAACATGCTTGATCTGTTTCTAGATTATTACGAAATCGCACATGGTCTTCCGTTGTCAAAACAGTCAGATCTTTATAAGTCAGCCCGAGCGATCATCTGGGCGAATGTCGTTCAGGGCGATACTCTTACGCACAAGAATAATTCCGATGAGGAGATTGTCTTTAGCCGGTGGAAGTCTGTCGCGGGGCCACTGGGGCAGGTAAGTCGGACCACCTTTTCATACTCGTCACTATTCGGTGATGATGATATCTCAAAAATCGGCGTGCAATTAAATTTATTTGATGAACTAAGTTCTCGCGATGTGGTAGCGGATATCCGTCATGAGTGCTTTGCGCTCATCGATATAGAGCGGGTATGGAAGGAAATGAAGGATATGTCTGACAAGAAACCCTCCAAATTCAAATTTGATGTCGTGATCGGCAATCCTCCATATCAGGAGGAGTCAACTGGCGAAGGTACACAAGCGCCTCCAATCTATCACAAGTTCATGGAGGAGGCCTACAAGATAGCAAACAGGGTCAGCTTCATTACGCCTGCACGTTTTCTCTACAATGCCGGTGCAACCCCGAAAGCCTGGAATAAGAAGATGCTTGAAGATGAGCATTTAAAAGTCGAGTATTTCGAACAAGATAGCTCGAAAGTATTTTCCAACACCGATATCAAAGGTGGTGTTGCCGTCACTTACAGAGATGCAAATGTCGACTTTGGTGCAATAGGAACGTTTACTGCATTCTCGGAACTAAACAGCATCCTGAAAAAGACATCGACTATAGATAACGGAAGCTTTAGTAGTATCATCTTCGGGCAAGAAATATATAAGTATACAGAGAAGCTCCATGTAGAACATCCTGAAGCAGAGGGATTGCTCAGCAAGAACCATAAATATGATATCAAGACAAGCGCATTTGACAGGTTAGCTATCATCTTCCATGACAATAAACCTGATGATGGAAACTCATATATTCAACTGTTAGGTCTTCAGAACAACAAGCGTGTCTATAAATGGGTTCGACGAGACTATATTTTACATCCTTCAAGTTTGACCAAATACAAGGTATTCATTCCTGCAGCAAACGGTAGCGGCGCTCTTGGAGAAGTGCTTAGTACCCCATTAATAGGTCTCCCTTTAATAGGTACTACTCAGACATTCCTGACTATTGGTTTGTTTGATACTGAGAATGAAGCAATTGCCGTTTTGAAATATATTTACTCCAAGTTCGCCCGTGTACTACTGGGAGTCTTAAAGGTTACGCAGCACAATACTTCAGAAAAATGGCAATATGTCCCTCTCCAAGACTTCACCTCTGCATCCGACATCGACTGGACGAGAACGGTACGAGAAATAGACCGGCAACTCTATAAGAAGTATGGTCTTGATGAGGCCGAGATAGAATTCATCGAAGCCCATGTAAAGGAGATGGAATAATGGCAAGCACGACGATTAAAACTATAAATCAGGCGAGCCCTACCATCTATGCATATATTACTCCGAATGATAAGTCCAAAAACGGCTGGGTCAAGATCGGCTATACAGACCGTGATGCCGGAACGCGCATAAAAGAGCAGACACATACTGCGGATACAAAGTACGTATTATTGTGGGCACACGACGCCAGATATGATGGAGGCGAATATTTTGTCGACAATGACTTTCACTGGTATTTAGTACAATCCGGCATTGAACGGGGAAAGTTTGGGAATACAGGCAGGCCTTCTGAATGGTTCTGTTTTGGCGAGGGTAATGAAAAACAGGCAGATGAGCTTTTTAGAAAATTTATTTTCAAGGACTATAGTCAGATTCAAGCTCCTATTGAAGGAACCCAGTACAAGCTTCGGGAGGAGCAAGCCGATGCCGTAAAGCGTACACTATCATATCTGAAATCCGGGAAAGAACCGGCGGACTTTCTTTGGAATGCAAAGCCGCGTTTCGGTAAAACTCTTGCGACTTATGATTTTATCCGTAAAGGCGGGTTCCGGCATATTCTGATAGTCACCAATCGTCCTGCGATAGCGAACTCTTGGTACGATGATTATAAGAAGTTCATCAAATGGCAAGAGCCCGACATGTTCTTTATTTCTGAAAGCGATTCCCTAAAAGGATCGGGAGCGTTATCTCGATCAGAATTTCATGAAAAGATATTGAATTCCATCAAAGCGGATCACAGCACTTTTAAGCAGATCGCTTTTGTAAGTCTGCAAGATTTGAAGGGATCGATCTCTTTTGGCGGCATCATTGAGAAGCTCGAGTGGGTAGCCGGAACCAAGTGGGATCTGCTCGTAGTTGATGAAGCCCACGAAGGTGTAGATACATCTAAAACAGATTGGGCGTTTTCAAGAATTATGCGGAAGTTCACGCTGTATATGTCTGGTACTCCCTTTAAGGCTATCGCCAATAGCAAATTCAGCGCAGAGCAAATATATAACTGGTCGTATGCTGACGAGCAGGAAGCGAAGAAAAACTGGGACTATGATAAGGGCAGCAATCCATATGAGCCATTGCCTCAGCTCAATATGTTTACATTCCAGCTCTCCTCGATGATTGAGGAGAAGCTTCTTGAAGGGCAGACCATCGGGGAAACCACGTATGATTTTGCGTTTGATCTTAATGAGTTTTTCGCTGTCGAAGAAGGAAAGACTACATTCAAACACGAGAAAGATGTGAAAAAGTGGCTGGAGAGACTGACAAAGAATGAGAAGTACCCATTCTCAACTCCCGCCCTGCGCAAAGAGCTTAAGCACACGTTCTGGCTTCTCAACAGAGTTGCCAGCGCAAAAGCATTGGCAAAACTACTTGCCGACGATGCGGTATTCATGCACCACAAAATAATAATGGCTGCCGGAGATGGCAAGGATTTGAACGAAGAGGCAGAAGACTTCGTTTCAAATGAAAAGAGCTATAATAAAGTATGTAAGGCTATCGCAGAAAATGAGTACACAATCACGATAAGTGTCGGGCAGCTGACCACCGGAGTGACTATTCCTGAGTGGACAGCGGTGATGATGCTGAGCAACATTGTTAGCCCCTCTCTATATATGCAGGCCGCGTTCCGCTCGCAAAATCCTTACCACTACGAGAAAAACGGTAAATACTATAAAAAAGAAAACGCCTACATATTCGACTTCGCGCCTGACCGAACGTTAGTGATGTTCGATGATTTTGCCAACAAACTACTTGGTGACGGCAACGTGAGTGACAAGGATCGTCCGGAGAATATCAAACGACTGCTTAATTTCTTCCCTGTCATCGGAGAAGATGAGTACGGCACCATGGTACCGCTTGATGCTACGCAGGTTCTCACAATTCCAAAAAATATCTTGGCAACAGAAGTGGTCAAACGCGGATTTATGAGCAATTTGCTATTTGCCAATATCTCTGGAATTTTCGCTTTACCAAAAGAAATTGTCGACAGCATTTTAAATGAGCTTCCGGTCGAAAAGCAAGGCAAGAAAGACAAGTCTATTGCTCCCATAGATATATCAGGTATCGAAGTGGATGAAGACGGCAACGTGGTCGTACCAACAGAAACCATTATCAGCAAGAGAAACGAGTTGTTTGGTGACAAGGTATACGATGTCTACGCCGTGACAAATGCTGTGGAAACAGTAATGAGCGAAGTTTCGTCAGAAGCACACATTCCCCAAAATGTTACTGCTAAGATCGTCGATGTGACTATGGACTTAGCAAAGCCAATTATTGTGGATACGATCAAGACCGGTTTTGATCTGACAAATGCACAGGCGGACAAGATCGAAAAACGACTCAAGGAGATTATTACCGAAAAGGTAACAAGTGTGGAGAACGATAATTACAGAAAAAGGTTCGAAGTCAAGCAGAAAGCCGCAGAGGAAATCAAGGTAGCAAAGGAATCGCTCGGAGTAGATGAGCTCGAGACTGTCATTAAAGAGATAGAAGCCAAGCAGCAAGCGGAATTCGAAAAGCTACAGACCGAGTTTACTAAGAGCCTTAATGAGACGATAAAAGAAATGATTGAGGAACAGAAGACAGTTCAGGTCGAAGAACAAGCTCAAATTAAGGCAAAGAGAAACAAGGATTCCAAGGAAGAAGAGGTTCGCGGACACCTCCGTGGATTTGCAAGGACAATCCCAAGCTTTCTTATGGCATATAGTGACCGCGATACAAAATTGAGCAATTTTGATAACTATACCCCTGAGGAAGTATTCCTCGAGGTGACCGGCATTACTGAAGAACAGTTCAGATTCTTGCGAGATGGCGGTATTTATATTGATGAAAAGACAGGTGAGGGAAAATACTTCAGCGGCGGCCTTTTCAATGAAATAGTATTCGATGAATCAATACAGGAATTCCTAAATATTCGTGAAAGACTTGCGGATTATTTTGATGAGTCCCATGAAGAGGACGTCTTCAATTATATTCCGCCGCAGGAGACAAACCAGATATTCACGCCGAAACAGGTCGTAAAAATGATGGTACAAAAACTAGAAGATGAAGATCCACATGTATTTGAGGACCCGGGCAAAACATTCATTGATCTATTCATGAAGTCCGGTCTATATATCACGGAACTGGTAAAGCGCCTGTTCAATAACCCAGTGATGAAAGAGAAAATATCGGACAATGATGAGCGCATGATGCATATCCTCGAGAATCAATTATATGGACTTGCGCCCAGCGATATCATCTATCATATCGCCACTAATTATATTTTTAGTTTTGATACAGAGAACAAAATCAGCCGGAAACACTTCAAGTATGTTGATACCAGACCTGCTATCAAGGAGGGAAAACTCGATGAACTCTTGGCTGCGACATTTGATGATTTGAAATAGTCGTGAAAACATCAGAGTTGTAACGGGCGCTACTGTATGAGCCAATAAATGTTAAAGTCATATACACTAAAAAAGCGAACGGAGTTCTTTTTGTAACAAGTGTTAATATTTACTTTTATTTGAAGATAAGGGGGAGGACAAAGAACAGCAGATCACTAATTTGCATCAGAAAGTTGAATCACACGCGATGGAACTCGACTGGCTCAAAAAATGACGAAGTCTTTGGCCCCGACGGAGCGCATCGCACTCGGCTCCCCAGATGATCGAGAGATCACTGAGAAGCGGCATTGCGAAATGTTAAAGTCAATTGTAGTATGTACCGAAAAACATGCCTAGAATCAACAGATCCGGGACACGGTAAAAACTAAGAGAACCTTGACATCATGAGAATCATCGACCGAATCCACTTAGAGCAACTGGGACGGGATACCGAAAGACAATTGTTTGTTTATGAAACACTGATTATTATTTGATAGACTAATAATGTTACAAATTGGGATACTAATAGATGTTGATAAAATAAATAAGTTATTATTATTTCACATTTGTTGAGGAGGAGAAATGGATTATTTTGTATTTAACATAACTGAGAGTTGTGACCGTGATAATACTATTGATGAAAAGAAAATCTCAAATTTGGACAAGATTATTGTTTCAATTCTTGGTCAAAGCGGGAATGGACTTCCAGGAGAAATTCAACATTTTAAGATATCTGATACTGATGAATCTAACAAAATCAGACTTCTACGAGATCAGTTTTTGGAT
>Ga0209748_1001213_pt1 | contig 12833 bp, 5 predicted proteins | sample BarGraIncu00421A_FD_185490 | JGI IMG/M metagenome (GOLD analysis project Ga0209748, IMG submission 185490) | Arctic peat soil microbial communities from Barrow, Alaska - Barrow Graham LP Incubations 004-21A (SPAdes) (version 2) | ecosystem: Environmental > Terrestrial > Soil > Wetlands > Peat... | reverse complement strand
GGATGTGCCCGGCTCGTATTCTCCGGTGAGTGGCATGGCCGTATTCTCTCGCCGTCTCGCCCGCTGCGCGAATGGTGCCGTTGCCGAGCGCGGTCCCTCCGCCAATCCATGGGTCGAGGCGGAGCCTGACTCGACACAATGCTCTCATCGTGTCGCCGGATCATCGCGGGACCACGCCCGAGCTGTGAGAAGCGTCGACGCACGGACCTGGGTGCATGACGGAGGCACACTCGTTGATGCCGGGGTCCGCTCCTGATCCGCGTCCGAGCCGAAGTCGTCGAAGCGGATCAAGGAATGGGATCAGCCGACGCCGGACTCGCGACGTACGAGCCGCGTCGGGCTGGCGGCCATGGCGCCTGGCCGCGATACTGTTTCGGCAAGGTGGCGCGGCGCCCGCCTTGCGGGCTGCCCTTCAATCGAGCGACCAGTCGATTGGGTCCAGTCCGAGGTCGCGCAGCCGGTCGTTCGCGCACCCGAATGGGTTCGATCCGATGAACGCCCCGCGGCGCTCCATCGGGTGGACCGATGGACACACGACGTGTGGGTGGCCGTCCAGGATGCCAGCGCGCGCGACGGCCGCGCGGACAAGTACACCCCAGGGCATGAACACGACCGGTCCGGGTTGGCTGGCGACGGCGCGAAGGATGCCGTCGGTCACCGGCCGCCACCCGACGTTCGTGTGCCCGCCTGCCTGGCCTGCGGGCACAGTGAGTGCCGTGTTCAACAGGAGCACGCCTCGCCTCGCCCACGCGAGGAGCGACGTCCGACTCGGGGCGATCGTGTCCTCCCGAACTGCGCTCAAGATCCGCCTCAACGATCGCGGCGCCTCCTGTCCGTCGGGCACCGAGAACGCGAGTCCCTCCGCCTGCCCTTCGGTCGGGTATGGGTCCTGGCCGAGGATCACAGCCCGCACCGCGGTCAGTGGTGTCTCGTCCAGCGCCCGGAACCATCGCTCGCGCGTAGGGAAGATCGCCCGCTGCTCCTCGTCCAGCCGATGGGCAAGTTGCCCGAACTCCGTCTCGGGGATGGTGCCCTCGATCGCCGCCCACCAATCGAGTGGGATCAGCGCCCGGAGTTCGTCACCGGTCATCGCGAAAGACGGTGTCGATCACCGGAAGGAACGCGCATCGGCACCCTGGATGGACGAGGTACGAAGGCAGCCCCTTCGCCTGCGACACCGACAGGACGCGAGCCTTGTACTCCGAGCAAGCCGGACAGTCGTCCGCGACGGACAGCTCGTAGCCCTTCAGTACGCCCGACATGTCGTCGACGTCCCGCGCCTCCCTCAAGCCTCCAAGAAGCAGGGTGTGGGCGAGCACATCCGCAAAGGCAATCCGGTACTCCCACAGCGGCGTCGAGCCGAATGACCGAATGCTCGCGTACTCCCCCGGCGCCTGAGCTTCGACCTCGTGCTCGCTCATCGAGGCGGCGGCGGCGGTTGCGATGGCCAGTTTCCGCCCCTTCACGATGACGCCCCGTTCCTGCGCCAGCGCCTTGAGTTCATCAACGGACAGGGCTACGGCGAGCCGATCCGCGGCGGACGCCGGGAACCCAGCCAGCCCTCGCGTCGCGAGACCGGCGACCAGCGTCCGGGTATCGGGGAGCGAAAGGCACAGATGTTCTGCGATGAAGTCCAGGCGAGCGGCCGTTCCACCGTCCACGGCGACGGCCATGCGCTCATCGGGCGACAGGCTGTCGAGCATCTCGCGGATCTTCACGTCCTCTGCGATCGGTTGTGGCTCCGGCTGCAGCAGCAGGTCAGACCACATCGCGGGCCGGTAGTGCATCTCCGAGAATCGCTGCGCCCACGTGGTCAGTTCGGGCCAGGCGAGCTGGTCCTCGAACGTGAGGGCGGCGATGACCTTCCCCACGCGATGGTTCGGAATCAGGTCGAGGCGATGTGCGGTAACAACAGAGGAAAGCTCCTTGCTCCGGGAGACTCCCGAGACCTGGAGCGACACGGGGAACGACACTGCGGCCGCGGTCGGGCCGTTGTACGGGTAGCCACGCCAGCGAGCGTGCAGATGACGGCTTTCGAGCCATGCCTTGCCCGCGGCTGGCGCGTTCCCGGCTCGGATGGCCGCCATGGCGTCGCCACGCGCTGCGAGGTACCCATGCCATTCGCGTGATCGAATGTGCCGAGCCTCGTCAGGTGACTCCTGCTGCCACGTGCCCTGCGGCGGCACCTGCCGACTCGGCGCACTGTCCTTCGTCCCGAGTCCCAGGAGCCGCTTCAGCATGAGATCACTCCGACTCGAAGCCGCCGGACGTGAACTTCAAGTCTCGGCCGTTCTGGGTGACCGTCCGCACGACGTTGTCGGGTGCGCCTGATGGGATCGTGGCCTCGATCTCGAGGGTGACGGTCACGTTCGTCCCGACGAGCCCTACCAAGTGGGCAAGCACCTCGTCGGCGATCTTGCCGGCGTCACGGCCGGCGCGAGTCGGGTCGATCCGGACGGTGCCGTGGTATCGGGTGGGAGCCTTGGGCCCGATGGCCTCCTCCGGCTGGACCTGCTCGACGGGCTGGGTCCTATCCGGGTGATCCACCACTGGGGTCGTCGGTGTCGCCGCCGGCTTCTCGCGCTCGACCTGGGCAAGCGCCGCCTCCGGTCGCACGAGCAACCCCGAGAGGTCGTTCTCGGAGATGTTCACGAGCTGCCCGGTGCGCAACCCGCGGTATCTCCCGGCCCCATCGTCGTAGCTGTCGGCGTAGGCGAAGCCATCCTGCTGCCAGAGCAGGAGTCCAAGGCCGTCGCGGACGGCGCCGACGAGAACGTCCGGTCCGGCGAGGCGCGGCAGGTAGTGGTAGCGGGCGAAGTCATCGACGACCTGGCGGACCGATACGTGGTCGCCGCGCCAGAGCGGCACGCGGTCGAGTTCCATCCGGAGCCGAGTCCCGGCGAGCCCGGTTACCAGCAGCTCCTCGGCCCTGAGCTTCTTGCCTGCCCGGACCGCAAGCGCCTCCTGCCCGGTGAGCCGGTACGCCTCCATCCGGACCGGATCGGTCGGCCTGTCCTGGACCGGCACGATCAGCCACTGATATGCCTCGGGGAGGCGAGCGGTGACCGTGGTGTTAGCCGACGCAAGCTGGGTCTCGGCCTGACGCAACTGGTGCGGGGAGAGGTCGAGCGTTTCCTTCTGGCCGATGATCGAGGCCCAGGCGAGATACCGCCGGACAGCCTCGTCGAGGTCCTGGAGCCGCGTCTGGTCGATGGCCAGGAACGCGAGCGTGTTCTGGAACAGCCGTGGGGAACCGCCGCGGTGGGCGAGGATCTCGTTGGCAGCCGCTTCCGCGCGGCTACCAGCGTCTTTCGAGTACGGCTGTTCCGGGCTGAGCACGACGAGCCGCGCTTCGAGGTCATCGGCGACGTCCTGACCCGTGTGCGGGAGCGGGTGCACGCGCCGGAAAGGACCTATCTGGTGGACGTCCTCGCGGACACGGCGATCGATCTCCGCGACGATCTTGTCCGGCTCGCGCCGGAGCTGCTCCGCGATGTCGTCGGCAAGCTTGGTGACCGTGGCCTGCGTCGAGTACCAGTAGCGCGAGCCGTCCTGGTACAGGTAGGTCGCGGCCGTCGAGAGGCGCCGGAGCGCGTCGCCGAAGACACCAGGGTTCTCCTCGGGCATGACGCAGCCGAGCTTGATCCGGCGGTCCTCGATGCCCCGGTGCGCCGCGGTCGAGGTCGGTGCGGAGCCAAGGTAGATGGTGCGCGCGACACGACGGGTGGCGGCGTACTTGCCCAGGTTCGGGACCTCGCCGTCGATACGGAGCGGCAGGGCGCTCGGCCCGTCCACGTCCTTCTCGATGACAGGGACCCAGTTGTCCGACAGGTACCGGGTGAGCTCGAACTGGACCCGCGGATCGTCGATGGCGATGTTGGCTGGCATGATCAGCGGGTTTCGATCGCCCTTTTCCCACAGCGAATGGATGACCGCGGCCATCAGGCGCAGGACGCCACGCGTCCGTTGGAACTTCACGAGAGTCGACCAGTCTTCGTAGAGGCGGTCGAAGACTTCGGGGTGGATCGGATACGCGTCTCGCAGGCGCTTCTCGTACTCGGGCGCGTGTGCCTCCGGCGGGAATTCCTGCTGCTGGGTCCGGTAGAGGTCGAAGAACGCTCGGGCCACGCCGTCGCGGGCGACGTACTGCTCGCGTGAGACGATCGGCTCGAACAAACGACGCCGCACGATCTCGAAGCCTTCCGCCGCGCTGGCCGGCCGCCAGGACGCCTCGACGCGGCCGACCGCGTTGCGCAGCCGATCGAGGGCCGCACGACCGCGCTCACCGCCAACCTCGACGTCGTCCGCCACCGCATGCGGGGAACCCGTCGTGTCCGAGGCCGGGAGGCTGATCACCAGCATGCACCGCTTCGCGAGCTTGGCCGACTCGGTGAGCGCCTGGGCGAAGGTAAAGTGCGTCTCGAATGGGCCACCCGGCAGGTCGCCCTGGTCGTGGAGTTGGCGCGCATACGCGACCCATTCGTCGATCAGGATCAGGCACGGCCCGTAGTCATTCATGAGCTCGCGGAGGACGTCGCCCGGGCTCGTCGCCTTCTCGTCATCGGCGCGGACCCGTTCGAACGCCTTGCGGGCCTCGGTGATGCCGCCCTTTGCGAGCCCGAGCTGCCAGGCAAGCTCACCCCACAGGGTCCGCACGACCGTCCCGTCGGGCTTCGTGACCGGGTTGCCTGGCGAGATCCTGTTGCCGACGATCACGACCCGATTCACTGCCGGGGCGCTCGTGGCATCAGCATCCCGGAGCACGTCCTCGATGCCCAGCAACTCCGTGGCTGGCGCCCCGGAGAACAGGTGGTAGAGGGCAAGCATCGAGTGCGTCTTGCCGCCCCCGAAGTTCGTCTGGAGCTGGATTACGGGGTCCCCGCCGGTCCCGGCGAGGCGCCGGACACCTCCGACGAGGAGCTCCCTGAGGCTGGCGGTCAAGTACGTGCGGCGAAAGAACTCGGAAGGGTTTCGGTACTCGTCGGTTCCCTCGCCGAGGTGGACCTGCCACAGGTCAGCAGCGAACTCCGCCTGCTGGTACTGCCCGCTCGCAACATCCTTGTGCGGGCTGACGACCTCGCGCCAGGGTTTGAGATTGCCAGTTGCCTGGCTCTCGACGGCCGTGCCGGCGGTCCTGCGCTTCTCGGAACGGAGCTGCTCCTCGAAGCGGACCCGCAGGAGTTCCATCTTGATCTTGTCGACGTCGTCCGCCTGTGGTGCCGAGACCGAAATGAGCAAGCGGCCTGCGGTGTCGAGCGCCCGGTACGCGTCGTCGCCGGTGAAGGTCTCCTGGTGCGCCCACTTGGTCCGCACGGAACGGAGCTCGCTCACGTACGTGCGTTCGGCCTGTCCCAGCGTCCGGCGGAACACGTCGTTCCAGCTATCCCACATCAGTGCCAGGAGCGCTGCCGCATCCCACTCGTCGAGCGGCTTGTCGGTGTTCAGCCGGTCCCCGAACAGGTGGCGCCGCGCCTGCTCCAGCGCCGCGTCCTTGTGAGCGTTGCGGAACTCGCGCTCCACGAAGGGGCCGAGGCCATCCTTGAGCAGGTCGAGTGCCTTGCCGACCCGCTCATTGTTCGTGATCGCCACGGCCTATGCCTCCCCGAAGAGCTGGCCCTGGATCGGCCGCTCGGCCGCTGCTTCGAGAGCGAGCCGTGTCACTTCCGGCCAAGCTTGAACGAGGCCGTTGTACCAGCCTGCCTCCTCGGGCCGCTTCTTACGGTCGCTCAGGACATAGAGTCGGTACGCCAGCTCGCGGGCGATCTCCGCCTCGGGGCCAAGCCTGGTGAGCAGCTCTGCGAGGGCCGCCTCACCGCGGTCGGCGGCCAAGACCAGCTGATGAACCGTCTGCCACGCCGGACGCCGTGCGTCACGGCGCGGATCCCAAGCGGGGTCGAGCTCCGCGGGCGTGAGGAGGCGCACATCCCCGCCTTTCGAGGCCACAATACCCGCCTCGACCATGCCCTCGACGCTGGTGTTCTTGGCCGTTGAGAGCGTTTCGGCGACACCGTACGGACCGGTCCCGAAGCCGAACTGCTCGTACCAGGCGAGCGCCCAGCGGCTGTCGGCGTCGAAGTCGCCCTCCTGCTCGGCGAGTGCCTCGTCGAGGGTACGGTTGATCAGTGTCAGCGCCTCGCGCACGGTGAGAGGCTTGCCCTGTGCGTCGAGCACCTTAGCGTGGCGGGTGTAAACCGCCATTCCCGGACCGATGGCGGCCTGCGCAAGGTCCACCGGCGCGATGTTGCCGCGCTGCAGTTGGGCGAGCGCGACGGGCAGTTCGGCCTTGAGCGTGGCGACGAACTCGCGGCGGGTGGCGGTGGGCGCATCTGCAGCGCGCTTGCGGCAGACCAGAACGATGCTGGAGGCGAGAGCGTTGGAACCGGATCCAATCATGCGATTGCCGAGTTCGGTCCTCATCGGCCACGTGCCGCTGACTGCAAACCCCGCCTCTATGACGGCGGCCAAGAACGTGTCCCAGCCGGTATTCGTCGTGCCGTCAGCGCCGTCGCTTTCGGCCTGCTTGAAGGCATAGTAGATGGTGACCGGGAAGGCCGGGTGCACCTGCTCCGCGAGGCGGTGCATCGCTTTGGTCATGCCTTCGAGGAAGAAGGATTCCGCCTTCTCCTTGGTGCCATGGCGATATGACTCGGCAACGAGCTCTTCTGCCTTCGGAACGGCAATCGTCGCGAAGAGATCGGGGAACACGGACTTCAGCGACCGGCGCAGCCACACATAAAAGAAATCCGAGAGGTCGGCGTAGCCGATGTTGTCGTAGTAGGGCGGGTCAGTGGAAACGACAGCCCCTTGGCTCAAGCCTTGTAGCTGCGCATCGGCCTGTTGCGCGATTCCATCCCGAGTGCCAGGCGAGAGAAAGTCCAAGGGCAGGCTGAGCGTCTTCAACACCGTTTCGATGCTACCGACGGATTCGCTGAAGAAGTTGACCTCTGCGAAATCCCATGTCATCGCAAGGGCCTGACGGCCGAACGTCACCCGAACTGTCGCGACGCGCGCCGATCGACCCGATGCGGTCCGATTTGAGGGCGGACCTGCGTCCCAAGTGCAGAGGGTCGACCCTTTGTCTGCAAGCTTGCTGACGAGAAAGCTGAGGTAGACGGCTACCGCATCGGCGTAGGCAGACGCGCCGGTGCCACCTTCCCGCAAACGCTTGCTTTCGTCGGGCAGACCGGCGTCGACAGCGTCGCACTTCACCCTCTCGCGCGCTTCCTGCACCAGGTCGGAGAGGGTCGTCAGCGCCACAAGCTGGCGAGAGGTGAAGTAATCGCCGAAGGTTCGGAATCCGTACCGGCGACCCTGGGCGTTGCTCGCCCAGGTACCTCTGCTCGGAAGGTCGGGTTTCCATGACGGCTGCGCCGTCAGGGCAACGGCCTCCATCTCCGGCGTTGGTCCGAGATAGACGCGCCCGCGCTCGCCCTCTGCCACGATCGCCATCAGCCGTGCGCCCATGCGGCCTGCGTTTGCCTCGTCATCAACGTAGCTGTAGCGAAACGGCGTGTCGGACATCAGGCAACGGAAACTCCCTTGCGAGATCTTGGTGCCCTTCTTCGTCGCTTCCGCATCCTTCGGCTTGCCGACCTTCACCGTGAAGCGGTATCGGCCGTTCTCGATCACCGGCTCGACGTACGCCTCCTTGCCGAGCATCGGGGAGAGCAGGAAGCTGGACGCGAGCGGCACGTCCACCTGGGCGAAGGCCGGGTTCGGACTCTTCACCGTGCGCGCCCAGACCCAGGCAACAACGGTGAGCTTCTTGCCGAGGAACGGCTGTAGATCCGGCCGCTCCCCCACCATGTCGGCGGTGACCGTGACCTTCGGGTAGAGGTGGCCGATTCGCTTCTCGGTCTCGTCACGCATCCACTGGCCGTAGTAGCGGACGTCTTCCGCGAGGCCCTGCGCGCCGCGCCGCTCCTTCGCGACGAGCGTCCTGTCGCCGCGCGCTTGGGGGTTGACAGGAGGCCGGCCGGCGAACTTCGGCGGGATCTCGATCATCGCCTTGTTGATCAGGACGGCAACCGGGTTGAGGTCGGAGGCGTAGCTCTCGAGCCCAAGACGCTGCGCCTCCAGCGGTAGCGCGCCGCCGCCGGCGAACGGGTCATGGAACGCCGGCAGGACGTGGCGTCTGAATAGCTCCTTCGCCCGCGGGTCGTCGATGTTGTCGAGGCAGGTTCGCCGCCAGCTCGCCCAGATCTCGTCGCGGGCCGCCTGCAGGACTGTCTCGTTCGTCGTGCTCTCCCAGAGAACGAGATCCTCGATGATCCGGAAAAGCCGCTGGCGCTCCTGGTCGGCCAGAATCTCGTCGAGCGTCGGGGCGGGTCCGGGCTCGGGGACGTCAAGCCCAGTGCCCGCAGCCTTCTCGGCGAGGGACCGGGCCTCCTCCCAAACCTCCAGACGGGCCTTGAGGGCCGTCTCCGCCTTTCGGCGCAGCCTCGGATCCTCCCGGAGCACTTCGACGTACTCCGAAGGGTCGTCCACCATCTGCGAGAAGATCACGGCCCGCGCGGCCGCCAGCGGCCGCCGGGCCCACCAGAGGTGAAGCGTGCTCGGGTGCCCGTGGCGGATCGACTTCTCCCGCGCCGACGCGATGTTGATCGCCTCCAGAGGGAGTGCGACCTCGATGAGCTTGCGCCGAAGCTTCACGGAGTGAACCTCGATCGGTGACTGTGCGTGGGATCAGGCGGTGCTGATCACGACGGGGGCGCGGCGCGGGCGATCAGCTCGGCCATCTGGTAGTTGCGGCTGGTCTCGCCGAAGTCGGGTTCGCGGTGGAACGGCTGACGCACGTAGTGAATGCGCTCCGTCCCGGCGTCTACGAACTCGACGATCGCCAAGATGAAATCGTCGGGCTTGTTGAGCATGTACAGGATCTCGTTCCGCGTGACCGTGATCACATCGGCGCCTGTCGCGCGGCCCTTCACCTCGATGAAGCGCAGCCGCCCGGTTCCCGGGATCCTGCTCTCGATGTCATAACCGAGCTTCTCGAACTCCCGGTCGGTTGGATCGAAGCCAAGCGCCTGCTCGACCACCATAACGGCTTTGCGCGCCCGAGCAGCAGCCGCCTGCGTATCAGCGGACTGGGCGGACGGCGGGATGGGCGTCCCGGCCATCGCCGCGATCAGCCCCGCCGGCACGACGAGCATCCCGCCGAGCGCGACCGGCGGCAGCGGCGAAATCTGGCGCTCGAGCGCGATCTCGGCCATTCGCTTCACGAGGCGCGCCTCGAGCCCATCGGCGCGCTTGCGAGCCTCGTCCGAGTTGAGCCGGGCATTGACCTTGCCAGCCTGCTCCTGGGCCCGGAGCTCCTCGGCCCGATGGTCCCAGTAGGTGATCTCCTTGGTGAGGCGCTCCTTGACCGCTGCCTCGGTCTTGGCCAGGAGGGCGAGGCGCGGATCGCGGACCTCCGCGAGGTGGGCGGGCACGACGTCGGCGATGGCGTGTCCGAGGGCCCGGTTCTCAAGGTCGCGCGTGATCCATACGCATTCCGGGCGCGCGAGGAGGGCCTCGACGCCGGGCTCGCCGGCTGCCAGAGGCCGGTAGTCGAGGTAGGGCGCGTACGCGATGTGGCGCGCGGCGCCCTCGGCATCGAGCTCGACGTAGAGCATCTGCTTCGAGATGACCCGCCGGTCGCCAGAGCGCGTGAGGCTGCCGTCCTGGATCGCATGCTCAAGGTAGAAGAGGACGCGGGGACTCGTGCCTGGGTCACGCTCGTCGACCAAGACCGTCCCGCGTCGAAGCAGGTCCTTGTGGCGCTCGAGCGTCAGATCGATCGTCGCGCCAAGGAGCGGGTGCCCGGGGTGGACGAAGGCGGCGAGCGGCAGCCCCTGCGGGTTGACGAGCGGCTTCTCGAATACGATCCGCTCGTAGCGTGGGAGGATCGGCTCGCCGAGGCCGATCAGGCGATCGCGGTTCCGGACGGGCGCCGGGACGTGGGTCACCTCGTAGCGGCGCGGCTCGCGCTGCTTCACCGAGCCGCCGAGCCTGGCGAAGGCCTCGAGAAAGAACGACTCGACGTAGTGGGGCTGGAGCCGGCGTGCCTCCGCGCGCTCCATGTCCTCGCGGATGTGCATGACCCGGCTCGCGTCCATCGCGTCGTGGACGAGGACCTTCTCCTCGAGCAAGTCGCGGATCTCGTCGGGGTTGAAGGCGTGCTCGACCACCTGCGTGAGGCGGGCGCGGACGTCGGGCTGGTCGCCGTAGCGGATCGCCTCGATCAGGAGCTCGCGCAGTGGTCGGCCCTCGAACTGCATCTTGCCCAGCACATCGAAGACCTGGCCGCCGAGGGCGGTGCGAGCTTCCTCGAGCTTGGCGAGGAGGGTGCGGTAGACGTCGCCCTCGCGGGTCTCGTCGGCGACGAGATTCCAGAGGTGGCAGACCTCGGTCTGCCCGATGCGGTGGATCCGGCCGAAGCCCTGCTCGATCCGGTTCGGGTTCCACGGTAGGTCGTAGTTGACCATGAGGTGCGCACGCTGGAGGTTGATTCCCTCGCCGGCCGCATCGGTTGCGAGCAGGACCGCGACCTCGGGATTGAACTTGAAGAGCTCCTGCGCTTTCAGGCGCTCCTCGCGGCCCATCCCGCCGTGGATCACGACAATCGCCTCGGGTCGGCCGAGCAGCGTTGCGATCTTGCTGTGGAGATACGTCAGGGTGTCGCGGTGCTCAGTGAACAGCACGAGCTTCTGGTGCGGCGAGGGGGTCGGCGGCGGGATCGGACCCGAGCCGTAGGGACGCAGGCCCTCGGAGGTGCCCTTGAGGCCCGCTGGGGTGAAGATCTCGCCCAGGAGCGTCGCGAGCTCGGTCCACTTCTTATCCTTGCCGCCGTTGCGGACCCGCAGGGCGAGCGCCTCGAGGTGCCCGAGGGTGCCGATCTCGGCTTTCAGCTCGACGATGCTGCGGGCCGCGGTGGCCTGGTCGAGGATCTGCTCCTCGGCGGCCTCAAGCTCGTCGTCGGGCGCGTCCTCCATATCCTCGAGGTCTTCGGCGTCAAGCTCGGGAATGTCGGCGGTCGTCGCCGCGCGGGCGATCTCGCCGCCGCGCTGGACAACCTCGAGCTCGCGCAAACGTCGCTCCAGGCGTTCCCGCCGGCGGCGCAGGGACTGATAGATCGCTTCGGGCGACGAGGCGAGGCGGCGCTGGAGGATGGTCAGGGCGAACCCGACGGTGCCCGCGCGCTTGTCGTTCTCGAGCGCCTCGGCCCGGTTGAACTCCTCGCGGACGTACTCGGTGACCTCGGCGTATAGCTGGGCCTCGTCGTCCGAGAGCTTGTACGGAACCGTATACGCGATGCGCTCCGGGAACAGCGGAGTCCCGTCGAACTTGACGAGGTTCTCCTTCACCATCCTGCGCATCAGGTCCGACACGTCCGCGGTGTGGGCCCCGTCGCGGAACTTCCCCTCGAACCGGTCGCCGTCGAGGAGAGCCATGAAGAGCTGGAAGTCCTCCTCCTTGCCGTTGTGCGGGGTCGCGGTCATGAGGAGGAAGTGGCGGGTGAGCGTCGAGAGCAGCTGCCCGAGCTTGTACCGCTTCGTGTACTTGACCTCGCCCCCGAAGTAGGTCGCGGACATCTTGTGCGCCTCGTCGCACACGACGAGGTCCCAGCGGGCATCCGGGACGGCGAGCTTCTCCTGGACCTCGGGGTTGCGCGAGAGCTTGTCCAGGCGGGCGATGACCAGGTTCGTCTCGAGGAACCAGTTGCCGGTGCGGGCCGCCTCGAGCTTATCGTTGGTGAGGATCTCGAACGGGAGACCGAACCGGCGATAGAGCTCGTCCTGCCACTGTTCGGCGAGGCTGCCAGGGCAGACGACGAGGCACCGGGCCAGGTCACCGCGAGCGATCAACTCCTTCATGAGGAGCCCCGCCATGATCGTCTTGCCGGCGCCCGGGTCGTCGGCGAGGAGGAACCGGAGCGGCTGGCGCGGCAGCATCGACTCGTAGACCGCGGTGATCTGGTGCGGGAGCGGGTCCACGTCGGAGGTGTGGACCGCGAGCACTGGGTCGAACAGGTGCGCGAGGCGGATCCGGTGGGCTTCGGAGACGAGGCGGAAGAGCGCACCGTCGCCGTCAAAGCTCCAGGAACGGCCCTGCTCGACGATCTCGAGCCGCGGCTCGTCGTGCCGGTAGAGGAGCTCGTTGGCGACCTTCCCGGCGGGCGTCTTGTAGGTCAGCTCGATCGCGTCGGAGCCGAACCAGGCGGCGGCAACGACGGTGACGGAGGCATCGGGAAGGAGGCCGCGGACGACGGCTCCTGGAGTCAGCTCCTCCAGCGTTGCGATGCGGCTCCTCCTCTGTCGCGGTCCGAGCGACCCATTGGATCAGGCCATTCTATGGACGCGGTCCGGGTTCATTGTGGGCGGTAGGCACGATGGAGGTTCCACGCTCGCAGTGACAGCTCTGGTGTCACGCGGTGCGCCCGACCTCGTATCGTGGCGTCCACCCGCGCCACCTCGCGCCAGCCCGCAACCGAGGACCTCATGGCTCGTGCTCTTGTCGAGACGGGGTACTTCAGCTGGGCCGTGGAGGTCGTGCCCACTGATCATCGGCCATGGCCACGAGATGGTACGTCCAGGCCCGCCCGCTCCCTGTCACGCCCTGAGTGTGCGCGTAACTCGGGCGCATCGACGCGGATGGCCCGACCCTGCGCCGCGGTCGAAACATCGTGCGCGGCCGGAGGACCAACCGCCTCCTCCCCCTACCGCGTCTGTGCAGCCGACTTCTCAGCATCCTCGATGACGAGCGTGATCCGACGGGGCGCGGGCGCGTCGCCGAAGGCCGACTTGCGGACGTACACGTTCGCCACGGCGGCGTCCGGGTCCGGGCTGTCGAAG
>Ga0209748_1001212_pt1 | contig 12840 bp, 9 predicted proteins | sample BarGraIncu00421A_FD_185490 | JGI IMG/M metagenome (GOLD analysis project Ga0209748, IMG submission 185490) | Arctic peat soil microbial communities from Barrow, Alaska - Barrow Graham LP Incubations 004-21A (SPAdes) (version 2) | ecosystem: Environmental > Terrestrial > Soil > Wetlands > Peat... | reverse complement strand
TGATCGCCGTCCGGCCTTTCCGTTCACCACACCATACGATATCGGATGCCGGCTTGGTCGGTGGAGGGCAGACTCCGCGTCCGGGTGAAATAAGTCTCGCGCATTTAGGTGTTTTATTTTTAGACGAACTCCCGGAGTTTAAAAGAAATGCATTGGAAGCTCTCCGGCAACCGCTGGAAGACGGAGACATAACAATTACGAGATCTCTGGTAACTGCATCTTTTCCCGCAAAATTTATGCTGGTGGCGGCAATGAATCCATGTCCGTGCGGATATTTTGGCGACCGCGTCCGCACCTGCCGCTGCAGTCCTCAACAAATTCGGCAGTATCAGGGAAAAATATCAGGGCCGCTATTGGATCGCATTGATTTACATATCGAGGTGCCGTCAGTTAAATATAGGGCGCTATCCAGCAAAGAATTGGGAGAATCATCCGCAGTAATAAAAAACCGCGTTAATCTCACCCGTGACCGGCAGAAAAAACGCTTTGGTAATAGCGGCATCATGATTAATGCCCGGATGACGGAAAAACAAATCCGGAAATATTGTCCTATTGATGAAGAATCACACAAGCTCATGGAAATGGCTATTGAAAAATTAGGGCTCTCCGCACGAGCAATGAACAGAATACTGAAAGTCTCGCGCACTATCGCTGATCTGGAATCTAAAGACAATATTGAGCCCGCTCATGTTGCGGAAGCAATTCAGTATCGAAACCTTGATCGCAGTTTAATTTAATGATATGAAAAGAAGAAAGTGCGTTATCAAAGATACTTTTATCAAAGAGGAAATTATGGAAATTAAAATTATTCAAGCTCCACCCCAAAAATTGAAGGCTAAACCTACTGACGAATCCAAACTGGGATTTGGTAAAATCTTCACCGACCACATGTTTACTATGACCTATAAGGAAGGCCAGGGCTGGCATAATGCTGTAGTTGAGCCCTACCGTCCATTGCAACTTGAACCAACAGCAATGTGCCTTCATTATGCCCAGGAAATTTTTGAAGGATTGAAGGCATATCGCGGCAAAGACGGGGCGATTTTTCTTTTCCGCCCGACGGAAAACATTAAAAGGATGAATACGTCGGCAGAAAGGCTCTGCATGCCGCCAATGGATGAGGGAATTTTTCTGGAAGCTATCAAAAAACTTGTTATTCTGGACAAGGAATGGGTTCCCCGCGGCGAGGGAACATCTTTATACATCCGTCCGACCATGATTGCCACTGAAGCTGCCTTGGGCGTTCATCCAGCCAACGAATACCTATTTTTTGTTGTGATCGGACCGGTGGGAGCTTATTATCCACAAGGGTTTTCACCGACAAAAATTTATGTTTCCGAAGAATATGTGCGAGCGGCGGCAGGTGGGACAGGTTTCATCAAAGCGGCGGGTAATTATGCCGCCAGTTTGTATGCCACCCGCATTGCTACTAATATGGGTTATACTCAAGTGCTGTGGCTGGACGCCAAAGAAAAGAAATATGTGGAAGAAGTGGGCACAAGCAATATCTTCTTCCTCATTGGTGACGAATTAATTACTCCACCACTGTCCGGAACAATATTACCAGGCGTTACGCGTAATTCAGTGATTAAATTGGCGTCTCACCTGGGAATAAAAGTTGTGGAAAGGTCATTGGCTATCGATGAAGTCATTGCCGCTGCGAATAAAGGAACATTAAAGGAAGTTTTTGCCTCAGGAACGGCAGCAATCGTTTCACCGGTTGGTCAAATTTATTTCCGTAAAAAAGAATATTTGATCAATAACGGTCAAACAGGCCCCGTTGCAGAAAAATTATATAACGAAATTCTGCAAATTCAGTATGGCATGAAAGAGGATCCCTTTAATTGGCGTGTCCAGATTTCGGATTAGAACAAATCCCTGATAAGGGTATTGATGATTTTTTCCCTTGGATACAGGCACTTGGATTTGTATTCCACAATGTTGTGGAATAACCTGTTGATAACGATGTTGATAATCTCCGCAAGTGCGTAATTGATACGATTCTACACCAAATTGCCTAAGGTTTGAGCAAGTTTAATGTTTAACAAAATCAAGTAGTTAAATGTATACCCTTTAATCATGGCGACTTATACCCGGAGCAAAGGTCAGATATGAACTTCACTGAAAAAAGTATGCCATTTAAGACAATATTTTTAAATAATTTTGATAAAAAAATGATTAAAAAAATTCTTCAAGCTTTTAAGCAATTTACATTAATTGCTTTCAAAATGGGAATCGCCATTACGATTTTTTTTGTTTACGCACAGCGCCCTTCGCAGGCGGCAGAAATTCCTCCAATTGATGATATTACCAGTCGTCTGCAGCAGACTTATGAAAATACGATAGATTTCAAAGCTGATTTTATTCAGGAAACAACAGTAAAATCTTTAAAAAGAATTGATGTGGAAGAAGGCCGTGTCTTTTTTAAGAATCCACGGAATATGCTTTGGAATTACACAAAACCAAAAGCCAAGAAACTGGTGATCAACTCACGAAAAGCATGGCTTTACCTGCCGCAAGAGAAGGTAGCCTACACGCAGGATTCTGATCACATTTTTCAATCGCAGGTATTAATTAAGTTTTTATCCGGTCTGGGAAAGTTAAAAGATGATTTTTCCATTGAATACGCCAAGCCCAATGCCTTGGACAAAAATGGTAATTACCGGTTGGTACTAACACCGCTGGAGAAAAGCGCTGCTTATAATACCCTGCAAATTCATGTCGATAAAAATAATTTTTTCATTTTGCAGGTTACCTTCGACGATGCCATGGGTAACTCTACTGCCTTAAAATTTTCTAATATTTCCATAAACACCGGACTTGCCCCCAAAATTTTCCAATTTCAGCCTCCGGCAGGGGTAAGCATTTTTAAAATGCCTTAGAAATAAATAATACATCCTTGCCTCTGTTTTTACCCAAAGGGATTATTCCGGCTAAAATCCGGCGTTAATTCCTGATCGCTTACTTCCTGCACAAAAATATTTTCAAAACCTAAATGCAAAGCATAATCAAGGATTTGATGATATTCATCATGGGTAATCCTGCGGCCTAAGAGGGGATGTTGGCTCACTTTAGAAATCGGCGTATACTGCGACATTAGGCTAATTGGCACTGTTGTTGATATTTCCTTTTCAATTAACCTCAATACCTCTTTGGAGTTCTCCAACCTGCCCGGCAAAACCAGATGACGGACTATTATGCCATGGCTCGCAACGCCGTTTTCCAAAACCAGATCAGCGCCTACTTGTCGCACCATCTCCTTTAGCGAATTAAGCGCGAAACGCGGATATCCGGGTGCCGAAGAAAACAATACGGCGTCTTCTTCCAAACCATATTTAAAATCAGGTAGATAAACATCAACCATCTGATCGAGCATATTGATTATTTGTGGATCTTCATAGCCGCCGCAGTTATAAACGAAAGGAACTTTCAGTCCGCGCCTGCGCGCCAGAAGCAGCGATTCCATAATCAATGGCACCTGCGGTGTTGGTGTTACCAGTTCAATATTGTGGCAACGTCGTTTCTGCAAATCAAGCATGACCTCCGCCATTTGCGCAGAATTCAGTTCCCGGCCCAAGGCGCTGTGCGATATTTGATAATTTTGACAATAGATACAACCCAAATTGCAGGAAGAAAGAAAGATAGTTCCCGCGCCGTTTTCACCAGAAAGTGGCGGTTCTTCACCATGATGCGCCAGCGCGCAATCCATAATAATCTTCGCGGGCAGGCGACAGTAACCTAAATCTCCTTGTGCGCGGTTCACATGGCAGGCACGTGGACAAAGCACGCAATCTTTGAATATTTCTTTTAGCTTGGAAACTTTATCTTCTAGTTCCACTTTAACTCATCAGGTCAAGTTTTTGGTGGGGTAGGGCGGCATCATCTTATACCATTTTGCTTTCAAAGGATCAGCTTCGGCAAGGAGGAGGCTCCGCAGGCGTATTACTAATACGCTGAGGAAGCCGACGACGCTGCCAACAAAGTTAGCCAAAGAAAGCGAAGCGGTATTACAATTTTTCCACTACATCCCTGATTTTACCGCTTTCCACCAGTTCCAGGAAATCTTCGCCTAATGGCGCGGACAGTTCCACCGTTTTATACCAATTCTTAATCCGCTGGTCATGATCGTCAATGTAAGTCAGAAAATCATCACGATCGGGTACTTTTTCATCCGGAAGTGTTTCAATAAAGCTCTGTGAGGGGAAGACCATTAAAACATTGCTTAATGTTTCCGCGTCCGGCACACGGCTAACTAATTTCTTATCCAGCCAACCAGGAATGATTCTTTCCTGATGATGAAAGAAAAGGATTAAATCATTTTCCTTGGCCGCAAACTGATGAGTAAGGTGATAATCAATCAAGCCGCCATCCCGGTAAACGCCGCGCGGAGCTCCATAAATATTGTGCACACCGGCAACAACCAGAGGGATAGCCCCGCTGGCCATTACAGCATATTTGAAATTGACTTCGTTGATCCGCACAAAACGGCCACGGAATTGCGGCCTTAAGCAAAAAGGAGCTGGTTTGCCACCATTATAAAAAACAACCCTTTCCGTAAAACGGTAAATATTGTTGCGGTTGAAATAATTGAACAAATAACAAGTGGCCAGGCCTATTTTTTGTAACCAGAGATTTTCGGAAGCAACAAGGCCGCGGCTCCGGGCAGTAATTATGGATAAGCGGTAATTTTTGTTGGTCAGGGCAAAAGGAAGAGCATCGTCTTCCAGATACTCATTGATGAGTTTGGTGAGTTTCGTAAGCACTGTTGACGGCGTATCGTCTCTGAAATACTTTACATTTATATAGGCATCGATAAGTTTGCGGTAACACTCGGTTGCCTGCGGCTGCAACCAGGCGGCAAAGCGCCAGGCACCCGCTGAGGAACCGATCAGATGAACGGAATTTGCGCGTCCCAGAATTCCTTTTGTCAGAAGGGTTAAATCAAATCCACTGGCAACAAGCCACCTTGGCCCTACCGCCGGCCCGAAATAAGAGGAGATGGAATCAAAATTAAATCCACCATCTTTAATTATTTTATAGGCACGCTGACCTGCTTTAATTCTTATTCGGTTCATTGATCATTTCTCGTTCAGATAAAACCCAGGTAAAAACCTTGACACGTAAACTTTTGTCTTGTAAATTAACATCAATTTTGCTTATTGGCAAAAGCGGAAGATCATTATGTTTTCAAATTGCCGGTCAGCTCGGCAATTGAGGCGGCTTTTATCAATAAATATAAAAAAGATGCAAGTACTTTTATTTTTCTGACTCCAAAAAGGAAATAATGGATATAAAAATATCAATAAAACAAATAGCACAGGACGCGCAACTGGCCGCGAGAAAACTTTCCCGCATATCGTCGGCAGAAAAAAATAATGCCCTTTTACTGATGGCTGATGAACTTGAGCGCAAGCGGGATTTTCTTCTGGCAGAAAATGCCAAGGATGTGGCCCTTGCTCAAAAAACCGGACTTAACCAGGCTATGATCGAGCGCCTTACCCTCCAAGACGCCACTATTTCCGGCATGGCGCAAGGGCTGCGGGAAGTCGCCGCATTACCTGACCCAGTAGGCAAGATAACCTCGATGTGGCGCAGGCCCAACAATCTTCTGGTAGGTCGGATGCGCATCCCGTTAGGAGTCATCGGCATTATTTATGAGTCTCGTCCCAATGTCACTATTGACGCCTCCGCCCTTTGTCTCAAATCGGGAAACGCGGTTATTCTGCGCGGCGGTTCTGAAGCGATTAATTCCAATTTAGCCATTGCCTCTATTCTCCAGGGAGTTTTGAACCAAAGCACGTTGCCGCACAAGGCCATTCAAGTCATCCCTTTCACTGACCGCGAGGCTGTTTCGGCAATGCTGCAATTGGATGAATACATTGATTTGATTATTCCCCGCGGCGGCGAGGAATTAATTCGCGCCGTGGTTGCCCAATCCAAAATACCGGTAATCAAGCATTACAAGGGAGTCTGTCATATATTTGTTGATGCCCGGGCCGATTCGGACATGGCTATAAACATTTGCCTGAATGCCAAGACCCAGCGCCCGGGAGTCTGCAATGCTTTGGAAACCTTACTGGTTCATAAGGATATTGCCCCAGAATTTCTGCCTCGCTTGGCAGAAAAAATGCGAAGTGCGGGGGTCGTGTTAAGAGGATGCGAAAAAACACGATCGATATTAAAAAATATTGAAGCCGCCGGCGAAGAGGATTGGTACGCGGAATATCTTGATTTGATTCTGGCCGTGAAGGTTGTGGAAACAATGGATGAAGCCATTGCGCATATCGAAAAATACGGTTCTTTGCATACGGAATCCATAATTACAAATGATTACGCGAACTCGCAAAGATTTTTAAGCGAAGTCAATTCTTCGACAGTGATGGTCAATGCTTCCACCCGCTTCAGTGATGGTTTTGAGCTGGGATTGGGGGCGGAGATCGGCATTTCCACGACAAAGCTTCACGCTTTCGGGCCGATGGGACTGGAAGAATTAACAACAACAAAATTTATTATCTACGGTAATGGACAGGTAAGAACATGAAATGGGGACTTTTTGGCGGAACATTTGATCCGATTCACTTCGGACATTTGCGGGCAGCAGAAGAAATGATGGAAATATTTAAATTAAACAGGATAATTTTTGTTCCTTCATCCCGGCCACCGCACAAACTGGAAGCCGAAATCACTTCTTTTTACCATCGAGAGCAAATGGTGCGCATGTCTATCGAAGGTAATGCCAACTTCTCTTTTTCTGAAGTGGAAAACTTACGCGCAGGCAAATCGTATTCTGTGGAAACAGTGGAATATATTTTAAACAAATATATGGAAAATTTAGAGCTGTACTTTATTGTCGGACAGGATGCCTTTGAGGCCGTCACTACATGGAAGGATTGGGAAAAGCTTCTTTTGCTATGCAATTTTGCAGTTATGACACGTCCCGGTTACAAAAATAAAGGCCTTGATAATATACTGACAAAAGAATTTGCTGCACGCTTTGTTTACGATAAGGAAGTTGATGGATTTAAAGGTCCAACCGGGCATACCATATACTTCCGTAATACAACCTTCCTGGACATTTCTTCTTCCCGCATCAGAACAATGGCCAAAACGGGCAATTCCGTAAGATACCTTACGCCGGATAACGTCCGCCAATACATCGCAAAGAATGGCATCTACAAATAATAGCATTTCTAGATTGCATAATGCGAAGAAAGAATTTTTCTTAAAAATTGGCCGGTGAATGATTTATCTTCCCGGGCCACTTCTTCTACTGTACCTGATGCAATAATTTGGCCGCCACCAGGCCCGCCTTCCGGACCCAGGTCAATCACGTAATCGGCGCACTTAATCACATCCAGATTATGTTCAATGACAACCATAGTATTGCCCATATCTACCAGGCGGATTAGAACATCCAGCAACTTTTGAATATCCGCAAAATGCAATCCAATGGTTGGTTCATCGAGAATATAAAGGGTGTTGCTGTTGACTCGTTTGCCCAGTTCCCGGGCCAGCTTTATTCTCTGCGCTTCGCCACCGGAAAGAGTTGTCGCCGACTGTCCCAGGCAGATATAGCCTAAACCAACATCGTTAAACAATTGCAGATGCGACTTTATTGACGGAATATTGGAAAAAAATGCCAGTGCCTGATTAACCGTCATCTCCAAAATATCGGCAACACTATGATCCTTATATTTGATATCCAGTGTATCGCGATTAAATCGTTTGCCATGGCAAACATCACAAGTCACATATACATCCGGCAGAAAATGCATTTCAATTTTATTTAAACCATTGCCTTCACAGGCCTCACAACGGCCGCCTTTCACGTTAAAGCTGAACCTTCCGGGTTTATAACCGCGAACCCGCGCTTCGGGAAGATTGGCAAACAGCTCGCGAATAAAAGAAAATATTCCCGTGTAAGTTACCGGATTTGATCGCGGCGTCCGGCCGATAGGCTGCTGATTGATCATAATAACCCGTTCAATACCGCCCAAATCAACAACCTTTTTAATTTTTCCCATTGCCCCATCCTGCTGATTCAAACGGCGCGCCATTACTTTATAAAGAGTTTCAATAACCATTGAACTTTTACCGGAACCGGATACGCCGGTTACCGCTGTAAATACTCCGACCGGAATTTTAATATCAATATTTTTAAGATTGTTTTCGCTGGCCCCTTCCAAAACGATGTGCCTGCCCGCGATTGAGCGCCGTGTGGCCGGTAAAGCTATGGAATCCTTGCCGGACAAAAATCTGCCGGTGAGCGATTTGTCATCTTGCAGAATTTCTTCATAAGTTCCCTGAAAAACCACCTCTCCGCCGTGCGCTCCCGCACCAGGCCCCATATCGACAATGTGATCGCACGCAGACATCATATCAGCGTCATGTTCCACAACCAGAACCGTGTTGCCCATATCGCGCAGTTTTTTCAATGTATCAATCAGGCGTAAATTATCTCTCTGGTGCAAACCAACGGTGGGCTCATCGAGCACATACAAAACACCCATCAGCCCGGACCCGATTTGTGTCGCCAGCCTGATGCGTTGGCTTTCACCTCCCGATAAAGATAAGGTTGATCTCTGTAAACTTAAATAATCCATACCGACATTGAGCAGAAATTGCAGGCGACTTTTTATTTCCTTAAGTATTCTTTCCGTTATAATTTTTTCTTGCGATGATAATGTAAGGTGATCAAAAAAATTGTAGCATTCGCGGATCGAAAGCTGACAGAGTTCATAAATATTCTTTCCTCCCACTTTAACTGCCAGACTTTCTTCTTTCAGGCGCGCTCCATGGCAAGTATCACAGGCGCGCAAATCGATGTACCGCGCTAAATCATTGCGCACAGCGGTTGAGGTTGTTTCCCGCCAGCGGCGTTCCAGTTGCTTTATCGCTCCTTCAAAGGGACGATGAACGAAATATCTTTTATCAGGACGGTCATGATAAAATTTAATGTTTTCCTTTCCCGATCCATAAAGGAGAACTTTTTGAATTTTTTCCGGTAATTTATTAAACGGCGTATTGATATCAAAACTATAATGAGCACTGAGCGCATCCAACATGTTATGGTAATAAAGAGAATTACGGCCGGCCCAGGGCGCAATCGCCCCTTCCCGCAAAGTCAGACCAGCATCCGGCACAACCAAATCTACGGCAAAATGCGTGCGTGAACCCAGCCCATTGCAATCGGGACAGGCGCCATAGGGACTATTAAAGGAAAACATGCGGGGGGTTAGCGAAGGGATACTTATGCCGCAATCGGGACAGGCATATTTTTCGCTGTAAAGCATTTCTTCGCCACTTTGCAGAACTATGCGCACAAGCCCTTCCGCGCGGCTGGTGGCAATCTCCAGAGAATCGCGCAGTCTCTTTCTCACGCCTTCTTTTAATACCAGGCGGTCAATAATCAAATCGATATCATGGCGCTTTGTTTTTACCAGTATTATTTCTTCCGCCAGATCTCTCGGCTCTCCATCAATCCGGACACGCACGAATCCTTCTTTCTGAAGTTTTTTTAGTTCTTTCTGAAATTCACCTTTTTTACCGCGCACCAGTGGCGCCAGAATACTGAATCGGGTGTTTACCGGCAGGGCAAGAATATTTTCTACGATACTATCAATTGTCTGTGATTTAATTTCCCGCCCGCAGCGGTAACAATGACAAATGCCAATGCCGGCATAAAGCAGGCGAAAATAGTCGTAAATTTCAGTGACTGTGCCGACAGTTGAACGCGGATTGTGACTGGCTGTGCGTTGCTCAATTGCTATGGCCGGTGAGAGCCCTTCGATTGATTCCACATCCGGCTTGTCCATTTGCCCGATAAACTGGCGGGCATAGGTGGAAAGTGATTCCACATAGCGTCTTTGCCCTTCCGCATAAATTGTGTCGAATGCCAGTGAAGATTTACCGGAACCGCTAACACCAGTAATGACAACAAACTTATCACGAGGTATATCTAAACTTATATTTTTTAAATTATGCTGGGAAGCGCCTTTGATTCGAATTGCATCCATATTTTGCTTTACTGCTAATTACATTTTTATTTCAATAAACGATTTTTTCCGCACAGAAGTGATCCATTCTTCATATTTTTTTTCCAATTTCTCATCTTCAATTTTTGTCTTTATTTCTTCCCGCACTGTCGCGATGGGCTTTAATCCGGCGCCTTTTTTATCCACAACCTTAATAATATGAAATCCGATGCTTGATTCTATCACTTCGCTTACTTGCTCCATAGGCAGGTTAAACGCCACTGAGTCAACGGCGGCAATGATTGTGCCTTTCTCAATAAAACCGATATCACCACCTTGGGCCGCCCCTGGCCCTTGAGAATATTTTACGGCCAGCAATTCAAAAGGTTCACCAGCAAGAACGCGTTTACGCAGCTGTTCAGCCTCTTCTTTTATTTTCGCCTTTGTTTTCTTATCCGCTTTAGCGGGAATAGCTAAGAAAATTTGCTTTAACCTGACCGCTTCTTTGCCTTCGTAATCCTGCCTGTTTTTGGTATAGTACTCGCCTATTTCCTCATCGCTGACCATTACTTTGGATTTAATCTCCCACCGCAATAACCGCATCCGCACCATTTGGCTTCTTATATCTTTTTTCAAAGATTCAAGAGAAGTGCCTTCACGGGCAAGATTTTTTTTGAACTCTTCCATGTTGGACTTTCTTTTCGCGATCATATCCCTGACCACATCCATGACTTCTTCATCTTTAATCACAATGCTCTTGCCAGCTTTTTTTGCTTCTTGCTCAATGAGTAAATTATCAACAAGACGTTTCAGGAAAGCTTCTTTGGACTGGTTAATGAGTGCTTCCTTATCTTTGCCCTTATAATTATCCTCGATATTTTTAAGGTAAGGATCGAAGGCCGTATTGAATTCGGCAAGGGTAATTATCTCATCATTTACAACAGCAATAATTTTATCCACAACCTCGGCGCCAACCGGCACGCACAAAAGCATTACACTACACATGATTAAAACAAATCTTTTGCACAATTCCATAGAGTTTCCCCCTCCTAGCTTCGTTTCTGATTTTTTTCTCTCAGTACTGTACTTTCCTTTTTGATTATTGCTTTCATTTTTAACGCTTCGAGCCAGGTTGTAAAAGCCACATCTTCCTTTTGTGCCCGAATTTCAGCTATTACCTCTTCTTTCATATCCGCGAAATTTCTGGTTTTTGCCGGCTGAATTTCCAAAACTTTGAAAATATGGAAACCATAAGGACTTTGTACGATAGGACTTACTTTATTGACCGGTAATTTAAAAATGGTCTCGTCCAATGGTTCCGGCATGATCTGACGGGTAATAAACCCTAAATCTCCGCCACTACTTGCTTCCGGGCTTATCGACATTTCTGTGGCGACTCTGGTAAAATTATCACCGGCATTCAATCTTGCCTCCGCTTCTTTTGCTTTGGCCAGATCGCGAACGACTATTTGAGCAACTCTAACCCGTGATTCCGCCTTGTAATTATTACGATTCTCATTAAAATAGTCTTCCGCTTCATCTTCGGATACACGAATATTGGCATTGACATCAACCGCGATAAGTTTTTTAAAGAGCATTTCTTTTTTTATATCATCTCTCCATTCTTCATACCTGACATTTTCCTGCACAAGCAAATTGGCAAAATCTTCTCCGTAGTCTTTCTTAACTTCGCTAATTTTAGCTTCAAGTTCGCCAGCGCTTATGAAAATATTTAATTCCTGCGCGCGCAAGTACATGATTTTTTCTGTAATCATTGCGTCCAGAACTTCTTCTTCCAGGCGTTTATAATTGGACTGATTTAACAAAAGATCTTTCGGCAGCATAGACATCTTTTGATTTAACCGGGATTGATATTCATCAAGATAAATTTTGGCGCCGTTTACGGTCGCCACGTACGGTCTTGAAAAAATATTAATCTTGTCGCAGGCAACAATAAAAAAAAGTGCCAGTACAAATAAGACATACCGGGGGTTCAACATTAAAGACATTATTTTTGGGGATAAATGCAGATTTCTATTATACATAACGTTTATTCATATCCTGCTTGCGTTTATTGAGCAAGCATCTTTAACAATAAATTGGCTTGGGTCAATCTTTCTATTTCGGGAAGACCGGGAGCGGGGACGTACAATTTGTAATCCGGGGTAAAGCGTATTTCCTTAATTTTCTTACGATAAAGCGCGACAATTTTTCCCGGATCGACAGGCGTTGCAGTCCGGAAATGAATATACAAATATTTGCCATCATAGCCCATTTTTTTCCCTTTCAGGAGTTTTAAACTATTTCTGATGATGATCACTTGCAACAAATTTTCCACGGATGCGGGCAATGCGCCATAACAATCCTGCAATTCACTTTTGATCTGATTAATATCTTCGTCAGTAGCGGCAAGAGATATTCTTTTGTATAACACCAGCCGCTGGTGGACATCCTGAACATATTCCTCGGGAATGAAGGCGGAGACTCCCAATTGAATTTCCGGTTGTATTTCTTCTTCTTCATCCACCTGTTCACCCTTAATTTCCCGAACAGTTTTTTCCATTAACTCCGTATAAAGTTCGTAACCGACAGCACAGATATGACCTGCCTGGGAAAGTCCCAGTAAATTGCCGCCGCCGCGGATTTCCAGATCGTTATAGGCGATCCGAAAGCCGGAACCAGGCTCGGAAAATTCTTTGATCACCTGCAGCCTTTTCAGGGCTTCGCGCGAAAGCATTGCGCCTTTCGGCAAAAGCAGGTACGCAAAAGCTTCCTTATTGGCACGGCCAACACGGCCGCGGATCTGGTAGAGTTGCGCCAGCCCGAATCTATCGGCGCGATTAATAATGATCGTATTGGCCGTGGG
>Ga0209748_1001209_pt1 | contig 12851 bp, 15 predicted proteins | sample BarGraIncu00421A_FD_185490 | JGI IMG/M metagenome (GOLD analysis project Ga0209748, IMG submission 185490) | Arctic peat soil microbial communities from Barrow, Alaska - Barrow Graham LP Incubations 004-21A (SPAdes) (version 2) | ecosystem: Environmental > Terrestrial > Soil > Wetlands > Peat... | reverse complement strand
TTATATCACATTTACCATAAGAAATCATGAGGAATTATATATAGTTACATATATTATGTTAAAATGAAAAGCAGGGAATGCCCCTGCTAGGTACTACGCCTTATGTTTAGTTAGGTCAACGAAGCGAATTCGTTGGCCTTTTCCTTTGCCAATTGGCGGGATTCTTTTGCCTGTAACTAGTGTTATCTCGGCTTTTCCACCTACCAATTTGGCTTGGCCTGAATCTGGAGCAATTTGCCCCGGTTTCATAAACGACATAGTAATCACCTCCCTTCTCGCTGTAATTCAGCGTGCTTGTAGCACTGTATTTGCGAGTTAAAAGGCGACAGAGGTCATTCCCTACTTAACCGTGATTATATCACAAAATGGGTATTTTTTCAAGTTGAATTAGACCTAGTAAGTGTCTCATTTGTCTCATTTTCAACTTAAAACGGCAAAGTGCTACAAGGTTCTTGAGCGAAGCGCTCTACCAAAAATGAGTCAATTAGTTTACTAGTTGACTCATTTTTGTAAAACTATTGACAGATTATATTATCTCGTAGCTTTTTTCTGTGAATTATGTTATAGTGTACTTGGCCCAAATTTAGGAACAGAACAAGGTCATACCCCAATCTGCACTAAGTCGAGCCCCACTCCGGATGGAGAATCTACTGAAAGGAGACCCGACTAAATATGAGTTACGAAGACAAGACACTCAAATGTGCCGATTGTGGTGAAGACTTCGCCTTTACAGCCCGTGAACAAGAGTTCTATGCTGAAAAAGGTTTTGAGAATGAACCAAAGAGATGCCCAGACTGCAGACGCAAATTCAAGGAATCAAAGAATGAGCGACGTAGTTTTGAGGTAGTTTGCGCCGATTGTGGCCAGACAACTACAGTGCCTTTCGAACCAAAGACAGACCGCCCAGTTTACTGCCGCGACTGCTTTGCGAAGCACCGAGCCTAATACACATTAGATTCAAACAAAGAACCCCAGAAATGGGGTTCTTTTGTGTTAAGATAATGCCATGAGGGCGCGGATATTTACGATTTGGTTGATACTATTCATTCTTGGCAGCATGGTCGCGCCGCTTTTCGCGCTTGAACCAAAAACATACCTATATCTTGGGCTAGCATTAGTTACTGGCTCATTTCTTATATTTTCTCGCCGTTACTTCTTCGCGATTTGCTTCGGCATTGGTCTGTTTTTGCTCTCAATCTCGGCTTTTCAGGCCAAAGAAATGGAGCTGGTGCATCAAAACGAGGTTATTTCCGCACAGAAGATTCAAGCCGTTGGATATGTTGCTGACGTTCCAGTGACGAATGAGTTTGGCCAAACGGTCGAAATCACCCTTAAATCGGTCAATGGGCGAGTTGATGATTCCAAGATTAAGGCATACGCCAATGCGTATCCAAAGCTAAGCTACGGACAAATATTGCGTTTTGAGACGAAGGTGAAGCCATATGGTGATAAGCAGTGGCGCCTTGCGAAAGATGGCTTTGTCGGGGAAGCAACAATCTCGGATTACACCCTTAGCGGGGCAGAAACAGGATTTCTAGTAAATATCCAGGGTTGGCTCTTTGCGATTCGAAATAGATTCAACGAAGTTATCTCTCGCAGTCTGCCAGCCGCTGAGAGTGGTCTCGCGAGTGGACTAATTCTCGGCGAAAAGGCCTTGATTACACCGGAGGTGACTAGACAGCTGCAGATTAGCGGCACGACGCACATTATCGCGCTTTCTGGGTACAATATTACGATTATTCTCGGGCTATTTGTCTATTTCGAGAAGAAATGGTCCAGACTAGCCAGACTATTTATCCCGCTCGGTTTTATCCTGGCTTTTGTGCTCATGACTGGTGGCGCGGCTAGTCTGATTCGTGCTGCAATTATGGGCTTCATGCCGCTGCTGGCGGTCTATCTCGGCCGCGAGAGTGATAGCTTTATCGCTATTCTGTTCTCGGCGGCGCTGATGATTGCGATCAACCCCTTTCTGGCGCTCTTTGACGTCGGTTTTCAGCTCTCATTTGCGGCTTTAGCCGGCATGATATATCTAGCGCCAATTATTCGCAGACTTATCTCCAGATTACCGGACTTCCTGTCTGGTACATTCTCGGAAACTGTGGGTGCTCAACTAGCCGCTATGCCGCTACTCGCGTTTTACTTTGGTAGCGTCTCGCTAATCTCTCCGCTCGCAAACCTGGTGATTCTATCTCTTGTGCCGCTGGGGATGTTGGTCTCTTTTGCGGTTGGGTTTGCGGGCATTATCTGGCAAGGATTTGCAAATTTCGTTTCCATCCCTAGTTACGTAATTTTGCACGGCATCAACTGGCTGATCGCATTCTTCGGTAGCTTGCCCGCTGCCAGCAAAAGTGTGAAAATCACAAATCCGATTTGGATAATTCTGACATATTTAGCACTTTTTGACTTGTGGCTGATATTCAACAAGACAAAACGCATTGATACGACGTAGAATATAGCTATGGATGAAACAAAACAAAGTAAATTTGGCCCGTTGATACTCACTATTTTGGTCGTGGTGCTGGTGTCACTTGGATACTGGTTGACGCAACCCGTGTCGACTGCACTCAAGCTTACGTTTCTCGATGTTGGTCAGGGTGATTCTGAACTGGCTGTAACACCAAAGGGTCAAGAAATCTTGATTGATGGCGGCCCGAATGATAGCGTAGTGAACAAGCTCGACAAAAATATTCCGTTTTACTCACACAAGCTGGATGCAGTGATACTGACTCATCCGCACGCTGACCACGTGGCAGGGTTGGTGGCGGTGGCGAATAAATATCAAATTGGTAAAGTATATATGAACGGAGTGACACATACGGCGCCAGAATACATCGCCTTCCTGGAGGCGCTGAAGACTCATAATGTGCCGGTGCAGATAGTGAAATCCGGTGATTCGCTGGATTTTGGTGACGGCATTAAACTCGATTTTCTTTATCCTCTCTCGAATTTGCAAGGGCAAACGGCTGACAATCTAAACCTGACCTCGGTAGTCACCAGGCTCAGCTGGGGAAAATCATCGGCGCTACTGATGGGAGATCTCGAATCTGAGGGACAGGACAAGCTGCTGGCAAGCGGACAAAACGTCAAATCAGACATTCTGAAGGTCTCTCACCACGGCAGTAAGGATTCGGTAAATGCCAAGTTCCTAGCGGTGGTAGATCCCAAATATGCGGTAATCGAGGTCGGTAAGGACAACAGCTTTGGTCATCCGAGCAAGGATATGTTGAACTTACTTGTGGGCCGGATAGTTTACCGGACCGACTACGATGGCGACGTCCGTTTCGAGTTGACAGATAGTGTCGTCACGTCTAAGATGTAGCTAATATGTTGGTAATTATTTCTACATTACTTCTAGTGTGTATCTTGGTGCTAGCAATCATCGGTAGCTATCACGAAGTTGCCAGCGAAAACGTCGATACCGTCGAAGAGTAAGCCGCTCGGTTATTGTTCGAGAGAGTGAAGCGAATCGAGAACTACTCTTAGTTCTCTCTGCGTTCGAACAATAGATAATAAGTCTGGAGATTCTATGTCAGGTCATTCCAAATGGGCCAGTATCAAACACAAAAAAGCCGCTACGGATGCCAAAAAGGGTAAAGAGTTTACCAAGGCTGCGGCCATGATTACTATAGCCGCCAAACAAGGTGGTGGTGATGCCAAAATGAACTTTGCTCTGCGTCTTGCCATCGATAAGGCAAAGTCGGTAAATATGCCTGCAGCCAACATTGAGAGATCAATCAAAAAAGGGACCGGTGAACTCGGCGGAGCAGCTCCAGAGGAGCTATTGTATGAAGGATACGCCCAGGCCGGTGTAGCTGTGCTCGTAGAGGCACTGACCGATAATCGTAACCGTACCGGCCCAGAAGTTCGGGCGGCGTTCAGCAAACATGGCGGAACCATGGCAGAGACAGGTGCTGTGGCGTTCCAATTCGACCGCAAGGGGCAGATATATCTGAATGCCAGGGAACAAAAACTGCTGCCAGACGATATCGAGATGGTTATCATTGACAGTGGTGCCGAGGATTTTGATTTCTCGGATGGTGTCTACACCATCACTACGCGAGTCGTTGATATGCAGCGAGTGCGTGAAGCGCTCGAAGCGGCCGACATCAAAGTGGATGACGGCGAGCTGGTCTACATCGCCAAAAATGAAGTGAAAGTGACGGACGAAGTGGTCGCTGCCAAGATTATGAAGCTCATTGACTCGATTGAAGATATTGAGGACGTTACTGAGGTGCACGCCAACTTCGACATCCCGGAAGAAATTTTGGAGAAACTGTAAGTGATTATTCTCGGCATCGATCCTGGTACGGCCACAACTGGCTATGGTCTGATTGAGGAGAAGGCTGGCAATATATCTCTAATTGATTTTGGTGTCATCCTGACAAAACCGGACAAGACACTCGAACAACGTCTGGAAATACTCTATGACCAACTTGGCGACATAATAGACGAATACAACCCTGACGAAATAGCAGTGGAGGAACTTTTCTTTACCAATAATGCGAAAACAGCTATGGCTGTCGGTCAAGCCAGAGGTGTGATACTCCTGGCCACCCAAAAGGCTGGCATTCCGATGTCAGAATACACTCCAAACCAGGTGAAAAACGGCATCTGCGGCTATGGCGCCGCTGACAAGAAACAAGTACAAAAAATGGTCCAAATGCTGCTAAAGCTTGCCGAGGTGCCTAAGCCAGATGATGCCGCTGACGCATTGGCCATCGCTATTTGTCATTCCTCGTCGCGCAAGTTCAACCAGTTGTAGTCTGTATACTTGTTTTATATACTAAATGTACTAAAATAGCCTCATGATAGGCTATTTAGATGGCAAAATTGAACTACTTCGTGACGGTCTCACCATTATCAATGTTGGCGGGGTTGGTTATCGTGTTGGCATTGGCCCAAATCTAAGCACAAAGGTTCGAGTTGGCGATAAAGTGCAGGTATATGTCTATACTCAAGTCCGTGAGGATATATTGGCGCTTTATGGTTTTGAAACTCTAGAAGAGCTGGATCTGTTTGAGTTGTTGATTTCGGTATCCGGAATTGGTCCCAAAGCTGCCATGGGCATACTTTCGGCCGCATCTGCAGACAAAATTCGCGCCAGTATAGTAAATCAAGACCCAACACTACTTTCGTCTGTATCTGGAGTCGGTAAGAAAACAGCTGAAAAAGTGGTTATTGAGCTAAAGAATAAGGTTGGTGCTACCGGTTCACTCTTTGACGTTGGCGGTGGTAAGGCCGAAGATGTTTATGAGGCGCTGATGCAGCTAGGATTCAAGCCAAATGAGGCTCGTGATGCCATTGCTGGCATGCCAGCTGATTGTGTAGATGCCGAGAGTCAACTGAAATACTGCTTGAGCAGTCTAAATAAGGTGAAATAATGGCTGAAGATATTGATCACATATTGGAAAGTGTAGAGTTACCCGAAGAGGAAAAATTCGAGGAGACTTTGCGTCCTCGCAAATTCGGCGAATATATCGGCCAGAAGAAGGTCAAAGATGGCCTGCACATCATGATTGAGGCGGCCCGTACACGCGAAGAGCCTATCGACCATGTGCTTCTATATGGTCCTCCGGGACTCGGTAAAACAACTCTCGCCAATGTAATCGCAGCCGAGATTGGTGCTCAGATTCGCGTTACTTCTGGCCCAGCCATCGAACGGGCTGGGGATCTGGCCTCTATTCTTACCAATCTGGCCGAGGGCGACATACTATTTATCGACGAAATCCACCGTTTGAATCGTACGGTGGAAGAAGTTCTGTACCCGGCGATGGAGGATTTTGTACTGGATATCGTGATTGGCAAGGGTCCAGCCGCTCGTTCTATTCGTTTGGATTTGCCGAAGTTCACCATTATTGGCGCTACCACGCGTATCGGTAGCATTAGTTCGCCGCTTCGTGATCGTTTTGGGCTAGTAAATCGTCTCGAATTCTATAGCGACGAGGAAATTGAGCGAATTATCAAGCGTTCAGCTAAAATATTGAACATCGAGGTTAGTGAAGACGGGGCAAACGAGATTGCTAAACGCGCCCGTAAGACACCACGCATTGCCAATAGATTACTGAAACGCGTGCGAGATTATTCCCAAGTAAAGGCAAAAGGTGTTATCGACTCCGAGATCGCCAACAAGGCGCTCGATATGTTGGAGGTCGATGAATGTGGCTTGGATAATACTGACAGACGTTTGCTCGCGACCATTATCGAGAACTTCAAGGGCGGTCCAGTTGGACTGTCGACACTTGCCGCTGCGACCAGTGAAGAAATCGAAACTATTGAGGATGTCTATGAGCCATATTTGCTTCAAATCGGCTTCCTGGAGCGCACTCCGCGCGGTCGCAAGGTAACTGCCAAGGGTTTTGCCCATCTCGGGTACGACTTCAATGGCGAAGTGGCGCAAGATAAGTTGCTCTAGCTCGCGTACGTCATCCTGAACTTGTTTCAGGATCAACTATTTATCGTTCGAACAAAGTGAGAACTAAGTGTAGTTCTCGGCTGTGCACTCGAGCAATAAAATGGTGCTGGAAATATCTGTACGACAAGATAAGATCCTGAAACAAGTTCAGGATGACGTGAGTGAGTGGGTGCTGCCTGAGGGATTCCTCCGCTACGGTCGGAATGACAGGCGTGGGTTACCGCGGTATAATAACGTAGTGAATAAATTTGCGTCAGAATTAATCCTAAAGCCGGTGCTGGTGAAGCAGGCCCTCCAAAGCGGAGAGGGTGCCCTAGTTGGCCTGGTTGAAAGCCTGATCATAAATCCAGATAGTGGTGAGCTGGCTGGACTGATTGTTCGCGAAGGTTTCGGCAGGAAAAACCTGAAAACATTGGCCGCCAAGGACATATTGGGTATCTCGTCGGACTTTTACCTTGTGCCAAACTACGAAGCCCTTGGTGATATGGATGAGATAGTGAGACTAAAGGAGATACTGGACCGTGATATCAAAATCACTGGTAATAAAGTTTACACAGCTAGCGGTACATATCTCGGGAAGGTCTTTGACTATACCATTGATTTACGACATTTCATGATTTCTAGAATATATGTACGCGGAACTTTCCTCGGTCCTTTTAGCAAGCAATACATCATTGCCTATAAACAGATTATCTCAATAGAGAAGGACCGAATTACAGTAGACGATGCTTTCACAAAGGTAAAAAATCCAACATTGGTAAAGGCGGACAATTCTGTCACTGCCTGATTGACAAAACCACGATATTCTGCTAAAATCAGCACGTAAGTAAGTATTAACAACTTTCGCTCCATGTCGTCCGGCATCGATAGAGGCGCCGGACTCGCAACAAGCGATCCACGAGAAAGGAGTTTTTTTAATGCAAAAAAACTATGAACTGCTCTATATCGTCCATCCGGACCTAGAGGGCTCAACCGAAAAAGTGACCGAAAAGGTTGCTGGTTTCATCAAGAAAGCTGGCGGAGAAATCACCGGTAGCGAAGATTGGGGCAAGCGCAAGCTGGCCTACAAGATTGCCAAGAACGAATTCGGCGTATACGCACTCGTCAATTTCTCTATCGATTCTATGGAATTACACCTTGTAGAGCGTGATTTGCATCTCTCTGAGGAAATTTTGCGTTCCATGATTGTGGTAGTTCCAGACGTCAAAGAAATTATCCTAAAGCCTAGGAAGGAAAAGGCCGAAGACGCCGAAGAAGCCAAGACCGAAGAGCCAGCTTCAATTATCGTAGCCGAAGAGAAGCCAGCCAATATAATCGTGGCTGAGGAAAAGCCAAAGAAGAAACCAGCCGTCAAAAAGACTGCTGCGAAGACTGAGACAAAGGCCGAAGTTGCAGAGAAAAAACCAGTCGTAAAGAAGGCTGCTGCCCCTAAAAAGCCAGCCAAAAATGGTGAGGCTGACGAGGCAGAACGCCTAAAGAAGCTTGATGAGAAGCTCGACGAGCTCTTAAAGTAAGGAGAACAAAATGAAAAGCGTAAATATGGTAATACTGATGGGTAATATGACCCGAGATGCCGAACTTCGCTATACTCCAAACGGCAAAGCCGTGGCATCATTTGGTCTCGCTATCAATCGCACATACAAAGACGCCGCTGGCGATAAAAAAGAAGAAGTAGATTTCTTTGACGTTGTTGCTTGGGGCAAACTCGGTGAAATCATCAGCCAATATGGCGGTAAAGGACAGGGTGTCCACGTTACGGGTCGTTTGCAGAATCGTAATTGGGAAGGCACCGATGGTACCAAGCATTACAAAACAGAGGTAATCGCTACAGACATCTCACTAATCGGTAGCAAAGGTGGTGGCAACACTGCTCCACTGCCAGCCGGCGGATCCACTGGCGTAGACAAGCCAACCCCAGAGGTAGAATCTCAGGTAAATGAAGAAGAAATTAACATAGACGACATCCCGTTTTAAGGAGAAAGAATAAATGGCATATCAAAAACAAGAACAATCAACGTTTGTACGCAAGACTTGCCGCTTCTGTGAAGCGCGCATGGAGTACATCGACTACAAAGATGTGAAAGGACTGCAGAAGTTCACGTCGAGTATGGGCAAGATAGACACTCGCAAAAAAAGTGGTACCTGCCCAAAACACCAACGTGCTCTAGCGACCGCTATCAAGCGTGCTCGCATCATGGCGCTACTGCCTTTCGTTAACAGATAAGGAGATCCGATGTACGGAATCAACGATCTAAAAAATGGGACCACCTTTGAGCTAGACGGCTCTCCTTACGTAGTTCTCGACTATCAACACTCCAAGCAGGGACGCAGCGGAGCAGTCCTTCGTACAAAGCTGAAGAACTTGCTGACCGGTGCTACGGTACAACGTACTTTCTCTGGTAGTGAAAAGTTTGCTGAAGTAGACATAGAGCGTAAGAAAGTCCAATATCTCTACGTTGATAGTGGTCGCTACTATTTCATGGATCAGAATGATTACACCCAGTTTGACCTTTCCGCCGAGGATATGAGCAGTAATGTTCACTATCTCAAAGATGGTGAAGTGGTTCAGTTCCAATTCTATGGTGATAAGCCGATCAATCTGGACTTGCCAGTGAAAATGGATTTCAAGGTTACCGAAGCTGGCGAAGGACTGAAGGGTGATTCCGCCAGTGGCTCGACCAAAGTGGTTACTATCGAAACTGGGCTTAAGGTAAATGTGCCTCTTTTCATCAAGCAAGGTGACATTATCCGAATCAATACGACTGACGGCAGTTATGTCGAACGCGCCAAGTAAATCCAGGCTCGACCAACTGCTCGTAGATAACGGCCTCGCAGAGAGTAAAACCAAAGCCCAGGCTCTTATTATGGCTGGACAAGTCACCGTAGATGGGCAAATTTCGGACAAATCAGGCAGACCAACGGATAACGATGCTGATATCACCGTAAAAGATGCTTATCCTTATGTTTCACGAGGTGCTAGCAAACTCGAGAAGGCGTACAACGAATTTGGACTGGATTTTGCGGGCAAAACGGTCTGCGATATCGGCTCATCGACCGGTGGATTTACTGATTTCGCGCTTCAACATGGTGCTAGCCACGTATTCGCTGTAGATGTTGGCACTGGACAACTTGCCCAGAAAATCCGTGAGGACAAGCGTGTGGTGGTGATGGAGCGCACGGATTTCCGTGATGTTGCTCTACCAGAACCAATCGACATATTTGTTTGCGACGTGTCGTTTATATCACTGAAGAAGATTATTCCGAAGATATCTTCTCTCTTGTCATCCTTGAGCGAAGCGAAGGATCTCGAGATTCTTCACGATGTTCAGAATGACAACGCAGAAGGCGTGGACATTATCCTCCTCATCAAGCCTCAGTTCGAGGCTGGTGCCAAGGAAGTGAGCAAGGGCAAGGGCGTCATTCGTGACGAGGTACTCCGTCAGTCAATCGTAGAAGACATCAAATCGTTCGCCGAAAATGAAGGTTTTACCATCGTCGGTCTCACCGAATCTCCAATCACCGGCGCCAAGGGGAATGTGGAGTATCTGCTCTACTTGAAATAGGTCAGACCTATTTACAAGCATCCGGATCAGATATATTCTAGATTCATGCCAAGCAGAAATGTTGTAAAAGATTATTTGGAAAGTGGGATCTATCACGTTTATAATCGTGGGATTGATAAGCGGATTATTTTTGTTGATGGATCTGATTACAAATTTTTCTTATACATATTGAAATCCTACATTTTGCCCCTGGAGGAACAAAAGAAGCTAAAGATGGTTAAAGAGGGGGAGGTACTTAAGCGGGGCTATTTTGCTGGCAAGATTGAGATACTCGCATATGCACTTATGCCCAATCATTACCATCTTCTCATTCGGCAAATTGGTAAACATGATCTTAGCGAATTTATACGCTCCGTAATGACTACATATGTGAGCTACTTTAACGATAAATATGACCGGGGCGGCCACTTATTTCAGGGTGTTTATAGGGCTGTCTTGGTCGAAAATGATGACTACCTTCTGCACTTATCTAGGTATATTCACCTGAATCCTGTCAAAAATAGGTCTGACCTATCTCAGAAGAAGCTGGTGGATCAGTTTACAAGTTATGGTGATTATGTCGGCGAAAGAAAGTCGGGCTGGGTGATGCCAGAGTTTGTGTTGGATTTCTTTGCAAAAATGGACAAGGCTAGCCTGTATGAAGCCAATAGTTATGAGTCTTTCGTTCGCGATCTAGAAGTAGATGAACATGATTATCTCGGGCACTATGCGCTAGACTGATTTGCTTGAAATAGGTCAGACCTATATCTGAGCGATGAAATATAGGTCTGACCTATTGTGTGGGCGCGAAAATAGTTGCTTGCGATCTAAAAAAAGCCTATCATATATCTAGAACCAAATAACTAATTTCGGGGGGTGTTTGTCACGTAAGACTTGGAACAACTCGAAAATTTTTAAGAGTATTGGGAATGCGTTCTCTAGGCTGTCTTTTGGTGGCCTGATTTCCCGCACCAGAGTCCTATATCTAGAGGCACTCTACCAACTCCATCTGCGGATTCGTTATGGACACGACGCACTTTATCATAGAAGTAAAGCCTACAAGAAGTACTTAGATAACCCGATTACTAGTGCTGTACACAAGGCGACAATCATGGCGTTTGTCGCATCTTTTGTAATTTTTACCTTCATGCAGTATATTGCGCCAAATATCTTTAATTTGGGTAATCCAATTTTGGCCACCGCAGCAACGAATTCTGTGTTTGCCTCACAAGAAACGCCCAGTTTCTCACTAGATATGGGTGGTTTAGCTGTAGGTAAAACACAAAATGTGGAACCGAATATGGTCACCCTTGAAGGTGGCTCCATCGAGGCAAAGATACTTAAGGGTGATAAGGTTCAGAATGTTCAGGCAGAGATTACTAGTCCAGAGACTGGGTCAGACAAATTCGGCATTAAGCTCAATGGTAAAAACCAATTCGAGCCTGGCAAATTTACTCTCCAGGTAACAATAAAGAAATCAAAAACTGCGGTGTCGGCTGAAACTGAGCGGGTAATCACTCAGGATTTTACTTGGGGTGTTCTGGCGATAAACCCTGATAAGGCCGTCTACAAACCAGGCGAAGATGCTTCTCTGGCGATGGCGGTTTTAGATGATAAGGGCGATATGGACTGTGGGGCAAAGGTAAGTCTCACCATTACTGACCCTGCGGGAGTCGCACAAACACTTACAACGGATGATAAGAGTATTAAGGTTTCTGCCACTTGTACCAGCCATGAAGTGAATCTGTCACCTGATTATGCCGCGACTTATAAAACAGGCGAGATCGGCAAATATACCCTGAAGCTGCATGCCGAGACTAGGAATGGTACACATGATATCGTGGACAGCTTCAACGTCGAGAAAGAGCCTGCCTTTGAGATAACCCGTAGTGCTCCAACCAGAATCTATCCGCCAAACAAATACACTACGAAACTAACGATAAAGGCAAAGACAGATTTTAGCGGGCAAATCACTGAAACAGTGCCAAGCTCTTTTACAGTCACACCTGGAGACTTCGCCTTGCAGGATTCTGCTGACGGGAAAACCATCACTTGGGATGAAAATTTGGCGGCAGGAGAGGTAAGGGCTCTCTCATATGAGTGGAAGGCGCCTGATATTAGCCCCCAATTCTATCTGATGGGACCATTGAAGTTTAGCGAAGAGATGGGCTTGTCTGACACGAAAGCCCTTTATGAGGAACCTCGTCAGTGGCAGATTGCGGCAGACGCCACCTACCACTCGCAGGGTCACTACATTAATGGCACGTATCACTCGCAAGGTTACAGTACTGATATCTATCACGCACAGCATAATATATATGCATCAAGTGACAATAGCAGTTGGTATAGTCCTTGGGGCAACCCGCAACCGGGAACCCTACAGGACGCAAGCGTTGGACGTCCCTACTACCCAACAGAGTTCAACGTTTCGAAGTATTACGGTGGTACGTGGTATTTGTGTACTGATGCTTCATACTGGAGTTACAATGTGTGGATTGACACCTCCTATTACGACCAAGTATGGGTGGATACCTCATATTGGTCTTACAGTCTTGCAGTAACACAAGGTAGTAATGGAACGATCAGTCCCGGAACCACGGAAAAGAATTCAGGGACTAGTCAGACATTTACAATAACTCCGAATACAGGCTATCACATTGTTTCGGTTACCGTGGATGGCTCAAATCAGGGAGTTATCACAAGCAAGGCCTTCACCAATGTAACTGCAGACCATAGTATTACCGCAGTCTATGCTGTCAATCTACCGACCGTCACCACCTCCGCCGCAACCGACATCCTCACCACCACCGCGACCGGCAACGGCAACGTCACCGCAGACGGTGGCGCGACCATCACGGAACGCGGTGTCGCATGGGGCACGAGTGCGAATCCGACGA
>Ga0209748_1001208_pt1 | contig 12861 bp, 11 predicted proteins | sample BarGraIncu00421A_FD_185490 | JGI IMG/M metagenome (GOLD analysis project Ga0209748, IMG submission 185490) | Arctic peat soil microbial communities from Barrow, Alaska - Barrow Graham LP Incubations 004-21A (SPAdes) (version 2) | ecosystem: Environmental > Terrestrial > Soil > Wetlands > Peat... | reverse complement strand
GGGTATTGCATCAGAGTTTCAGATCGATAAAGAGAATATTACGGGCATAGGCATGGTATTAATTAAAAATGAAGAAATCTGCATCCGCTGTGGCTTATGTGCCAGACGCTGCCCGGTGGGGACTATCACTATGCAGGGGTTTGAGGAAGTATTTGCATAGTGAGGATAAAGTGAATTGTTTTTTAAATATCTAAACAGGAAAGTTACGAAATGGAGAAAAACAAAAAAAAAGGACCACAAAAAGATTCCGGTAAAGAGAACATAAACAGGAGAAAATTTTTTGTATCTGCCGGAAATGCGGCTATTGGTATTGCCACGCTTGGCAGTTTAGGGGTGACACTAGACTTCCTATCACCAAAGGTCCTGCTGGAATTGCCCAGGAGATTTATTGTAGGCGTACTGGCTGCCATGCAGCCCAACAGTGTTACCTTTGATGCAGAACATCGTCTGATTGTTTTTCGGGATAAGCAAGGTTATTTCTACGCCTTATCTGCCGTATGCACTCATCTTGGATGTATTGTGGAGTGGAAAGAGACTGGAATCCCGGGTCATCCCGAAGGAGTAATTGCGTGTCCCTGTCATGGAAGTGTCTTTAATAAGACTGGAGATGTCGTCAGAGGCCCGGCCCCTCGCTCTTTGGATCGGTTCAAAATGTATTTGGAAGATGACAGGGTAATTGTAGATATGACAGAAACTGTCAGCGAAGAAGAAATGATCCTGAAAGTTTGAAATATTACTAATAAGTATAACCTGGGAAAAAGCTTGATTAGAAAATGAAACTATTAACAAAAATAATGGACAGCCAGTTCTGGCGTTCAATTTTTCGTACCAGGCTGCCAATTAAGACCAACCTGGATCGCTCTCTGATCATCTTTAACAGCCTGACCATGCACATTCATCCTGTTAAGGTTCGGGAACGCGCCATCAGGTTTTCTTATACATTTTACCTGGGGATGATCACTTTTTTCCTCTTCGTGGCGTTAGTAGTGACCGGCGTTCTTTTAATGCTCTACTACCAACCAGCGATTCCCAATGCCTATAATAATATGAAAGACCTGCAATACGTGGTTTCCAACGGGATATTCCTGCGTAACATGCACCGATGGGCGGCTCACCTTATGGTGATCACAGTGTTCCTGCACATGTTGCGGGTGTTTTATAAAGGAGCTTACCGACAACCGCGGGAGTTCAACTGGGTTATCGGAGTTTTCCTTTTCCTGTTAACACTGCTGCTTAGTTATACCGGCTACCTTTTGCCGTATGATCAACTTTCCTACTGGGCGGTAACTGTGGGAGCCAACATCGTAAAATACGTCCCGGTGGTGGGTAAGAGTATCCGCTTCCTGCTCTTAGGCGGAAACGAAATTGGCGAATACACCCTTGTGCGTTTCTATGTTCTGCATTGTGTGATTTTACCTCTGTTGATGACCTCCCTCATTGGTTTGCATTTCTGGCGTATCCGGAAAGACGGAGGATTGTATTGAAGAATCGGGACAGAGGTAAGGGAATTTATTTGAAAATTAAAACAGATCTAAAATGAATGGTTATGGCTGAAACACCCGAATATCAAGTTGAAGAATCCGCCGACCCTGTACAAACTCCTCAACGATTGGCTTATTTCCCAAAAAATGTACCGGCCAGGTTTGAAACTGAAAAAAAGCCGGAAAAATTGGTGATGAGTTTTCCCCATCTAATAATCCGGGAAGTAATCTGTTTTCTGGCGGTTGTGATTGTACTTTCCGTAATGGCTTTGCTGTTCAACGCGCCACTAGAGGAACTGGCCGAACCACAGCATACACCCAATCCTGCAAAAGCACCCTGGTATTTCCTGGGACTACAGGAATTGCTGCACAGTTTTCCCCCGGTAGTTGCCGGCGTACTTATACCGTTGCTGGTGGTCATTGCCCTGGTTATTATACCCTATTTTGATATTAATATCAAAAGAGAAGGTTTGTGGATTCACAATCCCCGGACTACATTTCTCATATTTTCAGGTGTGATTTTTATTATGGTGCTGTTTTGTGTATTGTACGACGCATATTCGATTGCGATTCCCAGCCTGTTGCTTTACAGCTTTGCGATATTGCCTTATTGGCTTAAACGGGAGAAAGGCTGGATTTACTGGCTTTCACACCGTTCTTTGGCAGAATGGGTTATGACCTGGTTTGTTCTTGTTGCTATAGTGTTAACTATAATCGGCACTTTTTTCAGAGGACCAGGATGGAGCTGGGTATGGCCATGGAAATGAGGCCTCTCTCAAACAATGAATAGTTAATAATGAAGTAATTAACAGATAATTAGAATTGACATCACCTAAGAAAAGGAATTACTTATGACCAAACTTCGAAAAGTCTACTTTATTACCGCAATCGTCTTTTTAGGCATATTAGCTATTTCTCCACTCAAGGATCATTTTAGTGAATGGCGTGCGGTTCAAAGGGATTATAATCGATATATTGAGAAACTACCCCAAAAAGTTAAACCTTCCCCGTTAGCATTGAAGCAAATCTGGGTGTCGAATCTGAATAGGATCGACCGTTGCATCACTTGTCATACAGGAATCGATAACGGGAAACTGGCCAATGCTCCTCTTCCGTTCCGCAGCCATTCTCAAATTCCACACGATATAGCAACTTTTGGATGTACAATTTGTCACAACGGTCAGGGGCTGGCAACTAATTTTCGCGATGCACATTTACCTTCGGCTTTTTGGGATAAGCCGGTGCTACCCACACGCTATGTTGAATCTTCCTGTGGGCGCTGCCATATCAATGAAAATCTAAAGCTGACACCTGCCCTTAACCGTGGCCGGCAGGAAATTAGCGAATTAAATTGCATAGCTTGCCACGATTTAAATGGCGGGTACAAAAAATCCTTTATTCCCTCATTGAACGGTATTGGTACTAAAGTGGTCAACCGGTACTGGCTAACACACTGGTTGAAAAATCCCCGCGAGATACGACCGAAGACCAATATGCCAAACTTTATACTTTCCAATAAAGAGGTGCAAATATTAAGTGATTTCTTAATGAGCTTTAAAAGTTTTTCCAATGGTGTGAAGCTGGATTCCCTTCCGGAAATTTACGTTAAGAAAAAAGATGCCGATGATTTCATAGCCCTGGGCAAAACCCGTTTTAGTGAATCGCGTTGTATAAGTTGCCATGCAGTGGAAGGTAAGGGTGGCCATCTTGCTCCCGACTTGGCCAAAATTGCGTCGAAAGCAACTGCAGTATGGATTTTCAATTGCATTAATAAAGTGCATCTTTTACAACCAGGTGTGGAAATGCCCCAATTCGGCTTCAGCATAAAAGAAACCGCTGCAATTACGGCTTATATGGAGTCAGAGTTTGTCGACAGGGATTCACCGGCAGACACCGTTGCCGTCCACCAGCCTCCGGCAAATTTCTTTGAACAAGGAATAGCGCTATTCAATCAATACAACTGCGGTGGATGTCATGACCTGTCTTCGGAAAAAGTCTCCCTGAGCCGAGGCCCTGATTTGACTGCCATTGGCAGCAAAAAGATTTATCAGATTGACTTTGGTGCCACCAATATACAACATACTTTGTACGACTATATCGATGCAAAGATTAGATCACCCCGCACATTTGGTGAATCTACCAGAATGCCGGAATATCAACTAAACAAGGCAGATAATCAGGCAATTACCGCGGTGCTTCTTTCCTGGCAAAATGATCCGCTTCCCCGGGAATTTGTACGGACTGTTCCTCAGCGGCCAAAGTTCGATCCGCAAGGAAAGGTTGGGCAGATTATTCAAAAATACAGTTGTTTAAAATGTCATACCATAAACCAAACTGGCGGAACCATCGCACCCGATTTAAGCATTGTGGGGAGTCAGCTTCAGGGGAAATGGGTAAAAAGCTACTTCAAAGTCCCTTACTCACTTCGGCCTATTATGGAAGAAAGGATGCCTAACCTGTTCATAGCCGATGATGAGATAGAAACCTTAACAGACTACTTCTTTAAAGTGCTGATAAGTGACAGCCTCTCTATAGAAAATGGTTGGGATAACTCTGTTGAGTCCATCGCACGGGGGCAGGGATTGTTCAGGGAGAAATATGGCTGTCAAAGTTGCCACATTGTTGGAGGCAATGGAGGTTACGTAGGTCCACCTCTGGACAAAACCGGTGATCGTTTGCGACCTGGCTGGATATACCACTGGCTGTTGAATCCTCAGAAATATAAACCCGAAACATTGGAGCCTCGCGCTGGTTTGTCTGAAGCCGAGGCAAAAGATTTAACAGCCTATTTAATGAGTCTGAAATCAGAAAAATAGTTATGAAACATTTACATATGCGTTTGATAGTTTTTTTGTTTGTTCTCTCCCTGATTAGCTGCCATGAGATACCTCAATCAGGTAAAGCGATACAAAAAGACAGAGACAGTCTTACTGCGGCAATTGCGGATTCCCTGATTCGCAATGATCCATGGATGAGATATACATACAAAGAACGGCAGGGAAAACAATTGTTTGAGCAATACTGTGTTGTTTGTCATGGCCAGAGTGGCGAAGGAGACGGGTTCAATGCCTACAATCTCACTCCAAGGCCACACAGCCTTTCGGATTCGACTTATATGAAAGCGCTCTCCAGCGAAACCCTTACGGAAACTATCTCCTTTGGAGGCAAGGATGTCCACAAATCCGTTTTAATGCCTTCTTACCAGAACACCCTTGGCAAAACGCAAATTTCAAATGTGGTCGTATATATTGAAACTTTTACCCAAACCAAATCAGGCCTCTGATATTCTCCAAAGAGACATTACGACCTCTGCTATTGGATAATGAAAACTATTTCAATTGTATTGTACTCAATATTTATATGAGAAAAAAAAGAAGGAACAGATAAAAAATCTATTCCTTCCGTTTCCGTACCCGGAGCCGGGATCGAACCGGCACAGCATTGCTACCACTGGTGTTTGAGACCAGCGCGTCTACCAATTCCGCCATCCGGGCTTCAAAAGACAGGACTGCGAAAATATAAAAATTTTTAAACTTTTGTTCCCGCTTTGCGGGATTTCGTCACTTCGTTACTCAACTTTTGTCTTATTTTCTCCCTTTCTCCACTTCTCCCTCTCTCCCCTTCATTTTTACAATAATCTCCCTTATCGCAATTTCTATTCCATCAGCATCATACCCACACTCCCTTATAAGCTCTTCCTGTGTCCCATGCTCAACAAAATAGTCTGGTATTCCGAGCCGTCTTACTTCAGAGTTATACCCGTTATCGCACATGAATTCAATTACTGCACTCCCGAATCCTCCTTTAAGTACTCCGTCCTCTACTGTAATTATATAGCTGAATTTTTTAAATACTGAATGGAGCACATCCTTATCTAGTGGAGAAACGAACCTCATATCGAAATGAGCAATTGATATATTTTCTTTTGCTACTTTACTGACAACAGAAGTAACAACAATTCCGGGATGACCAATAGATAAAACAGCTATGTCATTGCCTTCACTTATCTGACGAGCTTTTCCGATTTCAATTTCCTGGAAAGGCTTTCTCCAGTCGGTGAATATTCCACGTCCTCGTGGATAACGGATTGAGAAAGGAAATCTGTTTTTCTCAAGCTGAGCAGAATACATCAGATTCCTCAGTTCAATCTCATCCATTGGTGCAGAGACAACCATATTGGGGATACTGCGCATAAATGCCATATCGAAAAACCCGTGGTGCGTGGCACCATCGGCACCTACAAGACCACCTCTGTCAACACAAAATACCACATGTAAGTTCTGAAGTGCAACATCGTGAATTATCTGGTCGTAAGCCCTCTGGATAAATGATGAATAGATATTGCAGAATGGAATCATGCCCTCTGTGGCAAGCCCGGCAGAAAATGTAACTGCATGTTGTTCGGCAATGCCAACATCAAATATTCTTTCCGGCATTTCTTTCATCATAATGTTCAGGGAGCTGCCTGTTGGCATAGCAGGAGTGATGCCTGTTATCTTATCGTTCAGCTCTGCGAGCTCAAGTAATGTTTTTCCGAAAACCTCCTGGAAAGTAAGTGGTGCATCTGCAACTGATGTATTGATTATCTCACCGGTTTTTTTGTCGAACTTGCCGGGGGCATGGAATGTAGTCTGGTCCTCTTCAGCCTGTTTAAAACCCTTACCTTTAACTGTAAGGCAATGAAGCAGTTTTGGACCAGGTATTCTCTTCAGATCTTCGAGGACTCTGGTCAGGTGCAGGACATCATGCCCATCAATAGGGCCGAAATATCTGAAGTTGAGTCCTTCAAAAAGATTGCTCCTGTCGAGTATGGTGCTTTTAGCTCCGGCTTCAAGCTGAGCAGCAAGAGTTCGTGCATTTGGTCCGAGTTTACCAAATACTCCGAGAATTTTCCATACCCGGTCCTTAAATCTGTTATATGTTTTACTGGTTGTGATATCAAGGAGGTATTCCTTCAGAGCTCCAACGTTTGCATCAATAGCAATATTGTTATCGTTTAGGATCACAAGAATATCAGACTTACCGATTCCTGCATTATTGAGACCTTCGAAAGCCTGTCCGGCTGTCATAGCTCCATCACCGATAACTGCAACCACATGCCTGTTCTCTCCTTTACTACGGGCAGCAACTGCCATCCCCAGAGCTGCTGATATAGATGTTGAAGAATGACCGGTACCAAATGCGTCGTACTCACTCTCAGCCATCTTAGGGAAACCGCTTATTCCTTTATACTTTCTGTTAGTAGAGAAGTTTTCCCGTCTTCCTGTAAGAATTTTATGACCATATGCCTGATGTCCCACATCCCAGATAATTTTATCATACGGGGTATTAAAGACATAGTGCAGGGCTACAGTTAACTCCACAACACCTAAACTGGCTCCGAAATGGCCGGGATTATTGCACACAACATCTATAATGAACTGCCGGAGTTCCGAACTAACTTGCGCGAGATCGGCCGGATCAAGTTTCCTCAGATCATCAGGAGTATATATTTTGGAGAGTAAATTCTCTTCCCTGGCCATTAGGAGATGGTTAAAAGAAATAACCTGCAAATATAACAATTATTATTCCTGAGTGTTTGCTGAAGCATACCCGGGATTTTCTTATTTTTGTTTCAGAATTCAAAGGATCAAATACAATTTTTTACGAAGAGCAGATGTTATATATAAAATCAAATTGAGATTATGAACAGATCAATTTTTTACATTCCGGGGATTTTCGCTTTAATAATGTTTTCAACATCATGTGTTTCAGGAAAGAAGTTCAGTAGTTTGCAGGATACCAGCAAACAATTCATGAATGAGAGAGATGCATTTAAAACTGACAACATCGGGCTTGAAATGCAAAACAAAGAACTAAATGCAAAGCTTGCCTTGCTTGAAAAGGCGATGGGTACAGTAAAACAGGATATTACCGCTGCACAGAGCGAACGCGATAAGGCTGTTGAAGATTATAATAAAATCTCATCCAAGTACAACGAATTACAGAATGCCCAGGAGGATCTGATCAAAGGGAATGTGAAAGAGACTCAAAAATTGCTTGCCGAGCTACAGGCAGCTCAGGAAAACCTTCAGAAGAAAGAGGATCTTCTTCGTCAGCTTGGACAAAACCTTGATACCAAAAAGGCTTCGCTTGATGAGCTTACTTTTGAGCTGGAAAAAAAGAACGCAAGAATGGCCGAGCTTGAAAAGATCCTTGATGCACAGAAGAGAATTGTCCAGGATCTGAAAAATAAAGTATCTGAAGCTCTCCTGGGATTTGAGAACAACGGACTTACAGTAACAATGAAGAATGGCAAAGTTTATGTTTCCCTCGATGAAAAACTGCTGTTTAAATCGGCCAGCTGGGATATAGATGTCAACGGAAAAAATGCGTTGAAAAAACTGGCGAATGTGCTTGAGAAAAATCCGGATATTCAGGTCATGATAGAAGGGCATACGGATAATGTTCCTTATAACCCGGGGAATAGCCAGTTGAAGGACAACTGGGATTTAAGTGTAAAGCGGGCAACTACAGTTATCAGAGTTCTGCTCGAAGGATCAAAGATTGATGCAAAAAGATTATCTGCCTCAGGCAGGAGTCAATATTTGCCTGTAGATGAGCGCAATACTACGGATGCTCGTCAGAAGAACAGAAGGACTGAGATCATTCTGACTCCTGATCTTACCGAGCTGTATAATCTGATAAATAAATACTAGGGTTGATTGCGGATTGTTGACTACAAAACACTATCCAGTTAGATTGACATCCTATTTGACGTATTCTTTTCCTTCGTGTTCCTTAGTGACGAACTTTGTGAGCCTTTGTGGTAAAAATATTTAACCACGAAGTAACACAAAGGTTTTCTCAAAGGTACACAAAGGTAATAAGCGGATCAGGTTGTAACTCTTATTTTGAGAACTCCTGCAGTTTCACATTCATATTTTTCAGTGCCTGAAGAAGATTATCTTCAGGTCTTAGAAAATCCTGATTTCCCCAGAATAAAGGATCATAATTATTTATAGTCTTTGAGAATATTGAATGAATCGGGGCAAGTTCTTCCCGATCAAAACGTGTGACATTCATTAACTCAGTTTCTGTAATTGCCAACTCAAAAAATACTTTAAACTGTGTATTGAAAAGTTTCTTCTTCTGGCTTGTGGTGAATATAAGGTCGCCTCTTACATGATTTAAAAAATATCTGTTGTTCATTTTCCGGTAACTCACAGAATATTTTACTGAAATGGGCCAGGTGTTAAATCCACGTGAAGAGGCCGAAATAAACGAATCTTTCATTTTATGGATAAACTTCTGATTGATTTCAAATTCAGCATTAAGGATGCCATAATCAGCTGTATTGATATATATTGTTCCTTTAAAAAGAGGCAACTCAACATTTTCACGCTGCTCAAACTCTATTGCATAAGCAGCTTCATCATCGTAAGTAACGATATCTGTCATCCTGTATGTGTAGTCAGCCATACTTTGACTTGTCAGGAAATCAAAGATGTTTTTCGCCCCGTCAAGTTCAAGACATGTGCTTAGACCTGCTTTGAGTCTTATTGCAAGCGTGTCACTACGCTCTGTGTTTTCAATTTTCCTGCTTTTATAAACTTTAATCTGATCCCTGTAAAGAGTTCCCGAGTATGCGCTTTTATAAATCTGTAAGATTGCTTCAGAATAGGTCTGAAGTTCAGACTTCTTCATAACGCCCTCCCTGTAAAAACCTGTCATTAAAGCAGGAGTGTTACCATAATTTTGAGGTATTGATTTAATCGCCCTGGAAATGATCTCCAGCGGATTCTGATTTCTAATAATGATCTCAGGAATTGAGATGAATTCTCTCATCATCGAAATTGTCAGGTTATTTCCAAAGGCTTGTTTAATAGGGATCTCTCTTCCTAAATATCCAAGATATGAGACGGAAAGAGTGTCGTTAAAAAGATCAGATGTGACTTTCATTCCAAAATCACCATTATTATTTGAGACGGTTCCTTTCCCCTTTTTCATTAATGCGATTGTTGCAAAAGGCAATGGCCCGGAAGTCTCATCATCAACGATTTTGCCGGTGATATATTTTACTTTTTCCGCTGTTATCGAATCTGCCGGTAGTGAAGGGGATCTCTCCGGATGCGAGATAATGATGTATTTATCAATTATTGAAAAAACCAGGGAATCGTTCTTCAGGATACTATCCAGAACGATTCTAAGTTTAGTATTCCTGAAAGTCATTACCGTTTTCTTCTCCTGATCAATAAGACGGCTGTCGTAAGTAAAATTGTAGCCTGTTTGCCTGGTAATAATATCCAGAGCATTGCCTGTTTTTATTGTACCTGCCCTGAACGTAAATGTTGAGTCAAGGATACTTCGCTGGCAGTCTGCTCTTTGTGGAAGAATCAGCAAAAGTAACAATGCAATGGCGAGAAATTTTATAAAAATATTGCCATTGAACGATGACATTTTTCAATGATGAGTTATTTTTTTGTAAGATGGTAAACATTGCCATCTTTTGTATAACCCAGGTTAAAGCTAGTACAAATTAAACGAATTATGGTTTCCTGTGGCAGATTATCAATCGGTGAACGCCACGGGTTTTCGAGAATGAGGGGATCATCAGCAACAATGTCCATATTATAGACTCTTTTGAGATCTTTGAAAACAACATCAAGTTTCTGGCCGGTATAAACAAGCAGACCCGTATTCCATGAAAGGTAGTTCGGGTTACTGTTAACTGTTTTTCCTGATGTTTTTGAGTTCATTGTTCCCACAAAACCGGGATCGAGCTGAATGGTCTGTGATCCTGAATTGCCGGATACCAGAACTTTTCCTGTTTTTACAAAGACCTCAACTTCAGATTCCATGTTATTTGTAATTACATTGAAGGATGTTCCGACAACCTTTACTTTGGCTTTGCCGGCATCAATAATAAATGGTTTTGAAACATCAGGGGCTATTTCGAAGAAAGCTTCTCCCGTGAGTTTTACATCTCTTCCATGTTTACCAAAATTTGCGCGGTAGCTGAATTCAGAATTCCTGTTAAGATAGATCTTACTTCCATCGGGAAGAGAAACCAGGATATTCTTTTGATCATTACCTGCAATAGCAGTAATTTTTTTACTTAAATAACCTGAGTTATTAATGTAAATTGCAGCAGATCCAAGACTTAATAAAATCAGAGCAACGGCTGCAAGTCTCATTAAAACAGATCTCATAAAAATGGTTCTGGCAGGGCTTTCACTTTTTATCAGATCATTCTCATTCAACCTTGAATAAACCTTATTCCAGGCATTATCAACATTTATTTCTTTTTTACTATTCATATTCTTTAAATCTTTCCACTGTTTTCCGGAATTATTGGTATCTCCATCCATAAAGCGGTTGAGGAGATCTGACTGTTCACCCTTTTCGTCTGAAAGGATAGAGGCAAGTTCCTCCCACTCCTTATCGGTAAATCTCTCTATCTTATTCATCTCTTTCATAATTGTGTTAATTCCTTTCTGAATTCTTTTAGCGCCCTGCCCATATTTGCTTCAACTGTTTTTACCGATACAGATAATTTTTCAGCTATCTCTGTATATTTAAGTCCCTCAAATCTGCTCATGGTAAAAATCTTTCCGCATCTTTCGGGGAGTCTTTCCAGTATCCTTGCTACTTTTTCCTGCAGATCTTTGTAATTAAGGATGTCAGAAGGGCTCTCCTGACTTTCTGATTGGTGGTATGACATCTCTTCAGCATGTCGCTCAACAACCCTGTTATGTTCTATATAATGCAGGCATTTGTTGTGAACTGATCGGAAGAGATAACCATTTAAAGAACTTTCAATGTTTAATTTTTCCTTATCCTTCCAGAGTCTGAAAAACAAATCCTGTACTATTTCTTCTGCAGTGTCATGATCTTTTATCAGAGTCTTTGCGTATCGTACCAGGGAAACATAGGAGGATCTGAAAAGCAACTCAAACTGTTCCACATCACCATTTCGGATCCTCCCTGTTATCTCGGTATCCCTGATCATAGATCAAACCTTATTTGTTATTTTCTCTGTCGCTGAACTTCAGCTTTTTGCTAAGTCTGCGTATTGCTGATTCAATACTCTGATCGGGTTCAATCACGTTATAATCTCCCCAGAATTCTTTATCAGTAAAAGCACCGACTTTTTCTGAAAACACGTCTGTGTACTTAATCTTATCTTTCCCTGCAAATTTAATAACTTCCTGGTCAGTACGGTCTGTTACGGCTATTTCTGACATGGTAGTATAATAAGTATGGAAGAGTTTTTTATTCCAGTTAACTTTAAATTTGACTTCAGCCCTTGAGTATGCAAAGTGCCATTTACCACCTTGTTCACGATATTTGGTCCTGTAGGTTGCAATTTCCGGAGTTACTTTCATTCCCAGCGGTTTTTTTCTAATAAAAATTGATGATGCTGCCTCTTTGTTTGAAAGGTTGAATCCAAATTCAGCTTCTGTTACGGCATATGAGTCCATTTCAATGTACAGAATTCCCATGAATAATGGCATTTCAACTGATGGCTTTTGAATGAAATCAATCACATAATGAGGTTTGTTATCGATTTCAATAACACCTGTCAGGGAGTAATTGTAGTTCTGCATAGCCTCTCTGGTCAGGATAGATTCATTGTTTTTAACGAGATCAAGTTCCAAAACGCTTACCGGGCCGCCCTGGAGTTTAAACAGAACGGTGTCCATTTTCTCGACGTCAGAGCTTTTTCTTCCTTTATAGATCTTTGCCCCATCAAAACGTATATCACTGTTATATGGTGCTTTGAAGATCTCGACTACAGCTTCTCCGATTGATACATAGGAACGGTTCTTTCTGATGGTCTCCCTGTAGAATGCTGTCATAAGATTTGGAACCGACTCGTAGTTTTTATCAATGTTACTGATAGCTTTCTCGACTATACTGATAGGATCAAGAGGCTTTACAATAATCTCTTTGATAGGAATAGGAGCTATTTCAAGAGCAATAACATTTTTGTAACCATTATCTTTAAGATCACTCAGAGGAATAGTCTTATTTTTATATCCCAGGAAAGAGATCTCAAGACTTTTTGAGGTTGCCAGGTCACCGACTTTAAGAGTGAATTCTCCATCGATGTTAGTTATAATTGCCACATTGGATTCCTTTACGGCAACAGTTGCAAACACCAGAGGAGCTCTGCTTTCTGCATCAATAACCTTTCCTTTGATTGTTACAAGATTCTGCTGGTCATTCTTTTTCTTACCTGAAAGATTTCCGGCAGATGCAGTCTGGGCTGTGAAGGCCAACAGCAGAACTACTGCAATAAGCGAAACGTGTTTAAAAGTTTTCATGGCATTAATTTATTAAGTTAAAAATTTAAGTTCATTTAGTTTTCGAATACTGTATTCTTCCCATTTCAGCT
>Ga0209748_1001202_pt1 | contig 12876 bp, 12 predicted proteins | sample BarGraIncu00421A_FD_185490 | JGI IMG/M metagenome (GOLD analysis project Ga0209748, IMG submission 185490) | Arctic peat soil microbial communities from Barrow, Alaska - Barrow Graham LP Incubations 004-21A (SPAdes) (version 2) | ecosystem: Environmental > Terrestrial > Soil > Wetlands > Peat... | reverse complement strand
TGGCTATGAACCCCTGGAGTGCTTACCAGTCAGGCGGACGAGGTAGTGCGGCAGTGATTGAGGAAGCAAGGACTAATTACCTCACGAACTCGTACTTTGCAGCGGATACAAACGCCGATGGGCTGGCTGATAACTGGGGTTTGGGCGGGACGGCGCTCCCCGTTCCCTCTTTGTCGGCGTCTCCAGTCTATGGGGTAGAGCAAATAGCGACGATAGCACTCTCCGCAGGAGACGGCGGGAAGTGGGGACGTCTAAGTACTGCAAATATTGCTGGCTTCTCGGCGGGAGACAGTGTAATGGGGAGTATGTACATCCGTGGAACTAGGCCATCCAGCGGGAACGTATCTCTCATCATGTCGTCATTTACTAGTGCAGACAGTTTCCTCGGTGCAGTTTCACTGACGATTCCTGTAGGCGGGCTTACGGAAACGCCTGTCCGTAAGACGCTTACGTATAGTTCGCTTCCAGCAACTGCTGCAAAAGTATCTTTCTATGTACAGTGGGACTCTGGGGTAGCGGGGGATACCGCAGTCATCAAAGTTTCCGCCGCCCAACTCGAAAAGGGCGCGTTCGCCACCTCCTATATCCCGACGACGACTGCAGCGGTTACTCGTAATGCCGATGTGGTGACGGTGCCGACGTCGGGGTGGAACGCAGCTGCCGGGACGATTGCAGTGGTCGATGGTGGAAAGGCACAGCAAATAGCCCGATGGTTGACGATTCCGAACGGTCCATATATGGCAGATATTACGTCAACCATCTCGTGCATGAGTGCACCCAATTCGTCGGAAGCCAACCCCGGAATGGATGTACCTCATGCCCCGAATGTTATTGTGATGACGTGGATAAGCGGGGCTAACGAGAATGTTTATGCCGATGGTTACAATGGAAACAACGATGTTTGGACTGCTGCTGCGAGAGGTGCCATCGCAACCCCCGCTGTTATCGGTAGTGCGACCACTCAGTATTTCTACAACGGCCCCATCCATCGCATCACCATCTACTCTTCCGCCCTCTCGTCCTCCGATGTCACCACAGTCACCAATGCAGTCAAGAACGGGCCGTAGCTAAATCAATAAACATAGTGAACGCCCCTCTAACGCTAAATCGAGACCAGTTTTTGTTTACTAAAGTTGCGAAGTGCGTCCACTAGCCGGAGCCAAGTATAAGCACTGTGGTTTGTTCACGGTGTTTTTGTTTGACTTAACATAAACATTTTTATGATATAATCTGATCAGACAAACCAAACTTAATTTCGTAAAGGAATAGTATGTACGAAGAGCCAAAACCGATAGAACCGAATACGATAAATAACAGACCCAGCTTTAATTGGAAGCTAGTATTGATCGCAGTCGTGATAGCAATCGTAATAGCTGGTATTGCCATTAGTACAACTTATTATTATATGAACCAGCAAGCCGATAACACTAAAGCGACAACTGATAAACAAATTGCTGCTTTGCAAACACAGATTACTGCTCTTCAGAAGACCCAAACTACAATAGCTACAACAAGCCAGACAACCAGTCCAGACTCTACGACCCAACATTATTTACAGATTTCTCAATGGGGCATAAAGATTCCGATTTCTGGTGCAATTTTAAATCTTACAATAGATGGTTATGATAACTATTCCAGCAATGGAGCGGCGCAGGCGTTGGCAAATGTATCTATCGGAAGTTGCTCGGTGGGTCAAATTAATAAATATTCTAGTGCAGCATACCAACAAGGAAATTCAACTCGCCAATCCTCTGATGCCGACTACAATGCCAAGAAAATTGATGATAATTACTACTTCTACTCCTATGGCACCACGTCTGGATCTGTACCATCTTGCACGACTCAAGCTATTGAGACACAAATCAAAACTGCGGTTGCCAATATTCAAGCATCTTAATACCAAATACAACTATTAGATTTTATTAATAAGATCCTACCAGAGCTCGTCTTTAATAGCCACTAGGGACTATTAGTTCTTTGACCATCTGTAATTTTCTTTTATCATAGTCAACGCTCGTAGTTCGCAATGTGTATGCTAGGTGGAGCCAAACCAAGCAGTCAAATAGGCTGACCGAGGTCCCTGACCAGTTCCCCTAATTAACTCCTTAGCTTAGTGAATATTTTACAAAACTTCAGAAATGTAGTTTTAAGGTTAGAACCGCCCAAAAGGGCGGTTTTTGCTTTCTTCCTCTTTAACTCGGTTCCAAACTCGACCTAAGGTACCATTGCAACCAAGTAGGGTAAAATAATGATCTCAAGAGATCTATAAAATAATCGGGGATTACCTGGGAAAGACCTTTTAAGCCAAATAGCTACTTGGAATTGTCTTTTAGGTTGTTCGAGGCTATTCTGCGGTACCTTAGCCAGATTCAGAAGCATCTCCTATTGAGCCACCTACAGATCAACCATTAGTTTAAGATCAGATATATGTTCACGTCCCAATAACCTTTAGGTCGTGAGCCTAGGTGTATTGAACGAAGCCTTGAGAAGAGGTTTGAGTAAATCCGAGCAGATGCCCGGCAGCAAGTCTGCCAAGTGTTCTGGCGTGTCCCTTAGAAAGTAAACGTAGTGCCATTTGCCTCTCTTCGCCGATTATTAAACTGTCTGGCATAAATAGCCCCATCATATGTATTCGGTATTGCTCTACATATTTTTCGTCAAGCTTATGCTGCTTTTCGCCGACTGTCGCATGGTTGCCGGCTGCGTTGTCTCCGAAATCTGCTAACTTTAGAACACGGCCCTTAGGAGAATTAATTACAATGTCTGTAGTGTGCTCCGAATAGACCGCGACTTTATCCTGTCCAGACTCGATGTCCGGGTTAGTTACGATTGAAACGATTTCAGCAACTTCCGGATTCGTCATGCGAGATAATATATCCCTTCCGATAATCCGTGCGATAGACCTTTTCTCTGGTTTTTCACCAGTCAACGCCAGGACTAAATCTCGAGGGTGGTCCTCTAAAACGTCGTGGAGAGGACCGGCTGCAATCAGATTTGGGTCACGAATTTTGAAGTCCTCCAGCATACGGAGAGTCACACGCATCAGATGGTCAGTGTAGTGTCCATTAGTTCGTTCATCGTTTGCGTGCAGAGCCAGGCCAAGTTGGAGGCTCAGTTGTACGAGATTATTGTCATTGAAACCTTCGCGCTCGAGAGTATCGATTAATCGCGTATAAAGACCGATCGTACCGAATTCCTCGGTCAATTTTCCTAAAGACAAACCCCTGACATCTTCAGGGGTAATAGAGCTTACGTCAATTTCTTTATTATCAAAAACAATTCGGGGCTCCATGTCTAATGATAGAATATAAAATTTGATATGTAAAGAAGATTTCTCTGCAGATTGCAGAAAAATTAACGAGAGGTAGCTTTACTTTTTTGTGACCAGGTTGATTAAGTTTCTTCCAGGCGGCGATATGATTACTTTAACTTGCTGGTTTTCGAATAGATGGTTTATCGGCTCTGAATCTCCACGTATAGATTCCAGTATCTCCTCTTCATTCTGGAGTTCGTTGCTAACATTAAACACGCCCATTTTCTTACCGTCGCACATTACGACAATTTCTCTGTTGACTGGCAACTCCGACTCGATATTAAACCTAGTAGGCCATGCCATCTTCATCATGTATTCGTTACCTGATTTGTTAACCAAAATCTGTTCTGTCAAGTGAGGTGCAAAAGGCTGTAACAACGACAAGAGCGACGTAAATTCCGTAGAAGTAATCTCAGCTTTTTTATGCTCAAGACTTGTAACGTACATCCTAATAGCGGCTATTGCCGTATTGAATTTGAAGTTCGAAATATCTTTTGTTACTTTTTCGACTACTTCATTGATCTTCTGCAAATCCATCTCAGATGGTTGTTTCGTATTTGACCAATCAACCCTTTCTTGCATCCCCCAGATTTTCACTAAAAACCTGCGAGCAGATTTTATTTCGTTGTTATTCCAGTTTGTCTGTTGAGAAAATTCTCCCATCTGCATAACGCCGAGTCTCAACGAGTCGGCCCCGTATTCTTCAACGACAGCGTCTAAATCTACGCCATTACCAAGCCGCTTACTTATTTTTACACCATTTTCATCCATAACTAACCCGACGTGTTGGACCTTTTTGAATGGCTCTTTGTCCAGTACAACACCTGCTTTTTGTAATGCGAAATTCCAGAAACGGCCATAAATTAGGTGTCGGGCGGCATGCTCTGCACCACCAACATACATATCGACCTGTCCCCAATATTTGTCAGCCTCTGGGCTTACAAGATATTTGGAGTCGTGCGGGTCTTTGTAGCGGTGCCAATACCAGCTGGAGCCTGCCCACTGGGGCATAGTGTTTGTCTCTCTCTTGGCGTCGCCGCCGCATTTAGGGCATGTCGTATTTACCCAACTATCTATGGACGCAAGCGGAGACTCTCCTGTATCTGTCAGCTGGTAACTTTCGACATCGGGCAACAAAACTGGCAATTGATCGCGCGGGACTGGCACTACTCCGCAGTCACCACAGTGGACTATTGGTATTGGTTCACCCCAAAAACGCTGTCGAGAAAATACCCAATCCTCTAAGCGGTATATTTTTTTCGGGGAAAGAACTCCCAGACCCACAAAATAGTCAATATCATCTTTGCTTAATTCTGATGAGGCGGTATCCGAATCAGGATTGAGGCCCATATTCAAAGCAAACCTCATATCACGCTCTCTGAGGGAAGGGCTTCCGAACATCGCGCCATTATCAGTTGTTGGCAACACTGATTCAGCTATGAATACAGGTAATTGTTCACCGTTATACGGATTGGTCGTGTATAGACCAGGCAGGCATACGCCGGTTGCACCCTTGCGGTCTTTATCTCTTTTATATAAGTTATCTTTTATGTAGGATTCGGCGTCTACACGCCGGACTGAGTCTTCAATAAGGTCGGCTAACTTTAGCTTATCTGCAGTTTCAGGAGAGATTGCCAAATATTGTGCCGAAGTAAGTTCAGAAGGGTTCTTAATAAAAATTTTGGAGAGGACTTCATCTTTACTTGATTGGATAGCAGTCGCTACCTCCCAACCTTCCTGTCTTCCAATCCAGTTCCGTTGGATATCCAAAAGGAAGGGCTCCCAACCACTAAGTTCTTCCATGCCATCGAGCAACTCATCGGCATAGTCGGTAATATGGACGGACCATTGTCTGACCAGTTTACGCTCTACTTCTGACCCACAACGTTCGCAGTGGCTTTCCTCGTCAAGGTCCTCATTCGATAAGCCAGTCTTGCAAGAGTCACACCAGTTAATCGGCTGTTCTTCTTCGGTCACCAAACCCATCTCGTACAAAGTGAGGAAACCGTCTTGAGTCCAACGAACGAAATCATCATCTGCAGTGCTTATCTGTCTTTCCCAGTCGTACCCAAGTCCTAGACGTCGTAGCTGTTTGCTGAAGCGCTCAATATTTTGGTTGACAGCGATTCGTGGGTGTATACCCATCGAGATGGCATAATTTTCCGCCGGAAGACCAAATGAATCAAAACCCATAGGGTGTAAAACGTTTAGTCCTTGGCGGGTCAGCATACGGGCCTGTACATCAGTAGCTACATAATTTTTAACATGTCCAACGTGTATCCCGGAGCCAGATGGGTAAGGGAACATGTCGACAATAAAGTATTTCTCTTGATCGGGGTTCTCGACAACTCGATGCACGCTATCGCGTTCCCACATCTCTTGACGTGAAGTTTCAATATCGTTAGTATTAAAACTCGATCCTTCTCTCATATATATATATGATATAACAGAATTGAAAGACTGTAAACTATGATTTATAACAGTTGTAAATAATAACGATTTGCAGTATTCTATAGAGCAAGCGAAAATATCAGGAGATATTATGGCAAAGACGTCCGAGAGGCTTAGCGAATTTAGAGGTGGAGAGCGTATTCTGGCAGCAAATCCAGGCCTTTATGACGCGCTTGGAGTAATTGATGACATGAAATGCAGTGATCTAGGTACTGTACTGATGTTCCATGCTGAAACAAAGGCTGAGCAAACAAACTGCCGCGAAATCATAGACGGGAACCAGTTTAATAAGCCTTCGACCGTCTCACTCAGAGATTTTCATTTTTTGGAAGGCATCATAATGGATAGTCTATCTGATACAGAATTTGTTGATGTTTCTCCGCTTCAGCCGTTTGGAACGAGCTCAAAAATCGCCGGGACAAGTCAAAAAACAATTATGCCCGCCTTGAGACGTTCGGAAGTCAACTCCGATGCGACGACTTCGCTCTTTAGGGAGGCCTATACTAGGTACAAAAAAGGCTCAGATAATTCAGAGGTACACATCGCAACAAATACCCGCGTGACTAGACTGCAGGTCTTTGACCCAAAATCAGGCTTTCTGCCACATTTTCGTATGTTTGCTCAAGTAACGGTTGGTGGTGGAGAAAATCGTGGGCCGCAAGAACTTGAGGCACTAGTATCGCATTTAGCAAGTGAGGTAGCAATACTAGATAGGGTCGCAAAGTCCGAAAGAGGCGACATAAAAGATTTGAGCATAAAAATTGGCAACTTAGTATTGACAGAAGATTTGATTGACCGAGGTTTAGTGGATCGTTCTGTGGTAAGGCGCCACACTCAGGACCCAGACTACAATTTGTTAAAAGCTGCTGGATTCGAGGTTCCGAGTATCGTTCTTATCGACAGCGACGAGTTTAATGATGTAATGAAGGAAATTGGTTTTAACAAAGGCAGCGTTGTTATCGATCACTTTAAAGATGCAATTGAAAAGCAAGCACCACAGTTGTTGACACGGATAGCTCTCGATTTAGGACGAGTTGCTGGGGTTGGATATTATAGGCATCTTTGTTATAAGATTAATGCTACAAATAATAATGGGCTGACACTTCCATTAGTTGACGGAGGTACAACCGAATGGGCGAAGACTATCGATCCTCGGGATAAATTGGTGTACACAGTTACTAGTGGGATAGGGACCGAGCTGCTGGCGAAACATTTTATTACTCAAAGTCGACAATAGTTTCGGACTTGGTGTCTAGGGTTACTCTTGATGTGTACATGATACTTAGCATTGGGTCGGTGTGACCTATGTCGAGCCCATACACTATAGGAATGTTGAACGAGTTACATTGCTCTCTAATAACCGACCCCAGCTCTTCGACCATTTCTTGAGAATATTTGTAAGCTCGTCCGATGACGATACCCCGAGCTTTACCAACAAGGCCACTACGGACCAGATCGCTGAACCATGAATCAAACTCTCCGACAGACAAGCCTTCGTTCATAGAGGCCCCCTCTGGTATGTCTATAAACAAAATTGGTTCTTCAATATTGGGCATATATTCAGTATTGATCACGTGGTTGATAGAAGGCACTGTAAACGGCAAGACGTTTCCTTCGGCTTTACCATGTTTCCATATTTTTAAAGGAGGATTGGGCAATAATTTACGTGGTCTTTTACTGTCAGTGTTTGCAAACCAATCGAGTATCTCATTGGTGTACTCTCTACTTATCCGCTCAACTTGTATGTCTTTCTGTTGCATAACGGTTTTCTTGAAATGCTTAAGTGTAAAACCCAGTACCTCCGGGTATTCGCCGAATTGGTTCAGGAACGTTGGGCCATAAAATGTGGTCAGTCCGGCTTTGGCAAGGAAAGCCAAATGTAAAACCGTAATATCCGAATAGCCACAGAACGCCTTTGGGTTTTCCCTAATAAGGTCATAATCAATTTTATCAAGCAGTTGGTTTGAGTGATTGCCGCCGATTGAGCATAGGACAAGATTGCATGACTTGTCTCTGAATGCATCGTGGATGTCTTTGACGCGCTCATCTATCCCTGCAGAAACGTATCCATTATTAAGGGACGCTGACTTTCCAATTACAACTTTGTAGCCTAGCTTTTCAAGGTGTTTTCTAGCTCTTTCAACTCGATTCGGTATAAATGGCATCAAGCCAGCCGAAGGGCTGATAATATACGCCTTATCTCCCGGCTTGAACGGAGGGATTGCTAGGTTTTTCACTTATCAACTCTTTCACCGATAGTCAATATATTCATCGCACGATTTATAGCTTGCTGGTCGTATCCTGCGCTTTTTTCTATTTCAAAAACGGCACTGAAAAAGTCTGGCTCATCGTTGAGCTTTTTCGATAGGGGACCAAGCTGCTTATTCTCAGGGTCAAAGTCTTCGGATTGTGGTTGGGCTATTGACGCTATACCCCGGCTTGATATATTTCTAAATCCAGATTGCGCAAACATATCCTCCATATCCTTTTGAGGGAGTTGCCATAGGGCGGGTACGCTGGGGTTCCAAATAACTTTCTTGTTGTTAAAGATTGATAAGAGTTCTTCGGGACCGCTTAGTGAGTTATTCAACTTTGAGTAGAGAGCGTTGTAGTAGCCTTGCACCGTTATAAGTGCTTTTCCGCCCTTTTTTAGAATACGGAAAGCTTCATCAACAACTACTTGGGGTTTGTCGACGAAACTAAGAGGGTTGTATGTGCTAATTATGTAATCGGCGGTCCCATCGGGTAGTACAACTACATTTGATATGTCACTTTTGATTAATTCAACTTTGTTATTGAACTGTTTGGCGTCGATTTTCTTCTTTGCCTGTTTTAACATATCCTCTGAAAGATCGACGATGATAAAATTACTATCTTCAAAATATCTATCGAGTTTTTTTAACCAGCGGCCTGTTCCTCCCCCGAAGTCGATAATATTAACATTTTTTCTTTTTGTCATTTCCTTCAGTAGAAAATATTCGAGTAACTGGTCGGTCAATTCCCAAAAGCCTAGTTGGCTGGCATTGTCTACGTTTTGTGAATGTACCGCGAAGAAATCATTAAATTTATTATTCACAGCAAACTCCTTTTTTACGGTTTTGGTGCATAGTGCCCCCTAGGTATGTGGCAAACGTCCCAGATGTAAGGCATTTTAGTTAGCCACTGCATATATCTTTGCCAACCCAATCCAAATCCACAAGTTGAACGATATTTAGCTTGCGCTCGTAAATCAATATATGGGGTATAATCGTCAAGCGGTAAATTAAAAAAAAGGGCTTTTTCTCTAATCGCATCGATATCCGTTATACGTTTTCCAGAGCCTATGGTTTCTCTATATCCAAGCAAAATGAAGTCCGCATTACGAGCATATTTGTGTCCGTCTTTTTCAGTGAAAGCAGAGTCATGGTAAAATGGTATTTCCTCCAGGGGGAACTCTGTAATGTTGCAATGGGTTTTCAGTATTCTTGTTAGAGCAACTTCTTCAAAGGCACCGAAGTTCTTTAAGGAGTTATTCTGGTACTTGCTATCGCCGAGCTCTTTATAAAGTACCTGCATAGCCTCTCTGAATGTCAGGGTCGTAATATTTTTATCATCAAAAGTTTGCTTCAATTCGTTAATCTCTGATTTTGTAAGATAAAATGCCAGGTCTTTTTCGTTGTGATTTAATAAGTGTTTCGTTATGTGTCGAAGCAGCCCGATATAGGTATCAACATTTTCCTGGAAAGACACAACACCTTCGAATTCAATGTGTTGGAACTCTGAAAGGTGGGAAAAATCAGCGGGTTCTTTTCTAAAAGAATTGTAAATTGAGAAAACCTTTTCCACCCTGTCAATTAGAAGACGTAGTTCAAGGTAAAATTGAGAACTCTCAGCTAAAAAAATATTACCCTGGTCGAACCACTCAAGGTTAACTGGCATCGCATCTGTTGTGTAATCCAGCTTCTTTCCGGCGTATATCTCGCCCGGTGAAGAGATCATCTTTGTCGTAAGCGGAAGGTTGCACCAATCGGCTTTAATGGACCTGAAGTAGTCCACGGTTGCCATGAACATTGCCGCGTCGAGTTGGTGCAGGTGATAAAAATGCTTACTGTTAGACAACTTATCTAGCAATTCGGAGCTACTATATGGTTCAAAGTTCGTTAGGCGCACATCGGCTATTTGACTACAAAACCTGTTGCCTGAATAAGATAGTTCGCCTTTTTTTGCTTCGTATACACCGAGCATCGCGTCCCTTTCATCGAAATTAAACAAAATTCCAGATTGCGCTCTATAATAACAGTGATGCTTACAGCGGTCAATGCCGTAACTGATAATAAGCAGACAATGCTCTCTTACTACAATGGGCTCATACGTGATTGTTTAAGTAAATGTCAAACCAGGCAGTAAAAAAGGCAGCTGGTTCAGCCCAGACTCGATGGCTCGCTACTTATTCACGTTCTTTAACCAGCCGTTGAGTTAAAATTATATATTCAACAGACTATAAAATAAATGTACACGTTTATTGTATAACCTGTTTTTGAACTATAATCAATCATATGAATGATAGTCGTATAAATTCTTCAACAATTACAGGAATGATAAACACTAAGGCTCTAGATCTGCTTGATGAAAACCCAGAAGGCCTTAGGTGGGTAGATCTGGCTTTAATGATTAAAAAGTCCGATTCAAGCTTACATCCAAAAACCGTTAATGGATGCATCTGGAAACTTACCGAGAAATTTCCTGATAAAGTCTATAAGCCCACAAAAGGTTTATTCCATTTGCTAAAATATAAAAAGTGATTATCGTAGCTAATGTCCGTGACCTGTGTGCTGAGCCAAAGAACTTATGCTTAAAGACTTCTTTTGAAGTCTTTTTGTTTTCTTAGGTCAATTGGACACCATTTATATATTGACATTTAGGGTATAAGATGATACTCTATTATGTATAGTTTAAAAAAATTAAAAGGAAAACTTATTATGTCAGAGATATTAAAAGATCAATCTCCAAAATCACCAGAGAAGATGACAAGATCGGAACTCCGAGCCGCTAAAATGGCAGAATATATACTGAGTCAAGTTCCTCCAAAAGACGAGAGGGACTATAATGGTTTCAATTTTGAAACCCCTGCCTATAGAGTTCCCGGAAGACCTAATCTAATTTTTGGTCCACGAATTAATGATGCTACAGTCGGACATCTCCAAGATATATTAGCTGATGAAGAACTGGAAGTATCAGTTCAAAGAAATGCCTTTCGTCCTCATAATGCAACCATCAGGGTAAGACAAGATCGTACTGACCGAACCTCTTTTACTAAATCACCACCGTCACTATAAGATATTGACTTACTTAATTATAATAACAAGGAGAAGAAATGTCTGAAAATTTGTGTGAACAAGGTACGCCAATTGCTACCGAAAAAGAATTGAAGAAATCAGGTAGTAAAGCAGATAAAATGATGCGGTTTGTTCTCAGGAATATTGACAGAGGCGTTACAGAGATGCCAGCAAGAACGAGGCGCGGTCCACATATTCACGACGCATTTGTTGACGACGTTACTCTAGGCGTTTTGAATGAAAAATTAGGCGAAAAAAATCTTAATGCTACAAAGCATAGTCTTTATGCTGGTATTGGAGACGTAGATGATTATCTATATATTCTCCCAAAGCAACAAGATCAAAAGTAGGATTTGATAAGTTGCGAAGTACGACCACTAGTGGGAGCCAAACCAAGCACCCAAAGAGGTAGATCGGGTTCTCCCTGACCTCTTTCTTTATCTTCTAGGCAAATTTTTTACTTGTCTAGCACTAATGCGCCCAGTCCAATCACTCCTGGACCTGAGTGAGCACAAGTGGCCAGACTTTGCTCGCAGTCTAATATTTCAAATCTTTTCTGGGCTTTGTTTGTCGCTAGCACAAACCTATTTTCGACATCACTGTGTAAATTATCTACTTGGTCTGATTCGAAATGAATAAGCGCCAACCTGACTGCTCTTTGTCCGGCAGCCTCGGAAACATAACTTACTATAGCCTCACGCGCATTCTTCCAACCTCTTGGTTTTTTATCAATTGGCTGCAAAACACCCTCGGGGTTAACTCCGATAATCGGTATTATATTTAATACTCCAGCTACCATGCTAGATGCCAGACCGATTCTACCACCCCTTCTTAGGTAGTCAAGACTAGGGAATGCTTGGGCAACATACACTTTTTTTGATAGATCTTCAACTCGTCTTACTAGTTCTGCGGCACTATTGAACCCGCCATCTGCATTTTCTATATCCGCCTGTGTTATTAGTAAACCTTGGCCGATTGATACTGTTTTGCAATCAGCGACGACTATATTAGCCTGATGTTTTAATTCTCTTGCGGCTATCTGTGCTGACTCCATAGAGCCACTTAACTGGTTACTCATGGGGACGACTGCAATTTCTGTTATCCCAGCTTTGATTATGCCTTCAAAAGCTGTTTTGTAAGCCTCTGGGTTTGGTTGTGATGTTGTGACTCGGGCTGTTTTCAGATTAAGATAATGCACGAACTCTGCTCTTTCTGTATCGGACAAAGGATGGTCAACCCATTCTCTGGTTAAGCCGTAGCCCTCTGCTATAATCTTGAACGGCACCTCAGTAATGTGACCTGGTTCATTAGTTCTCAAATCTCTGGGCAGTGAAGAAGCACTATCGTGTACAATAGCTATTTCTCCCGCGTTTATGTATCCCGTCATAATTTTATTATATTAACACAATATTTGTGTTCGTGCTATTTAATGGTGTGATGATTAATTATAATGCTGTCCGTGACCGGTATGCTGAGCCAATATAATATATATAAAAATATCCAGTAGATGTTGATACTAGCGGATATTTATTAGGTTATAATCAGGAGCATGAAGCAAGTCGCAAAAGTGGTTATTATCGATGAGGATGGCAAATACTTGCTAATGATGAGAAGCGACCATCCGACGTTTCCGAATGACCCAGATTTGCCCGGCGGGACGATTGAGGTCGGTGAAGAACCGTTGCAGGCAATGCTTCGAGAAGTTATCGAAGAGGCTGGTATCGTCTTAAAGCCCGATGAAGTGGAACATAAATACACTGGTTCAGAATATTCTGCCCACCAGACCGTCTATCATTT
>Ga0209748_1001201_pt1 | contig 12878 bp, 9 predicted proteins | sample BarGraIncu00421A_FD_185490 | JGI IMG/M metagenome (GOLD analysis project Ga0209748, IMG submission 185490) | Arctic peat soil microbial communities from Barrow, Alaska - Barrow Graham LP Incubations 004-21A (SPAdes) (version 2) | ecosystem: Environmental > Terrestrial > Soil > Wetlands > Peat... | reverse complement strand
CCTATAGTCTGACTCTGTTTAACAAATACCCCTGCTGAAATACCATCTCCGAACCTGCTAAGATGCAAATACGCTGTTGCATAAACACTGTTGTGTTGAATCCTGACCATTCTTCCCGAAGCACCTTCATTTGTAGCAGCAGTTACTTTGCCATCACCAATTGCAAGTACTGGAGTACCGACAGGAGCAGCATAATCGACTCCATAATGCGGACGGACGATTCTCAGAATAGGATGCATCCTGGCTGATGAAAAATGCGAGGTGATCCTCGAAAACTGTAAAGGTGCTTTCAGAAATGCTTTCCTCAGGCTGTTCCCGTCCAGGTCAAAGAACGACTCTTTCCCATCCTGAATGAAAGGTACTGCAGTAATTGAGGTTCCTTTCCTGTTAAACTGAGCTCCATAAATCTTACCTGTACCTAACGACTTACCGTCTACGTAAAGTTCTTCATATATTACTTTAAAATTGTCTCCTTTCTGCAATCCGAAGAAATCAACGGTCCATGCAAAAATATTTGATAACTCATTAACCAGAGAACGAGGCAGGCCATCACTGACCATTGCATCCCATAGTGATGTTTCAATGGTCCCTTTTGCATATTTTATTTCACTTTTAATCTCTTTTCTGAAAGACGTTATATTAAGTGAATCTTTAAAGCTGAATACATAACATGTTGTGGGGTCGTGTTCGTAAACAAGGTACCTTGCCCTGGCACTGCTGTCTTTGTCGCAGAAAAGGATATAATTGTTTCCCGACCTGATTTTCCTTACATCAAAAACAGATCTGGAGTTCTTTAATGTCTGATCAATCTCCTGCATGCTGATCCCGTGTTTGAGAAGAATCTCCGAAAGGAACCCGTTCCGTTTAATATGGCCCGAAACCAGGTCAAATGAATCAGACGGGATCCCGTACATGAAAACAGGACTGTTAACCGGTTGAATCATGCTTGAGTCTGATGATACTGTTAAAAATTCGGTTTTGGGACTCTTTGAATTGTTACAGGAAACGAAAAGGGAAACGAGTAAAACAATTATTATAGCTTTCGGGCTGTTGAGCATCATTTTATCAGTTTAAAATATTTTTGGTCAGGAGTCCGAAGTCCGAAGTATAGTTATTCATAGTACTTCTGACTTCCGACTTCCGACTTCCGTCTTTTCAGCTTTTTATGACTATATTAACAATCCTGCCGGGAACAAAAATGATATTGGAAGGAGTCGCATTTCCAATCCATTTTTTGGCCCTTTCGTCGGCCAGAACAATCTTAATTACTTCTTCTTTGGTTAAACTTACAGGGAGCTCAATGTTAAATCTCATTTTCCCATTGAATGATACGGGATAACTAAAACTGTCCTCTTTCAGATACTCCTCATTAAAACCGGGCCAGGGTTCGTAGGCAAGCGATTTTGAATTGCCCAGCAACTGCCATAATTCTTCAGCAATGTGAGGTGCAAAAGGCGATAAAACCTTTATGAATGTGCAGGCTGTCTCCGTGGTGATCTTTCCCTTCTTTGTTGCGAGATTGAGAAAGATCATCATTGCAGAAATGGAGGTATTAAAATGCAGACTCTCAATATCTCCGTCAACCTTTTTGATAGTCTGGTGAAGTCCTTTCAGAACCTCTGCATCTTCCTCTCCATTAAAGATATTCTCAGGGTTTGAGAGGAACCTGAAAGTTCTTCCGAGGAATCCAAATACTCCTTTTACCCCTTTATCATCCCATGGTTTTGTGACATCCAGGGGTCCCATAAACATCTCATATAGTCTGAGGGAGTCGGCTCCGTATTTTGATGTAACATCATCAGGATTAACCACATTCTTAAGAGATTTCGACATTTTGGCAACGATCTGTTTCAGTTCGGCGCCAGTCTCCTTATGCCAGTATTTCCCATCGCGTTCTTCAACAAGATCGCCGGCAACTTTAGAACCCGATTCGGTTTCATATGCAAAAGCAAGAATCATTCCCTGGTTAAATAATCTTTGATAAGGTTCATCTGTCGAGACAATCCCGAGATCAAACAATACTTTATGCCAGAACCGGCTGTAAAGAAGATGAAGAACCGCATGTTCAGCCCCGCCTATATAAAGATCAACAGGCATCCAGTATTTCTCTTTTTCCGTGTCAAAAATGAGCTTGTCATTCTTCGGGTCAATAAAACGTAAATAGTACCAGCACGATCCTGCCCACTGGGGCATAGTGTTGGTTTCCCTTCTTCCTTTACGGCCATTTCTATCAGTTATATTCAGCCATTCTTCCGAATTTGAAAGAGGTGATTCACCTGTTTCACCCGGAAGGTAATTTTCAAGCTCAGGCAATTCAAGAGGAAGTTCATTATCATTCATTACGGTTACTTCCCCATCTTCCCAGTGAATAACAGGGAATGGTTCGCCCCAGTATCTCTGCCTGCTGAAGAGCCAGTCGCGGATTTTATAGTTTACTTTTGAGGTTCCCAGATTATTTGATTCAAGCCAATTTGTTATCTTTTCAATTCCGGCTTCCTTGTTCAAACCGTTTATATCGATTGAAGTTGTTTTATCCGATGAATTTATGTATTTCCCGTCTTCTGTCCAGCACTCATTGCCGTTCAGAATTCTTTTTTTCTGTTCAGGATCAGTTACATCCGGATCCTGAATGCATACAATCGGAAGATTAAATTTTTGAGCAAATTCAAAATCCCTGGTGTCGTGAGCCGGAACAGCCATTATTGCCCCTGTTCCGTAGCCGGTCAGGACATAATCAGCTACCCAGATCGGGATCTGTTTTTTATTTACGGGATTTACTGCATATCTGCCGATAAAGACCCCGGTCTTTTCTTTTGCAAGATCGGTGCGGTCAAGGTCTGATTTAAGAGAAGTAGCTTTTATATAGTTGTTAACATTACTTCTGTGTTCTTTTGTAGTAATGACATCAGTAAGAGGATGTTCAGGTGCAATGACCATATAAGTTGCACCAAAAAGTGTATCGGGTCTTGTTGTAAATACAGTCAGGTTTTCATTTAGTCCTTCAATTTTAAAATCAACTTCAGCACCTGTAGATCGGCCTATCCAGTTGCGCTGCATATCTTTGATACCTTCGGGCCAGTCGAGTTTATCAATGCCTTTCAGCAGTCTTTCAGAATATTGAGGAATCCGGAGCATCCATTGTTTGAGGTTTTTCTTCTCCACTTTGTTCCCGCATTTCTCATGAGAACCATCGTTCAGAACCTCTTCGTTTGCACAAACAGTTCTGCAGCTTGGGCACCACCATACCTGGGCATTATCGTAATACGCTAATCTTTTTGTATTTATATATTTTACTTTTTCCTCTTCCTTTAATCCCGAAGGAACATTTAACTCCTTAATTGGTCTGCCCTTCTGCAGCTGGTCATCAAACCATGTATTATACAAACGGATGAAGATCCACTGGGTCCACTTGTAATATTTTGGATCTGTAGTATTGATCTCCCTTTCCCAGTCATAGCTGAGTCCGAGTTCTTTTATCTGTCTTCTGAAAGTATCGCAGTTGTTCTTTGTTGTAATTGAAGGATGAGTTCCTGTCTGTATTGCATACTGTTCCGCAGGCAGACCGAATGCATCCCATCCCATCGGGTGGAGGACATTGAATCCTTTCATTCTCTTGTACCTGCTGAAGATATCAGTTGCTGTATATCCCTCGGGGTGACCCACATGCAGGCCTGCACCGGAAGGGTAGGGAAACATATCGAGGATATAGCACTTCTTCGGATTGGTGAGGTCATCCGGAGTTTTAAAAGTTTTATTGTCTTCCCAGTACTTCTGCCATTTCTTTTCTATCTCGAGGAAATTGTAGTCCATGTTATTCTGTTGTTGCTAAGTTATCATTGGTAAGTCGGGAGTCCGAAGTCCGAAGTAGAGTTATTCATAGTAATTTCCGACTTCCGACTTCCGTCTTCGGTCTTCCGACTCCTTTTTTGTCCAAATATTAGTCGGCAAAAATATAAAATCTTTAGCGAATTTCATTAATGTACGTACCTGATATGTTCATAAGTTCATTTATATTAAAATCAAAGAGTAAAATCGAATAATAAGCATTATTTGTATATTTAGGGTTGTTTAACAGTCATTTTAATTTTTTATCTAAAATCATGGATGCATCATGAGCGAAAATTTATCTATCAGCCCGAGTGGAGAAAAATTTCCATTGCCAAAACAAGAGGATTATAAAATTGAATTTGAAAATCTTAAGAAACGTGTTGAACAGGAACGAGCCAGGAATCGTGAAATTGTTGTGGTAATGGGGGTTGGTTTTGTTGGTGCAGTAATGGCAGCTATTGTTGCCGATACTGTTGACAAAAAAAACGGTCAGCCTTCTAAATTTGTTATTGGAATGCAGCGTCCAAGTGCCAGGAGTTTCTGGAAAATTCCTTTGTTAAACCGGGGCATTTCCCCTGTAAAAGCAGAGGACCCTGAAGTGGATCCGATGATTGATCGTTGCGTCAACAAGAAAAAGACCTTAATGGCGACTTATACTTATGAAGTTCTGAAACTTGCTGATGTTGTAGTCGTTGATGTACAATGCGATTATATTAAAGAAGATTTAGGGAACGTTCGTAACGGGCAGGCCGATATGGCCGCCCTGGAGTCTTCACTTGGTGTTATTGCCGAAAACATACCTCCAAATGCCCTTGTTTTGATAGAAACTACAGTGGCTCCGGGAACTACGGAACAGGTTGCCTACCCTATAATGAAAAAAGTATTCAGGAAGCGGGGAATTGAATCCGATCCATTGTTGGCTCATAGTTATGAAAGAGTCATGCCCGGGCGTAATTATGTTGCCAGTATCCGCGATTTTTGGAGAGTTTGCAGCGGGATCAATGAAGAAGCGAAAAAACGGGTTGTGAAATTTTTAACTGAAGTGCTGAACACGGAAAAATTCCCATTGACAGTTATGGACCGGCCCATTGAATCAGAAACAGCTAAAATTGTCGAAAACAGTTACAGGGCAACCATATTGGCTTTTCTTGATGAATGGAGCTTATATGCAGAACGTAACGGAGTAGATCTTATTAAAGTGATTAAAGCAATTAAAGTGAGGCCGACGCACAGTAATATTCTCTTTCCGGGACCCGGGATCGGAGGGTATTGTCTTCCAAAGGATGGTGGCCTGGGTGTTTGGGCATACAAGCATATCCTGGGTTTTGAGGATGATATTTTCAAAATTACACCTATGGCAATTGATATAAACGATACACGTGGTATTCATGTCGGACAACTTACCCGTGATGCGCTTCGTAATATGGGTCAGCCGATTGCGTCTGCGGACATTCTGATACTTGGAGCAGCTTATCGTGAGGATGTTGGTGATACCCGTTACAGCGGTTCGGAAATTGTTATCCGGAAACTTGCTGAGATGGGTGCTGAAATCAGAGTACATGATCCTTATGTTGAGCATTGGTGGGAATTTGAGCAACAGGATACTTATCCGGCCCCAGGACAAAGCAAAGCGAGATTCTTCCGCAATCAGGAAAAGTTAAAAGAGATCCATATTGAACAGGATCTGAATAAAGCGCTCCATGATGCCGAAGCAGTTATTTTTGCTGTGCCACATCAGGCATATATTAATCTTGATCCTGATGAGCTGGTAAAGACTATTGGTCATCCTGCTGCCATTATTGATTGCTTTGGGATCTTATCGGACGATAAAATCAGACGCTATATCCAGCTCGATTGTGAAGTAAAGGGGCTTGGCCGCGGGCATATTCAACGGTTAAAAGAGGAAATCCGCAAGGCATAGGAAGCTAATAGTTGTAAAAACCGGCTTTTGGTTATATTTTTGCGGTATTGATCCGGTCCCGTAGTTCAATGGATAGAATGACAGATTCCGGTTCTGTTGGTTGGGCGTTCGAGTCGCCCCGGGATCACAAAAAGGCGCTGAAAGGCGCCTTTTTTGTATGACCCTTAAAATTTGGTACCTGATGAAGCAATACTCAATAAACCGGATCGAAGCCCTGTTTTGAGGTTTTACATTTCGTAAATTCCACGTCTGGCAAATGATGATGGATGGCGCAGGCTTGATCTATTCCGAACACATAGTCAGGCGAAACCAAAAATGCACTCAGAAATTATAAGTTAAAGTAAATCCCGCACAGGATGATCGTGTGTAACTGTTTAAAATTACAGCAGGTGAGATATCCAGCGATCCTACTGTTGGATAATTCCTGCGGATGACTGATTTGATCCTTCCGCTTCTTCCTATATATACTATGCTGGCTATTGTGCCTCCAATCAGTATTCCTGCTCCGGCTATCAAACCAATTTTATTAACCCCTTTATCACCAAGTAATTGTTCAATAACACCCGGATCTTCACTCATTCCCGGTTTAGCATATTTAAAAATAATAAAGATGAGCGCTCCCGCACCGGCAGTCACACCCGATGTCAGAAGATCCCTGTTTGATTTTAACAGCGATTCCTCAAGTTGTTCCTTTGAAAGTAAATTAATATCAGTAACCTGGTACTTTTTGACATACCATTGTCCATATGAACTGCTAAGGGTCAAAAACAAGAAGGACAACACTACAGATATTTTCTTCATTTGGTATAATTTTGAATTAATAATACTATCAAAATATCATTTTAAAATTATGCAGGTTATTAATCGGAAATATTTGTTTTGTAATCATGGCAGCCAATGGTTTTCAAAACTGATACAGCATCTTCTATCCGGTCGATTATGGCATTTCCTGCTGACCGCTGACAAAACGGGCAGGCATGAATATCTCCCTTCGAATCAATATAGAGATAGCGGTTACCGGCTCCCAGACATCCGATTCTTCGCTGATAATATCCGGGATACGAAATGAGTGGATATTCCGGCACCTTTCCCGGAGAGCCTGAATCTATGAAAAACTCTTCAAGGAGCGCTATCTTTTCCATTGAGAGACTGATCTCCTTACCCTCATATCTGCCTGCCTCCTTTGGCTCCAGGATCCGGATAAAACGGACTTCCCATTTCATTGCCAGTTCCGCATATTTCAACAGATTTTTATCTGAAACAAAAGTATTTGTGGCACAAAGAGATAAGCTCGTTAATATCCCGGCTTCGCTGCAGTTTTTCACTGCCTCACTCACCCAGAAGAATGATTTTTCATTGCCTCTGAAACTATTGTGTTCATATTCATCCCAGTGATCAAGGCTGATTTCTGCTCCGGTAAGACCTGCCTTTTTCAGAGAGATGGCTCTTTCTAAAGTTAATCCGAAACCCGAAGTATTTAACCAAAGGTCAACACCTTCACACGAGTAATCCGTTAAAACTATCAGGTCATCCATTCGTTCAAGTGGTTCTCCTCCGCTTAATTGAATATGATATGCTCCAAAATCTTTAATCTTTTTAATAATTTCTTTCAGGTTTTCAATGGAAAGATATTCATTCTGCGAAATGTTGTTCCATTCATAACAATGTTTGCATCTCATCGGACACTTTGAGGTAATGGCAAAAAAGACTGTTGAAAGTGGTACCCTCATCCCTTTGAGGCCCGATGCTCTGATTATTTCTCCAGTGAAATATCCATTAAAAGCAGCTGATGGCCAGCCGGGAATATCGTCTGAAAAGAAATACTTGTTACCTGATTTAATATATTTTCTCACCCTCTGATGTCCCTGTATGGTTTTTCTTTTTGAACTGATTATGACCAGTACTTTCAAACTGGTTATAGGATTTTTTAAATGAGATGTCGCCAGGATTACGATATCGGCGAGTAATCTTATTCTCACCAGAACAGCGCTGAAACCTGTTATTATTTTGCTCATCCTGAGAACAATATTAAATATAGATATCTTTCCGGTTTAACAGCTTTTTTCAAAGATTCAATCTGAGAAAGATTATTATGGTATAAAATTATCTGACTGGTAATAAATCAAATGTCTCTTTTGAGAATGCAGGAACACTGTTTGGTTTCCGGAATGTTTTTAATTTCTTTTTGTCAGCTTTTCCAGTTTGTTCTCTCAGAATTTTATAATATCCCCTGGTGTGAAGAAAAACCGAGCGGTTGCTCTCTTTCTGAACAGGTGTCTCAAACGTAAGAAATGCCTCATCACCAGTCTGCTTCTGAACATAATAATTCTGATCAGGATTAAGCAACAACCCCCTTATATCAACATTATTGTTATCAATTGCAGTTTTCACAGGCACTGTCACCGGTTTCATTACTTCATTCTTACTGAAATCCATTCCGGTATAATCAATATCCCAGAAAAGGAATCCGGCATTAAGTTTTATTTTGATTGTGTCAGAATTAATTCCTTCCAGGTTTAACGGTAGGATATCATCACGCAATGCCATTGGTCCTGCTATGTTGAAGTAATCAACAAATTCCCATCTGCCATTTTTTTCAATATACACAGATAATGGAATTTTCTGATCGAGCTGCCATTTTCTCAGTTTATTTCCCGGAGTTCTATCTTCCTTAAGTGAATAGCTATTGAACCTTTCCCCGAATAGTTTGTGAATTTTTGAAATAAGTACATCAAGCCAGAATGAGTTCTTTGCTCTGATGATAAGTCTTGATGATTCTGCATTTTCAGGTTTAATAAATTTCAATATAACTTCATCTATGCCATTTCTCCCGACTTTTGTTTCATTGCCTGAGTAGAGCAGCGTATCCCTGTTGGCAATAAGTGGAAGAATATTATTACCACCTGCGCATTCTGCTTCAACAGGAGATATGGGTTCATTAACGGAATATGGAATACCGTTTTTATCAATTAAAACCGAACTGTTTTTTGAGTGATCTATAACCACTAACCCGGCAAAATTTATTGACTGAATTTCATGAACCTCATTTGTTATCTTCACTTTATATGTCCCGTCTGTTGAGGCAACTGATGGAAGCAGTAAATAATCGTCACGTTCCAGTCCCGGTTGAGTGGCCCCGCTGAAAATCTCACCGGTGAAGATGTAATCTGTTCCATTAAAAGAATATATAAAAGGACAGGATGATTTGGTAAGTAAAATTATGATAAACAACACTCCGGCAGCACCAATTCCGATGCCAAGGCTGGAAAATCCCCATGACGCTATTGTTGCTCCGGAAGCTTTATCATAAATATCGATCCTGGATATTGCTTTAATTGGAAGAGTAATCTTTGTTGATCCGGTTTTAGTAAACTCTGTTGTATAGATATGAACTTCGTTCAGTATTTGTGATTGATCCTTTCTGTAACGGTTTGGCGCATCCTGCTTAACTATTCTATACTTTTCAATTCCATAGAGTTCTGAAATCGTTCCTGTTATATTTTCCTGTTCAATAATAATATCTGACAACTGCCATGTTTTGTCATCAATATGAAGGATGATAAATTTATGTTCATCCTGCATTTTACTAATGGCATTTGCCGGTGGTTCAGATGACCTGTTAACCTTGTAATAGTAACAACCGTTGGTCATAGCTAGAAAAGAAAGAATAATAAACCATGAAACCGGTTTTGAAATACAGGGCATTCGTAGAATTTTAAACATGATGCAGAATATTTATTAAGTTTAAAGGGAACAAATTATTACTGAAAAGGCTGATTAAAAACCGATTGAAAAGCCAACTTCCGGAATTATGTATGTAAGCACTGGTATCAATGAGATATCGACCCCTACCTGTATCTGCATACGGTTGGTAAGATACAGACTGCCATTCAGGTTCCACATCAGCGTTGCGACAAAAACATGTTCAGATTCCAGCGGATATGAGTTGTTGTTTAGTCGCCTGTAAGAACCCAGTAAAGCTGATAGTCCATCTGAAAAGCGAAAATCCCCGGCTCTGGCAAGTGAATAATTAAACGGGTAAAAGTTGATGCCAAATCTTGTGAAAAAGGAATGAGAATTGAAGCTGAAAAATTGAAATGGGTCATTCTTGCGCCACGATGAAAACTCCTTCGGTTCAGAATTAATAAACAATTCTGCAAAATAGCTTCTTCTCCCGTTTTCCGATATTCTCTCATACCATATGTTTTTTTTACCATTTATAATATTGATAATATCGACACCAATAAAATTCCTTTTTATAAAGTGCTGCAACAAATCATTATTCACAGACGGAAAACTGAGTGATTTTCCATCGCTGTATTTAAGACTGTCAAGCACTGATTTACTCAGGTAATGTATTCTGCCAAGGGAGTCGCCCGGAATCTGATATAAAAGTGTCTTTCCTTCAAAGTCTTTAATATTTACCCTGACAACCGTGCTGTCTTTTTTATATAAAAGGTCCTGGCTGTATAATTGTCCGGAAGTAAAAAACAGATAGCAGAATAAAATACTTAAAAGTTGTAATAACTTCATAAAAAGCGGTTATATAACCAAATTTACACACTATATATTTTAAAACAAATTTTATTTTGACCTGGCCGGAAACTCATATAACCTTGATAATAAGCTATGCAGATGGAGTAAGTATATTCCTGATTGTTAATGAGCCTGTGTAGATATCCATTACTGATGTTCCCAAATGCTTAAGATCTTTTGCCAGATCCTGCAGAACTGCGGGAACTCTTTACAAAAAATATTGTACTTTTATTTATTGATAATTCATTAAGTTAACAGGTGTTATTTTTACACTTAATCTACTACAGGTATTTCGAAAATGAATAAATTTTGAATATCGATTAGGCTGTATTAATTTGTTTTGATTCAAAACATCCAGGATATATGGTCAGGTCAGTGGATCATTTTTAAATCAAATAATTCAAAAGTAAATAATATGAAAAAATTGTTTTTTGTTTTACTTATTGTATTTCCATCGGTACTGTTGTCACAAACCGCCAGGATCAAAATAGATACTGACCGGCAGATCGGCCAGATAGATCCAATGATTTATGGAGTATTTATGGAACCTATCCGGAATTCCCTGGATGCCATATATAAACCAGGGTCTCCTCTTGCTGATGAGAACGGGGTAATGAAAAGTTATATTGAGGCTGCAAAAGAGCTGAAAATAACACAGATGCGCTGGCCCGGAGGGAATTATTTATCGGGTTATAACTGGAAAGATGGTATAGGCCCCTTAGATCAGCGACCTGTCCGGAAAGAATTAGCATGGGGTGTTCTTGATAAAAACCAGGTTGGAACCGATGAATGGATAAAAATCGCGAAATCCCTGGGAGTTGAAAATGTAATGTGCATAAATCTTGGAACCGGAACTCTCGATGATGCACGGTACCTGGTTGAATATGTCAATGGTGAAAAGGGAACCTATTGGTCGGATTTACGTGCCAGATACGGTAATGAGCAACCATATAAGGTCAGGTACTGGGGTTTGGGAAACGAGATTGACGGACCTTGGGAAATGGGACAAAAAAGCGCTGAAGATACTGTACAATCAGATTGATTTATATATCCATACATAATTACTGGACCCTCTCAGACGATTACAATGTGATTATGGGACAACGTGCCCTCGAAGTAGAACAGAAAATTACAATTCCGGCAGCAATGATCAAAGAGGTCAGAACCAGGTATGAAATGGCTAAACCGATTTATCTGGTAATGGATGAATGGGCGCCTTACGGACGGGATGTTTTTGTTGACTGCGAAAAATTCAAGGCTACGGATTTTTATAAGGATATTCCATACCTCGATGTAACCTCTTCTTATTCAAAAGATACAAAAACGATGGTCACGAATGACATATTCATTTCCGGCTCATTCATTTACCCAGATAATTGTAAAAACTGTCAACTAAATATCAGGAACCTGGAATGATCAAAGTGAAGCTCTTAATATTTCAATCATTTCCAGGATTGCTTCCGAATCTATGGCATCTTTTACAGGAGACAAACCCAGAAGTGGCCGGACCTTATTAAGATCTGCCCCTGTAACGAGATCTTTACCAATTATTATTGTGTAGACCAGCGCTGATTTCAGTGTATTGGATTTTACCCTGAACGTATGCTGACTGTTGCGGGCAGGGAAAACATGAACAAATCTCAACGGGTTGGGATGAAATTTCAAAGTCCATTGAGAACCGTCTGATAAGGATATTATTCTGAAACATTTCATATTTAAACCTGCCCAGACTGAATAAGTCTCTCGGCTTAAAATATTCTTCTGCTTAAGAAACACTTCAGTTTCATTAAGTATTTTCCTGATAGTTAATGATCCTGTGTAAATATCCATCACTGATGTTCCCAGATGCTTAAGATCTTTTGTCAGATCCTGTAGATCAGAGACGTTTTTATCAATATTCAGATTGATGAATTCTCTTATAAATCCAAGATGGTGCTTGAGTGGATTGAATAAAAAGGGCTCGTGTATAGCATTATCAGTAATCATTATACAAAGATAAACCAAAGAAAAAAATTGGAGCTATGAATCCCGAAGTATGATTGCCGGGATAATCAGAATAGATTAACTTTATGATCTTAATTGCAGCATATGAAAAGATAACCCGGAAATGAGGAATGATTATTAATAAATAAATATTACTGTCCAGTTATAAGTATGAGATTGCCTTCGGCGAGCTCGCAAAGCTCGGTTCTTCGCTTCGCTCAGAATGACAAGTGTTTAGAGAGTTTTGGGGGAGGAGGAGGTGGTTGGTGGAATAGCCGCCAACCATCTCCTCCTCCAAAACACAAATGTCTGTCATTCTGAGCGTAACGAAGTGGAGCGAAGAATCTCCTGATTATTTCATGTTTTATCCGTTTCGTAATTATAAATATATTTGAAATGAAAACAACATGTACTTCCTTAATTATCCTTTTAGCATTGTTTGTTCAGTGCGGTAGTACTGAAAATGTAAAAAGCAGATCGAAATTTTCTGCTGTGAGCTGCATTGATTCAGGAAAACCTGTTGGTGTCGTTATGACTGCATATAAAACAACGATGCTTGCTGACGGGAATGATAAAACAATAATCAGAGTTGTTGTAGTAGACAGTCTTG
>Ga0209748_1001200_pt1 | contig 12896 bp, 10 predicted proteins | sample BarGraIncu00421A_FD_185490 | JGI IMG/M metagenome (GOLD analysis project Ga0209748, IMG submission 185490) | Arctic peat soil microbial communities from Barrow, Alaska - Barrow Graham LP Incubations 004-21A (SPAdes) (version 2) | ecosystem: Environmental > Terrestrial > Soil > Wetlands > Peat... | reverse complement strand
GTACCGACGGCTGATGGTCGAGTCGGGCAGACACCATCACTCCGCGTTGTGCACGATCGCGACGATCCTGCTCACGCGGATCGCGACATGCTTGAGGGCCGACGCGGACTACGAGCTTCGCGACGTCGACGGACGCCCGATCACGGAAGAGGAAGGACGTCGAATCGTGGCCGAGAACTACACCGTGAGCCCTGCGGTGCGCGAGGCACGACGTTCAGCGCCGCGTTCGCAATCGATCAAACGGCGGGACGGGAGGACCCAAGCAGGGGTCGCGACGCGCCCCGAGATCGCTCCCGTCCCGATATCAGCATAGGCGACCGGAATCCCTTGACTGCAACTAGGAACTCAACGGTCATGAGTTTCAAGCGCAGTTCCACTGGCACGTGGAAGACCTCGGGATCGGGCACGTCTACATCAAGCCGGCGAGTCCGCATCTCAACGGCAAGGTCGAGCGCTCGCATCTGACCGACAAGCTCGAGTTCTATCAGCTGCTCGACTACACCGACGACGTCGATCTCAGAGCGAAGCTCGCGGTCTGGGTGGAGTTCTACAACGTGAATCGCCCTCACGCTGCCTTCGGCGGCCGAACGCCCTACGAGGTTCTCCGTGAGAAGATGGCATCGTGAGCAGCGTCAAGCGAGGTTGGGGCCCTCACAACCCCCCAACCCCACGTCGGGTTGTGCGTTCAACTCCCTGGTATTGGCACCATGGTCACTTCTGCTCTAGCCCGTCTGTATGTTTGGCGATGCATGGTTGTCGAGGAGCGAACACTCAGCAAGGCGCCTAGCGAGCGATACCTTGGCTGCGCGGCGCGCAGGGGCCGAGTTCTTCCCCGCGTAGTTGACCGCCACAGCGCCTGATCAACAGGGACATGTAGCACGTCCGTGGCTGAAGCCCCCGGCGGGCCGCTGCCCATGGGAGCACGGTCGCATACCGCGCTCGACGTCGCAACTTCTGCGCCGCAAGACGAGTGCTCCTTCCCGACGCCAACAGCGCAGGCGTAGACTTGGATTGCTATGGTGGTCTGCTCGTCTCACGGGGGGATCCATGGAGGGAACGTCAGCGCATTCTGCCTACTCTGCTTTGCGGCTTTGTGCCGCACCGCCCCCTTCACCCGAAACCGCGCAGGATATGTCCGAGTTCCTGTCGTGTGTGTGGCCGGTGCTGACCGAGGGCGATGCAATGGAGTCACGATTCCTCGCGACCGAGGGAACAGTCGAGACGCTCCTGCTGCTTCGATCCGAAAGGGACTCATTCTCCGGGGCTTCTGAGGCCGCATCACGACTGCACGAATCCCTGCTGGCCCTAGCCGGCCGCACGCTTCCCTCCTGGTCATGGCAGGAGGTTCCCACCAAGGGCATCGCCGCGTGCCGGAAGGCTTTCGAGATCGCTGACGGCGGTGACCTGATCCGGCGGGAGATTGCAGTCGCATTCGCGGGAGCCGAGCCCATCGACGTGTCCGCGATCATGGCGTCAGCGGAGAACCGCGACTTGAGTCCGCTTCTTGAGTCGATGGCGGCCGCACCTGCAGACACAATCCTGACGATCACGTTTCAGCCAGTACGAATGGACTGTGCTGAGCAACAGATCCTGACCGGCGAGCTGCGCGAACTCGTCAGCGATGGTCGACACTCGAATAGGACTTCCCCGCTCGCCGCCAGGCTCGCCGGCGAGGCGCTCACTGAACGTCTCGCCGCACCCGGAGGGCTTGGGCAGCTTCGAATAAGCATCGCCTCGTCTGCGCCGCTGACGGATGACCTTGTCGCTCTTGCGCTCGTCGCCTTGGACAAGCACCCGACCGGACTGCAGTTCGTGCGACCGATCAGCGCAGCCGACAAAAGAGCGTTTCGCGCGAACCTGAGCAATCTGGGGTTCACCCTGTGGGGGCCTCTTGCTGAGACGGAGCCGGGACGTGCGGATATCAGCGACTCTTATCTCGCCTCGTTCGACGAGATCGCGGCGGCTTGGCGGATCCCACAACCGGACGGCTTCGATCCGCTGGGGGCCGAACTGCGGGATCCCGCGCCCAAGCCGGTCCCACTCGAGGTCCCGACCGAGGGCCTGGTCGTCGGCGCGAGCCTGTATGGTTCCGAGCCGCGCTTCGTCGCGCTGTCCGAAGAAGACCGTGCGCGGCACATGTACGTCGTTGGCCAGACCGGCGCCGGGAAGTCGACACTCCTGATCAACATGATCATGCAGGACATCGAGTCCGGCCGGGGTTTGGCAGTTGTAGACCCGCACGGCGACCTCGTTGACGACATCCTCGCGCGTTTCCCCAAGTACCGGGCGGAGGACTTGATCCTCGTCGACCCCTCGGACGTGGACCGCCCCGTCGGGATGAACATCCTCGAGAGCGGAACCCCAGGCGAGCAGGACTTCCTCGTCCAAGCAATGATCGACATGCTGTACCGCATCTACGATCCGGGCCACACGGGAATCGTGGGACCCCGCTTCGAGCATTGGTTCCGGAACGGTGCCCTCACGGCCATGGCGCTTCCCGGTGGCGGCAGCCTGCTCGACATCCCAAAGCTGTTCACCGACGACCGTTTCCTCGCCTACGCGCTCCAGTACGTGACCGATCCGCCCGTCCGCTCATTCTGGATCGACGAACTCGGGCAAACGAGCGACTTCCACAAGAGCGAAGTCCTCGGCTGGTTCACGGCGAAGTTCGGGGCGTTCACGGCGAACCGCATGATGCGCGATGTGGTCGGACAGCGGGAGTCATCGTTCTCGTTCGATGAGGCGATGGAAGAGGGCAAGGTTGTGCTCGTGCGGCTGTCGAAGGGTCAACTCGGCGAAGCGAACCTGCGCTGGCTCGGAATGATCGCGGTGGCGAAGATCCAACTCGCCGCGATGCGCCGCTCGGTGCTTCCCCGAGAGGAAAGGCACCCGTTCGGCCTGTACGTCGACGAGTTCCAGAACTTCTCGCTCGGCAGCTTCGACCAGATGATCGTCGAGGCGCGGAAGTACGGACTCCAGTTGACGCTAGCGAACCAACACGTCGAGCAGTTGCCCGAGGAGTTCCGCGCCGCCGTATTCGGAAACGTCGGCGCGATCGCGGCGTTCAGGTTGGGAGCGAAGGATGCGGAGATCATCGCCACGGAGCTCACGGGCTACAGCGCACGCGATCTGACGCGGATCGAGAACTTCCGGTGCGTATTGAGACTCGCCGTCGGAGGCCGGGTGCAGCCTCCGTTCGATATCTACACGCCGCCGGCCCAGCCGGTGGGAAACCCGGACCTAGCGGCCGGCATACGCCAGTTGGCACGACTCAAGTACGGGCGTCCCGTTGCGTTGGTGGAGGCTGAAGTGCTGGAGGCGTATGATGCGCCGCCCAACCTCAGGTCCGCGAAGGATGTGGAGATCTGAGGATCAGGCACCTCGGGCCGTCTATCCGAGAGTCGCGATGGCGCGTCGTCGTCGGCTCGATGGCCTGGCTGCAGGTTCGACGAGGCCTCGCGCGAGAAGAACTCCATCGCGCCCTCGAGACACATCGGGCTGTCATCGAACCAGCCGTTGTCGGTACAGAACTTCAGCCCGAGGCAGGGACTCCAACCGTCGCCTTCGGCTTCGTCGGCGGCAACGGCTCCCCGTAGATGCCCGTAGACCTCGGGTGAGCGAAGGACGTCCTCGACCGTGCCCCACGCCACGATCCGGCAGGTCGCATGCCCCTCGGAGAAGAGCCGCCCGAGGTCATCCCGGATGCGCTGGACAGACGCATCGTCCGCGCCTCCGCATCCGAGAGTCTCCCAGATCTCGTCGCGGAGCCGGGCCGCGTCGCCGGGCGAGCCCCCCACCCTGGGGTCGTCCGATGCGGCGCGAAGTCGCCGCGACGACTCGGGGATCTCGTAGGCCAGCAGGAACGCGAGAGAGTCCGTCCAGTCCCGCAGCACCACGAAGCGCTGTGTGATGTCCGTGAGCGGAGCCGCGCCGTCGCCGCGTTCGAGCCAGATACATACGCTCTCGGGCCGAAGCTGCGAGACGTCGAACTCGGGGACTGGACGGCGCGGCGAGCGGGCGCGTTCCCAGTACTCGAGCCGCTCAACTACGGCCGGGCTCGCCGCCCACCTGCCCCACTCGTCCACGACTCAGGCCCCCTGTTCTGATTCCCACGATGTGATACGGAGTGCTTGCGCACGTATGGAACGTCGCGCTTGCGGCACGGCTCCTGAACCTCGGCGATGACGCCCCCGATCCGAACGGCACTGGCGACGGGCTCGCCGTCCCATTCTCTCAACGTCATGAGGGGCAGAGCCAAGCCACAGCGCAGGCACTCGACCTCTGCCAGCCCGTTCTCGTAGTTGGCGCGGGGCACCCAGGCATGTCCGGTGCGTTCACCCATGCTGTACACGAGCGCGACACGCTCTATGAGCGGATTCGCGGTGTCAGACTCGTGGCGCATCGGCAGCACCAACCCCTCGTCTTGTCGCTACGTACGGTCGGATAGCGCGGCTCCTATGGCCCGATCGCCGGGTTACTGATCCGACAGGTAGTCCTCGATCTCGTCGAGCGTCAGACCGTAGCCCCCTCCGAGATCCCAGCTGGTGAACGCGACGGTGTGGTCGCTTGCTTCAATCAGCATGTAGGTTCCGTAGAGTACGGCGTCGGGGTCACGGAGCCGCGACTTCGTCAGGGTCAATCCCTGGCGTGCCGCCTTGCGCCGCAGCCTGTTCTCTCGAACCTTCTTGTCCTTGTCATTCACCTTGCGGCTCCAAGTAGCGACTGGGTCGATGCCGAGAATGGTACGCCTTGCCTAGGGCTTGAGGCGGCCCCGGGGGGCGTCACAGTCGGACTGCGATCCTTGAGGTTCCCACCCAACTCGCTCCGGGCCTTGTACCCGAAAGTCGCGGAAGGACGAAGACAGGAGCGATTGGGGCACGCCGTTCACCGATTGGGGCCGCGACATGACGAACGGGTGTTCGCCGTTCGTCGGGCATCGCAGGCAGCGCTCGACGCAGTCCCGCCGCGCCCCCGTCGCTCACTCAGGCGCGGCTCGGCGGCACTTTCTGGGACCTGTCGGCGCAGTCCTCCGGGTTACTCTCGGGGCACGTTCCACACGCCGCGGAGGACCTGATGCTTGAAACTCCTGAGATTGTGAAGTCCGCCTCCACGCTTGAGGCGATCGGCAAGGACCTGCGTTGGATCTCGCCAGCTTCGGGTCCCAGGCCTCTGCTTCGTGCGGCCCTGGCGCACTCCGTGGTCAGCCTGCTCGCCGGCAAGAGAAGCGTGCTCATGGTCGGCGCGAGCGGATCGGGCAAGACGATGCTGGCACACAGCCTTTGCCAAGCGGTCTGGCCCAGTGCCGAGACCGGGCAGCTACGCCTGCTGTCTGGCGCCGATTGCCCGCTGATAGTGGAGACAAACGCTGCGCGATTCGTTGAGCAGTGTTGGTACGCGGATCATCTCGAGAACAAGATGGGGCTGGTCATGAGTGCGGCGCGATCGCGCGAGGCGGTGCTCTTCATCGACGAGACCGATACCTGCTTGGGAACCGGAGGATCAAGTACCAACCCCGAAGGCAACGTCGCGACACTTCTGACGCCGCATATCGGCAACGGCGTTCGCGTGCTGGGGGCGACGACTCCCCAAGGCCTGGCCCGAATGCGCGCGCGCAACCCGAGGTTCCTCGAGCGCTTCGAGCTGGTGGACGTCCCCGAACCGGACAACGCCGAGACCGAATCGATCCTGGCGAGCGAACTGCGGTTCCTTGCGCAGCACTCGGGCGTCAGTGTCTCCCCCGATGCGGCGGTCGCCTGCATGGCGCTGGCCCGCCGCTACGTGCAGGGCAACACGCTCGTCTCCGCTGTTCTGCGCCTGGCACGCGGCGCCTCGCACATCCACGGTGCGGTGAACCCTGGCACGCTGCGGCGAGCCGTGGCTGCCACCGTCGGCCTGCGTGACTCCATCGTCGGCGCCGCACCATGCCCAACTCACGAGGAGCTCGTCGCCCAGCTCTCTTCGAGGGTCTACGGACAAGACGTGGCCGTCTCCGAGGTGGCCGACACGATCCTGGCATTCGCGGGAGGCCTTTCGCCCGCCGGTAGGCCGATCGGCGCATTCCTTCTTGTGGGCCCCAGCGGGACCGGCAAGACCTCACTCGCGATCGCCGCCGCGGAAACGCTCACAGGCGATTCGTCGAGGCTCATCCGGCTCGACATGAGCGAGTTCGGGGACCCTTTCGCTGCCCGCCGACTGCTCGACGACGACGCGAGCTCGCTCGTCGGACAGCTCGCCTCGATGACCGCAGGGGTCGTGCTGCTCGATGAGATCGAGAAGGCCCATGTCAGCGCCATCCGGGTGATGTTGGCGGCAATCGGCGAGGCCAGGCTGACGAGCGAGTCGGGCCGCACGGTGCGGCTGGACAACTACCTTGTCTTGTTCACGAGCAACCTGGGCAGTTCCCGCTGGAACGGCACCGAGCCGATTGAACGGATACGCCAGAAAGTGATGACCGACTGCGCCGAGTTCTTCCCGCCGGAGTTCCGCTCTCGGCTGACGCAGACCCTGCTCTATAGCCCCCTCAACCCTGCATGCGCCCGCAGGATCGTCGAGCGCGATCTGGATTCCATCAACTGGCTTGCCGGCTTGGCGGACCGGGGACTGCATGTCCTTTGGTCAGCGGACCTCCCCGGCGAGATCGCCCGACTGGGGGTCAGCCACCAGCAAGGTGCACGAGGTCTCGAACGGGTAATCAGAACGGTGGTCGTGTCTCCGCTGGCACGCTGGCTCGCCGCACATCCGGAAGCGCGCGACGGCGTTGTGATGCTGCAGCCACACACGGTTGTGGGCGAGATCCAATCGGTCGTCATCGAGTACTGCCCGGAACGCTCCCCGCTGGCCATGGCCAACTAGGGTCGCGCTCGGGCCTTCCACCCGACGAGCCGCGAGCCCCGCGCTGTCCATCCAGCCGCGAGTCCTCCGACCGCCTAGCTCCGTTTGGCTCCAATGCCAAACCGTGAGGGACCACAATCGCGCTGAAGTCGCTCCATCGCCGCACGAAACTTCGGCGAATTGCCGATTGCTCGCATGCGCCTCAGTCTCTTCGCCCGCTCTTCAGCACTCGTGAGCAGACCGTAGCCGACAAGAACGCCTCGGTCGTCGCAGCAGCCTCCACTGATTGCTCTCACTTGGGCTTGCCGAAGGGTCCCGAGCCTGAGAAGCGCATCGGCAACGTCACTGACTTGCTCCCAACGGCGTTCAATCAGGTCGTGAGCCGCACGCCAATGCGGGTCTATGTCACCATCTGCAGGGATCCACATCGAGTTGTAGTCTGATCTGGGCCTCGGTGAACCTTGTCTGCTTCACTTCTCCGATCTCCTCTCTACGAGGAGACCCTAACACCTACGCCGGTACCGTTATCGGGGTCGGCCTACGGCAGCCCAGGCTTCGGTGACATCGCCGGGGGAACATGTTCGACAGGGCAATCGATAGGAAGGGGTCACTGTGGGCGACGACAAGGTCATCAAGCAGGACGGCAAGACGTACACGCAGGACTGGAAGGGCGACTGGGTCGCCGAGACAGACTTCTTGGGCAACGACAAGGTCGATACAGACTTCTTGGGCAATCCGAAGATCGAGACTGACTGGCTCGGGAACCAGAAGATCGAGACTGACTGGTTGGGCAACCCCATCATCCCAACCGACAAGGACTAGCGCGCTGCTGTCTGGACTGTCGTCTGACTGCCTGTGGGAGTAGAGGCCGGAGCGTTAGGCTCCGGCCTCTACTCCGTCAATGTATCCTGTCCGTCAGGGGCCTCACGGAGGAAGGGACGGGATGCGCGCGGACACACCGACCGGACTGCGTGGTGCACGTGCCTGGTGGCGCAAGAACCTCAAACAACCGCTCAAGAGACACGAGTGGGGGATTGTGATCGCCCTGTGGGTCGTGTGTTTCGCCCTCGGCGCGTGGGGCCTTGTCCTCGATGCGATCACCGCGGGCAGGGCGTATTGGATGCCTGAGATCGTGTATCAGACGCTGCATCTGTTCACGTTCAAGAGCATCGAAACCACCGCGGGGACACCGTGGCAACTCGAGGCGGCACGCTGGCTCGCGCCCACCGCGGCCATCTACACGGCCAGCAAGGGCCTCGTCTCCGTCTTCTACGACCAGGCGCAGGTGCTTCGCGCAGGCCTGATGAGGCGTCATATCATCATTTGCGGCCTGAGCGACAAGGGCCGGTTGATTGCGCGCAGCTTCCTTGAGCGGGGTGATCGAGTCGTCATCATTGAGAAGGAGGCAAGTCGCGGCAAGCTCGCGGGGTCCCGCGCCGAGGGTGCCGTGGTGATCGCAGGCGAAGCCGACGATCCCGAGGTCCTGCGCATGGCGGGCGTCCGTCATGCCCGGTACTTGATCGCCACCTGCGACGATGCCACCAATGCGGAGATCGTGGTGCAGGCGCGCGCTCTGCGACGTGACACCGACGGGCGGCTGGATTGCCTCGTGCATGTGCAGGACCCAGGCCTGCTCGACTCACTCGGGTCCCTCGCCGGAGCCTTGGAGGACTCGGACAGGTTCGGCGTGCGCTTCTTCAACCTTCTGGAGATGGGTGCGCGAACGCTTCTGACCGAATGCCCTCCGTTCGGCCTTCTGGCTGACGGCGCCGTTCCCATCGCGGTAGGGATGAACGCCACCGATGCATTCGGCGCACGAGTCCTGCGCGAACTCGCGATGCGCTGGGCGATCCGCGTCGGTCCGGGTGGACCGGCGCTGTCCTTGGTCACGCTTGATGACGCAACAGCCAGTGCGCTGTCCGTAGTTCTCGGGTCGGACCCCGCACTCGACCGCCTGGTAGCTGTCCAGGCTTTGGGCAGCTTGGCGTCATCTGAAGCGATCTCGGTGGCGTACGTTCTCGACGCGGACCCGAACGACGCGACGGAGAGCGCGCTCGCACTGCGGGCCTCGCTCCCGGCATCGACCCGGCTCGTGGTCAGGTATCCTCGCGCCGCGGGACTCTCCCGGCTGTTGGGCGATAGCGATGCCAACACATGCGGTCTGGTCGAGGCATTCCCGATCTACGAGCGCACCTGCTCGAACCCTGACCTCCTGCTGGGCGCGCAGGTCGATGAGGTCGCCCGGGGACTTCACGAGTTCTACTGCAGCAATGTGAACACCACGGCTCTCGGCTGGGACCAGTTGTCGGAGACGTACCGAGAGGCGAGTCGGCAGCAAGCCGAATGGATCTTCCGAATACTGGTGGATTCCGGCTTCGACGTCGTACCGTCCGCACCACGCGGGTCCGCAATCTTGGAGTTCACCGACGATGAAGTCGAGCAACTGTCCCAGATCGAGCACGCGCGCTGGTGCGCGGAGCGGGCCTTGGATGGCTGGACGTACTCAGAAACGCGCGACAACGCGCTCAAGCACCATCCCAGCCTTGTGCCATGGAAAGTGCTAGCCGAACCCATACGGGACTACGACCGCAAGTTCGTTCGGTACTGGCCGGGCCTGCTCTCGAAACCGTCCATCGGCTTCGAGGTGACACGCGGCTAGGCTACCCGGGGCGATCGAATGGGGCAGGCGCGCATGCAGCATCGCGGTGATCCGCGGAATCGCACGCCTGCGTCCGGTGAACACTTCCGGGCTGCGTCCACTCGCGGGTTCCGCGGTACAATCGGTCAATGAGAGATAGCCTCGCGGCACCCCGACGACTCAAGCTTGACGTGCTCGAGAGAGGCATCTCTGTCGAGCCATCGGCGCTCGAGATGCTCACGGGCTCCGGTGAACACCAACTGGTCGAGCACGACTACGTGACAACCGGCGGGCTGACGCTCGTGCTCGAGGACGACATCTACGTCAACGCGCCAGTCGACTATGCGTTCTGCGACAGCCCGGCGGCAGTCCTTGTTCACCGCGCTGACGGCTTTCATCTCGAAAGCGACGCTGGCTCGTTTCTCGCGCGGGTGCTGCCCCTGCCGTCATATCTCAGTCCGGAGGATTCGGCGCCGCGGGGGATCATGACGCACGCAGACCGCATCCGCATCAGCCCGATCGACGGGTGTGCATGTTCATGCCGCTTTTGTGACTGGCCATTGATCCCGTACGCCACACTCGACACCGATGCGCTGATGGCGGGACTCGCAGTGGCGATGCAAGACCCATCACTGCCGCCGCGACATGTGTTGGTGAGCGGTGGGACCCCGCGCCCCGCCGATCGCCCATTCATGGACAACGTTTACCTTCGAGCCATCGAGGCAAGTCCTGTTCCGGTGGATGTCATGCTCATGCCGCGCGACGGCACATCACTGGTGGACCGCCTTGTCGACGCAGGAGTGTCCGGCTTCTCAGTGAATATCGAGATCTTCGATCATGCGACCGCCGCCGCGCTCTGCCCCAACAAGGAACATGTGGGCCTGAACGGCTACGCGGACTTCATCTCCTACGCGGTGGAACGGACCGGCGGGCGCGGGACCGGGCGAGTGCGGTCCCTACTGCTCGTCGGGCTCGAGCCACCTGAATCGACCCTTGCAGGGGTGCGCTTCCTGGCGGAATTGGGCTGTGATCCGGTGCTGAGTCCGTTCCGACCTGCGGAGGGCACGGAGTTGGCCTCCACCCCTCCCGCGAGCGCCGACCTCATGGAACGTGTATACCTCGAAGGACTTGAGATCGCCCGAGCCTACGGAGTTGTGCTCGGTCCTCGATGTATCCCGTGCCAGCACAACACCGTCGCGTTCCCGGATGGGGACGCCTACTACTACTCCTGAGGCGCCAGTGAATCGCGAGCGGGTCATCTCCGTCATCGAGAATGCAATCGGGCACCGCCGGCTCATGTGGGTCGGCACTCGCGGAACCGACGCTCATCCGCTGCTGTCCATAGGACAGTTCGGGGGCATCGTCGGTCTCATCGCCCCCCTCGGCGTCCCGTCCTGGCCGGATGGTTCGGAGGAGTGCCTCGAGTGCATCTCCGGCGTCCGCGTCGACCTGAACGCCTACTCGGTCGATGACGACGATTCGGCGGATCGAGTCGACCTCGGAGTGCGGCTGCGTTCGGCGCTCACGCCGGGAACGCTTGTGGTGGCATACCGCCCGACGGCGTTCCTCGCGTCCGCATACTTCCCACGGATGGAGAACGCGACCTATCTCGGGATGTTCCACGGCCATCAGGCGGCCTACGAGCACAAGCCGTGGGTTGAGACTGAGCTCGCGGCGCGCGGTGTTCCAACGATCCCGTGGCGATACTTCAGCGACTCCGATCACACCGTGATGCAGGAGTGGATGGAAGGCCGCACGTGCGTACTACGCGCGAACTACTCGGACGGTGGCATCGGGCTGAAGGTATTCGACGAGAGGCTCGGAGCTGCTTCGGGTCCCGCGCACGATGGAGGCTTTCTGGCGGTGGCGCCGCTCTTGGACCCGAACATCCCGTTGAATGTGTCGGGTTGCGTATTCCCTGACGGTACTGTCACCGTGAAGTCGCCGTCCGTCCAGCTGATCGGCGTCGATTCGTGCACCGGGCGTCAGTTCGGGTACTGCGGCAACGATTTCGCCTCGGTCCACGACGCGCTCGGGGATGACGGCCTTGCCGAGTTCGAGGGCATCGCCCGCGCCACCGGCGCGTGGCTTGGGGACCGCGGCTACATCGGCGCATTCGGCCTCGACGCACTGCTGTACGGAGGTCGGATCTGCCTGACGGAGGTCAATCCGCGATTCCAAGGATCCTCGGCGGCTGCATCGTCGATCCTCTCCCAGGCCGGTGCGTCCGACATCTACCTTGACCACCTGCGCGCGGTGCTGGGACTGGACGGCCCGTCCCAGGAGATGTCACTTGCCGAGCAGGGTGCGCTCCAAGCGAGAGCGGGAGGCCGCCTGGCCCAGGTGGTCTGCTACAACACAGGGCCCGAGTTGCGTGTCCGTGAGAACGCTGTGGTTCCGGATCTCGACTATGGCGACCTCAAGGGCACTCCCGACGCAGGCGTCACGGTGATGTCGGAAGCGATGCTGTTCAAGGTGTTCGTGCATGAATCGGTCACGAGGACCGGCTTCGACATCCCGGGTTGGCTGTCCGCCGACATCACGCGACTCACCGAGTCACTGTTCGAACCGATCGAGGTCGCGACCGAGCAGGATGAGGGGACCGAGTGAGCGAACTGTCACCCGGGCTCGTGTCGGCAGCGGCTTCGAGCGCACCCTGCTACATCTACGACGCCCGGGCGTTCGCATCGCGCGCGACAGAGGTCCTCGCGCTCGTCGACGAGTACTTCTATCCGATCAAAGCGAACCCCGACCCTGCGATCGTGCGTGCAGCGATCGGGGCCGGCGCGGGGCTCGACGTGTGCTCGTCCGGCGACCTCGTGATCGCGCTCGCAAGCGGAGTGAAGCCGGCAGCCTGCAGCTTCACTTCCGCGCACCTCCACGAGGCGCTCGCGCGAGACCTGCTCGCAACGAGTGTGAGTGTGGACCTGGACTCCTTGGGCCAGGTGGCCCTGTGGGTCGCGGTCGGCGGACGGAAGGCCGGCCTGCGCGTGTGTACCGCGAACGCGCAATCGGCGTACGGCAGCAAGTTCGGGCTCACCCCCGCCGGGCTGGCCGAGGCGGCGCGTGTCCTTGAGGCGGCGGGCGGGCGCGTCAGCACGCTGCACCTGCACGACGCTCATGCGGACGCAACCCCGGAGCAGATGGCTGACAGCCTTGCGGCAGTGCTCGAAACGGTTCCGGAGGGCCTGCTCGCGTCGTGCGAGCGGGTCAACATCGGTGGTGGTTGGCCGATGCGGGATGGGATGCCGGTCCCGGCGTCCGGGCTCGCAAGCACGTTCGGACGCCTGCGCGCCAGACTCTCGGATCTCGGATTCCGCGGACGTCTCGCAGCCGAGCCGGGTGAATGGACCGTCGGCCCATCCGGATGGCTCGCCGCGCGCGTTTCCGCCGTGAAGTCACACCCCGTGCTCGCTGATCGACTCAT
>Ga0209748_1001198_pt1 | contig 12903 bp, 9 predicted proteins | sample BarGraIncu00421A_FD_185490 | JGI IMG/M metagenome (GOLD analysis project Ga0209748, IMG submission 185490) | Arctic peat soil microbial communities from Barrow, Alaska - Barrow Graham LP Incubations 004-21A (SPAdes) (version 2) | ecosystem: Environmental > Terrestrial > Soil > Wetlands > Peat... | reverse complement strand
CTGCTGGGCCCGCTCACCGGGCTCGCCGTCGGCATCGCCTCGATCGGTGGCGGCACTGCGGGCACCTTCACCTGGATCCGCGTGGGACAGACCGTGCTGCGTCTCGGGTACGACGCCAACGCTCTGTCGGTGGTCATGCTGCTCGTGGTAGGCGTGGTCGCCTCCTGCGTGATGGTCTTCTCGATCGGCTACATGCACGGCGACAAGGGCTACGTCCGCTACTACGCGCTCCTGTCGCTGTTCACGGCGTCGATGGCCGGGCTCGTGCTGGCCGCCGACCTGGCGAGCCTCTTCATCGGCTGGGAGCTCGTCGGCACGTGCTCCTACCTGCTCATCGGGTTCTGGTACGCGAAGCCGTCGGCCGCCGAGGCGGCGCGCAAGGCGTTCATGGTCACGCGCATCGGCGACGCCGCGATGCTGCTCGGCATGGCCGTGCTGTGGAACGCAACCGGCACGCTCGAGCTGAGCGCCGTGCTCGGCAAGGCCGCGACGCTCGCGCCCGGCGTGGCGACGGCAGCCGCTATCTGCGTACTGCTCGGAGCGGTGGGGAAGTCGGCCCAGTTCCCGCTCCACATCTGGCTCCCGGACGCCATGGAGGGTCCGACCCCGGTCTCAGCACTGATCCACGCAGCGACGATGGTCGCCGCGGGCGTGTTCCTGATCGCGCGGGTGTGGCCGTTGTTCGAGGTGGCTCCTGCCGCGCGCGGCCTGGCGCTGACGCTCGGGACCATCACCGCGCTCGGCGCCGCGACCGTGGCGCTCGCGCAGCGCGATATCAAGAAGGTGCTGGCATGGTCGACCATCAGTCAGCTCGGGTTCATGTTCGCGGCTCTGGGCGTGGGCGCCTGGCCGGTCGCGATCTTCCACTTGGTGACCCACGCGGCCTTCAAGGCGCTGCTCTTCCTGTCGGCCGGCTCCGTGATCCATGGCGGCGGCACGCAGGACCTCGCCGAGATGGGCGGGCTGGCCAAGAAGATGCCACTCACCGCGGCCTGTTGGATCGCCGGCGTCGTCTCGCTCGCGGGGATCCCGCCCGCGGCCGGCTTCTTCTCCAAGGACGAGGTCGTCGCCTCGGTGCTGCACGCGGCTCCGTGGGCGGGAGTGGCGCTCTTCGCCGCCAGCGCCCTGACGGCGGCGTACGCGGCGCGTGCGACCCGTCTGGCCTTCTTCGGTGAGCCCCGCGGCGCCAAGCCGGCCCACGAGTCGCCGTGGACGATGATCGCTCCGCTCGCGCTGCTGGCCGTCGGGGCGCTCGGGCTCGGCTTTGCCGGCGCACCGCTGGCCGCGCTCCTCGGTCACGAGGCCGAGCCGCTGTCCGTTCCGATCGCGGCCACAGCCGTGAGCCTCGCGCTCGTCGGGGCGTTCCTCGGCTGGCGCAGTGCGCGTCCCGAGGCGTCCGCCGACCCGCGCTTCGCCGCCCTGACCCGTGCAGCGTATTCGGGCTGGGGCGTCGACGCCTTCGCGGACCGCTTCGTGGTGCGTCCCGCCACGGCGCTCGCCCGCATGGCCGATGCGATGGGCGATCGCCTCGCCATCGACGGTCTCGCCGAGGGCGTCGCCACCATGGCGTCGCGCGTAGGAGGACTCCTTGCCGAGATCCAGTCGGGTGACGGCCAGTGGTACGCGGCTCTGATGGCAACGGGCGTTGTGGTGCTCGCCGCCGCCGCGGTCTGGCTGGTGAGGTGACGAGATGACCCTCACCCTCCTTGCACTCATCCCGCTCGGCGGGGCTGCGCTCGTCTGGGTGACCGGACGCTTCCGCCCCGCAACCGTTCGGGTCGCGGCGCTCGTCGTCGCGCTGATCCAACTCGCCTTCACCTGCGTGCTCGCAGTGACCGTGGCGACCCACACGCCGGCCACGATGACCGGCGGTCTCACCTCGGCGGCCTCCACGAGCTTCTGGCTGCTGCGCGTCGACGGCCTGGCGCTGCCGCTGATCGTGCTGACGTCTCTGCTCGGCGTGATCGCGGTGCTGGCCTCGTGGAGAGTCGAGCTCCGGCCCGGCGCGCACTTCGCGCTGCTGCTGGGGCTGCAGGCGGCCGTGACGCTCGTGTTCCTGGCCGACCACCTGGTGCTCTTCTACGCCGCCTGGGAGGCCGTGCTCATCCCGATGTTCTTCCTGATCGGCGGATGGGGCCATGAGGGCCGCCGCCACGCGGCGATGAAGTTCTTCATCTACACCTTCGCCGGCAGCGCGCTGATGCTGATCGGGCTGCTGCTCGTGGGCTTCACCACCGGCGAGCTGCGCATCTCCGCGCTGAGCTCCGGCATCCTCGACCCGACGCTGCGCACGCTGGTGTTCTGGTTGCTGGTCGCGGGGTTCGCGGTGAAGGTACCGATCGTCCCGTTCCACACGTGGCTGCCCGAAGCGCACGTCGAGGCGCCCACGGCCGGATCGATCATGCTCGCCGGCGTGCTGCTGAAGATGGGCGGCTACGGGCTGCTGCGGTTCGCACTGCCGCTGGCGCCCGAGGCCGCGCACGCCGCGGCTCCGGTCTTCGCCACGCTCGGCATCATCGGCATCGTCTACGGCGCGGTCGTCGCTCTGGCGCAGACCGATCTGAAGCGGCTCGTCGCCTACTCGTCGATCGCGCACATGGGCTTCGTCGTGCTGGCGATCGCCACGGGTTCGCCGCTGGCGCTGGCCGCCGCGATGCTCGTGATGGTCGCGCACGGGCTGACCAGCGCGCTGCTGTTCCTGCTCGTCGGACAGCTCTACGACCGCACGCACACGCGCTCGCTCGCGCGCCTGGGCGGGCTGCTTGCCACGCTGCCGGTATGGGCGACGATCTTCGTCTTCGCCTCGCTGGCCAGCCTCGGCCTCCCGGGCCTGGCCGGCTTCCCCGGCGAGCTGGTGACGTTCCTCGAGGGATTCGCTTCGTGGGGCTGGTGGATGGTGGCTGTCGCTCTCGGCGTCGTCCTGGCGGGCGCCTACAGCCTGCGCGCGATCCGGGAGGTCGCCCAGGGCCCGGAGAAGCCGGAGTGGGCGGGCCTGCGTGACCTCGACCTCATCGAGCTCGCCGCGGCCGTGCCGCTCGCGCTGCTGATCGTGGTCATGGGCGTGTGGCCGTCCGTTGTGAGCGGCGTCATGGATCCCGTTGCGCGTGCGCTGTCCGCTCTCGTCGGGAGGGGATAGCAGTGGAGCAGTTCCTTCCCTTCGCTCCAGCGATGTTCGGAGTGGCAGGCGCCGTCCTCGCGATGGCCTTCGACGCGTGGGAGAGCCGCCTGTCGGCGCTTGTCGCAGCGGTGACGCTGCTGACACTCGGTGCGCTCGCGGCCGGTTGGACGGCGATGGCCACCGGGCTCGCCGGCCAGGTCCTGCGCAGCGGCGGAACGTTCTCGATCGCGCCCGCCGTGTGCCTGCTGCTCGGCGCCGTCGCGCTGCTCGGCTGCTCCGGTTCGCTCGTCTCCGACCGCACCGGCTCGCGCATCGTCGCCCTCGGGGCGCTTACCGCGTCGGCCTCGGCGCTGGTCGCTGCGTCGGCCGATGTCGGCATGCTGTTCCTGAGCGTCGAGATGCTCGCCCTGTGCGGCTACGGACTGGTGGCGCTCGGCGGCACCGACCGGGCGCGCGAGGCCGCGATGAAGTGGTTCGTCCAGGGATCGGTAGCGACGGTCGTGTTCGTTATCGGCACCGCCGTGCTGCTCGGGCGCACCGGCGGCTCGATGCGTTACGACGCGATCGCCAAGCTGGCTGCGACCGGGCTTGACGGCCCGATGGCGGTCGGGTTCGTACTCGTGCTCTCCGCGCTGGCGTTCAAGCTCGGCGCGTTCCCGTTGCACAGCTGGATGCCCGACGCCTACGAGACCGCGCCGCCCGCAGCAGCCGCCATCATGGCGTCCGCCGGCAAGGTCGGCCCGATCGCCGCGACGGTGTGGCTGTCTCTCGCCGTCACCGCGGCGGCGGGGGAGCGCCTCATCCGCGTGGTAGCGATCCTCGCCATCTGCTCGATCGTGTTCGGCAACCTGGCCGCGCTGCGGCAGAACTCGCTGGCCCGTATGCTGGCCTACTCGGGCATCGCGCAGGTCGGCTACGCGCTCGTGGGCGTCCCGATGGGCGTCCGCTCGGCGAGCGTGCTCGTGTTCGCGGTCCTGTACGGCCTGACGGCCGCGGCTTCGTTCATCCTCGTGGAGGCGATCCGTCGCTTCGACCCCCTGTGGGACGGAACTATCCGGGGCCTGGCGGGTCTGTCCCAGCGCAGCCCCGCGCTCGCGGCCTCGCTGGCCGTGATCATGTTCTCGCTCACCGGCATCCCATTGACAGCGGGGTTCTGGGGCAAGTTCCTTGTCTTCGCCGGCGCCTCGGTCGGCGGGTACCTGTGGCTGGCGATCGCCGGCGTGCTCGGTTCCGTGGTGTCGTTCGGGTACTACGGCGCTGCGATCCGCTCCGCCTACATCGACGAGCCGCAGGAGCCCGAGATCGTCGGGTCGGTCGCGGAGGAGGTCGGTCCGCGTGCGCGCGTCGCGGTCGCCACCGTATCCGTCCTGGCTGTGCTGATCGTGATCTTGGGGACGGCTCCGATGGTCTCTGGGCTGGCTCCCGTGCTGAACGCGCTCCTGAAGTAGCGCCGCCGCGGCATGGTTGCATCATCCGTCACAGAATCTACATACGCCGCTTGTACATTCCTTCACAACGCCGCTTGCGCGAGGCTCGTCACGCTGTTAGGATTCACTTCAGGAGCGTTGCTACGGCAACACCCTTACCCCTGAGCCTCAAGGTGCCGGCCTTGGGGCTCGATCTTTGTCCGGGCTCACGTGAGAGTGTCCTTATTGAGCGCGAAAGGGCCTCGAACGGGGTCAAGTCGGCCGGATCACAAGCCGATACTCAGGTCATGGACACCGAACAGGATCGCACCCCGCAGAAGGACAGCCCGACGCCTCCTTGCCCCGCTTTCAAGGGCCTGATGGCGGGCTCAGCGGGCGACCCGCTCACCGGTGCCCCGATCGGCGAGAACCACCACCGGATGGTCTGCATGCCGTCTTCGCGCGCCATCGCGGACGCCATCATCCGGTTCACCATCGCCGAGGTTCGGGGCTAGCTAGCCGGCTCGACGCGGGTCGCAGCGCGCAAGCCGCTCCTTTCGGGCGGCCACTCAGGTACCCCTGCAGTCACCCCGCTTCCGTCGCGCGCGCTTGAGGGCGCGACGGTTCGTGCATAATCGAATTCGAAGATGCCGACCGTCGACGAGGGGTCCCGAGTGCGCCTGGTTCGCGGAGTGCTGCGCCTGCTGCTCACATTGGTGATGGATCTGCTGATCGTGGCGGCGGTCGCCCTGTTCGCGCACATCATCATCAGATTCTTCGGACATCTCGCCTCGATCCCGTGGGCGGTGCGCGTCACGGATGTCACGACCCGGCTGGTCCCACACCTCGGGTACGGCAAGATCCCGACCCCGTACGCCGGTGTGTTCGACTTCAACGCGGGAGCGGCGCTCGGCATCGTCCTCGCAGCCGAGTGGGTCGTCGCCTTCGTCCGCAGGTTCTTCCGATGAGCAGATACGGAGCGTCGCGATGACCCGCAAGCCCCGCGCGATCGTGCTGGTCCTGGACTCCGTCGGAGCGGGGGAGCTGCCCGACGCCGCCGAGTACGGCGACGCGGGCTCGAACACGCTTCGCAACGTCGCGCGCGCTGCCGGCGGCATCGCCATGCCGAACCTCGGCGCCATGGGGCTGGGCAACATCACCGACATCCTCGGCGTACCGCCCACGGACGTCCCCAGCGCATCGTGGGGCCGCAACCTCGAGGCGTCCGCCGGCAAGGACACCACGACCGGCCACTGGGAGATGATGGGGATGCAGCTCACGCACGCGTTCCCCACCTACCCGGGCGGGTTCCCGCCTGCGGTCATGGACGCGTTCACGGCCGAGACGGGCCTGGGATGGTTGGGAAACTACGCGGCCTCCGGCACGGAGATCATCCAGCGCCTCGGCGACGCGCACGTGGCCACGGGCAGCCCGATCGTCTACACGAGCGCGGACTCGGTGTTCCAGATCGCCGCGCACGAGGACGTCATCCCGATCGACGAGCTCTACCGCATCTGCGAGATCGCCCGCACGAAGGTGTGCGTCGGTGAGCACGCGGTGGGGCGGATCATCGCGCGTCCGTTCATCGGCCCTGACTCCCAGGGCGTCTACCAGCGTACCCACCGCAGACGCGACTTCGCGCTCGAGCCGCCGGAGCCCACCGTGCTCGACATCCTCGAGACGGCGGGCGTGCGCTCCTACGGGATCGGCAAGATCGGCGAGATCTTCGCCTGGCGCGGCATCTGCGAGTCGCCGCACTCGACGGACAACATGAACGGGTTCGACCACCTCGTGATGCGGGTGGGCGACCCCGGCGACGGGTTCGTGTTCGCGAACCTCGTGGACTTCGACATGATCTGGGGGCACCGCAACGACGTCGCCGGCTATGCGGGCGGCCTTGAGCAGGTGGACCGTCGCATCCCGGACCTGCTCGAGGCGATGGTCGATGGCGACCTGCTGATCGTCACCGCGGATCACGGGTGCGACCCGACCACGCCTGCCACCGATCACTCGCGCGAATACGCACCGTTGATCGCAAAGGTGAAGGGCGTCGACCGCGGAGTGCACCTCGGCGACCGCGCCACGTTCGCCGACATCGGCGAGACAGTGCTCGACTTCTACGGCCACGCCGGCAGCTGCGGACGCGGCACGTCCTTCCTGACGGAGGTCCGGAATGCCTGACAACACCATCGAGGAACTCATCGAGATCAAGCGCGACGGACACCGGCACACACAGGCGCAGATCGCCCGCATCGTCAGCTCGTACGTGAACGGCACGATGCCCGACTACCAGATGGCGGCGTGGATGATGGCCGTCGTGTTGCGTGGCATGGAGCACGACGAGACCGCGTGGCTCACCGACGCGATGGCGCGCTCCGGCACGGTCATGGACCTCTCGTCGATCCCGGGCATCAAGGTCGACAAGCACTCCACCGGTGGCGTGGGGGACAAGACCACGCTCGTGCTGGCGCCGATGGTCGCCGCGTGCGGAGCGCCGGTGGCCAAGATGTCGGGCCGCGGCCTTGGCCACACGGGCGGCACGCTCGACAAGCTGGAGTCGATCCCGGGCTTTCGCACGTCGCTGACCTCGGAGGAGTTCGTGGCGCAGGTTCGGTCGATCGGCGTAGCCGTGATCGCGCAGTCGCCCGACATCGATCCGGCCGACAAGCTCATGTACGCGCTGCGCGACGTCACCGCGACGGTGCCGTCGGTGCCGCTGATCGTGGGGTCGATCATCTCGAAGAAGATCGCGGGCGGCGCGCACGCCGTCGTACTCGACGTGAAGGTCGGTTCCGGCGCGTTCATGAAGACGGTCGAGGACGCTCGCGCGCTCGCGGGTGAGCTCAAGCGCACGGGTGAGGCGCTCGGCCTGAAGGTCGAGGTGCTGCTGACCGACATGGACCAGCCGCTCGGGTGTACCGTGGGCAATGCGCTCGAGGTCGCCGAGGCGATCGCGACGTTGCACGACGAGGGACCGGAGGACCTGTTCCAGGAGTGCCTGGCGCTCGGGTCGCGCATGCTCGTGCTCTCGGGGGTCGCACGCGACCTGGATGAGGGACGCTCGCGCTTGGTGGGCGCCGTCGAGTCGGGCGCGGCGCTCGAGAAGATGCGGCAGTGGGTCGCTGCTCAGGGCGGAGACCCACGCGTGGTGGACAGTCCCACCCTCTTGCCGAGCGCGGCCTTCACGCGCGACGTGGTGGCCTACGAGGCCGGTTGGCTGGCGCACTACGACGCGGAGGGCGTCGGACGCGCCGCGATGGCGCTCGGCGCGGGCCGCGCGCGCCTCGAAGACGCCGTCGACCCGGCCGCCGGGCTGGTGCTGCATGCGAAGGTCGGCGACCGCGTCGAGGCGGGCGCCACGCTCGCGACGCTGCACGCGTCGAGCGAGGAGCTGCTCACCGCGGGCGAGGACCGCTTCCGCAACGCGGTGGGGATGAGCGACATGGCCGTGGGCGCGCGGGACCTCGTCATCGAGCAGTAGGAACGGGGGAGTCGTGACCGCGCGTGATGGGATCACGATCGTCGCAGGGCACGTGAACCCCGACTTCGACGCGTACGGGGCCATGGTCGCCGCGACCAAGCTCTACCCCGGCGCGCGCGCGGTGTGGGCGGGCACGCAGAACAGCAACGTGCGCGAGTTCCACGCGCTGCACGGCGAGTTCCTCGCGTTCACCGACCTCAAGGGCTTCGACCGCCGGCCGGTCAGCCGTCTCGTCATGGTCGACACGCGTGATGCGTCGCGGCTCGGCGAACTGGCGTCGCTGGCCGAGGACGAGCAGGTGGAGCTTGTCATCTACGACCACCACCCTCGCACCCGACTCGACGTGAAGCGTGGCATGGACCGCAGCAGGGAGTCGGGCGCCACGACGTCGATCCTGGTGCACGAGATCCGCAAGCATGAACTCACGGTGACGCCGCTCGAGGCCTCGGCCATGCTGCTGGGGATCCACGAGGACACCGGCTCTCTCACGTACCCGGGAGCGACGGCCTACGACGCCGACGCCGTCGCGTTCCTCATGGCGCAGGGCGCGGACCTGGAGGTCGTCGAGCGCTTCCTCAACCGTTCGCTCACATCGGAGCAACGCGACCTGCTGGAAGACCTCACGGAGTCGCTCAAGGTCTGGGAGGTGCACGGGCGGCCGATCGCCGTGGCGGTGGCCTCGGCGGCGGGCTATGTGGACAGCGCGGGACTCGTGACACATCACCTGGTGGAGGACCTCGGGCACCGCGTGGCGATAGCGGTGGTCTCGATGCCGGAGCGGGTGCAGCTCGTCGGTCGCAGCCGGTTGCGCGACATCGACATCGCCGCCGTTCTGGCGCATCTCGGCGGCGGGGGACACCCGCAAGCCGCTTCCGCCGCGCTGCGTGAGGCGGAGGTTGCGCAGGTCCTCGCCGATCTGCGCGATGCGCTGGAAGCCGAGGTACCGGTTCAGCTCACCGCCACCGACATCGCCACGTCCCCGGTGCGCACGATCACCGAAGCCGGAACGATGGACGACGCCGCCGAGGCGATGGCGCGCTGGGGACACGCTCTGCTGCCGGTGATGAGGCGCGACGAGGTCAGCGGCTTCGTCACGCGCCGCGACGTCGACAAGGCGGTCCGCCACGGGCTCGGGCACGCGCCGGTCACCGGGTTCATGACGCGGGTGCCGGCGATGGTTGCTCCCGACACCGACCTGGAGGAGCTGGAGCGCCTCATGAGCGCCGACGCGGTCCCCGCGGTGTTCGTGCTGACCGACGGGAAGCTCTCCGGCCTGGTGACCCACGCCGACCTGTTGCGCGCCGAGCATGGCGCATCGTATCTGGCCGCGCGGGCCGCCCCCGCGCGGCAGGAGGCCGCGGAGCGGTTCCGCGAATCGTTCGAGACGCTGCTGCCGGCCGAGGTGCGCGACACCGTGCGCGAGATCGGTGCGGTCGCCCAGGAGGAGGGCGTGCGCGCCTTCGTCGTCGGCGGATTCGTGCGCGACATGCTGCTGCGGAGGCGCAACCTCGACGTCGACATCGTCGTAGAGGGGGACGGGATCGCCTTCGCGCACCGCATCGCGGCGCGACTGGGCGGGCACGTGAGGGCGCACGCGCGCTTCGGGACCGCGGTCGTTGTGCTCCAGCGGGGGTTGCACGTCGACGTCACGACGGCGCGCACCGAGTACTACACGAGTCCCGGCGCGCTGCCGACGGTGGAGCGCTCCAGCCTGCGGCGCGACCTGCTGCGGCGCGACTTCTCGATCAACGCGATGGCGGCCGAGATCGACCCCGTGGAGTTCGGCGCGATCTCAGACCCGTTCGGTGGCTTGGGCGATCTGCGCGACGGTCTGGTGCGGGTTCTGCATCCGCTGTCGTTCGTCGAGGACCCGACGCGGGTGGCGCGCGCGGCGCGCTTCGAGCAACGCTTCGGGTTCGCGATGGACGACGCCACGGAGGACCTCGCGCGTCGGGCGGTGGGCATGGGGCTTCTGCAGGAGATCTCCGGCGCGCGACTGCGCGAGGAGTTGCTGGCGATCCTGGAGGAGGACGACCCGACTCTGCCGCTGGAGCGCCTTGAGGCGCTCGGGGCGCTTCGTGCGCTGCTCCCTGCGGGGGTGGCGCCCCGCGACGCCCTGGACGATCTGCGCGCCGTCCTGGAGTCGCTCGCGCGTATGCCGTGCCGGTCCGGGCGGCCGCCGCGCCGCGTGACGTCGCTTCTGGTCGCGCTTGCGGGCCGGGGCGCGCCCGCCTCCGTCGAACACTGGGCCGAACGCCTGCGGCTCGGCCGCGACGCCGGCAACGCGGCGCGTGAGGCGGCGTCCCGCGCGCCTGTGCTGCTGCGCTCGCTCGACCGCGCGGGTCCCGTGAGGGACTCACGCCTGCACGCGATACTGGATGCGCTCACACCGGAGGCGCTCGTCTACGTGCGCGCGACCGGGTCCGATCGCGTGCGCGAGCGCGTCGACCGCTACGCCGGGACCCTGTCGCATGTGCGGATCGAGGTCTGCGGCGACGATCTCATCGCGCTGGGGGCCGAGCCGTCGGCGGTGTTCTCCGATATACTGTCCCGCATCCGAGCACGTCGCCTCGATGGCGCTGTCGCCGGCCGCACGGCCGAACTCGACGAACTCCGCAGGCTGGCGCAGCGCGCCGGACTGGTCCCACGACGCTGAACGAGGAAGTCACACCATGTTCTCAGGCGATCCCATCTACATCCTCGTCAACGTACTGCTCATCATCCCCGCGATCATCCTGCACGAGGTCTCGCACGGATACGTGGCGTACCTACTCGGTGACACGACCGCCAAGGACCGCGGCCGCCTGACGCTGAACCCGATCAGGCACGTGGACCTCTACGGGACGCTCATCATGCCGGCGATCATGCTGCTGCTCTCGGGCGGCCGCTTCGCGCTGGGCTACGCCAAGCCGGTGCCGATCGACCCCCGCAGGATGACGCGGACGTCCTACGAGATGGGCATGCTGCTCACGGGTGCTGCCGGGCCGGTCACCAACATCCTGCTCGCTACGCTGGCCGGGATGGGCTTCCGGGCGTGCGTGCTGTTCGGGGCGCCGTCCATCGTCGCCTACATGTTCGAGTTCTTCACGCTGATCAACCTGGTGCTGGCGTTCTTCAACCTGATCCCGATCCCGCCGCTCGACGGCAGCCGCGTCGTGCAGTACTTCCTCAAGGGCAACGCGCTGCGCGCCTACGCTCAGCTCGAGCGCTACGGGTTCGTGATCGTGCTTGCACTGGTCTTCCTGCTGCCGCAGATAGTCCCGCAGCTCGACCTGATCGGGACCTACTTCCGCTACACCGTCTACCCGATCGCCTCGTTCCTGACAGGCGCGTCCTTCTAGCAGCCGCGCGCCCACTCTCAGAAACCGCCGTCGACGAGAACGGGCGCCCCAAGGGGACGCCCGTCCGTGGTGCGAGTGTTCTCGCAGGTCAGTACCGGTAGACCGCTGCCGCGCCCTGGATCGGCGACTGCTCGCCGGTGAACGCCCTCACGTCACCGCCGTGGCGGAGCGTCTCGGCCGCGGCGAGATCGATGAGGTCCCACCCGCACTCGAAGATGTCGGCGCCGTCCGGCGCCTGCATCGAGTCGCGGAGGTAGCGGGGAGTGACCGGGCACAGGTGCGTGACGTCGAAGGTGCTGCGGTCGAACCAGCCGAAGGGGCCTGAGGAATCGTCCATCATCAGCGTCTTCACGCGCCCCGCGGCCGCTGCCGCGACGATCTCGGAGGCGTTGGAGGACGCGTGCGCCGTACCGGCGACCGCCCGGTACTCGTCGACGGCGGCCCGCGTCGCCTCCTGCATACGTGGCTCCAGAGCCGCGATCACTGCATGCTGCACGTCGGCGGGGGAGAGCTGGTCGGTCGCGCCGGCCACCTGTTCCGGCGCGATGTGCGCGTAGTCGCTCACCACTCGGAAGTCCGCTATCAGGTACTCGACGCCGAGCAGCACGAGCGGGTCCGCGCTCTGCGCGCCGATCGTCGTCACCACTCCGCGCGACAGCTCCTGCATGAAGCGCTGGCGTTCCATCTTCTCGATGTCCTTTTTGCCTCCGTGGCCGTGGAACATCGCGGCGTTGGAGCCGGGGGAGACGCCCTGGGGCGTGGCGCCGGGAACCGTGTGGTACTGCAGGGACTCCTCCCGCACGTCGTATTGCGTGTCGTCGGCGACCGACAGGGGTGTGCCGGCCGGAAGAGCGACCTCGTCGACACTCGAGCGGTCGAAGTGGAACAGGCGTGTGTGGTTCGAGTCGATGGCAAGCGCCCAGACCTTGGCGCTGTGCGGGAGTGCCACGTACAGGGGGCGCAGGTAGAAGCGATCGCCGACCACGACCTGCTCGGGGAGGATGGTGTTGAGCCAGAAGGTCTCGACGCCGGACGAGGAGGCGAACAGCGCGAGCCCGCTCGGCCCCCCGGCCCACAGAGGTTCGTCCGATGCCGCGGCGAGCGCGCCTTCGAGCAGCGTGTCAGCCTCCGCCGAGCGCAGGCCGTCGGCGACGAGCTGCTCGTGAGCGTCGCGCACGAGATTGCGCAGGCGGATCCGGTCCGCGTCGGTGTGGATGCCGGTGTGATCGGTGGGCAGGAAGATGGAGACGGACGGCCATTCGGCGCGTCCGGCGAGGCGTAGAAGGGTGTCACGGTCGATGATGTCCATGGCGCGGACCTCCAGTCGGATCGGAGTCGGGACTCACTAGAGAGGGTTCCCGCATCGGGTACGGTAGAATCGCCTGACAGCAGTCCCAGCCCCTTTACGAGAGGCCGCCACCCGCATGTCTCGAAAGCGCATCCTCACCGGCTACCGCCCGACCGGCAAGCTCCATCTCGGGCACTGGTTCGGCAACCTGCAGAACATGCTCGCCTTGCAGGAGGACTACGACGCGTTCTACTTCGTGGCCGACTGGC
>Ga0209748_1001197_pt1 | contig 12905 bp, 11 predicted proteins | sample BarGraIncu00421A_FD_185490 | JGI IMG/M metagenome (GOLD analysis project Ga0209748, IMG submission 185490) | Arctic peat soil microbial communities from Barrow, Alaska - Barrow Graham LP Incubations 004-21A (SPAdes) (version 2) | ecosystem: Environmental > Terrestrial > Soil > Wetlands > Peat... | reverse complement strand
TATAAGGATGAAACAGAAATCACACTTATGAAAAAAGCAGCGGCAATTTCGTCGGCAGCTATTGCCGCCCTCATTCGTGATATAAAAACAGGCTGTACAGAAAGAGAATTGGCGCTGCAACTTGAAATTCACGCGCGCCGAGCCGGTGCTGATCAGCTTGCCTTCGAGGCCATAGTTGCCGCGGGTGAAAATTCAGCGCTTCCCCATGCTCAGCCAACTGACAGAAAAATAAAAGCAGGCGATTTTATAGTTATTGATTTTGGCGTGAAGTATAAAGGATATTGTTCGGATGAAACATGCACTTTTGCTTTTGGACAATTGACAGATCAGCAAAAGAATGCTTATCAAATAGTCAAGCAGGCGCATGATGATGCCATAGCGGCAATTAGAGCAAATGTTACTGCCAGTGACATTGACCATTGTGCCCGTAGTGTTTTGGGAGAAAGATATGGTCAATATTTTCCGCACGGAACAGGTCATGGTGTTGGTTTGGAAGTTCATGAAGCGCCGCGTCTTGCGCCTAATTCTCAAGATGTTTTAGAGGCACAAATGGTAGTTACAGTCGAACCTGGTCTTTACATTCCGGGGCTCTGGGGCGTCAGAATTGAAGATACAGTTTTGGTGAAAGAAAATAGTTGCGAAATTTTTACAAAAATGGATAAACAACTTCTCATTATAAATTAAAAGCAGAGGTTAAACTGTTATGAAGGTATTTCCAGAAGATTTACTTTATAGTCGTGAGCACATCTGGGTGAGGGTTGACGGAGATATGGCTACTTTAGGTATCACCGATTACGCTCAGGAAAGTTTGGGCGAAATATTGTCGATAGAATTTCCCGAAATTGATACATATATAGAGCGTGACGAAGTGTTCGGATCCATTGAATCAACCAAAGCGGTAGTGGATTTGATTTCATCGGTTAGCGGCACAGTTGTCAGTATCAATGAGGACATAATTGATGACATTGGTATAATTAACAGTGATCCGCACGATATGGGATGGCTCATTGTTATTGCAATGGAGGATGTGGTGGAATTAGATGACCTTTTTGATGCCAGAGGCTACAATGATTTTATTATGCAGGATGAGACTGGTTGAATCCACTTTATGATGTGGCGGTTTTTAAATTATCAGCGATATAATGCATTTGAAAATATGGCTATTGATGAGGCCATATTTCGGGAAACTATCAAGAACAAAAAGAAACCGACAATTCGATTTTATGGATGGCACCCCGCGGCAGTCTCCATTGGTTATTTTCAAGATCCCCAAAGCGAGTTAAATTTAGAGCAGTGCGGCAATATGGGGGTTGATGTTGTCCGAAGGATCACGGGCGGGAAGGCTGTTTTTCATAATGATGAGATTACGTATTCTGTTGTAGCTGGCGTTGGGGAGAAATCTTTTCCTGCGAATATTTTAGGCACATATAAAGTAATCAGTGATTGCCTTGTTCGAGGCCTGGCTTATTTGGGGATAAAGGCAAATCTCGCCCCCGCTGGCCAAGCCACGAAAGATCTGGATTTGGGGTCTTGCTGCTTCTCTATTCCTTCCAGAAACGAACTTTTAGTTGCTGGCCGTAAGATTTGCGGCAGCGCTCAAATGAGGACTAAGGGCGGTTTTTTACAACACGGCTCATTGCTTTTAACTTTTGATCCAGTAAAGGCGTTATCAGTAATTTTGCCTTTTAGTACGTCCGAGCATTTGGCAAAACTAAAAAATTCAGTAGCGGCAATAAACGAAGGAATTGCTAATCCCATAGAAACAAAGGAAATTTGCAATTCGCTGAAAAAAGGTTTTGCCGACGTATTGGGAGCCCAAATAGTAGAAGAACCCCTGACGCCGGGAGAAAACATGCTCAAAAATGATTTAATAAAGAAATATGAAGATTTGCGTTGGAATATAGAACGGAAAAAACATTGAATACCATTCTAAATCAAAGATGATATCGAGGAGGCAAGAAGGAGGCGTGTAGGGAACGGTCGCGACCGTTCCCTACAAATACGTTGAGGAAACCGATCCCGCTAAAAGTGGGACCAACAAAGATAGCGCTTTGATTTAGGATTGGTATAAGATAGGTTAATTATTACTATGGTAATTCGGGATTTAGTAGCAAAAGAAATTTTTGAACAAAGCGGCTATGCTGCCCCGGCATATTCCCCGGGCCTCATAATCAGACTGGATGCCAATGAAAATCCATTCAGCCTGCAGGAGCCTTTGAAAAAAAAACTTCTCGAAGAGATGGGCAAGGTTGATTTCAATCGATATCCGAAAGCAGGATCACCTAGATTGCGCGAAAGGTTTGCTCAATATTTCGGCGTAGATCGGGATATGGTTATGCTGGGCAACGGGTCAGATGAACTGATTCAAATCTTATGTCTGACGCTTAAAGGTAAAATAAATGGGGTATTGGTGCCTGTTCCGGTTTTTGTTATGTATAAAATTATTGCGGTAAATACCGACAATAAGGTAGTGGAAGTACCTCTTGATCAGAATTTTGACCTCGATACAGACGCGATGCTGGGCAAAATTGAGATAAATTTTCCTGCATTGGTTTTCTTAAGTTATCCGAATAGTCCAACCGGTAATTTGTTTAGCCGGGATAAAATAGAAGCAATCATCAAAAAATCTCCCGGCGTGGTCGTCGTTGACGAGGCTTATGCCGCCTTTTCGGGGGACACTTTGGTGCCCTTATTAAAAAAATACGACAATTTAATTATTTTAAAAACCCTGTCCAAGCAGGGTATGGCCTCGATGCGCCTGGGTTTTTTAATTGGCAATAAAGATATTATCGCTCAATTGGATAAAGTGCGATTACCTTATAACATCAATTCACTGTCACAAATAGCCGCCAACTTTTTTCTGGATTATCAGATGGAATTCGCCAGTCAAGTCCAAGAAGTGATAAAAAGACGCGCAGAACTCTACCTGGCTTTGCAGGAAATTGCCGGAATTAAGCCCTATCCGTCCCGGGCTAATTTTATTTATTTTAGTTGCATTTTTGATTCGGATCGCATATATGTAAACCTTACTGCAGCGGGTATTTATGTGAAGAACCTGAATAAACCGCCTCGAATGACAAACTGCATGCGGGTTACTGTAGGAAATCTTGAAGAAAACGCAACCTTTATTAAGGTTTTGAAGAGCGTTATTTCTGAGTTGGGAGCGTGATTTAAAACTGATTGTAAATTTTCAGGGTAGTTTACGGCACAAGATATTCTTGGAGTTGCCGTACTGCCCTTTTTTTGCGCCTGATAGTTTATACCAATTCGCTTTCTTTGGCTAACTTTGTTGGCTGCGTCGTCGGCTTCCTCAGCGTATTTGTACGGAATGGTCGCGACCGTTCCCTACACGCCTCCTCCTTGCCGCCTCGTTATCCTTTGAAAGCGAATGGCATTAATAATAATTAACTAATATATAAATAATGAAAAACTGGAGGAATTAATTTGGAAGTAAAAGTAATTGACAACGATGTGGAGAAAGCTTTAAAAATATTGAAAAACAAACTTTCGAAAAGTGGCTTATTTAAGGAATTAAAAGTTCGCCGTGCTTATGAAAAGCCATCTGTTAAGAAAAAGAGAAAAACAATTGAGGCGCGCCGCAGGTTGGCCAAGACTCAAAGGCGCCATACTAATTAAGATTCCAGTTTGTTTTAATATTTTAGTGGCTGATCACTATCAGTTGCGGGAGCTATATAGAATATGGGTGAAAAACAATACGTAATTGATTCACTATCCATTGATGAATCGTGGCGGGTGTTTCGCATTATGGCGGAAGTTGTTGATGGCATTGAAACTCTTTCTGATGTGCATAATGCCGTCACTATTTTTGGTTCAGCCAGAGTTAAGCCTGATGACATTTACTATCAGAAAACGGAAACTCTGGCCCGGCTTCTGGCTAAAAACGGGTTTGGTGTAATTACCGGCGGCGGCCCCGGAATTATGGAGGCGGCCAATAAAGGCGCCAGTGAAGCCGGCGGTAAATCGGTAGGGCTGAATATCAAGCTGCCCTTTGAACAAAAGCCGAATCCCTATGCCAATATCCATCTTGATTATAAATATTTCTTTATCCGCAAAGTAATGTTTGTCAAATATGCCATGGCTTACGTTATTTTACCGGGCGGCTTCGGCACCATGGATGAGCTTTTTGAAGCGGTGACTTTAATTCAGACAAAGCGAATCAGAAGCTTTCCCTTAATCCTGATGGGCAGCGACTATTGGCAAGGTTTGTTGGATTGGATGAAAAAGACTATGCTGCAGGAAGGCAAAATCCTTCCCGCCGATCTCGAATTGATTCAAATCATTGATGATCCTGATGAAGTCGTCAAACATATAAAAAAATATGTCATAGTATAATATGGCAGTTGAGTCGATTATGACTTTAGAAAAAGTTTTTGCCGACCTTAATAAGGGTGTTTTGGCATCTTGCTATCTTCTCTATGGAGAAGAAGAATATCTAATCAACGAAGCTCTCCAGAAAATATTAGATTTAATCATGCCTCAAGCCGATCGTGACTTTGGGCTTTTTTTTCTTGACGGCGAAAACGCGGATATTGATAACCTCAGCGATCTTATTTTATCTCCTTCTTTACTAGGCGGACGGAAAGTGGTTGTAGTGCGCAATACTACTATTTTTCATTCCCGTGAAAATTTAGCGGATCTGATTTCAACGATTAGAGAAAATATTGATGAACAACCGGCGAAAGCGGCAAAATACTTTCTGACTTTTCTAAGAATTGCCGGTTTTTCTCTGGAAGATTTGCAGGGGGCCGGTTGGAAAAAGATAACTGACGAACAATGGCGTAAAGTTGTTGAAGGCGATTCGGGAGAAGACCGGGGGAAATGGTTGCCCCGGATTATTGATATTTGCGTTTCTTCGGGGCACTCTGCCGGATCCGGTGCCGATAAGGCCGATAAACTGGGTGAGTTGTTTGCGCGGGGACTTCCGGCGGGAAATTGTATAATCCTGACCGCGGATACAGTTGATAAAAGAAAAAAGATTTTTAAAATAGTCTCCGATGCCGGGGTTGTCCTCTACTTTGGAGAAACCAAGGGTGAGACAGCCCAAAAAGAATTACTTCAAAGGCAAGCCCGGAAATTATTGGAAAGTTACGGCAAGAATTTGACCCCGGCAGCCTGGATTGTTCTAGGTAAAAAAACCGGATTTGAATTGCGCCGATCGCTTGCTGAATTGGAAAAACTGGTTTTCTTTGTTGGAGAACGCGGCAGCGTTGAAGAAAAAGATGTCGAAGAAGTTGTCGGTAAAACCAGAGAAGATTCCATATTCGATTTAACGACAGCCTTAAGTGAGAAAAATCAGTTGGCCGCCCTGGCCGCCTTGAGGGCATTGCTCGATCAGGGTATTCATCATTTGATGATCTTATCAATGATTGTCAGAGAAATCCGACTATTATTGCAGGCGAGAATTTTAGTGGATTCGGCAAAACTGCCCAAGTTTAATCATAATATGGAATATGGCTGGTTTCAGAAGAATATTCATCCCGCATTGAGTGGACTTGCGGATACGATGGCTTTGCCGAAAGATTTTTTGATTAACAAACATCCTTTTGTTATTTTCAATGCTCTGCGCAATTGTGGACGTTTTTCGTATCCGGTGCTTGTCGGCTATCTTGATGACCTTTTGAATATCGACCGGGCCATGAAATCATCCGCCACGGCTCCGCAATTGCTTCTGGAAAATTTTTTAATTAAAGCCTGCGCGAAGTGATTGGCATCAAATCTTGATGCCCTCGTAAAAAGTCCAATAATCGTCATACTGGCAGGGAATCCCGGCGCATGCTTGGGAATGCCGGGGGAAATTTGATACATTGTGTGATTTGCGTGTCCCCCGCTGGCGGGGGTAGGGGGTGGAAGTGTCACTGTGGCTGTTATGCTGATCAGATAGTTGTTTTGATACAGTACAATTAACAAAAGTATCGCTATGGTAAAAAAGAAAAGCCGGCCAAAAGCCGGCTTTTCTTAAGTTATAATAGTGTTAAACCAAAGGAATCTGATTTCCTACGGCGTTGCCAATCTTTTGATGATAGAAGCTTCAGTTGAACCATTGTCTAAGACGGCCTGGACGACATCCTGCACTTCAGTAGTGTTGTTGGTTGTTCCCGCCTTGTACGTAAGTGTGTAATCGTAGAAATTATTCCAAAGGCATGACATCGGGATCGTGATGGTGGTGACACTATTTCCACCAGAGTCAATGAGGCTTGCGCCACTGTTGTTTACCGGGATGGTAAAGATTATAGTATGATTTGTAGTAATGCCCGTGCTACCTGCTAAGTTATACACAGTGACATCCAAAGTGGTCATTTGTCCGCCGGAAACCTCAGGCAGAGCAGCAGCAAAGGCAGATATATAGGACGGGTCACCTGAGCCTGAGCTGTTTGTCCAGTAAACAATCCTGGCCGCATCGCCTCCGTTGATCGTACCCGGAATCTGCGCCCGTACAACGGTTTCACCCGAACCTGTGGCAGGTCGTGTAAAGATGACGTATGCCTCACCGTTGGTGTCTGTTGTAGCGGATGTAGACGATAATGTCCCCGCTCCACCCGCGAGGATGGAGAAGGTGACGGTCACGCCGGGGGACGGTGGCGAAGTCAGGTTATCTGTGGTCACTTTCACCTTCATGATGACGACACCCGACACCGGCGTACCCGGTAAGGTTTCTGGTATTTCCGTGAAGGAGATAATCCGGTTTCCCGTGCCCAACGTTGGCAGGCGCGTGATGATTACCGCACCCGCAGAACCGGTCACACTTGCGGTGACTGCGTCCTGAATGCTCAAACTGGGATCGTGGTTACCCGCCGTGTATGTGGCGATGGCGTATCCTTCGGCGTCTGTGTTCCCACTGCCCACGGTGGTAAGGGTTGCTACGCTGTTATCTATGAGAAGGTCAAACGTTACCGCCACCCCTGCCGCATCGGTTCCGTCGGCGCTATTGATGACCTTGGCGACAATGATACTCATTGCATTGGCGGCAAGAGACACTGGCGTCGCCGTGACGGTTAGCCGGTATCCAGTCGGCGGAGTGGCAGTACTTGCCGTTCGAGTGATGATGACAACTCCATTCGCGCCGGTGACGCTGGCCTGGACGGTATCCTCGACGCTTGTGGCGGGACTGGATGCCCCAGCCGTGTAAACCTTAACTGCTCTGCCACTGGCATCTGTGGTCACAACACCAGAAGGAGTCAGGGTTGCGACACTGTTGTCGATAAGAAGTGCAAAGGTCACGTTCTGGCCGCTGGCGGGATTGCCCGAGCCGTCAGTAACTGTTGCCGTGATTATGGCATTTTTACCGGCTGCCAAGGAGGTAACATCTGCCGTTAAGTTTATGAGGTATCCAGTCGGCGGAATGGCAGTACTTGCCGTTCTGGTGATGATGACAGCTCCCGTAGAGCCGGTGACGCTGGCCTGGATCGTATCCTGGACGCTCGATGCGGGTGTGGTCGCCCCGGCTGTGTAGACTACCACGGCCTTGCCGCTGGCATTTGTGGTCCCACCGACGGTGGTGAGGGTTGCGACGCTGTGGTCGATGAGGAGTGTGAAGGTTACGGCTAAGCCGTTGACGGGATTGCCTGAGCCGTCCGTGACGGTGGCGGTAACGACGGTGCTATTACCGGCCGCCACGGACGTCAGGTCTGCCGTTAAGGCCACGTTGTATCCTGTCGGTGTGGGTTGTGTCGAACCTGCTGCAACATCCGGTCCGGTTCCGCATCCGTAAAGAGCTGTAAACAGCAACATGCAAAATATTAATAAAAATGATGACAGATAAATCTTGTTCTTATTGGGTTTGCTCATTTTGTGTCTCCTTTTTTCAAAGAAGTAGGCTGTTTATTAAAAACGACTTATTTCTAACAAAAACATTATTTAATATCAACTGTTTGTTTCAATGTTTGTTTCAATCTCTAAAGCTTCCTGATTTTAGCCTGAGCCAGTCTTTGCGCGCGAGAAAGCCTGTGGGCGGGTCCTTTTTTGCTGACAGGGCGGTTGTTTTCCTCCTCGTTCTCATCTTTTTGGGCCGGAATTCTATCTTGCGATGATGTTGACGATTGTTTGTTGACAATGGATTCAAATTCAGAAGACGATAGTGTGGCTTTGCCCCTGCGTGTCGCGTAAGATGATATTTCGCGATCAGAAGAAACTACGAGGATTTCCTCATCGCTCTGAGCAGTCAGGCGTTTGATGACTTCATCTGCTTTTTCGCCTCGGCTCGAGTAGATGATAGAAATGCCTGAGGAATAGTCGCGCTCTTCCTGCGCAGGGCCGCTTTCCCAGCCGTCAAAGACCACGGTAATGCGGTGATCTTTTCTTCTTCGGTAGTCCGAAAGCCACGCGATTAACGCCCGTCGTCCCGCATCGAGACTCTGCCGCTCAAAACGCCGCAGGCTAACCGACTGGCGGATCAGATTATAGCCATCAATTAAAATATTCATAATTCCAATTCTAATGGTCTCGTAAAAAGTCCAAATATCGTCATACCGGCGAAGGCCGGTATCCAGAACATATTGAAATAACTGGATTCCGGATCAAGTCCGGAATGACAAAACAGGGGGTTCCCGACTTTTTACGGTTTCATCAATTCTAAATCAAAGCGCTATCTTTGTTAGCAGCGTCGTCGGCTTCCTCGACGTATTTGTAGGGAACGGTCGCGACCGTTCCCTACACGCCTCCTCCTTGCCGCATCGATATCATCTTTGATTTAGAAATGGTATTATTCCTTAGCGTCTTGGTATCACTTTTGATTAAAAAATGGAATAAGCGATTCCGGCATATTTAAGCTTTCAGAATAATTCTCTATTTTTAACACTGGGGTTTTTTCTTGACTTCATCATTCCTAGTCTGTTACGTTCCTCTATCTGTTGATGACGCTGAAGCTGTTGGCATCTGCTTCATAAAAATAAAAGATTGATCTGGAGGTAAGTAGGGAAATTAAAAGAATATGCGTATTAGGTGCGGGTTTAATGGGTAATGGTATCGCGCAGGTTTGCGCTCAGGCCGGATATATGGTGACCCTGAGGGATATTGAACAAAAATTCATCGATGGCGGGATGAATACAATTAAGAAAAATCTGAGCCGCGACGCGGAAAAGGGCAAGATTACCAAAGAGCAGATGGATGCGATTCTGGGCAGGATCAAACCAACGCTGGACATAAAAGAAGCAGCATCAGATGCTGATATCGTTGTTGAAGTAGTTATCGAAGTTATGGAGGTGAAGAAGAAAGTATATCAGGAGTTGGAGAGTGTTGTTCCAAAGCATTGTTTGTTTTTTACGAACACCTCAGGGCTCAGCATTACGGAAATGGCCTCAATCACCAAAAGGCCGGAGCGTTTTATTGGCACTCATTTTTTTAATCCTGTTCTGGTCATGCGCCTGCTGGAAATTATTCGCGGTCAACAGACATCGGATGAGACAGCTGAAACTGCCAAAGCCTGGGGAAAGAAGATCGGCAAGGAAGTGGTGATGGTAAAAGAAGCGCCGGCATTTGTCGTCAATCGGATTCTTTGCTCGATGATTAACGAGGCATTCTTTGTTCTGGATGAAGGATTGGCGACGGCGGAGGACATTGATAAGGCCATGATGCTTGGCTGCAATCATCCCATAGGTCCTTTGGCTTTGGCCGATTTGATCGGTCTGGATACACAACTGCGTATTTCTGAAGGTATGCACAGAGAGCTCGGAGATAAATATCGTCCTTCTCTTTTGGTAAGGAAACTTGTTCGCGCGGGTAATCTGGGGCGTAAAACTGGTCGCGGTGTATATGATTACAGCAAGAAGTAATTGCGGCTACACGTAAGAGGCCTTAATTAAAAGAGGTTCTGGATATATTATGTTTCAGAATAAAAAGATAGTGGTAGTCATGCCAGCCTATAATGCCGCGAAAACTCTCCTCAAGACATATGAGGAGGTCATGGCCCAGGGCATTGTGGATTTAGTTATTTTTGTCGATGATGCCAGTTCTGATAATACTGCGCAAGTCGCCGCAGATCTTCCAAAGACAAAGCTTTATGTCCACAAACGAAATCTCGGTTATGGCGGCAACCAGAAAACCTGTTATCGATTGGCTCTGGAGGAAGGTGCCGATATTGTTATCATGGTTCATCCTGATTACCAATACACGCCCAAGCTGATTCCGGCGATGGCGGCAATGATCAGCGGGGGGCTTTATCATTGCGTACTTGGTTCCCGTATCCTGGGAGGATACGCCTTGAAAGGCGGTATGCCTGTTTGGAAATATATTGCCAATCGTTTTTTAACATTAGCAGAGAATATTTTAATAGGCGCAAAGCTTTCTGAATACCATACAGGATACCGTGCTTTTTCCCGGGAGCTTTTATTGCGATTGCCTCTGGAAACTAATTCCGATGATTTTGTTTTTGATAATCAAATGCTCACCCAGATAATCTGGTTTGGTTATACCGTGGCGGAAGTAAGCTGCCCGACAAGCTATTTCGCGGAAGCATCCTCCATCAATTTAACCCGAAGTATTCAATATGGCTTCGGTTGCTTAAAAACAGCCTTGAATTATCGACTGGCCAAAATGAAATTATGCCATTTCTAAATCAAAGATGATATCGAGGCGACGAGGAGGAGGTGTGTAGGGAACGGTCGCGGCCATTCCCTACAAATACGTTGAGGAAGCCGACGACGACACCAACAAAGATAGCGCTTTGATTTAGAATTGGTATTACTATCTTGCAGGATGTTCCCTACTCATGAATAAAAAATACAAATACCTTACGGTAGTTTTATTAATCGTTTGTTCTCTAATTGCCTTTGGCCGAATAGTGGCTAATGATTTTATTAATTTCGATGATAACGTTTATATCACTGAAAACAATTATATTAAAGCAGGCCTTAATTCAGAAACGCTCAAATGGGCGTTTAGTGCCGTTGTCTCCAGCAACTGGCATCCCCTGACTTTACTTTCTCATGCTCTGGATTGGCGATTATTCGGCGCCAATGCTTCCGGACATCATTTGGTAAGTTTGTTGTTGCACATTGGCAGCGCTATACTCCTTTTTCTTTTTTTAAATAAAACTACAGGCTCACTTTGGCCCAGCGCATTCGTCGCGGCTCTTTTTGCCCTGCATCCCCTACGGGTGGAATCAGTCGCCTGGGCCGCTGAACGCAAAGATGTGCTGAGCATGTTTTTAGGGTTAGCGGTACTCTATACTTATGCTTTATATGTGGAAAAGCCTAAACTTTCTAAATATTACCTTTGTCTGATATTATTTGCGCTTAGCCTATTAGCCAAACCCACGCTGGTTACCCTGCCTTTTGTGTTGTTGCTCCTTGATTATTGGCCGCTTGGCCGCTGGCAAAAAGCATTGCAACCGCAGTTGTTGCCTGTCAGTAATGAGAGTGGATTGGTAAAGAAGAAGGTTAAGCAGCGTAAAACTGATTCCACTAAAGAGAAGAAAATATCCGTCCCGCTGATGAATCGCACTAAAATAATTCGTTCTCTTTTGTGGGAAAAGTCGCCTTTTATTTTTCTGGCGATTGCATCGAGCATTGTGACCATCTGGGTACAGAAAAATGGTGGAGCTGTTGCTTATCTGGAAGAGCTGCCATTTTTAGATCGGATGCTAAACGCGATTGTGTCTTATGTCGCCTATCTTATAAAAATATTTTGGCCTGTTAATCTGGCAGTTTTTTATACCTATAGACAATTCTTGCCGTCATGGCAAGTATTCGGTGCCGCCTCAATTTTACTGGGGATCAGCATCGCCGTTATTTATGCCATTAAAAAAGCGCCTTATCTTTTTGTGGGTTGGTTCTGGTATCTGGGCACTCTCGTTCCCGTAATTGGTCTGATACAAGTGGGCAAACAGTCCATAGCTGATCGCTATACTTATTTCCCTTCCATTGGTATCGCTATCATTCTAACTTGGAGCATCGTTTATTTATTGCCCAAAGTAAAATTGCGCAAGATAATTATAATACCTGCGGCGATTATTCTTGCAGCCTTAACATTTTTGACCTGGCAGCAGTGCGGTTACTGGAAAAACAGCATCTCTCTTTTTAACCATGTCCTGCAAGCAACTAAAGATAACTATCTGGCTCATAATAATCTCGGTACAGCTTTAGCCGCTGAAGGGAAAAAGGAGGAAGCCATTGCCCATTATCGGAAAGCAATTGAGATTAATCCAACTTTCACTATAGCCCATTTAAATCTTGGCGCTGCTCTGGTTGCCCAAGGCAGGATTGAGGAAGCTCTTGCGGCAATTAAGATGAATCCCAATCAGGAAGAAGCCCATTTCCATCTGGGTGTTGTATTGGCTGCCCAAGGAAGAAACGAGGAAGCCATTGCCCATTATCTTGCGGCAATTAAGATTAATCCAAATTATGATGATGCCTATTATAATTTGGCCAATTTGTTGATGAAGCAGGGAAAGATTGAAGAGGCCATAGATAATTACAGCAAGGCAATCAAGATTAATCCCGATCACGCTGACGCCCATTGTAATTTAGCCGATGTTTTTGTGAAACAAAACAAGATTGGCCAAGCCATTGAGCATTTCCGTGAAGCTGTGCGAATTACCCCTTCTTCTTTCGCGTCCCTTAATAACCTCGGCGTTAATTTAGAGAAGCAGTTGAAGCATGACGAGGCAGCTAGCTATTATCGAAGAGCTTTGGTTGTTGAACCTAAAAACCCCGGTATCTATTTCAATTTAGGTGTAGCTTTGGGCAATAAAGGAGAATTGAAAGAAGCGATTGAAAATTTTCGCCAGGCGATTTATCTCAAGCCTGATTATGAAGAAGCTCGGCGTGCTTTGAAACTGGCATTGGAGATGGATCAACAAAATCGTTAATTACTATTGGCGGCGCAATGTCATTGACTTAAGGATTATTACCTTTCAAGTCCCCCTTTATCTTGTGCCCTTCAGGGTATAA
>Ga0209748_1001192_pt1 | contig 12939 bp, 8 predicted proteins | sample BarGraIncu00421A_FD_185490 | JGI IMG/M metagenome (GOLD analysis project Ga0209748, IMG submission 185490) | Arctic peat soil microbial communities from Barrow, Alaska - Barrow Graham LP Incubations 004-21A (SPAdes) (version 2) | ecosystem: Environmental > Terrestrial > Soil > Wetlands > Peat... | reverse complement strand
CGCACTGGTGTTCACTGAGCATTGAATCCAGCACGCGTCCGGCGGGCGCGAGGAATTCATCATTCTTTACTGTTCGGGCGTCCCACTGACGATTGGTTTCTTCAAAAACCGCGCCCAAAAGATTCGAAAGCGTTTCATCGGGGCCAAATATCCGGAAATTTCGCTGATCCTGATTCAGTTTGACCACGTCACGCAGGAACTTGCCCAGCACGAGCGTATCCTGGCCGTCAACGGCGCCGGGCGAAGGCACTTTCACGGCGTGGACGCGGAAGTCCGGCATGCGCAGGTCGCGCAGCAGAATGCCGCCGTTGGCGTGAGGATTGGCCCCCATCCGCCGGTCGCCTTTTGGCGCCAACTCGGCCAATTCCGGCATGAGCCGGCCATTCTCATCGAAGAGTTCTTCTGCTTTGTAACTTTTCATCCAACTTTCTAGTTGCAAGATATGATCGGGATGCTCGGAATCCACGATGATCGGCACCTGGTGCGCTCGGAACGTGCCCTCGATTTCCAAACCATCGACGATTTTCGGTCCCGTCCAGCCTTTGGGTGATTTGAGTACTATCATTGGCCAGCGCGGCCGGGTGGTGTCGTTCTTGTCCCGTGCATTTTTTTGGATTTGCTGAATATCCTCAATGACTTTTTCCAAAGTACCCGCCATGAGTTGATGCATATTTTCCGGTTCATCGCCTTCCACAAAGTACGGCGTCCAACCGCAGCCACGCAGAAATTGTTTCAGTTCCTCATGTTCGATGCGGGCCGAGACGGTTGGATTCGAAATCTTATAGCCATTGAGGTGCAGGATCGGCAGCACGGCACCGTCGGTGATCGGATCGAGAAACTTGTTGGACTGCCATGAGGTTGCCAAAGGACCCGTTTCCGCTTCGCCGTCGCCGACGACGCAGGCGACGATCAGGCTGGGATTGTCGAATGCGGCCCCGAAAGCATGGCTGAGCGAATAACCCAGTTCGCCGCCCTCGTGAATAGATCCTGGCGTCGTCGGTGCCACATGGCTGGAAATCCCGCCGGGGAATGAGAACTGCATGAACAACTTTTTCAGCCCGGCTTCGTCCTGTGTGATGTTCGGATAAACTTCACTCCAAGTGCCTTCGAGGTAAACATTGCCCACAATCGCCGGGCCGCCGTGACCGGGTCCGGCAATGTAGAACATATCCAGGTCATACTTCTTGATGACCCGGTTCAAATGCACATAGATAAAGCTCTGGCCCGGCGTCGTTCCCCAGTGCCCGACCACCAGCGGCTTCACGTGCGACAATTTCAGCGGCTCCCGAAGCAGCGGATTGTCGTAGAGATAAATCTGACCGACCGAGAGGTAGTTCGCGGCACGCCAGTAGGCGTTCATCTTTCGCAGCAGATCGGGCGACAACGGTTCATCTGTTTTCTTCATCTTCTTTGTCGCCACGGTGATGTTCTCCTTAACTCCTTTTTTTATCTTCACGACAATGTTCCTTTCAGACACTTTTTTTGTTTTCATAATCAGGTTCCTTTTTAATTTTAATACCCAAAACACTACAGACCGTGTTGGCAATCATCCATTCCTCGTCTGTGTGAATGACACGGACCATGGCTCGGCTGGCCACCGTGGAAATCACACCATCATTTGCTGCGTTCCGCTTTTCTTCGAGTTCTATTCCCAGAAATCCCAGCCCATCGCAAATCCGCGTGCGGACTACAGGTGCCTTCTCGCCGATGCCGCCGGCGAACACCAGCGTATCCAGTCCGCCCAACGCCGCTGCGAATGCGCCAATCCATTTCTTGATCTGGTAACAAAATAGCGCAACCGCCTCCGCCGCCCGCACGTCCTTAGTTTCATTGTCGAGTAAGTCACGCATGTCGGAACTGGTCTCCGACACGCCGAGCAACCCAGACTGGAAATTGACCATCTCATTGAATTGCTTAGCGCTCATTTTTTCGGTGCTTGCCAGGTACCAAACCAGTCCGGGATCGAGATCGCCGGAGCGTGTACTCATGGGCACCCCGGCTGCAGGGGTAAAGCTCATGCTTGTGTCCATAGATTTGCCGTTATGCACAGCCGCTAGGCTTGCGCCGTTGCCAAGGTGGGCAAGGATGACCCTGCCTTGTGCCACTTCTGTTCCGGCCAGGCGTGTAAGTTCTCCCATGAGAAACGCGTATGACAACCCGTGAAACCCATACCGCCGCACACCCTGCGCTTCGTAACGGCGCGGAATAGGCAGCAACCGGGCCACGCGCGGCAGGCCATGATGAAAGGCCGTGTCGAAGCACGCCACCTGGGGAAGGTCGGGAAATCGGCGATGAAATGCCTCAGTCAACAGGATCTCCTCCGGCAGATGCTCAGGATCGAATGGCTGAAGCTGTTGTAACTCCTTGACCATTTCGGTTGTGATTCGCTGCGGCTTGTTATACTTCGGCCCGCCATGCACCACACGATGCCCCACCGCGGTCAATGCATCACACCTACTGCGTTTCTCGATCCAATCCAACAGAATGCCCACCGCTACCATGTGATCCGTCGCCGCAACCAACCGCGAGAAGTTATCCGTCTGATTCAAGCCTTTTACCACAAACGTGGCCTCCGGCAGTCCAATCCGCTCAATCCCACCCTCTATAATCCGTCGAAGTGGATCAGCAGCCTCAAACACTGCGAACTTGATGCTCGACGAGCCGCCATTGATTGTTAGGATGCGTGGGTTAACCGGTTTCATGGATGACTCCTTCGTCGTTTAGTAATCCGAACGAAGCCAGTTTCGCGCATGTGGATACATAATCCGTATGAAGAATGCTTCGAATCCCCAAACCTTCCGCGACCTGAACGAACATCGGGGTGTTTTCGATATAGACTACCTGCGGGGCTTTCGCCTGAGCGATATCCAGAGCAAGCCGAAAAATGTCCGCGTCGGGCTTGCGGAGGTGGACGAAGCAGGAAGAAATAAAAGAATCCACAAACCCGTCCAGCTCGAATTTTCGAATCCGATACGCATTCAGTTCCCGTGCTTCGTTGCTGACCACGACAATCTTCAATCCATACTTTGCTTTAAGGCGGCGGACCAACTCGATCATTTTGGGATATGGCTTAGACTGGGCGAACATGAATTCCCGAAACTGAGCCGGAGTAAACGACCGCGCCTCATAGAACACCACCCACCTGAGGTATTCCTCAATGGTGAGCTTGCCTAACTCGTAAGTATCGAGGACTTGGCTATGCCGGGTTTCCATCTCTTCCGGATTCAGGTCGAACGCCTTGTCCGCCAGTTTGCGGAACGCGTGACCCCATCCGTCGGTGAGCAACACGCCGCCAATATCCACAAACAAATATTCAATCCCGGTCTTTTTTCTCATCTGGTCTCCTTTTCCATACCGTTTTTCATTCATCTATTCGAAATCTAATCCCCGCTATACTCCCTAGCTGTGTGCAACACAAACTCGTAGATCGACTTCGTGTTTCTGCCGATCGTCAACTAAAGGGATTACAAGGTCATGCCGCTCAATGTCATCGACCATCAACAGCGTCACGCCGTCCGCTGCCATCATTTGACATACCATGATTTGATAAACCGTCTCTCGATACCGATAATTCATCTTGAACGACGCCCAGTGTGCAGGAATACAAGGTTCGATATATAGCTTGTCTGCCTCGAGCCGCAGTCCCAGAATTGATTCCACGATCAACCGGTACATCCAGCCCGCCGAACCTGAGTACCAGGTCCAGCCACCGCGGCCAGTATGTGGCGACAGCGCATAAACATCGGATGCGACGACATACGGCTCTACCTTGTAAATGGCAATCGACTCGGCGCTCCCTGCATGGTTCATCGGATTGATGATCGACAATAGTTCCCATGCGCGACGGTTGTCACCCATGGCGGCGAATGCCATCACTGCCCAGACTGCCGCATGGGTGTATTGCGCGCCATTCTCTCTAACGCCGGGAACATATGCCTTTATATAACCGGGATCTGGAGTCGATTTGTCGAATGGCGGTGTCAGTAACTGGATCACTGCGTCATCACGATGCACAAGATGCTTGTCGAGAGCTTCCATGGCCATGCACGAGCGTTCGGCATCAGCCGCCCCGGATAAAACAGACCAGCTTTGCGCAATCGAATCAATCTGGCATTCGGGGTTACTTGCCGATCCCAGCGGCGTACCGTCGTCGAAGTAGGCGCGGCGGTACCATTTACCATCCCAGCCGTGCTGTTCGATATTCCGACGAAGCTGTGCCGCTTCCTTGTGACAAAGTTCGACGAAAACCGGATCGCCATGCAGCTTTGCAACATTAGCAAATTGCATGAGCACGTCATGAAGGAAAAACCCCAGCCAGATGCTTTCGCCTTTACCCTGCGCTCCCACTTTGTTCATACCGTCGTTCCAGTCACCGGTACCCATGAGCGGCAGGCCGTGTCCGCCAAAGCAAAGGCCCCTTTGTACTGCCCGCACGCAATGCTCGTATAACGTCGCTGTTTCGGCTGACCGGCCGGGTAGTTCATAATACGATTCTTCCTCCGGCTTGAGCGGCCTGCCTTCCAGAAAATGGATGGACTCATTCAGTACGCCGGTATCACCGGTATTCGAAACATAGCGGCACGTCGCCAATGGCAGCCAAAGGAAATCATCCGAGCAACGGGTACGAACACCCTTGCCCATCGGGGGATGCCACCAATGCTGGACATCGCCTTCCTTGAACTGACGAGATGCGCAGAGGAGCAAATGCGCACGAACAAGGCCCGGCTCGGTGTGAACGAGTGCCATCACGTCCTGCAGTTGATCGCGAAAACCGAAAGCGCCCGATGACTGGTAAAACGCGCTCCGTCCCCACAGACGGCAAGACATGGTTTGATAGACCAGCCAGCCGTTGGCCAGCAAATTGATGGATGGATCGGGCGTTTCCACGTGTACCGCTCCGAGGGTGTGCTTCCAGTATTTCTTGACGACTTCGAGCGCGCTACGCGCTGCAGCAGATCCTCGAAAACGCTGCACCACCTGGCGCACATCATCGCCGTTTCGAGCTACCCCAAGCCTGAAAATGATCTCGCGTTCTTGCCCATCGGCCAGCTCGAATGGGACCTGGATTGCGGCACAGGGATCAAGTGCCGCGCCTACCCTGCCGGAAAGACGCGACGACGACATCGCAGCTGGATTAGTTAGCGTTCCGTTTCGACCAATGAATTCAGTCCTGTCGCTACTGAAACTTCGCGTCGCATCGTCCACATCGAAAAAAGCAACCCGTGCGCCGAACTCCTCGTTGTATACGTTACGAGCCAAGAGCGCGCCGATAAGGGGATCCATCTCCGTGATCACATGCATCATCGATTTTGGCCGCAGGTTTCCCAGCACCCATTCAATGTATCCGGTGACGGAGAGGCGGCGCAAACGGCCTGACTTGTTGCACACCTTCAACACCGCGAACTTGATCGGTGCATCCAACGACACATAAACCCACAGTTCGGAGTCAATACCATCCTCTGTATGGGTGAACACGCTGTAGCCGAATCCGTGCCGGCAAACGTAATATCCATCTCCACGGCAGGGCCAGGGCGTAGGCGACCAGAAGTGTCCACTTTCTTCGTCCCGGAGGTAAAAGGCTTCGCCGCCGGAATCGCTTACGGGGTCGTTCGACCAGGGCGTGAGTAGAAACTCCTGCGCGTTCTCGCTCCATGTGTTGGCGCAGCCGCTTTCCGAAACGATGGTGCCGAATGATGGATTCGCTAGTACGTTCACCCACGGCGCCGGTGTCATCTGGCCGGGTGCGATCGTAACGACGTACTCGCTTCCATCAGGTGTGAATCCGCCAAACCCGTTGTAAAACATCAGATCGCTATGAGAAGGCTCGATGTCCGCCGCTGGCTCTGTGTGCGGGGGTCGAACTGGTATAAAAAGCGGAACAACGGCGTCAGCAAGGCTGCGCCGGTTGATCTGTTCCGCAAGCGTGCCACCTCTGTCATCGAGCACCACGCGAGCAACCGACTGAAGCAAAATCATGTCCTCGCTGGACAAAGGCCCTGCAAGTCTAACGAATATTTCACCCGGCTTATCGCTAAGATCGGCTTCGGCGCCAGTGGCGATCAGCTTCACGATCTGATCGTGAAGCGATTGCCGGTTGCCGGCACCTTCTGAACTGAAGATCACCAGATCGACTGTCAGTCCCTTTAAACGCCAGTAAGCATGGGCCTGCAATAACTGGCGCACCAAATCGATATTGGCAGGTTCCCCTATCTGCAACAGCACGATCGGTAAATCCCCGGAAATTGAATTGCCCCATAAACCGGATTGCCCCCTGTGGTTCTTGATAATAATGTCAGGATCGGCGCGCAATGAAGCATTGGCGTAAATAATAGAGTCGGCGAGTCGGCCATAGAGTTGTGCGTCGGCTTGGGTCGCATTGAGCTGCCGCATGATCGACTGGCTGTGCGTACATGCCAGGCCGAAGACGCGATCGGTCAAATGCGTATCCTGGTATTTTTCGATGAGTTTCAAGCATGCGTCACGTGTCTCACCGATGCCGGTGATGAAAGCAACTGTAGCCGATTGTTCCGGCTCCAGTGTCATCCGGCATCGGATAGCGACAATTGGATCAAGTACGGAACCCTCGCTGCCCGACAGCGCCGCGACATTAAGCATCGCCTGTGGATTGACAAGCGTATTTCCGCGGCCAATGAAACGCATCCGGTCCGTTTCATACGAGATGTCGCCCGGAAACGACTCACTGGGAACAAATAGGTGAAACATCCACAGTGACGCATGGTCGGCAGCGCCGGACCGGCGATTACACAGGATTGCCTGCTGCTCACAGACGATCTCCGTCTGGACAAAAAGATTGCTGAAAGCGGGATGCGCAGCATCGGCAGCAGCCAATGCGAGAACCACTTCCGCATAACTCGTCAGGTCGATTACCTTGCGTGCTCCTGAGCGGTTCGTGATGCCAATTCGCCGTACTTCGATGTCATCCTCCGGCGAAACGGCAATCTCCGTGTATGTATCCATGCCCTGTTCAAAACACCGGAATACCGCGCACGCCTCCGAAAACTTTGCTCGATATGCCGCTGATGGATTGAGCGCTGGTTGATAGGTAGTTGAGCAGAACGCACCGTTCGCCACATCGCGCAGATAGCAGAACGTGCCCCAATTGTCTCGCGTGCTATCTTCGCGCCAGCGCGTGACCGCGATGTCCTTCCAGCGACTGTAGCCGCCTCCCGCGTTCGTGATCATGACGTGGTATCGGCCGTTCGACAGCAATTGCACTGCCGGCATCGGCGTGGTGGCACCATACAAAACACGCACTGGTGCTTCCAGTATGCTGTCCACAAGCTCAGGGTTCATAACCACCCCCCGCTAAAACCAGCACGCCGCAAGCCGCCGGCGATGTATGGGCAGTTTCGCATCAATCGCCACAATAAGCCGGTACGATAGTTTTCGATCATCAAAACAATCGGCCCTTGATTAAGCCCGAAATGCCAAGGTGATACCCAACCAAAGGCATTGTCGGATTTTACCGGGTAGGTCGGGTTAAAAGTCGCTTTGAAGCCGTAGGGATTGTGCTCTGTTAATTTAACCTGGTTAATATAATAGTCGATCGCAGGCAGCACGATCTCCGGCGCGAACGGCAGCGATGTCACCACCGCCCACGGCGCGATGGTGCCGTCGTCGGGCCCATACGGCACGCCTCGTCCCAAGTAATCGAAGAATTGGCGTTCGATGCCGTTCACTTTGATCGTGTCTGGGCCGGGGCCGTCGCTTGCGGTAATTCCCCAGCAATTGCGTCCATAGCCTACGAATTTGAGCGGGTTATCCATCGCATACTGCTGTTGCACATAAGTCGCGCGACGGCTGTTCTCGAAATAGTCGATGCCTTTGCCGCGCATGAACGCGTCTTGAATGCCTCGAAAGTCGATCCAGACATGCGAGAGCTGGTGCGTGAATAACGACCCGGCGTAAAGATATTCATATCCATAACAGCGTTCCCACCGGTAAGTCGAAGTCCACACGGTGTAGCAGCTTTCGGGCAACGGGTGAGTGGGAGAGCCCAGTCCCAGGACATACAACAACATCGCCTCATCGTAGCCTTCCCAACGGTATCCGAGAAATCCGCTTTCGGGCTTCCAGCCGTGCGTAACTGTTGCGCCAAGGTTTTGCGCCCATTGCCAATCCGCGCGGCGATAAAGCGTGTCCGCGAGGGTGCGGATTTCATGCTCGTCGGTCGTATCCTTGTCAAAATAAGCTCCCGCCGTTAACGCACCCGCCAGCAGAAAAGCGCTATCTACCGTTGACAGTTCACATTGCCAGGCGCGCCGGCCGGTTCTCATGTCAAGAAAATGATAATAAAATCCCTGGTAGCCGGTGGCGTCTGGTTCGGGTCCTTGCGGACTGTTCCAGAAAAAACGCAACGTGGTCAGCGTTCGTTCTACCGCCGCGGCACGCGGCATAAACCCGCGCTCGACAGCCACCGGGTAAGCCGCCAACGCTAAGCCGGTAGCGGCAATACTGGCAGGCCAATCCACTGCAGTCTTGTCGATCACGAGCCCATTGTCCGGATTCGTCTCATGCAAAAAGTAGCTGAATGATTCATGCTGAAGCCTTTCCAGCTCAGCGTCAGCAACAGCGTGCAGCTGCAGCGCATTATCACGCGCATTTTTCTGTTCAATCATGTTTTTTCCTCAAGCTATTTCCTGGCGACACTCCTTCCGCAAGAGCGTCGTTGACGATTGTCTGTGCTTCCTCCAGGATACTACGCAAATGATCCGCTCCACGGAAACTCTCCGCATATATCTTGTAGATGTCTTCGGTCCCTGACGGACGCGCCGCGAACCATCCGCTCTCGGTTACTACCTTCAGTCCGTCGATGGGCGCGCCGTTGCCCGGTGCGTGGGTGAGGATGGTCCGGATTTTTTCGCCCGCCAGCTCGGTGATCTTAACCTGCTGGGATGATATTTTCGCTAAAAGAACCTTTTGATCCGGAGTGCATGGTGCCTCAACGCGGGCATAAGCAGGCTCTCCAAACTCGCGTGTGAGTTCACGGTAGATTTCTCCGGGATCGCGGCCCATCCGTGCAGTGATCTCCGCCGAGAGTAGAGTCGGGACGATTCCGTCTTTATCCGTCGTCCAGACGCTCCCATCCAGACGAGCAAAAGTGGCCCCGGCGCTTTCTTCGCCACCGAAGCCAAGCGAGCCGTCGAGCAGGCCATCAACGAACCACTTGAAGCCAACCGGCACTTCGTAAAGTTTACGACCCAGCTTCGCTGTGACATGATCGATCATCCGGCTGCTCACCACCGTCTTGCCGACCGCCGCTTGTTTGCGCCACTTCGGTCGGTGTTGAAAGAGATAAAAAATAGCGACGGAAAGATAGTGATTAGGCGGCAGCAGCCCTGCGCATTTAGTGACAATACCGTGCCGGTCGTGGTCGGTGTCGCAGGCAAAAGCGATATCAAAGCGCTCCTTCAGGCCAATTAACCTCTGCATCGCATAGGGTGAGGATGGGTCCATGCGGATCTGCCCATCCCAATCCACGGTCATGAAGCGGAAAGTCGGATCAACAGCCTTGTTGACAACGGTCAGATTCAACCCATATCGCTCAGCAATCGGCCCCCAGTAGTGGACCCCGGCGCCGCCGAGAGGATCCACCCCCATGTTGATCTTCACGCCACGAATGGCATCCATGTCAAGCACATTAGCGAGATCAGAGATATAAGCATTGAGATAGTCGTGCCGGTGCGTAGTGGAGGCGCGAAGGGCTTTCTCGAAGGGAATCTTTTTTACGCCCTCCAACCCAACTTCGAGAAACTTGTTTGCTTGCGCCCCGATCCAGTCGGTGACAGAGGATTCCGCCGGCCCGCCATTGGGGGGATTGTATTTAAACCCGCCGTCATGGGGCGGATTATGTGACGGCGTAATGACGATGCCGTCGGCGAGTCCTGTTTTGCGCCCGCGGTTGTATGTGATAATCGCGTGAGAAATAACAGGGGTTGGGGTGTATTCATCCCCCTGCGCGATCATGACTTCCACACCGTTTGCTGCCAGCACCTCAAGCGCGCTGGCAAGAGCCGGCACGGAGAGGGCATGCGTGTCCATGCCGAGAAACAGCGGGCCGTCAATTTTCTGCTGATGGCGGTAAAGGCAAATGGCCTGACTGATAGCAAGGATATGCCATTCATTGAAAGCTTTTTCGAATGCGGAACCACGATGCCCTGAGGTGCCGAATACAACCCGCTGCGCCGGTATCGATGGATCGGGCATCTCAGTATAATAGGCCGTAACGAGCCTTGGTACGTTCACCAGCATGGATGCTTCGGCCAATTTTCCTGCTAAAGGGTTTATTTTCATCGTTCTCCCGTTAATTACTTTGATGACTTTTTTGTTAAGGCCGCCATCAACTTGTCGAAGGGCTCGTCGAATTTCTTGACGCCTTCGTCTTCAAGCTTCTGAGTCACCTTGTCGATGTTGATCCCGAGTTCGGGCAATCGTGCCATTATCCGGTTGGCTTCCTCGACATCTTGTTCGAGACGTAATTGCGGATTGCCGTGATCACGGTATGCGTTGATGGTTTCCAGCGGGACCGTGTTTACAGTGTCCGAGCCGATTAACTCTTCAATGTATTTTACATCGCTGTATTCCGGGTTCTTGGTGCTTGTGCTGGCCCAGAGCAGTCGCTGTACACGAGCGCCATTATCAGCCAGTTTCTTAAACCTGTTACTGCCAAAAATTTCCTTATAGATTTGGTAAGCCGCCTTAGCGCTCGATATAGCCACTTGTCCATGCACCTTCTTCGCAATTTCCGTCTTCTTGCCGCCTGGCTCGATGAATTTCTCCACCAGCGGGTCCACTAGAGTGTCAATACGGCTTAAAAAGAAGCTGGCCACTGATACTATATGTTTCACAGGCTTCCCTTGATCTGCGCGTGCTTCGAGACCTGCAATGAATGATTCAGCAACCTGTCGATAACGAGGCAGCCCAAAGAGCAACGTCACATTGACATTGATCCCTTCACGGATGAGTTGACGGATGGCAGGCAGACCATCGGACGTCGCCGGGACTTTGATTAAAACGTTGGGCCTGTTCAGTGCAGCCCACAATCGGCAGGCTTCCTCAATTGTACCTTTGGTGTCATGCGCCAGATGAGGGTTGACCTCCAGACTGACATATCCATCTTTGCCGTCAGTCCTGTCATAAAGAGGCCGGAACTCTTCGGCGGCACTTTGCACATCGCGCTGGCTAAGAGATTCATAGATTGCTTTAACATCTTTTTTATTGAGGGCCATGTCACGAATGTCCCGGTCGTAAATATGGCTTTCTGCTATTGCCTTCTCAAAGATGGATGGATTCGAGGTCATCCCCCGTAGTCCATCCTCTTTGATCAAACGTCGAAGCTCCCCGCTGGTGATCAGATCTCGCCGAATATAGTCCAGCCAGATGGATTGGCCGAGCGCTTCTAATTTTTTCAAAGGATTCTCTTTCATTATTTTTCCCTCTGCTATTTAATTTGATGAAAACCACGCGAAATTGCAGATTCTCTGTTCATATTCATTTCAGGTCATACCTCCATACCTTTTACGCATTTTCATTCGCTGTGAATTTTATTTTTCCTGAGAACTGAGTTTATTATATAACCAGGCAAAAATTGCGCCGCCTATTAAGCCATCGAAAAAAGCCCAGACCAGGCCTACCAGACTGCCTATGGGAGTAATGCTGTACCCTATGTAGAATTTGCTTATGAGCGTCGGCGCTCCCAATGCTTTCCCTATAATTATCATCCACCATGTACCGAAAAACAAACCGAAGCCCCATAAAAGCCCAAATGTCAGTCCGAAAGCCTTTGTGTTAAGTTTCATAGCACATCCTCCTTTTTTATCATTCCAGCGCCGCAACTTTCCTCAGACGGCGCTGGAAACGTTTGGTACCGCGCCCAAATTAATCTTATCTAACCGGGGTTGCAGCGATGCTCTTTTTTTATACTCTAGCGTCGTCCTTCATAATCTTCACTCCTGCGACCTTTATCCCACACTGGCCGGTTACAAATCACGAATCCTTGCCTGCCATGATAACCGCATAACATCGTGCCCCTGAAAAGCACAAACAACAAAAGCAGGGATAATTCGAACTCAAAACACACCGGCTTTGTTGATTGCTTGAATCCCGGATTCAGGCCACATCAGCATTTTCTCCGCTAAACGGAACGCCTTCAACTTTAATTGTTCTCCGCGACCAAACCAGATTGAATTCAATCGCGTTGTTGAATTTTCACCCAACATCATGTGATCCGTGTATTCGGCTACACTGTTGAAAGCCCCCCACCATGTTCCGCGTGCCAGATGTGCGCCTAGGCCGGAGTCATGCAACTGAAGTACGCTATTCCGGATCTTCTCGGTTCTTACAGTGTTCTCGGCCTCTTCGTTATCAGGAACCAGTGCCTGCACATACTCCCGCAATTGTACCTCCGTGATCTTCCTGGCTGCCATACCATTGAACATAGCGCTGAGTTGTTCGTATAAGTAATTTGATAATCCGAGCATTGTGACTGCTTGTTCCAAATCCCGTGCTGCGTTTGGTGATGACTGAATTGAACTTCTCCCGCCCCCTGTAATGCGGACGTCAAAGTATTATTGCAGACGACACGGATGGGAGTAAGCTTCACTCGAACATGTGAGTTGCCGTCATGATTATTTGTGAGTAAGAGATATTTGTTGACGATATCGTTGCCGCGGACATTAATGTAGCCCGGAAGTTTCGCCAGGATCCAAATACATTCACCCCTACCAAGAACTCCGGCCATTTCTATCGCATCTCTTGCGGTCTTAGGATGATTCAACTCTATTCCCAGATTATGCCAGGGAGATGGTTCTGTCTCCGGATATGGAGACAGAATTCGCGGAACCCGCAGGCGTAGTCTGCGTAAAGTCGCTTCACTCACTGTAGACTGATACAATGGATGATCGGTGACAGTAATATTGA